>ENA-OROH01000135-OROH01000135.1-human-gut-metagenome-genome-assembly--contig:-NODE-135-length-81106-cov-8.769429_pt1 | contig 81106 bp, 136 predicted proteins | sample MGYA00242125_ERZ509042 | MGnify/ENA primary metagenome ERZ509042 (study PRJEB26280, sample SAMEA2338738) | human gut metagenome | biome: human gut; feature: human-associated habitat; material: faeces... | reverse complement strand
GGTGCAGATTCCAGATTTCGCTACGCTCCGATTACGAAGCGCGGGCGCACATAGCCGCTAGCATACGACGCGTCGCTGTAGTCCGCATTGCCAATGCTGCCGCAAAGGCAGAAATGCGACGCCGAGGCAGCTCCCTTTAAATAATACCACGCTGAACGGTTATTAATTGCTTGCTTTGAGTGCACAAAAAGTTCGAATTGATGATTGGCGGTACCAATATCATAGGCAGATGACGAAAATACGATCGAACCATATAGCTCAATCTCGCTCATAAGAATTGCTTGATATGAACCCCATTCCCAACTATTCATACAGCCAGTTGCCGCTCCAAATTGGTTATATCCAGAAGCATTAAGACTATTTGAAACTAATTCCCTTGTTGTTTTCAGATGAGAACCAAATTCTGCGAAAAGCTGTTGATTGATGGTTGCTCCCGCGGCAGTAGAACCAGCTGTTGCAACTTCTCCAATCACTGTGGTGTTCATCTCGCTACCCTTGTACCCACCAACTGTGGTATTTGTCGGATTCATTCGGCTTCTGCCAAAGTGCTGAGTACCGCCAAAACCTTGACCTGGCACCATAACGAGATGATGATAAGTGACTGGATTACTGTCGCCGTTTCCGTACAGCGAATCAATGCCCGCGATTGTTACGTACTGTGAACCGGTCAACTGCAATGAGGCATCTGGATTCGGTGCCGATATTGCACGGGACATTTTGAAATAATCACCAACATAGATATCTTCAAAAAGAGAATATCCGCCTGTTCCATTAAGACGTTTCCACAGTGAGCCATCGTTGTAGTACGAAGTGATGTCTTTTGGCGCAAGGCGCGGGATGTTGTGAGACATTCTGGATAATATCGTTTCCGCTATAGATTGCATTGTGACCTGCTTATTTGATTTTCCAGATGTATCATACGTTAAAAAGGTATCCGTGTCCGCTGGCTTTGTTTTTACTGGATATTCGTTAAATTTTGCCATATTAATTCTCCTTTTCTATATTGAGTTTTTATAGAGTTGATTAATTAGTTTCTCCTGTCGGTCAAGCTGTTCTTTCTGGCTTTTTATCATCGCGAACATTGCGGGTATCATGATACGTTCGTTCCAGTTCTCGGGAAGTCCGTCTGTGTTATGGTCAACTGCCAAAGGAAAATACTTGTCCACATCTTCTGCTATGAACATTGGGAATTCTACGCCTACGCGTTCATCTCCTTTTGCGAGGTAGCCTTCTTTATACCGTGCCATTATTGGTTCGATGTTGTACAGATTCTCAATAAATTCTTCTGGCAAGGAAGCTCCGAGGATTTTGTAGCGTTTGGAAGAAGATGAACTCATGTATACTAGATTGTCATGAATCCTTAAATAATTTCCAGATGAAAGTGTGTCTAAATTGAAAATCTGAAATTTATCCGTTCCATCGGAAAAAGGTTCTGTTCCGCAAATTATGTTAAAGCCCCCATCGGCAACAAGACCATTTCCATAAGCATACAAATCAACCCCATTTACTGATATCTTGTTTTCTATTGCATTCAGAACAATGGTATTATCTTTTGAGCATATAGTGCCTTGTTCTTTATTTATAGTCCATCCACCAATATTCCCATCATTAGCCGATAACGTTCCTGTAAACGTTCCATCAGCAGATTTCAAGCTACCGGAAAAAGTGCCTTTTTTAAAATTAACTCCCGTGTGGTCAATATAACCGATTTCACTTCCAGTTTCATCTCGAATAGATAATTTTCCATTGCCATTATTTACACCGCCCAATGTCAATTCACCGCCAAGCGCTGCACTGAAACTGATATACAGTTGACCATTCTTGTAGTACAATCCTTTCCACTTTCCATTATCCGAAAGAATCTCTACTATCTCAGTCTGTGTAAGTGATGCAACATCAAGAGCAACCGAATACGTCTGCATATCCGCAATGCTCGTTTTAGCTTGATCAAGATAGCAAGTCACTCTAATCATTCCGCGTGAACCAATAATTTGAAGTGAAGAAGTTATTGTGCAAGCGCCTGTAGCTTCTGTTTGGTTAAGTGTTATAGTCGTCCAAGTTTTTCCAGAATCAGAACTTCTTTCTGCTTTCCACCATCCTGCATAGGCTGTCTCTTCTCCTTGACCATCACGATAATATACGTTAACGGTAAGCTTTTCTGGACTGACTTTTTTATCTTGCCCCATCAACAATATTTCCGTGTTTGCTCTAAGGTAATACGTTCTTCCTGGAGGCCCGTCTTCTCCACGCATTCTCGCCCATGTATATTTCGCTGGGTCTGCACTGTCCGTCTTTTCGAAATCGGAATAATGACCAATGTAAATTCTATCTGTATCCGTTGTGGAAAAATCCACAGTTCCGTCAATACTATTTGCATAAGCGGTATGGATGTAAGAAGTTTCTCCGTTCTCTCCCGGAATGCCAATTCCATCCGCTCCGTCTTCGCCGCGAAAACGGCTCCAAATGTAATCTTTCGGATTATCAGACGGTGTTTCTGTAGTTTTATTATCAGCAATTCCAACATAGATTGCTTCTGTGACTGTATAGATTTCATCCCCGGTACTGTCCAGTATGGGACTTTCGGCGCTGTCCAGAAGTTTTACATAATCTGGGCTATCACTCATATCAGAGCCATCCGGCATGGATGCGTATTTTCTCCATGTATAAAGCTGTTTTCCGTTTTTCCCTGATTTCTGCTTGGAAATCGTAAATCTCTTCGTTATAGAAAGATTAATCAGGTACGTTGCCTTAATATCCACCCATCCATTGTCTGCACTCAAGCCTGTGACAGTGTAAGTATGTGTATCTACATCCCAAGAGCCGGTTACACTGTCTGATTTTGTAATGGTATAGCTACAATCATTTGTGATATCTGACGAGCCGTACATAACTTTCGCTGTAGTTGCCACTGTTGGAAATACCGGAATGTTTCCGTCTGCGTCAGATGTGATCGTCTGCATATCGTTCGACAGCTGGAATGTCATATTCTTGGCAGATGCAATATTGTTGTCCATTTTTGTCAGTTTATCCGGCAAAGAACTACCACCAATTACAACATTATCACCACTGATGATTACTTTTTTGGTATCCATATCAACCTGGAAGATGATATTTCCACTCTCATCCCTTACAGTAATCGCACCTGTGTTAATCCAGTCAGCATTTAATCCTACGGCTGTGAGGATTCTTACAATCGTATCACCATCTACTGTCATACCACCATTCCAAGTCTGCCCACCATCTGTAGACACTCCCCACGCTTCGGAGGTCATCTTCCAGATAGCTTTGGATTCTGCCAGAGTTGGTTTGTCGTGCAAGTAGAAAATGTCGCTACCATCTGCCTGTTTCTGGACTGTGGTATAAACTCCTGTTGCTGAATCAATTCTTTTTCCAAATTCTTCAAGAGCTTTTTCTCTCTCGGTTTTTTCCTGCTTAACCATATTTCTTGCAGCAACAAATGCCTGCGTCGCCTGGGAATATCGGGTGCTGCTATTTTTAGCAGCGCTTTTGGCATTACAAGCTATCTTCTGACCGGATCCCGGTTTCAATGTAGTTGTGGTAAGTAGCGATGTGTATATTTTCCCATTTCTATCCACAATAATCAGTGAATCTCCGGCTTCCAGAGCCACATCTGTAGGGCACTCGGATTCAAATGGTCTAAATCTCATGCCAACGCATTTTTCGGAGATTATTGAAGCGATTGTCTGGCCATCGCCAACACGAATTAATTTATTACCAGAAATTCCAAGTACATATCCCTCTGTACCAACCATGTAAGTTTGCGGATTATCAGAAGAGGATTCGCTGTATTCAGTTACTTTCACGCCTGTGATTACTACATCTGTATGATGCGGAGTAAAACCATAGGTGGTTTCTATTTCAGAAATGTTACCTTTTTCGTCAGTTGCAAAAAGCCTCAATATGCCATCATTTTCCAGAAATGTTCCGTTATTTGCCGATAAAATACCATTTGCACTGGATAATTCAAGCGAGATATTGCTATCATCTTGCGTTTTGAGAACTCCAAGATCATTAATAATGAGTTCTTCTTCATTGATGCTGCTATACCAACCGATGCACAATCTGCCATATTCATCGCATCTCATCCACTGACAGCCAATCTGTGCAACCCACTGTAGAACCTGGCGAAATGTTAAAGCTTCGTCATTTGGACGATTCTGCACGATATAATCATCTCTGTCAAATGATGTTGTTTGCAAAGTAACCCCACATACCTCGCAGGCATCTCGTACAATCTGCCCTCTGGTTGCCGGATACTTCAATTTGCTGTCTGAATAGTTCCGGTCAAACTTCCGCATATTATCTTCGCACGTAAGGTCTATGGTCACCGTTTCGTCTTCCGGCTGTTCAATAACTGTCACTGTACAAATACGTGTTTTTTCAATAACCGCATTTTTATGAACTATGATTGTATCACCGGTTGAATCCAGTATTTGTTCTCCAGCTGAATCTAACAGTTCACTTGTATCCTCATTTTCAATCTGTAATCCAACATAACATATGACTTCTGCTCCCTCAAAATCGTAATCGGAGTACTCACCGTCAAAATTGTTAATACTAAGATTCAATACATTAATGATTGCAGAACCGATGTCAAAGCTACTATCCCCGGACACGGAATCTTCAAACGAGAATCCATTTGCCCACAGATTGGCACTGGTCAGATTGAGTACAGTTCCGTCTGTAAGTGTGATATCTGCATACTTGAGGTACTGCACGTCCATTCCGTTCTTAACTTTTTCTTTCCATCTGTTAGATAATTTTCTCATGCATTACCTCTCAATCACATCAAAACTGATAGATTCTGTTCTCTGGTTTCCATGCCACCACCATTTAACAGGCGCACTCCTGTCACCAACATAAAATGTTCTGGTTTCGTATTTTCCAGACATCATATCTGGATATGTAATTTGGATGTACTCGGGATTGAACGCTTGAAGAATCTTAGCTGTAGTAGCCCAATCTTTACCTTTCCACTGCAAAGCTAATTTCCTTTTTTGCGCTACCCTGTTTTTATGCATGACAGAGTCATCAGATCTTCCTGATTTTGCCGCTGATACGTCCTGTAATCCCCATGTGTAGGAAGACGGGCAAGGCATCGAGACACCGTTTACTTTTAAAAATATTTCTGCCATATAACACCTCATAAAAGAAAAAGCACCTTCCCGAAAGAAGATGCTTAATTACACGAAAATAGCGCCTATCGCTCTGATAGACGCTTTATGATTCTTTATTATATCACATATACAAGGTGAGATTCAGTAAGAAAAAGTTATATTAATGTTTCTTTTGGATATCAGAAATGAATCTTTCGAAGTGCTCTTTGCAAAATGATTCATAATCCGTGTTTCCCATAAGAATTGCCCGATTTTTTAATTCTGCCATTGATTGCAAGAATACCGAAACATCTTTTTTCTTTACTTTGCAGATTACAACAACATAATTTTTCTCTCTGTGTTTGTAGCCCCCGCAGAATTTTACTCGGACTTTATTCTCTATAAAAATCCTATCAGCAAGGTATCCAGTTGTGTCTATGTATGCAAAATTAATGTATCTGGAAAGTTTTCCAGATTTTAACTGTATGTAATTGACAACGTTTCTCATCCTACCATTTCTCCTTTAACTGATTAATTGGTGTTCCAACTACTCCGGCACTTTCTCCGCTGTCAGTAGCTTTGAAATATGCACCTTTGATTTGTGGATACATAAATTCGAACATCAAATAATTCGCAGCATCGCAAAGATACTCCGTGTTACCGGTTTCTTTATATTTTTTAATGCACATATCGTGTGATTCAATCGCATTTACCAGACGTTCTCCAAAATTATCTTTTGCCGTGCCGTATTTGTAAAAGCTTGTTTCGCACCGGTTTTGCCTCAGTTCATCAAATCTGTCTGAATACTCTGCCGGCATTTCTTTTCCAAGTCTACTCATTTCTTTCTCACTTTCTAATTAATTACTGTAATATTTTTGCCTAGAATCAATTCTGGTATATTATCTGAGGAAATTATCGCCAAATGATTTTGAAACGTTTTCCACTTCATTTATCACGGTCAAAATAAGTTTTTCAACAAACTGTTTTTCTGGCGATCCTACATACTTTTCTCTGAGTCTATCGGATTCGGAGATAAACTTTTTCCACAAATTCGTATCGTCAGCCGAAATTGACCAGTATTTCTTGTGAAGTCCCCACACTTCCTGCCATATGGTAAAGTATTTTTGTTTGAAATCCATTATTCCTCCCGTTTCTGTTTCACGCGGTTATACAAAATGTTCTGTGTCTTCTCCGTGAAGAACAGCCAGATATGATAATCGCAGTCCATATTGTTGTTCTTCCCAATGTCAGAGCTGAAATACTCGTCCATCATGTCCAGATAATACCCCGGCTCTTCGTCTTCTTCAACAATTCCATCTTTTACCATGTCCAAGTCGGTATTCCGAATCACACCCAAGAACTGGTCAAGGTCATTTGCGTAGACTATCGGATGTCGTTCTCCCCGATACTGTTTGAACTTTTCAAAGAAGTTGCTGACTAATGCCATAGTCAGGCAGATGTCGTGGTCTTCAAGAATATCTTCTTTGTCCCCGTACAGAGAATTAAATCCATTGTACAGGATTGTTGATAGTTCTTCGTCCTTGTAATCAAGAGAACGATTCTTTTTCGCCTGCGTGCATCGTTCCTGCTTCTGCTCTTTCGTTCTAGGTGGTATATTATTTATATCTAGTATATTTATATTATTAGGAGCAGAAGTCTTTACTCCTTTGCCATCGTTTGGTAAAGTCTTTTTCTCTGTACTTGATAAAGTACAGTCTTTATCTGTATTCTCTGTATAGTGTTCTCTGTAAGTAGTCTCTGGTAATGCTTCTGTCGAATTGTCGGTGTGCATTTCGTCATTTTGTCTATTTGCACACGGACAATCTGATGTTGAAATTTCAACAGTATCTTTTAAGACTTTTTCAAGAACATCTTCGTCAATAGAATACCATTTAGTTCTATCCCTACTATCCTTGTTATAATTGCCTGTAATAACAAGACCGGAATTTACCAAATTTTTAAATGCTCTTTCAACAGTCTTTGTTGACCACCACGGGAAATTTTCTTTTCTCCAATTTTCCATGGTATTGTAGCTCCAATACTTTCCGTCGTGATAATTTCTTTTTAACTTTTCATTGATTTCAAGCCAATAATAAATTTGTCTTAAAACAATAGCTTCATTAAGTCCTATTCTTACTGCAAGTTCGGAATTTATAACAAGATTACTTTGAGTAGATAAAATAAGATCTGATAATTTTTTATTCATAGTAGATAACCTCCATGTCGTTAATGTGTGACTGCCTTGTAGCCACAGATCCATGATTTATAAAAACAGTAGGCAGGTGTATCATGGAATTACACTTTTCGGGAGCTACCCTAGCCTACTGGTTTTACCAAAATTACGACACTTTTAATTCATGACCGTCATAATGAGAATTTACATAATCAATTATTTTTTCTGCATCATCAGATGCCATGTAAAAAGTATCTTGAATAGAAAAAGTATTTATTTTCATAATTTTTACCATTTTCCTTATATGAAAAACAGTACAATTTTTAAAATCTGTTTGATCTCTTATTATTCTTCTTACTTTTCCAAAAGAGAACTCATGCTTATCGTCAACAAGTTTTTGATTGTATTTTGGTAAATATTTTCTGATATAAAAAATCTCCAAGGAATCTAATTCTTCTAGTTGACATTTAATAACAGAAACCGAAGTAAAATGTTTATTTGCATGACTGTACGGACGAAAAAGTCCCAATCGGGATTGCCCAACATAAACCACTTCATCTCCGTCCAGAAGAAAGTAGATAATAGGTTCTCTTGATATTGGAATATTGAGACTTTTTGATTGTTCTTTGAATTTCATAAAAAAATACCTGCCTTTCGTATATAAGATGCCTTGAAATGTATGTAAATCAACAGGCAGGCGGCAAGGCATTTCCGCTTTTCGATGATCGGTCTAGCCTGTTGGTTTTACCAAACAAAAAAAGAGCACACCAAAGAATCGTGAGGTTTTTCCCTCGTTTCATCTTTAGTGTGCTCTCTTCAACAAATGTAATAACTATTTCTCGTTTAGTATATCAAATTCTACCGCAAAAATCAATATGCCGGGGACGGATTCATGCGGTAATCTGTGTTGTTCTGAGCCTTTGTGACGATTCGCGCCAGTTCACGCTCGTTCACTTTGATGCTGTTCATAATGTATTCTGGCGAAGAACCACCAAAGCCACCATTGTTCATCAAAGCAGTAACTACGCCACGCTCGACAGCTTCCATGATCTCATCTTTCGTAAGCCCCATGTTGCCGTCATAGCCGGACATGATGCTGTCGGCAATGGATTTCATGGCTTTACGATTTTCCAAAGGAAGAACGGCTTCCTGTCCTGCTTCACCAACACCAATGACAGATGCATTTTTGAACAAACCGCCTTTTGCATACCAGTTTACCCCAGAATCCCAACTATAAGAATATCTGTTTCCACTAGTAGAAGCATTCATATTCATGTACATATGTGGCGTACTGATGTGCACAGACCTCATGCCGTTAGACAATTCCTGCATCGCATTTCTTCCAACATTGTATAAGCCGCCAAACTTATTTTTGATTGTGTTAGAAATCCCGTCCAAAGAACTTCCGATTTCGCTGTTCATGTTTCTTGAAATATACGAAGATATAGCTCTCCCGAGAGATTCCCATTTCCTATAAGCAATGTTGTACTGACTCTCGAAATGACTTGTAACCGATTTATCCATGTTTCCAAGTTCTGTGCTTACGGCATTTTTCATCTCCCTTGCCTTTAATGTGGCTTCTCTGGAAGAATTGCCCCATGAACTCGTGGTAGTGCTTTCCATGCCTTTCATGTAAGTATCGGCTTGCTTCTGGATTTCCGAGAAATCATCTGTGGCACTCTTGGCCATTGTGTTTGTAGCTGACTGAGTATCTTTTGATGCCTTACCAACAGAAGAGGAAATTGTCTGCTGTGCACCAACGATATTTTTGTCCGCTGCTGATTTTGTAGCTATTGTTGCGTTCGGGAAATCTTTCGATAATTTACTGTTCAATTCATCGAGCGGAACACCTGCGTTTTTCAATGAAGTATAAACTGCATTTAGTGCATCAGTTGTATTGCTGTATGGGACTTCACTAATCATATTCCATGCAGTCGTATAATTCCCCCCAAATTCAGCGGAAGAAAGGCTCAATGCGTACAGAGTATCTTTCAAATTATCAACGCTGATCTTTGACGTATCAAACTTGCTTGCAGCTTCAGACACACCTTCTCCAAGAGCAGAGATTTGATTAGTCATGCCCTCAACAAATTCAGCCGATACGCCAGCCTGTGCGCCATACTGCTCAAGAGCTGTTCTAGCCTGATCGGATGAAACACCATACTCTTTCAGTTTTTCAACCATATCAGCATACATTTCGTCATGAGTTTTTCCAAGTTCTTCGTCCTTTTCAATCAGCTGCCATAATGCTTCTGACTGCTCATTAGTAAGATTCGCTACATTAGTAAGCTGTGTTGCGTAATCATGGAGATAACCACCATACTGTGTAGTCATTCCATTACCACCTTGCATGGTCTCAAAAAGTCCTGCTAATTTCTTGGTAAGTAATACTGCACCACCTACTGCAAGAGCAATTCCACCACCAGTTGCCACAAGTGAACCTAACGATGTCCCAAGAGCCGGAATAGTTGTTGAGACTGCTTCTGTGATTGCCGGATTCAGCATACCTTGTACAGCTTTAGAAAGATTTCCAAATACAGTATCACCTGTAAAAAACTTAGTAATTGTATCAACTAATGGCATGAGCTTATTACCAACTGCAAATACAGCCATAGCTTGAATAAATGTGCCGGCAGATGTACTTCCGAGACCTTCCCAAATCCCACCAAGGACATCACCAATAACAGTGATTAATTGTCCAAGATGCTTCGCCCAATCAATCTGGCTAATAAATACGCCTACGTTGTGACCGAAGGCTTCCCAGTCAACACCTCTGGCAATCTCAATAAGAGATGTGAGCAATTTATTGATAAATTCTTCTAACTTTTGACCGTTTTCTCGCCAGTTGAATTCTTGCATGAATGTCGTAATTCCGTTGGCAATATTATTAACCAGGTCATTCCATTCAAAGTCTTTGGTAAATGAAGCCAGTGTATCGAAAGCACCATTCAAGCCAGTTGCGAGCGTATGAGCGATTTCGCCAAAGCTAATCTTTTCAAAGATTCCGTTCAATCCTTCTGCAACAGCTGTTCCGATTTCTCCGTATGGAAGATTCTCCACGAATCCAGAAAAAATATCCCAACCGCGCATAAAGGAATTTCCGAGCAGATTACCGAAATTGCCCCAGTCCACTTCACGGACAAGACCAGCGATACCATTGGCAAATTTAGCGCCAAGGTTCTTCCAGTCGATTCCTTCCAGAAGTTGGTTTGCAGTATTTACAATAGTATTCATACCGGCACCAACAGTACGTCCCATCAAATCCCAGTTGATATTATCAACAAGGCTGTTGAAAGTCTGGGTGAAAGCACTGGTAAATTTTGTGATGTATGGGCCTACGTTATTCCAGTTAATAGCATCATAGAGTTTTTGCATTCCCCAGTTGATGCCATCAGCCATGATTTTTCCAAGACCTTTCCAGTCTTTTCTTTTAAAGGCATTTACAATGGCATCTGCCATCTCATTTGCCCTGTTGGACATTTTCTTGAATGCTTCGTCCCATGCTTTTTGATATGCAGACAAAGCATCGTCCAAAGCTGCATCAAGTGCTCCGATATGCCCCAAACCGCCTTTTCCAGAGCCAGAAGATGGATTACTTGTACTACCAGAATCAGAATTGTCATTAAGCTGATTCAGTTGATCAAACGCAAGAACTGACAATGTTTTTTCGAGTTTTTTTGCACTTGTATTGGCATTGTCAATTGCACCACTGGCATTATCCATATTATCTGCAATATCTCCGGTATCTACAGAAATACCACCAGTAGATGATACAAAGTTTGACAGTTTGATTCCAAGCAATTTTGCAATATAAGCAAACATTCTTTGTATTGCGATTACTATTGCATTGATATATGGAAGTACTGTTTGCAGTATAGGAATGAATAAGGAACCTATTGTTCTACCAAGGGATGCAAAGTTAGATTGAAGCATACGAATCTGATTTGCCGGTTGATTGATTGTGTTTGATAAATCAGCCCATGCATACTTAGAGTTGTTCAGCAAGATAATCGTTCTCAAAATCGTTTTATCTGCCTGAGATAACTTTGATATGCTGGTGTCGATTCCCAGATTGTATAATTCTTGTTGCATATTAGCATTACGGATATTGATGCCGTACTTGTCCATTGCACGGCTCATACCAGTCAAGCCAGATGCCATGTCTTGCCATACATCCTCGAAGTCCATATTTCTTACAGATGCAAGGTCTGCACCAATCATAGTAAGTGCATTAGACAATTTTAATGCAGTCTCTGACGTATCGCCCATAGATGATGCCATCTGTGCAAATGTTGCCTGATACTGCATTGTTTTTTCTGGGTCAAGTCCAAGACTAGCGGTATTGGTTCTAGCCAGTTCACCAGTATCTGAAATTTCGAATCCTGTCAGTTTCTGTGAAAGCTGTTTTGCCCTTTCCTGGAATGAATTTGCATATGCTTCAGCGGATTTTATGCCACTTTTTTTCCATTCGTCAGTGTTGATTCCTTCTGCCACCTGATTGAACGCAGAGTTGAAATAGTTCAGAGTCTCTACATAGTTCATTGCGGATTCTACTGGCGATGTCAGAACATCTAATGCTCTTTTTACGAGGAAACCTTTGGCGTAAAGAGTACTCAACTTATCAGTTACTGAACTCATAGGATTTGACAATCTTCTTATTTTTTCACCAGCTTCAGAAGATGCATTTCCAATACCTGCGATTGCAGATACAGCTTTTCCGCCTAAAGAAATAGCTTTTGAAGCAAATTTTTGAAAAGCATTTGTCAGCCCATTGATTACAGTACTTGCTTTTGAACTTAACGAAGAAAGCGTGTTAAATGAATTCGAAACGCTACTTGTGGCACGCCCTACTTTGCTTCCAGACGATGCTAATACTGCAAGAGCTTCTGTCATTCTTATTGTGCTCGAACTGATATCTGGTACACTTTTCATTACGTCAAAAAACTTCAAAACCTCTTGCGCGAGAGTTGATAATTGACTTGCAGTCTTTCCAGTTTTATCTCCTGCACCAGCTAATTTTCCAAGAGAAGTAATAAAGGCATTAGTGGATACTGATACTTCACTCATAGAGCCTAATTTAGTAGCCGCATTATTTAAACCTGTCGCAAGATTCGGAAGTTCCTTTGATACATTGCCGATATACTGTCCTGTACCGGCAAGTTTAGCTATAGCGGTTGTGAACCGGCTAACGCTCGGAGAAACATCTGGAATAGCATCAAGTTTCTGCATCTCGGTAAGAATTTTACCTAATTTTCCTGTATCAAACTGACTGAAATCGGATTTTCCAAGACGATTGATAGCGTTTATAGCCGCATTCAATCCATTTGCTTTAAAATTCACGCTACCTAAACTTTTTAAAGAATTGGAAAAATTATTTAACCGACTTATGTCAAGATTTCCAAGGGCAGTGTTTAATGTATCTAATTTTTTTACAAGGTTATTAATAGACCGTACCGCCTGAGTTGTGCTACTGTCTATTTGTATATTGAGGGTATCTATGGTATTATCGGCCATTAAAGCACCTCCTTTTAATCAAAAAAATAAAGGGCAGACAAGACTTTTAATCCTGCCTGCCCTCGTCATTATTACCATGATTCAGCTCAAAATTTGCTTGCATGAGTTGCAATGTCATGAGCAACCTGTCACGTTGCCGTTTCTTTTCTGTTTCAGAAAGATTCTCTTCATCCTCTTGCTTTTGCTTTTCGGCTGTTTGTGAAAATGGTTCTTTAAGGTATTCAGCTTTTGACTTTTTACCAATAAGCACATTTGCAACCGCAGTCTGAACTGCACACATCGTGTACATGTTGAACTGCCATGCTTGCGAATCTGCCATTTTTTGTTTTAATTTGTAGGCTTCCATGTATGGTTCTAAATCATACGGTGTGGAATCCCAAAACTTTTCCTCAGAAACGCCAATAGACAAATAAAGTGGAAGTAGTTTTTTATGGACTACTTCTGAAAAAGTTAGCTCTTCTTCTTGTGATCCTGCGGAGTCTTCGGAAGTTTCTTTTCTTCCTCCGATTTCTCCTCCATTGCTTTTACCATTCCGGATAAAAAACCGTTCTTTTCAAGCTCCTGACTTGCTTTTTCAAATAAAGTAAATCCATTATGAGGATTTTCCTCTGTGGATTCATCTTCGTAGTCGTCCAGAAGATCGCACACTTTATCGTATGCAATTTTCTTTTCTTCTTCGGTTTCATATCCGAATTCATCCTTGTGCTTTTTTTGCAGTCCTACTAGAATCAGTTCTGGAAGCATTTTAATCATATCTTTCGGATTGTTGATTGCTCCCATAGAAGACACTTGTGTAAGAATGTCTGACTGAGTAAGTACGCCATATCCGAATTTTACTTTGTATGTTTTGCCATTCGCTGAAAAACTAAACATGAATTATCCTCCCTGCTTTACATCTTATTCAGTAGCCGCTGTCGGCTCAATTTTGGTATCCAGTCCCTTATATGTATTGATGATAAGAGAAATAGACATGGTTGCTGCTTCGTTCTGTGCAATTTCTGGCATTGGAATTTCGCGACCGCATTCTGCAATAACAAAGAACGCGTCTGACATATCCGGGAATGATACCTGGAACCAAGTTGCCAATCCTGTAGTTTTTGCAGCCTTAGAATCTTCGTACAGTTTTTTAATCTGTTTAACAGATTTGTCTGGATCCATGATAAATTCAATCTCCCAAGTACCACCTGTATCCTGTCTACCAGCTGCATACTGAGTCAGATAATCTTCCAGTGCAGAAACATCAATCTGTTCTGTGTCAAGAGAAATACCGCCGATGGAAGAGGCTTCTTCCAGCTGTGTGAATTTGGCAGGTTTTGTGCCTTTCACGGTTTCAACGGCATATGAAAATTTCACACCAAGTGTAGTTAATCGTGCCATTTTGGCTCCTTTCTGCCTTTCGGCTATAATTTGTTGCAATAAAAAAGAGCCTTAACGGCTCTGGTTCTAGTACGTAACCCTGTACCGGGAGATAAAAGGATCACCTCCTTCTAGTCTTCTTTGCTTGCCTGCTTTACAATCTGATTTACATAATTACTAAGTCCTGCAACGAGGATTCCCTGTGTGATTGCGGTAAAAATTGCCATTGCGATTTCCTGTGCGCCAGATATAGCGCATGTAGCAATAACATAAATTCCACAAATCAGAATGCCTAAAGCACCAAGGATTGCCGGGATATATTTGTCCGGTATGACTTCGGATTTTTTGATTCCCATTCCGATAAAGTACAGTACAACCGCGACAATAAGAAGCTCAGGTTTCACGTAATTCATAATCTGTTCCATGTTTTTCTCACTCCTTTCCTAGAGTAATGTGCCAGTATATATCCGGCTATATCTGCTAACAACACGTTTTATGCTGTTATCAGCATTATTTTGTCTTACGGGTCCGTATATCCTACGAAAACCCATGCCAACCATAGCCTTGTGACTGGCATCGTCAATTTCATATGCTTTTGAAGAAGCTTTTGAACCAGTCGCATAGGATTCTGATTGGAAAGATGGCGTTGTCGCGCACTCATCTCCCTCAAGATTGCCACGTGATGTTGGATTTCCAAGCAAGAACAAACGTGCGTAAACTCTTTTGTTTGAAGCTACCGTCTGACTTTCGTCATTAGAAAAGTTTCCTTTTCCTACAACGGGTTCAATAGTTGCTTTCCATCGTTCAAATACGTCTGAAACTGGATTTTTTACTACATCTGGCATCTCTGTCACCACCTTATTTTGAGCATAGAAAAAGCACCCACCATTCCGGTAGATGCTTTTATATCTTACAGTATACATAAAACAGACGTTATATTCAGTAAGAAAAGGTGCTATGTTTTTATGCAGAAAACACTTCTTTTGCGATTCTACGGATATTCTGCATAATTTCTACGCTTGCTTTGTACACGGGCATTGTAGCCTCCGTACCGTAAGAACGTACCCATTCGCCAGAATCTGCCACATATACCCACGATTCGTTTTTTCCTTTTCCCTGTCCGTAGGAACCAATGGTATATCCGAATTCTTCTCCTTTTGGATGGGGACTTGTTCCTGCCGGAGTGTTGTACGAAATACCAGCACCGAATTCTATGAACAAAAGTCCAGAGCCTTCGCACACAAGAGTTGCCTGCGCATAATTTCCGAACCTGTTGATTTTGATGTAGGTATTGTGGTTTTTATCAGAATCTCCCTGTGCCAACATAATATTTTCGTCTATGACAGGAATTCCCAATTCGCAAAGCCTTTTAAGAAATACTTCATTTTTATCGCAAAGACTGTTTTGATATGCTTTCAATTCTTTGATTACATTTCCAATAGATTTTTGGCTCAGATTGCATTTGATTACTCGTCCGCTCATTCTTCTGCACCTATCTTTTTAATTCCATATCTAGCCAGATTTCCTCTTTGCGTATCAAGGATTTTCTTCAAACGATAATCTGGCGGTGTTGTAGGAATACCATCTTCCAGAACCAGATTTCCCAGTGCGTCAACCTGTGGCACAGTATCAATCCAAAATACATCTCCCTCTTGCGGATGGAAAGAACGGTTAAAGGAAGTAATGTACCTGTCGTAATCCGGCACGATTCCTGCTGATATTTCCTCTGGCGTTCCTGCGGTAGATGATACGGAAAACTTAAAACTTTGTGGCTGATTGTATGTCGGTACGGTATCTATTCCATCAAGTGTTTCGGTTACTCTTGACCAGTACACGGTCTGTTTCTGTCTTTTTAATCCTCTCATAATACTTTCTCCAATGCAAAAAAAGGAGAACATTTCTGCTCTCTCCTAAATGGTTGATTGTTTATTTTATTTCAGTTTCGTTCTACACTTCTTCAGATTTATCCATTTCAGAATCTACATTGTTCAAGATTGCGAACACATCTGTCCTCCGACTTCAATCTTTACTCTCATGTCTTTTCTCCTGTTCTTAATCAATATAAGCACTCTTTAGTTAATTAGTTGTTTCTGAGCCGCATATAGAATATACTTTTGTAGCTTCCAATACACCGTCCATCATATCCATGTTGTCGCAAACGTTTCGTTGTTATATTCTCCATCAGTTTTTTGAGCCTTGCTATTTTAAAGAAATTCCTCTTGCATTAACTTCGTTCATTCCTGCCTTACTATAGTTTACCCATACATAATATGTACTGTCTGTGTTATTTATAGGAGGAACGCATGTTACTATAGCAGGATCTCTTTCTGCCTTATCAATTACTGTATTATCTGTGCATTCGGTTTTTGAAGTCGTTACAGCAATCTGCGAAGGTTTTGATTGCTGATAATAGGCTTTTATTTGCACAATAAAAATGTTTCCTTTTGGGACGGTAAATTCTAATCCACTGTATACAAACTCTCCGGTTTTTGAAATATTCGCTCTTTTTGATATGTTGATTATTTCTATGGTTTTTTACTATTTAATTGGTTAAGCGCGGCCGGTAACGTCATCGTTCCAGCATCGAGGCCAAAGGTCTTTGATGTCAATTTATTGAGTACCGCATCAGCAAGCTTATCGTAATCAATCAGCTTGTTTGCCGCATCCTCCGCACTGTAAAGCATAAATTTATCTGCGTCTTTTGGTGTTGCTTTTTGCCGGATATTCATTAAATTTTGCCATATTAATTCTCCTTTTCTATATTGAGCTTTTTATTTAACTGATTATAAATATCGTATTCAAGTGGAACTATATCTTCCTTTAGCGAATCAGTTTCTGCATTTACTTCTTTGAATCTGTCGCCTACGACTTTGGAGTCGGCAAATGCTCCCTCGACGCTCAAAGTTTTATCTGCGATAGGCTTGTTTGCTAAGCCTGGATACCCAACTGGAATATCTCCGTTTTGAGTATGGATTTTTAAAATTGATTCTGCCATGAACTACCTCCTAAAAAATAAGTACACCATCATCATTTACAGCTGGCAAAATAGGGTTTTCATTTATGCAATCATTTTTTCTACTCCAACAGAGGACACATAAGTAAATTGGTTTCCTAAAACATCTTTTGCAACGCCAATTACAAAGCATCCGTAATCGGCAAGCATATTGCACACAAATTCCTCTGCATCCACCCAATACTGTTTCTTGACCATACGGTGAAGTCCTGGCAATAGACCGTAGCTGAACATTACGCAATGTCCCAACTCATGAATAAATACACGGTTCAGAAGTTCTCCATACAGGTTGTTTGCGATTGAAATTATCTTTGTTGAATAATCCGATACCGCAAGAGTTCTTTCGCCTGTGCGGTCAATTAACACGCTGTCGTGTGGAGATACGAACTGCACTCTCCATAGGTCTCCGTTCATATAGAATTGTCTTAGCATGGTTTATCACCATCCCTTTCAAATTAACTCAAGTTCTTTGAATACTTCAAAAATCTTAGGAGATTGAATCGCAAACCAATCAACTGTGGTTTCATCATGTCCGAACTGTTCCATATGTTGCCAATTGCACTGCAATCCACTTTCCGACAAGAATGCATGAATAATTTCGTGTCTCAACTGCTTTTTCTGTAAGAAGTCAAAATCACCAACGTTATTTACGTTGTCCGTTCTGATAACAATTTCCTTTGCAGTATTATCTGTAAAGCCGTCAATATCTGCATTTTTAAGTTCTTTTGGAATAATTCTGTAATTCGTTCCAAGAACATTTATTACACATTTTTCCATCATCAATCTCCCTAATTAAAAAGCCCCTGCTACATTCCTGTAACAAGGGCAAAATTCATTTCATATTCAATTCATCTGCTGTATCAAACGAGTTAAGTCGGTTTTCATCGACTGCCTAAGAGTCGCATCTGCATCCGACCACATCTCAGTAAGATTGCGGATAATGTCAGATGTGTACTCTTTCATGGAATCATCCATTTTTCTCTTAGATTCTGTATCGTTGGAATCATGGTAATGTCTGCGGTTCTCGCTGTATCTGTCATAGCTTTCGCCATATCTGGACTGCTTATGGTTCATTCCATCCATTCTCATATCACTACGATCTGGATGATAACCCATGCGGTACATATTACGTTCGAACTCTGGATTGTTCAAATACTCGTCCATCCAGTCATCATCTTCCATGTACAGATATGGTTTATATCCCATACGACTTCCTTTGCCTTTCGGGGCAAATCTGCCGTTTGCGTAACGATACCTGTCATATCCCATGCGACCAAGATATTTCTCTTCCTGTTCGCATTCGTCCATAGCTTCTACGATTCTGTAATCTTTATCTGCACAAATCGCACACTTTACAGCTTCCATGCAGTCTTTCAAATCGTCCCAGTCTTGAGCACTGAGATTATCAAAGCCATGTGTTTTGGCTTTTTCCATAGCCCATTTTCCCATTTCCATTGCAACTTTATGCATTACAGTGCCCCCTTTCTAACAGCCTGTGTAACAGGTGTGTCTGTTGTTGGGGCTGTACCATTAATTGCAGTTAAATTATTACTCGGACTACAAGCCGGGTTTCCTAGCATCTTGAATACTCCACCAGTTGCACTTGTAGCTACTCTGGTTGCGTACTTCGTTCTGGTTCTTACGCCACAAGCTGTAACCTGTGCGCAGCAACGATTCTCTAGCGGATACAAAGTTGTTCCTGTTCCTATTTGAATCATTACCGGGGCAGTAATCGTAGTGGCTTCTGGTATGCTTTGTGCGATAACAATGCAATACTTTTCTCCATTGGAATAACTGCCTGCCGGGAGTGTAACCACAAGATTCCCACCAGTGAATGTGACAGACTGGCTTATCACAAGATGGTTGCAGAGCTTACAAACATTTTTACAACTCATATTTCTACCTCTCAATCAAATAAGAGGTGAGCCGCAACCCACCTCTTAGAATTAGTCAACCTCTAAGGGCGAGTTACTTAGCAGCAACCGTTTCCATATCCGTTGCATCCTGCGTATGCATACGGAGCCGGTACCTGAAATGCAGGAATCGGGGATGGATTGATTGAATTGATTAATCGCTGCGTCTGTGCATTCATTTCAGTTACAATCAGCGCGGACTGGCGATCCTGAGATGCAGCACGCTTCAGATCAGAGTTCTCTGCCTGCAATGTTGCAATCTTATCATTCGTCAAGAAATCAAGGATTGCTCTTGTATTGCTGTTCTGATTGTCCAGAATATCTCTGGTATTGTTGTTCATTGTGTTTTGAAGAGCACAAGTGTTGGTTGCCAGGTTGTAGTTGATACCCTGGATAGCTTCCCTGTTGTCGCAGCAACACTGAGCTAACTGAGACTGCAATGCGTTTGTGTTCTGCATATTAGCTACTGTATCAGCGTTAATTGCCTGTTGAACACCATTGAAGCCCTGGAGCATTCCAACATTCATGCCATTAAATCCACTCTGCATGGTATTGTTGAGAGCATATGTGCTATCGCAGATACCCTGCTGAATACCTCTAATACCATTCTGGATATCATTAAGAGCAAATCCCTCATTGATATCGGAACGTGTAGCCCATCCTTGGAAACCTGCACCATTTGCACCATTGCCACCGAAGCCGCCGCCCCAGCCGCCAAAACCTCCCCATCCAAAGATAGCAAAGATCAAGACAAGCCAGATAAGTGAAAAGCCATCACCGCCCCACATATCATTGGCGCGATTATTAGAGCCTGTAGCGGCAGCAATGTCACTAAGACTGTAATTTGAACCATTCATCATGTTTTTAGTCTCCTTAAATATTATTTACAATAGGAGACATCCGCGGCTGTCGTCCCAAATTGTAGCGATTCTGAATCACCCAATTATGGGGAAATGTTATAATCCAAGGAATTTCTGGATAATTCCATCTGGAGATAAATGTTTTTCATTGAATACATTTTGTTGTATTTGATGTAGCTGGTCTGCATCACCTTTTTTGTATAAATCCAACGCATTCTTCAATGTCGGATTGTTTCCTGCAAATTTACTCATATCGTTCATCATGTTATCCACACTTCCGAACCTCTGAGAAATCATTTTCTCAAATTGCTTTTTCATCATGGCATTAGGATTGAAACTCATCTTTGCTTACCTCCGTTCTGCTTAGATACCGATGTCTCCGACATTTGTGTCGGGAACATGTTTTTTATTTCAGAAATCTCAGAGCAAACATCGTTTCGAAGCTGATTAATCATAGCAACTAGATCAACCTGCTTTGGTTCTTCCTGTTGCTGCTCTGCTTCTGGATTGACAAGTCGGTAAACAAAAATTTTGCTTCTTCCGTCTGCTTGTAATTGTTTCCTGTAGACTTCTGTACCATCTGTTTTTGGATAATAAACAGGATTTCCAGACATATCTACATCTTTTGCTTTTACAGTATCAATGCCATCAACCATCTGCCCTTGAAGCATCGGCATTTGCTGCATTTGTTGTACAGGCTGCTGCATCTGCATTTGTCCATATGGCATTGCCTGTTGATAGTTATTCTGTAATTGTGCCAACCTGTCTTGATACGGCTGTATTTGTCCGTAAGGGTTGCTCATCATTGGCTGTTGCGGATAATACGGATAACCTGCCATAATCTGTTCCTCCTGTCCGGGATTCAAGAATCATATCCATATCATCTATAGAACGATGCTTTTCCCATATACCCTCGTAAGGGTTTCTTAATATAATCATTACGTTTTCTCCTATGATTATATTATATAGGAAGGAACACTGTATTTGAACGTCACTATTTCGCCACATTTCCGCCATTATACAAAGAAAAGCCCCGAATATACATCGGGGCAACTTTGGTAATTTTCTTTTTTATTTTTCTATTGATTCGGTCTATGGTTCTGGGACTGTACCCCATTAATTCAGATGCTTCCCATAATGTTTTTTCGCCATAAGCCCGTAATCGAAATAATTTTTCTTCACGTGAATCAAAACCTGCTTCTTGCAAGTAAAATTTTCTTTCATCTTCTGAAAAATCCGCATAATTCATATAACTCCACCGTCCTCCCTTACAAGTGGAATCGATTTGTTACATAGGAAATACACCGCTCAACATAAATCCTACAACTGCTCCCACGACTGCTGTTATAATGCATACAATAATGGTGTCATAACGTTTGCCAGGGACTGCCATGAGGATTTTTAAATTGTTGTTCATCTCATCGACTGTTTCTTTGATATGATCTAAGTCATTGCTATACAGGGCAGTCTTCTGTTCGAGTTTATTAATTCTAGAATAAAATTCCTTGTGTCTTTCAGACTGCTTTTCCTGCATATCATGAATATTTTTTTCAATTTCTTCGAAGCGGTGATTGTTAAAGCACTCATGTTCACATCCCATCGCTTTTCCTTTCTTTCACTCCCTATAAGATTTTTGCTCTTTCCCTGCTTTAACGAGCAACCCTGCAACGTGCCGGGAGGAAAAACACATTGCGTTCCATCCCATCTTTTTTAATTGAAACTTCCAGCAAAAGGAAAAACACCATGATTAATATAAATTTCGGTTTCAGATTCCCAACTTCTATTTACAGAAGATTCAGAATGTGATCCTTGGAACTCTGCCCCCTGTTTAACCAGAAAGTAAAGCGCCAAGTCAAAAATACAATCATAGCATTTTTTCATGTCGTTTTTGATTTTATCATCAGTGTAACTAGAGGGGTAATTTCGCTTATTTTTAAATGAACGAATTGCCCGGTTTACAGAAAGAGTGAGTATGGACTCAGATTCTGGATTATCTGCTAAATAAAGTGATAATTCTTCCATAAGTTCTTCATTCATTTAATTCACCGCCTCTTTCTGCGTTACTGCTGAGATAATATTTCAGAAATGATACCAGCCTTATTTGTTGAGGTCAGGGCATAGCCATTATCACTTGCAAGCTGCCTTAACTGTGGTACAGTCATATTAGACAGCTCACTTTCTGTGTATTTATGTGTTGGTTCTTTGGATTTAACACTTGCTACAGACGGTGATCGGCTGTTCTCATTGAGACTATGCCCGGTTATTCCCCCTTTGTACCAATGATAAGGCCACCATTGGATTTTGAAGCTACTGGAATAAATAAGCCAGACGCTTTTGTCCATGTAGCAACCGGGTCTGGTGTAGCCCACATGGATAAAGTAACAAAGGAACGATTTTCCTGTTCAATAAATGCTTTGTAAGCATTTTCGTCCGGTGTTGGTCCCCACAGACCTACACCGAATGATCCATCTGCTTCTGCTGCATAAAGAGTGAACACGTTTTCTTTGAAGTATCTGGAAACTCCAAGAGTTCCATCTGCTTTATCGTAATTGAATTTTCCTTCGCATGTGGCAACTTCAATATCAAATTCCTGCATGAGTAAATTTGCAAGTTCCTGTTTGGTCAGAAGACGCTTATTAGCCGCGCCTAGAACTGCTGTCTGCATTGCTTCGTTATTTCTCATGTATCCAATCATTTTCTTAGAAGTAACGGCTCTGTTAACTACATATCCATTATCTTCTGCAACTGCTACCATCTTCTGAATATCTCCCATGATGTCAGCAACAGGCTTAGACCAGTCAGAAAGATCTACTTTTGCATCAGTGGGAACTCCGAAATCAACTTCCATTTTTACGTTGTTCTCATTAATATTGAGTTTGCCGGTGGAAAGAATTTGACCTTTCATAACTTTTGTTCTCTCAAATACGCTCTTGAAAAGTCTTGTTGCATCATCAAAAACATATTTTGTAAGAGATTCATCGTCTGGAACACCATTTTCGATAGCTTCCTGTAATTTTTCAGACTGATTGATTTTCTCTTTAATCAGGAATTTCTCAGTCATTACTTTTTCGAATCCAGGTCTGGAACCGATATGTGCTTCTGTATCAAGGGCATGAACATAAGCTACTTTGGGAAGGTTCTGCCCGCTCATCAATCTGTAATATTCTGCTTTCCAGAACTTGGTTTTTACATTTGGAAAGATTACATCCAGAATACCTGCGCTCGGCACTGGAAAATTTTGGGAAAACTTAAGTCTCTCTTCTTCTGTGATAGTATCTAAAACATTATATGGCATCTGTCATACCTCCTTAAAATACTGGGTCTTCTGTAGTTACAAAAACGATTCCTGATTTCTCAAGTTCAGTTTTTGCAGTTGTATTAACTGTTACCGGGAGTCTTTTTTCAAGAACACGACCTGCAACAATCACAGAAATCGGTCTCTTGGCATCATCTGTCATATCAACATCTTCAAACACAATGCCGATTGCGCCTGTTGCATTTGTCGGATACACGGAACCTGCTTTGATAATTTTCTTAGTTCCAACTGTTTCAGCATTTGTCTGTTCTGCTGTGTAAGTTTTGAGTACTAATCCCACCTCAGATTCAAGGATATTAGGTGTGGACTTATACTGCTCGGTTTTCATAAAAGCCATAATTTAATCTCCTTTTCTTATAAATAATCAACCGGGGCATTTGTGCCGATTGTTTTGCTTTCTGTTTCTTTGGAAGGTAAGTATTTTTCGAAATATTCTTCTGCTTTACTCTTTTCTTCCTTTTTGCCACCTTTGGTTCCTCCGCCCGGATTTGGAGTATTTTTAAGTACTTCCTTTTCCCAAGCTGCTTTAGCTGTCTCAAGAGCTGTTTTATTTTCAGTGGAAATTCCGTCAACAAAAGATTGAGCTTCGTTCAGTGCATCCGCTGCTGGTAAAACCGAAAATGCTTTGATCGCTCCTGTATAGGCATCGCCTTTCATTCCTGCGCTTGCAAAAATGGAAGTGATTTTTCCTGTCAGAGCTTCTTTCTGAGAATTTGCCAGTGCAGTTTCAAGGTCAGAAATTCTTTTTTCGTTCGCAGCTTTTTCTTTCTGGCGTTCAAGCTCTGCTTTTTCTGCATCAGTCATATTCTGCTGTTTCAGCTCATCTAGTTCTTTTTGCAGTGCTTCTGCCTTATCAGCCTTTTCTTTAATGGAAGTGTTTTTGTCTTTTTCCTTTTTTACTTCTCCTGTAACGGAATCAAGGTATTTAGTCACCTGTTCATCAGATGGTTCCTCAATTCCCATACCGATAAGTACTTGTTTTGCCTGTTCTCTTGTCATGAAATCTCCTTTCTTCCAGACCAACACACTTTGTTCACACGGTTCGCTCCGCACATGATCTGCACCCGATTTGCGCTCACGGGCTGTTGCAATATTTTTGAGTATTAAAAAAGGAATCTCAGTTTCCCAAGATTCCTTAAATAATTGATGTAAAAACGCTTATTCTTCATCAGTGGAAGAAATTATTGCTGATTGATTTTGAATTGATTTCTGACTAAAATCTTTAATCAATTCTTGTGCTTTCTTCAATTCTGCGTCTGGGTTTGCCAGTTCAGGATAAACAGTTCCAAGATATGGTAAGCTCATTTCATATACCTTTTGCGGATCACTGAATAATCCACAAGTGATCAATGCAATAAGTGGGTGAATTTTATTTTTGAACAGATAATCAAGTGCCTGTGCTTTGACAAGCATGTTATCTGTCGGGTTTCTGGTTATCTTGACATCAAAATCTCTGGTAGAAATCTTGACATCATTGGATGTTTTGCGAATGATGCTGAGAATAATTCTGGCGGATGCTTTTTCTGCTTCTTTTGTGAATGCTTCCACAAGTTTTGCATCTCGTTCTGCGAAATCCCATCCATTACGTAGATATACAGCATTACCAGTATCACCGCCGGTGTTGCTTTGGCGGTTTGGCATTGCTTCCACGATCAGCATATTGTTGTAAATATCATCTTTAGCAACTTGACTTTCTGACTGATTTAATTCCGCAGTCATTAAGTCAACATCTGACTGAACACCGTTTCCAGCATCTTTTACAGATATCGCTCCAAGCTTGACCATTTTCAAAAATTCATTCTCGTCAATTTCACAGTTTTTGAATTTCATGAATGCCTGAACAAACTGCTCAACACCATTTAATCTATCTGACTGATACTTGTTGATCGCATCAAATGCTGTAATTGCAATTTCGACATCAGATAAGCGGTCGTGGTTGTTTGGGTACTCGATAATCGGAATACCGTCAAAACCATTGATACCGCTGACGGTTACTTGTCCGTTCTTTACCTTGAAATATTGATTTGAAGAATAGCAAAGGTAATATTGCTGATTTTCTTCATCTTTCAATATTTGAACAGATAGCATTGCTTTTCCTGTGTTTTTGGAATAAACAATATAAACATCTCCCGGATACGGAATGAAAATTCTGAATGGTGGTAAATCACTGTCTTTTGTCCAATCGTCTTCTCGTAGAATTGCCTTGTATGCAGTTCCTACGGCACTCTGGTATATTCCAAGCTGAATATTTCGGGCATCCGCATTTGCTTCGTCCAGATAATCATTCAGCAGGTCGACCTGCTCATTTATCTTTTTATCTGCTTTTTTCTTTTTGCAGACATATTGAATAGGTTCTCCATATATTTGTCCTGCCTTAAACTTGACAACTTCCAGAGCGTGATTTTCGACAACTCTGTTATTTACTTCCGGTCTCACAAGCTTTTCCCGATATAAGATTGGTTGGTCGCCTTTGTAGTACCGATAAAGATAATTAATCATCATTCTGTTTCGATTATGTGTACCAATCGTATCAGATAGAACTTGAATAACATTTTCGGTAGTAATTTGAGCTACGCCAGTGTAGGCAGTTTTTCTGCCAAAATCGCCTTGGCATAGGTCAACAAAATTGCTTTTGTTTCTTCCCACTGCCTATACCTCCTGTTTTTGAGCATGAAAAAAGCACCGAGTTTTCACCCGATGCTTCATACATTTTCATCATATATTATACATAATCGGAAAGTTATATTCAGTAAGAAAAGGTGTTAACTTTTGAAATTAAGCATTTCTTTTACGTAATTTACTGCTTTCCCGTGGAATTGTTTAATATATTCTTCATTGTATTCCATTTCATCTGCAATGACAGTTAGCTTTTTTCCCTCTACGTATCGTTTATACAAAAAATCATAATACTGGGGATTTTCCACAGACTCTATAACATCTATAAGTTTCTGTTTTTTCTCCATAAGCTCTACCACATTATCAGCCAATTCACGTTGCGCATCCACCAATTTTGCAATTGTATCGCCTATTTTATCTTGGCTTCCAGAAGTCTGAACGCGTTCAATACCATACGTCGAAGCACTAATGCTAGTAGCAAGCAATTTTAAGTGTTCGATTTCTTCCAGTTTGTTATTTATAATTTTTTCGTATCGTTGAATTTGATTCAGATATTCCTTTATATCCATGCTATCTCCTTCCCCAGAATGGATTCTGCATTGCTGTCGCTTTACCGCCTAATGGATTTTGTACGTACTCAGCCATCATTGCCAAAGAATCAATTCCGTCATCATGTGGTACTTTTGCCCTAGTGGTGTACGTAGTTACATTAGCCATAAATAACCCGTAATCAGACTTTGCTTTGTACTGACTTGGATGCAGAAAATAAAAATGTTTTGCTATATAGTCCGAATTTACAAGAATCTTTGTTTCTTTATTTGCTGACGTTGGTTTTGTCTCAATTTCAGCTCGGCACTTTCCAGTAATCATTTTCTGGATATTGTGTGCTACACGGTTTCCGACATTATTTGATTCGAAACAAATCTTATGTGGATTATGTCTTACCAAAATATCTGCTGTCTTTCTATCCAAAATGTCATAGTCTGTAGTATCATCAAACACCACATCGGGAAAGAAGAATTTATCTCCGTATTGGTATGCAATCGGTAATGATTCGAAGTCGGTTCCTTTATCTTTTGTATCGCATACCGCCCATATTGCATCTGCATCTTTATCTGGAATGATGATGTATTCATCCGCGCATCCATCCGGCACGTCTTCTTTACTGAAAAAGAATCGTTTTAATTTGTCCGGTGGTAACAATAATCCCTCACGTTCTACCGGTTGCTGCTGGTAAAGACAGTTGTAAGAAATTTCATCCATGGATTCTTTAGCATCATTGAAATATTTCTCTGAGAATCCATTTACCGTAAATAGAAAATTACTTTTGCCGTTCTCATCAAGAGCCGGCACTGCAATGAACCTTGCCCGTGGGTTTCCGGCATATAGTTGTTGCAGTTTTCCGATAGGGTCATGTACTGACCATCTGGTGGCAATATAAAACTCTTTGCATCCCTCAAGTCTACGGGAACGCAAGTCATTTACCACTTTTGTCCAGAGAGTATCAAGTCTATTTTTGTTCAATGCTTCCTCAATACCAGACACAAGGTCATCGGCAGTAAGAAATCTATTGCATCTAGTGGCACCAGTCAAAGAGCCATCAATAGAACGAAATGTCCATGTCTTAAATCGTCCGTTTCTTTCGAGATTGACTGTAGTTTCCTTTGCATTTGTTCCTTGAATTTCTACGTTCGGAAATACCTCATGCCACGTGTATTCCACGGGATCATTGATAATTTCCAGAACACCATCATAAAGGGAACGTGTCAGAATGCTACTGTGTGCCGAAGACAGGTTAAAGTCATTCGGGAACCATCCGCCTACCAATGATAAAAAGAAATCTTCCAGAGTACTCTTGCCACAGCCCGGAGGTACGCTTAATGCAAATATATCTAGTTTGTCATCCATCAGGTCTTGCAGTGAACCTATGATGTTATGCTGTAAGAACACATTTCTTCGTGGTTCGTAGAATCGTTCTTTCGGGATTCGGTTCTTTTCAAGGTAAAGGAGCCCGCTGTCAACCTGATAGTTCTGTGCTTCCAACAGCAAATACTGCCAGTACAAATCGTCAAATGAACCGTTTCCTGTAACCGCTGCCTGTTTCGCAACTTCATTGTGAGCGTACCGACTGACTTTCATTGCCATATTCCGTGCATCTGGATTATCCTTGAAAGGAAGGTCAATATTCATATTCAAAAGTAAATCAAGGCAGTCCTTCTGATTTTGATAGACTGTCATATCACCATTAATTATTTGATTTAGAATTGCCCGATACCATTCAAATGAGCCTTCTGTGAATTTTTGCATAAAAATAGAGCCAGACCTCCTTTCTTCTTAGGATTTAGTCTGGCTCTCATGTGGCTCTCTGACTGATTTATTATTATATTTCGTTGATGATATTCTCAATTGCTTTTATTCCTGCAAATATTATTATTACAACCATTGATACTGTGGAGAACAATCCATAATTACCTTCAATCATCAATGATATTGTAAGTATCAAATAATCAATTGCTAACACAAATACGAATGTGTTTATAATTATCCAACATATGCTTATGATTTTGTTCATTCAATCACCTTTGTTATTCAAGCCAATTATTGTCTAAGCAATAAAATCCAAATACTACTAATCCAGTTAGTAAAATCCAACCGATTCTAAACAATATTAACGGCATATCGGATTCTAAATGTTCAACTGTTTCATTGATATTTCTATTATTGTAAAACACTGATTTATCGCTGATTGTTTTGTCTTTTAACAACGTAAAGATTGTTCCCTTGTACTTTGTTCCAACTCCATAGTACTTATACCTGATACGGCTTGACTCTTTTATCGTATCAATGTACTCATCATCTGGAAAAACAATCTTGTTGCTTTTAAAATCAATTCCGCAGAAATTTATCTTTTTAGCTTTCTTGCTTTCTTTTCCTACATAATCCCATGTCCAATACGTTTCTGTGGTGTAATATTTATGCTTTCCAGAACCATGCGAAACTCTTCTGGTATGCATTGTGTATTTTTCTTTAACCTTCTTAACATACATGTATTTACCACCGATTTCTGGGTAAGTAACTGTATCTACAGCCTTTAATTTGCCATACACAAAAGCATTTCCAATATTGGTTTCCATTCCATACTGAAATAAATCCGTGGACTCAATCTTTACTGCTTTATTGTATTTATCATTTTGGTTTATCTGCCAGTCGGATATTTTGGAAGAAATTAATACTCCAATAAGAAGCATTATTGCAATAATTGAAATACTAGCGATAATCTCTCTTCTTGTTATCTCAAATTCTCCAAAATTCCAACCTCTTTTCGTCTTCATAGCTATTCCTCACATAAATTCTGTGGTGCTGATTCTGGTGCATCAAAATCGAGTAATTCAAATTCTTTTTTGTCATATCCAAGCATATTCAAGAATGATCTCTGAGGAAATGCTTTTACATATTTGCGATATGATTTGACTGACTTGTTGTAGTTCTCTCTGTATTCTGCAATAAGATTCTCTGTCATAGAAAGTTCTGTCATGAGCTGCTTGTAGTTCTCAGAAGATTTTAATTCCGGGTATGCTTCACTCACAGCTGAAATTGCAGTAGTAACATTCTTAATATCGTTTGAACCAGAAGTTCTTCCAGAAACAATAGCTTTTAATGTTTCACTCTCATGCTTATCATATTGTTTCACACAATCCGCAAGATTGTATACCAGATCAACTCTACGTTTCTCCTGTATCTTAATGTCTGATGATGCTGATTCTACCTGTTCTTCCAATGATATTGCATGATTCTGGAAACTTTGTACTCCAAAGATTCCGAATATTACAATTGCTATAACTCCTACAAGTGAAATTAATAATACTTTCCATGCATTTTTCATGATTTATTTATCCTCCCACAAAAATTTGTCTGTTCCTCGTCCATTATCAACTACTTTTTTCAAAATAAGTATTCCGCACTTTTTACAATAATACGGATGAAAGCGTTGATTAGAGTCACATGGCTTAAATTCATCAAAATCATAATTATAAGGATTGGATATCTCACATTCTTCAAAATCATGATCACATTCTGGAATCTTCATTTAGTCACCCCCCCATCCGGAATACCTAACTGTTTGTAAGTGAATACGGCAGTGTACTTCTTTCCGTATTTGTAGCAAGTTTCCGTAATAGTGCAAGTCTTTTCTTTGTCATTGCATTTCGATTCTGTATCCGAACTTTTGAACTTGCATCCACCTGTCAAAAAGCATTTAATCCGTTTTGCGTTCATACATCCACCTCGAATAAATTTACATTATTTTCTAAACCACCAAATATGTTTATCAAGAATATTTGCTTTTACATCACCATCAACATAACATTCACACTCCTCACCTGCAAATTCTGCCGGTGTTGTAAATTGTGGTATTCCATCTGGTTCCAATATGACACACGCCTGTCCAGAAATATAACTTGTTACAACGGCTGGTTCGCTACGCCACCAAACTTTTCTTCCGATAACATTTTTATCAAAATCAATTTCATTCAAATTCATTGGGTGTTCTAAAAAATCATTAATCATGCACCTCGCACGTTCAATACCGCCTCTTACATCGCAGAATTTTTCACCGTTTCTGGTTATAAACACGTTTCCAATTGTTCTTGTTTCAAATTCACCGTGTCTGTATCTTGCATGATTATAAGGTGCATAATTTATACCCCAACATACAGGCTCTCCATCGAATTGAACCAGATTCTCACAACTCGGTTTTTCGCTTCTTGGATAAGCCCATAAATTGTTATTTCCGTATTTCCCACCGATCGTATGTATATAATCTTCTATTGAAACAACAAAATACGATTTTTCGTTAATTACAGTATCCCAATTCATTTGGCGCATTTTTAGTCTCGAAATATCTGTAGTCCTGTCTATTAACTTGATTATTGGCATCTGATACCCTCCTTTTTCATGTGTTCACCTCACAATACTTCTAAGCGAATCCCACCACTCGTCTTTTTCTTTTACATCTTCTACTCGCTCAAACATAAATTTAAGTTTATAGATTCCAGATTCTGTTGTAGCTGAGTCGATATGCATGAGTTTGAATTTTCTTTTAAGACATCCAATTTCAAGAATGCATTCCTCCGGAAGATCAGTGTAATTCATGACGCATTCTACCCAAATAATCCGTCTGCCTTCTTCATGATGTACTTCAATGTCAGCTAGTGCATTAATGATTTTTTCATCAATAATCTTAATTGGATAGTTCACTACACCATATTTTTTCATACATTCACCTCAAACTCTTTCTTGCAGTTACTACCCTTGCACTTCAATTTAAGATGCTGGATTTTTGTCTCTGGGCTAATCAGAAGTGCTTTCTTCTCGCAAAAAGGACAACAATACCACAGTTTGCCATTGATATTTTTTATTAATGCCCGTCCGTCCCACGGCTCCGGTGGATTCATTACCTGAGAGAAATCTATTCCCTCAGATTCAAATGCTGTTTTAATGCTCATCTATATTTTCTTACTCCTTTGCGTCCTGCAACTCTGCGTGCTACAGGTATTCCATGCATTCTCAGATAATTATTTGATACGTCATATTCTCCATTGGCTTCAATCCCGTAAATCAATGTCTTGTTTTGTTCCACATCATAGAACGGTTCTTCCAATATTAGTTTTTTGGTTGTTACTTTCACGCAACCATTTTTATATCGTAAAGCATCAACAAGCATCTGTTCGTTCGATTGTTGCGTAAATTCATTATTAAAAAAAGCTCTCTGTTTGCATATAATATGTGCAGCACCAGAAAAAGATAGTCCTTTTTTCGACAGTCTTTTAATTGTTTCAATTCTTCCTCTTGTGCAAATCGGAAACTCCCATTTATTAAGCGAAACCGATTCTTTGATTTTTATCACTCCATCTTTTGTCTTAAACTCTTCCATCTCAACTCACCCCATGAATCTTTCTCAAGTTTGCATATCGGTCAACAAGTACGTCCAGTGCAGTATGCAACTGATTGATTGTAATACAATCGTCCTGATAGCGTTTTTCATATTTTGCTATTTCTGCCGGTGCATCGCAAAAAGGCAAATCCGCAGCTTCATTTATTTGCTTCTTCAAATCATTGTTATAATTGCACATTTTATCCAGTTCAGCCTGAAGCTCATTGATTTTCTCATTTTTGTCCAGAATTTCATGTTGCTTTGCTTCGCTCTCATCAGCCAGACGAACAACTTCTTCTTTCAGCTGATCTACTGTCCATGTTGCCATGTCTTCAATTCTCATAACTGCCTCCCTTAGATTTTGGTAAACGTTTCCATATCATAGTTATCACGGATATAATCTACACATTCAGATAATTTCTCTTTTAGAAATTGGTCTTTTGCGATGTCTGGATGCAAGGTATATAACATGCAACTGTTTTCTTTTCCGTCTTTCTGAAACTTCTTCCAGTCAAAAGTCATTGTGAACAATGGAATCCTCGTGAGATTTTTTGTCTTGTGTCTTATATAGAGATTGCAGAGTTTCTTAATCATGGCATCTTCTCCTATCTTGTAAACCACGTAACTATTTTATTCTTGCACTGTGGGCATATGATATATTTCTGCTTACGTCCACGTCCAGATGGCATATTTGTAGAAAACATTTTTTCTATGCATTCTTCTTTAACATCTTCTTTTTCATCGTATTGCAACACTGCTCCGCATTTTCCGCAATTTATTCTTTTTAATGTTCCAGGAACTAAAATTTTAATCATTTTATATCACCACATTCCTCTATTAGTGCTTGACTCTCCAAGAAAGTTAGGTTGACAATCTTTTTTATCAAGTAATGTGGCCTTTGCGTTATAAATCGTCTTAATCCTATCAGATTCGAGACAAAATTCACTATTAAATTCAGTTTTGCAGTTTGTACAAATCCATTCTGCATCAGTTCTCAAACCTGCAGCATCTACGTCGCCGCCAAAGATATCCACTCCTGTATTGATTACCGTTCCTCCACAAAGTGGACATTTACGTTTATCTCGTAACAATAAATCATTTTCCATAATCTCATTTCTCCCTGTCTTCCCTATGTTTCATCTGGCACTCAATCATCTTTGCTACATTCTCACGTTTCTGTTTTATTCCATGTCCTTGTCGGAACAATTCACACTCAAGGATATTTCCGCACTTGGAACATTCATCGTTGATTTCTTTACCTGCTATTCGCATTTCCATCCATCCTGTACCATTCTAGGCTTGTATATTTTCTCGGTGTATCCCTCACCGTTACATAAGTCGCAAGTAACTTCTATTTCTTTGTAATCATCGCAACACTCCCAGTATTGTGCACGATTTACTCTTTTGATAGTAGTTCCACTTCCACCGCACTTCGGACATCTGTGAATTTTATTTCCTTGCATTCGTTTCACGAGGTCATCAAGAGTCGTTTCTCCACCGTATGTATTTCTTAGACGTATCACTTCATGAATTTTCATTCTTTACACCCTCCCAGCATTCGCAACTATCATCAAGACATCTAAAATCTGCACAATGTTCACTGTCGCCATTACAGCAGACACCTTCGTATGTTGCGTACCATTTACATGTGCAACAATAATCTTTTTCTTCCATAAGCCACCTCTCTAAACAAAAATTCCAGTACACGGACTTGAACCGTAACTAGCCACCCAACGTGGAGTACTGGAAACCATTCATAGAAAGGTAAGATAAAATGAAATCCTTCCAATGATTGCAGTTCATTGGAACGGTGCATCCGTGATTCGAACACGGACAACATTTCTGTTGGAAGACTTAGCAAGTCTCTCTGTTACCATTACAGCAATGCACCATAACGCTGACGGTAGGATTCGAACCTACAGGGCTTTCACCACATTAGTTTTCAAGACTACGCCGTTATAACCATTTCGGTACGTCAGCTCAACTATTCAAACATGATTAGGGTTTCCCCTTATCCATCATACTTGCAACCATATTCAGCCACTGTGACGATAAGTCTGAGCCTTCGGGAGCGACCCTGAGCTTCTTACCGCGGTCAAGCACAAACGGGAATGTCACCCACAAATTTCACGGTTCTTTCAGAAGTTTTTCGATAATCATTCGAAAGATTTTAATAAATGCCATACCGCTACTCTAACGAATCTCTTGTGTTATACCCTGATTTCTCAGGTTCAAGGCAAATCAGCTTAATGAGATTTCCGCCTAGTCCGTGGTCTCTCACGCCCCTCACATCAACGGATTATTCTTGCACCGCAAACGTCTATTATACACTGACCACAAGGATTCTGCTTTTGGTCTCTTTATGATGATACACTACAAGGTGTGTTGGAAGTTTCTTCCTCCTCTAACAGAATCACTTCTGCTAAAAAGATGGTTGATAGTCCAGTATCCCGAACTACTCTATCTTACATAACCCTGTATCTCAGCTAGACTGAAAATCTATCTGCACTGAGTTAATCATGTTTGAAATCGGAAAGGGTGGACTCGAACCACCGACGTCAAGGACTATGCGTCCTCCGCTCTCCCAACTGAGCTACATTCCATTATGCTTTTCGGACCGGCCTCCAGTCAACAGGATAAGCAATAACCTTTTCCCATGGGTTGTTTGAGCATAGTCGCAAGTAGTTTCTGTTCTTCCATTGATATCATTGGTTTCTGCACAACTGCTTCTATGCAAATTCAGCTGAATCATAGACCGTCTGCAAGCAAACAGCATAATTCTAACCGAATAATGGGAAAGATAGGAATTGAACCTATAATGTTTACCGCAAGGGAACGGATTTACAGCCCGCCGCAACACCGCCAATCGTTGCCGCTTTCCCATAACCCGGATTCCCGGGTTAGCAAAGTAATTTATCGTGTTATGCGTTCCACTAGGCTGTTTTATGCCGTGCCAGCCCCACGGAGTTGTTTCGGATATTATTATGCCTTTTGACTTTATGCTTCTTGAAAACTCCCTGCCATCAACGTGCACTTATGATGACTTATTGAAACTAAGAAACATTTATCGGACGGGAAATCAGATCAAGCACAAGCCTATGCCGTTACATACCTTTGCTCATTCTGATTCACACACGCTCATCCGAAAGTTTTTTCTGCCCATAAAACGGATGGGTAGCATACGGAAGAAATGGAAATTCTGAGATTCGAACTCAGGGCTTCCCGGTTATGAGCCGGGCGTTCTAACCGCTGAACTAAATTTCCTGAGTAGAAGCAGTCTCCCGGATTGCAGATTTTGAGTCGATTTACTTCTACTGTTGCGGTTCTTTGCCACCAGCCGCAACAAAGGTCATGGCTAAATAGAGTACCTCGTTTTTACGAGGATTCCCATCCGGGACATTTGAAGCCCCTTTAATCAGCTCCGTTGAGCTAGATGGGTTTTCGTCGGAGGGTCTATGTAAAATAAACCATTGCCAGGTACATGCGCAACCTAGCAAGCTGGGCTAGTGGGATTCGAACCCGCGAATACAGCAGTCAAAGTGCTGTGCCTTACCACTTGGCGATAGCCCTAGAATCTTTCTCCCACTCCGCACCATTACAAAAGCAGGAGAAAGAATTGAATGTGTGATAATATTTTTATTATATGCTCTACAATTGCAACACAACTTATGTGGAGAATTCAGCGTTTAAATGACTAAGTTGTTCTCTTTTTTTGTAGAGTCATATTTGCTAAATCGGATGTCTCGATCGTTTGCTTGCGTACCGCTCCACTACCGGACAAGCGTATCCTTTCGGTTTAATTATAGGTTTAACCCGTTCTATGATAAAAAACGGAATAATCCTCATAGGAATTGCAATCAGCATGTATTTACCTCGCAGTGCAAATCAAAACTGTATTAAGTATCATTCCTGCTTCCATCATTAAGAAGAATGCTGTGGAAAATTGATTGCCTTTGTAATTCCGGCTCATCAAAAATGCAGCTAATGTAGTAAATATCAGAATATTAATTGCCACTGCGATAATGGTTAATGGTAATCTCATTGTTCCTCTCCAATCATGAAATTAAGTATCTTCTCTGCGATTTCTTCTTCCGGCTCAAATGGCAAACCACATGAATTATAAGCAATTAAAGCCGATTTTAGGCTTGCTTTGAAGCCGTAGTAAATTTCCCCGTGTTGTAACAGTTCGTGCCTTAAAACTGAAATTGCATCAGTAATTGATTGAGAAGTGAAACTGATTTGTGCCAGGGCTTCCATTTGAATATCTGGTTCTGCCATCAATTCAAGACTAAATGTTGGAACTTCATCAACTGCAACATGAAAATCAACAGATTTTACTCTTGGAATCGTTTTACCATCAATAAGGCATTTGGTTCCAGCCCAATTATACGGTTCAGGGTTCACAATCCTTACAACAGGCATCTACGCATCCCCTTTCCTGTGCTTCGCAGTACACCAGAAGATGTTCTGCAATCTCCTGAAGATGATTTGTGTCGTATTTTGCAAAGGTCTGTGGTTCTTTATCATGCAATGGTGACAATGCACCGAATTTGCCAGGTTCAACGGTTATTGTTGCATTAATCAGCATGGATGCCACGTCAACTGGTTCGTCGGGAAGTAATACGTCCTCCTGATTTTTATGCACGCCCATAAAGAGTTCGATTCCATCTGCTTTCATAATCATGTAATCGTGAACCTTGTCAAAATCCGGTTTTTCTTCTGTGATAACTGCTTTTCCGTTTTCGACATATACGTAATAAATTTTTTCATTACAGTTCATGCTTCCTCTACCTCCCCAAAATATTTCTTGTACAATTCATAATCGTTTTTTCCGAGTAAGTCTTTGACTGTAGATTTTTTCTCTATACGAAGACTGCTATATGTAGTAAATACTTTTATATCCCGAATGCAGATTCGCTCGCCCTCAGAAATTTTACCACTAACACGTTCCGTATCTTCATCAGCAGAAAACCATCTTCCGTTTTTTGTCAAAAAATAAGTTCTGCATCTTGATATACTAAAACAAATACAATTTACGCTTGTTGGATCACTAAAAACCTTTTCTGCTTTTGATGTGTCGTATAACCTACCGTCTTCCAGAACGGATTTCTTATGGTTTGTTATCTCAATCTCGTTATTTAAGATAATCTTATCTGAAAGATTCTGGCTTTCATCCTGTACGGTCAAACCGCCTTTTTTATTTTTTAAAATTTTTTCAAGTATCGACATTTGCCTACCTTCTCCGAAAATATTCTGCCAGGGCTTCCCTTGTGATCTGTGATATACTTTTACCAGTTCGGTTCTTCTCAGCTATGAGTTTTCGTTCTAGCTGGTACGGCAACCGGATTCTGATTGATTCGCCTTCGGGTTTATTATTTCTCATAAGCAGTGTCCTTAACTAACAATCTCAATCGGGCATCCAAGTTGTTTTTCCAACTCGGCAATAGTAATCTTTCTTGGTTTCATTACATCAACATCAACACGCTGAATAATGCCTTCTGGAGCTTTCGCAAGTCCTTTGCCAGAAAATTTATCTATTCCCTCATTTGCAAATATGCTTAAATGCTCATATCCATAAGCTCTGCACCATCTTGTAGCTGAATCAACAATTTTTCTTAATTCCGTTTCAGGATCACCAAACAAATCCGTGTAAGAAATAGCCTGGTCAAATTCTGCATGGCTTATCGTTGCTGGAATTAAAATCTGCTTATATGGACTTCCGATAAATCTAAAGAATCTGTTAGTAATTAAAGCTTTTTCGCCTTTTGGTAATCCAAACCCTTGTGCCACAGCTTTTTTAAGTAACTGTTCTGATTCTAAATCACTTTTTGTAGTAATAGCCTTGTTTGTAAAATCAATCATCCTTTTCCTCCCCTAAGATTTTGTATAATGTTCCTCTGGAAACTCCAATGATCTCAGCGAATTGAATTTTTGTAATCTCACCATTCTGCCATCTGGCTTTAGTATCTTCAAAGAGTTTTTTGTCAATCTCTTTCTTTGCACGTCCTTTATACTTGCCCTGAGCCTTTGCAATTGCAATACCTTCTTTCTGACGCTGACGGATATTTTCCCTTTCTCTTTGCGCTACATATGAAAGAAGCTGAAGCACGATATCTGAAATTAATGTGCCTGTTAAGTCTTTGCTTTGGCAAGTATTAAGTAGTGGCATATCCTGCACAATGATGTCTGCGCCGATTTCTTTAGTGATTTTTCTCCATTCGTCGATAATTTCTTCATAATTTCTTCCCAAACGGTCAATCGAATGAATTACCAGCACATCTCCTTTATGCAGTTCTGAAATCATCTTCTGGTATTCAGGACGATCGAAATCTTTACCAGATTTCTTATCCATATAAATTCTATCAACCCCATCTTCTCTCAGTGCTTCCATCTGTCTTGCTTCATTCTGATCTACTGTTGATACTCTTGCATATCCTATCTTCATATATACACGCCCCCGTTTCTTTATGGTTTAATTATACACCATAGGGTGTGCTATATCAATAGTAAAATACACGTTTAAGTGAATTTTGTTTGATTTTTATAACATTTGCGTTTATTATGTAGATAGGAGGTGTTGTCATGGTATCTCAAAAAGTTAAGCAAATCATGAAGCTGAAGAAAATAACAAATGTTCAAGTGGCTGAGCATCTAGGTACTTCGCCACAAGCACTTGCAAACAAGTTTTCCAGAGAAACGCTTTCTGCAAATGAGCTTATTGCAATTCTGGATTTTCTTGGATGTCAGATTGCCGTTGAAGCAATCCCGGATGTTATTGTGAAATTTAATAGTGCCGATCTCAAAAGGGAACCGTAATGGTTCTCTTTTTTTATGCCTTTTTATCTGGCAGAGAAACGGTTAAGGCTTACCGCTTGTCGTGCTGCAATCACTATCTCTGCCAGGTTGAAGGTTTGTTGTTAAAAGGGCGTTTTTTAAATTTTGGGGCGGTCGGATCACTCATTAGGCCGTTCGGGGCATCCATATACACCCCCTCCCGGGTCTGTTCCTGGTGACGCTGACCGGGCAACCCTTTGCCCCATGGGTTCCCGTTGTCCCGGTCTTAACGCTGCTTTTCGGATGCCTTCGGCAGTAGCCAATGAGAATTGCTGCGCTTTTCTTCGTCATATTGCACAACTTTTCACGTTTCCGTATGTGTGCATTACGAGTACACCCTAAAAGAACATTGAACATTGCTATATATTGTGTGTTAATCTCAGAGACTACAACATATTGTTATAACTCAGGCTTTTCCATCTCTGGAAGTTCCAGAACATCCTTGTACTTGTCTGCGATCTGCTGCGCTGTCTGCTGTGGCTTTCCGTTGTTCTCTTCTGCGCTCCGTCCGTTTGGTGCGTTCCATCCGAATTTAGAATTAAGTTTCATTGCCACGCCTGTGTTATTCTTGTCGCTGATTCCGATGTTCGCAAGTGAGTGTTCGTCATTCGCATTTAATTTTTTGATTAGGTCAAGGTGTGCTGTGCTTGCTATCTCCCTATACTCCCCTCTTTTATTCAACTTCCACTCCTGTATATCCTTAATAACATTGCCGTCTGTATCTATATATATCTTTGTCTTATACTCTCCATTTACCCAGTTATACATAGTCTGTTCACTAATCTTAATATATTTAGCAAACCCTTGTATATTTGACTCCTTGTTATATACGCCACATATAAATATATAATAGTCGAGTATGTAATTGATCAGTTCTGCATTATCACAATCTAATATAGTCTGCCTGTTGTACTTGAGTGTTACGTTTTCAGGCTTCAGGAATACATGATCCCCTGCATAACTAAGAGCTGATTCGAATGTGTTCTGAGGCGCTTTCATAAGGTCTTCAATACCATATTCAGCGCAAAATATATCTAAGTATTTCTTTGTATCATGTTTAAACGTATCTAACACGCTGTTGTCTGTATTCTGCACTGTATCACCTCACTTTATAACGTCAATCTATTAAATCATTAATAAATAAAAAAAGCCGGTCGGCTCTGGTTCGTTATCCAGTAGCTAACCGGTTCAGTCCTCCAGCGGTTCGTTCTCGCTTTCGGTCTGTATCTGTATCTCTATTAACAGTATTAACATACAAGTTGTTGTTCTGTCAACTATTAATTTAAAACTTTTAGTCAATCTTATATAACACCATATACTATATCTATGTATATTATATATACTATATACAATATTATATTAATCAACTCAGCCTCTGGAATCTAGGAAGGGACAGGGAATAACTATAATTATAGATATTCATAATCCATAATATTAATATATATAATATTATAATAGGGCATTTTGAACACACAAAAAGCCAGACCTTCCGGTATCTGATCCGGCATGATCTGGCTATGTTTATTTTTGTATTAAGTTACGATTCCGCTTTGTCAGCCCTGCCCCTTCCTGAGTTCCGTCGGCTTCGTTGTATCGAGCATAACAGAACAATTCGTAAAAGTCAAGCAAAAAAATGTCGTTGACTTTTTGATGATATTGTGCTATGAATAATTATGTCAGGACTTCGGCGGCAGTTCTGCACCTGTCCTAAAAGCCGCCATAAATAAGCATTATAAAAGCCCCGGGATAATTTCCTAGGGCTTATTTTTTAATATCTCCGAGCAGTATTTTTCAATAGCTGCTTTCGGTCGTTTCTTTGCTGTCCTGTCTGTTGAGTTATATTTTGTGCCTTATGTGTCAATGGTATTTTGTGCCTTATTCAAGTATCTTCTTTTCACGTTCCAATTTTTCTGCAACAGCTAATTTGATAAAATCGTTTATACTTTTATATCCTGCTTTTGTTATTGCTTCTTTTGTGCCTATTTTGAATCTACAATTGACACGCTCAAATTTTTCATCGTAATTATATATAGCTTTTCTTTGTGCATCTGTTGTCTTTCTTTCTTCTGGCATTGTTTCCCCTCCTTATATTATGTTATTTACATTATATATATTTTGTGCCTTATTTTCAAGTATTATTTTATTTTCTTAACATATAATAAGAAGTGTTATATTTTTATTTTTGTGCCTTATACATTTTATACAATTTATGTTCTCATTTTGTGCCTTATATTTGTATAGTATGCATATTGCTTTTGTGCCTTATATGTAGTATTATAATATCAACGAAGAAAACAAAAGAAACAAACAACCAGAACCGCCCGAACCACTCAAACCAATGAGGACATAGAGAACCGGATCCGATTAATTGAAAAATTCTAGTTCCTAGCAACTAAATAAAAAAAGTCGGTTGCAATCCTACCAAGACAAACAACCGGCACCCAACAAAAAAACGAAAGGTAGCCCTATTATAACAGGGGCAAGGGTAAAAAGCAATGTTAAAAACAAACTCAAAGGAAGTTATGAACAGAATTAAAAAAATTATCATGGACAGCTACGAAGCAGCCGAGGAATATTATACATATGAAGGTGCAACAATGAAAACAGAATACAACGAAATCTGCAAAGATATTTTAAACATGTTCTACATTGAAAAGTTGCATCTTGATAACAGATATAAAGCCGGACGTATTAGCAAATCAGATTTATTTATGGACTGGATGCAAGGACTCCCAACGGCTTTCCCGGTTGCTGATGATATTTTTCTTCATAGTGCCGTTGACTTCCTGGGCGATCTTCTGGACGAAACCGAAGAAGAAAAGCAGCGTTTTACAGACGAACAGGCAGAAAAAAGATCCGTTTATCTTCTGTATAGAGAGCTAGAAAAGAACGCAACAAAATAACAGGAGGGAAAGCAATGAACGAAAAAAGATATACTTATAAGCAGTGGAAAGCAATCCACCGAAGAAAAGTTATTCATGCCGTAAAAGCCTACTTGTTAGGCTTTGCGGTTGCTTCTTTCCCATTTTTGTTGATTGCTCATTATATTTTAGTTGGATATTAACGGGGAGGTGCTAACAATGTCAGAACGCCAGAAAGTCGCAGAAATGACAAAAACACTTGTAAATATGTTCCCAGATTCAAAAAACGATCTGGAAAAAGAAAAATATTATTACGATCACAATTATTTCACTTTCTACGATTGGGAAGAAAATGTTATAAAAATTATTTTAATGGCAGCATAAAAAGGAGGGCTATACAATGATCAAAATAGACATGTGGTACAACGATAAAAAAGAACAGGCAACCGGGCTCGATATTTGGTTTAATGATCTTGGGTGTTTTTACTCTGGGAATATCACAATTTTTAATAAAATAGTCGGCGATTATTACGCCGACAGCGTGCAAGAAATTTGTGAAGCGTTCCCACATCTGAAAGAAAAAATAAACGCTTGTTTGAACTAAATAAAATAATTTCGGGCGGGGCTTTCCCGCCTGTTTTTCAATCAGAAAGGGGATTATATGATAGACAGAATTATAAAACCAACGTCCAAGCAGACCGTTGACGCAATTTTAAGCGGTGATTTTTCCGTTGTTGATAAGATTAAGGCAGCCGCAAAAAAGGACGCTAGACAAGTATTTAATGCCGTTTCTTCTGGTGCTGTCTCACTGATCTGGTACGACTTGCCGCCAGTGCGTTGCCAGTCTGGGGCGGTGTCTGTGATGCGGTATGCGTTGCATAGATCACCCCAAAAAGCGGATCATTTGCAGCTTTCCTGCATGGAGATCAAGGATGGTCGTATAATTCCAACTTCTGACCGACAATATAATATTCTTGACGGCTCCGGGTTCCTGGAATTCTTCCGGGACTTGCCAGGAATTACAAATATTAATTATTTAGAGCAGTAAAAAGCTGCTCTTTTTCTCGTGCCCTGCATCCTCTTCGGGTGGTGTTGGTTCGTGACCTGTGCCGGGCTTTTTCCTGTAGTGCCTTTTATTTGCCTTTTTAACGGCTTCCAATTGAATTATAGTATATTTTACTGTATACGGCTGTAAAGTTGATTCTAGGCTGTTTTACGCAATCAATTAAAAGGATTGACGGAAAATTATAATGGGCGTATTATGTTTATATATGTCAATGTGGATAAATGTCGGCTTGGATTCTGTCCAGGTCTATGGCTGCATCTATTCCGGATCGCTTCGGGCGGTCTTATTTGCGAACCATTTTTACACGCTGATTTCCTGGCAGTCTGTCCAGCTTATGCAGTTCTTGCCGGTTTATTACCCTTGTAAGCACTTATTTGGCATTTTACAGCCGTTTATATGCTTACATGTGTATTTTATCGACTGTAAATGTAAAATTGATTTTAGACACGTTTACAGGCTTTATAATGGCATCGGGTTATTGTATTATATACCGGTTTACTGCTTCATAATGTTTTAACGCTGTATTTTGACTTTTAAGCCGTTTTATATCGTTGCCCGATAAGTATAGGCTTATGCCGTTTGAATTGATTTTAGGCGCAATTATGCAATTAATTACAATGTTTCTAGTATGATCGTGTGCATCGGATGGCGACACGTTTTGCTGCGGGTATATTTCTTGATGCATCATCACTTTACTATGAAGTCTTACGAGCGCTAATTTTCACAGACATTCAAAAAGACCCGAAGCATGGATTTTGAACGAAAAAAATCATTTTTCCATGGATACGGGTCGTTTTATAATTTTTATTTATTTGTAATTTTGCACAAATATTTTTATAGTATCTATTCTGGGACTGTGGAAAATGTAAAATTATTTCAATTTATTCAGATAATCTACTTTACCAGTGCTTCTTTTCTTCTTTATTGCGGTTCCACTTTTCATCCTCTGTTCTCGTTCTTCCTGTTTTCTAGTCTTTGATTTCTTTCTCAATGTATTTCCTGTATTAAATCCCATACTTTCCCTCCTTGTCTCTAATCTTCTGACTGCGAGTCTTGAAATTCACGATTTGCACATCTGTATTGAGTTCAGGTGGTATTTTCCCTACAATGATAACTCGAAGCGGCTCTATGCGCCTTTCCATTTCTTTAAAGCCTATACAGAATTCTTCTCTGGATGCTCTGGATTTAATTCTTCCATTGGTGCAACATGCTACGGTGCTTCTTTTTGGCACACCATCAAAAGCCCAGTCAAAGCAATACTCCGGCGGTATGCTTACGTTCGGAATAACTTTAATTCCGTTCATGCTGAGATAATGAGACAATGCATGATTACGGTATTTCTGATAGATATTCATTGCAAATGGCATCCCATTCTCTCCCACTGCCATAGAAAAGTCAGGGCCTATCACGCTATGGAAACATTTTAAATGTTCCAGGTATCTGTCTGGATTATTCCAAATTTTTTCAAATTCGTAGTCGTGGATGTAGAAATTCACTGTCAGCTTGCGGTGATTCTTAATCTTCGGGCTGAAGCTATCCTTGAAATCCACAGTATCTTCGCCCGGATGCCCTGTGTATCTATCTAACATCGGTATCTGATATTTTCCGTCCAGTTCTGCTCCTATAATCATGTATTCTCTCATTACATCATATGCGGTATGACTAATTCCTTGTGAGATCATCGTTACCCTCCTGTTATTTATTAACATGATACGTGCGGCATTATTAGCACTTACATAATGCAGTTCCTATGGCATATAGTTTGTGCTAAAATTTCTTTAACTGTATTTCAATATTTCCATTGACTATAATTATTTTTGATATTATAGTTTTTAATATACGGTTTTTGTTTTGCTTGTCAATGTGTTCCCACACATCGGCAAGCTTTTTTATATTATCGTATACAAATTCTTTCTTCTGTGAGTTATCCGGGTTCTTCATCTCGTTCTGTATTTTTAGTTTTAGTTCATCTATACCGGATTCCGTTTCTTTTATCATCTCCAGAACCGTATCATTTCCCTCAGCATAAAGAGTATACAGACGTTTTAGCTTCGTTTTCTCTTTTTGGAGTTGTTTACTCAAAATGTCCAGACAGCTTTCTCTTTCTTTTGGCTTATGCGATGATAAATTGAGGGAAATCTTTAAAATCTCATCTTCAACCTGCTTTTCAATATCTTCTGCCCACTCAAGCGAATTGTTGCAATTCGGATTATAATTTGGTAAGTACGACATGCCGTTATCCCTTGAATAGCAATAAATTTTATGTTTCCCATGAGTCCACTTCTGATATCTCATCTTGCATCCGCACACTCCGCAATAGCACAGCCCCGTCAAGAGCTGATTCTCGTGATTAACACAGAACCTTTTACTTTGCTTACGAGTTTTTCTTAATTCCTGGGCTAATTCGAATACTTTAATATCGAAAATTGGTTCATGTCTTCCCTTATATAGTTTCCCTTTATACGGAATCATGCCAATATTTACAGGACTGGTAAGAACCTGTCGTGTAACAAACTCACTTTTAAATCCTATCAATTTCTGTATTCGAACATCAGAATAACCGGATATATACAAATTCATAGCTCGCAAAGCCATTTCTTTGCGTTCCGGTATGGGAACTAAGATTCCGTCTTCTTTGCTATATCTATAGCAATAAGGGGTGTTGCCACCTCCCATCCAATATCCCTGTTTCACTCTCTCCAGCATACCACCGCGCATTCTAAGCAGCATAGTATTTTTGTCAAGTTGCGCAAACACTGCCATCATCTGAGTGTATGCTTGCTCCATTGGGCTGTCGTAGCTTACACTATCATGCACGCATCTAAAATCCACCCCATTAGGTATGAATACACGTTCAATTAAGTATATTCCATCGACCATGCTTCTTGATAATCGATCTAGTTTAAACGCTACAACACATTTTAATTTTTTCTTTGAGCAATCATTAATTAAGCGTTGCAATGCTGGACGATTCATATTCGAACCTGTGAAGCCATCATCCTCGTACCAATCAGATATAATCAATTGATTTTTTCTGCAATAATTTTCAATATCTCTTTTCTGACTGTCTAATCCATTTCCCTCTTCGGCCTGTTTTTCTGTTGATACACGCAAATACGCAACACATTCCATGACTATTCCTCCTTTGTGTAGAAATGTGCCGCACATATCATGTTACGACACATTTTACACTACAATATTTTTGCGGTCAACCTAAGCATTCAATTATGATTTTAATAATTTCTTCTGGCAGTTCAATTTGTTCGATGTCAATTTCTTTCCCATCAATCGTAACAATTGCCATATGCTCACCTCTCATTTCACAAAATCAAAAATATTCATCTGTCCTTGTATTTCTTCTATTTCATCTTTTGTAAAAAATTTGCAGGCTGTCCAATTTGGATTCCAGTCAGCATCCAGTTCGTAATTTAAGCATTTGCATCTTTTAGCGTTTTTAAACATCGTGCATTCAAAGCATTGATGTTCATAGTTCGTACCGCCCGAACGCTTGTACATTTCGCTGATTCTTCTCATAGGCTGATGTCCTTCCATAATTCCGGGCATCTGGCAAAGTCATGCTCGCATTCTGCATATATAATGCATTTGTGGCAATCATGCCTACCAATTTGCTTTGCGTATTGTCGTATTACTTTCCTACATATAAGCACCAGTTCTGGCGTGATATCTAACTTTTCGTCTTTGCCCTCCATGCTTTTCTCCTTTTCTTTGTTGCTGCATATTCAAATTTGCCTTCTTTTACGCAATCTCTTGTGTCACATCCTCGACTATGGCCGACCATAAAAATATAATCGCACGGTTGCATTTTCCCTGATGTGCCGTTTGATTTCGGATAGAACTTGCAGTCTGTGCATTGACGATTAGTCAAATTCTGAATTTCTTGTGGCGTCAATTTTATCCACGGTTTACGCTTGTTTTCCATTTTCACCGCCTTGAATCTTTTTGATAAGTTCCTGTTTCATTGCATCCGCTATGTGTTCCCTGACTGATTCTTCAGGAAAGGGGATTTCCAATGATCGCTCTAAAATTCTGTTTGTAATGCGGTCATCATATTTCAATCGGGAAATAGGATAATTACTGGTGAAAATTGTGGTTTTCTTGTCCGCATACCGACCATTGATGATTCCGTAGAATTTTTCATTAATCCAATCTTTCCCAGATTCCGCACCAAAATCGTCAATAATCAAAATATCCGCGTAAGTCAAATCACTAATCAGCTTATTCTCTGCGTTTTTTCCTCGTTCTCCCCATGTTGACTTTATCTCATCAAGAATTTTTAGGGATGTTGTGAATTTTACCGATTTCTGATGTTTTTCTATCATCTCATTTGCCATGCTACATACAAGCCTTGTCTTTCCAGAACCTTTAGTATTTGAATATATGTACAGCCCAATTCCCTGTTCCTGCATCTGTTGGATATTTTCGATCCAATATTTAACAGCTTTTGCCGCCTGTATGAATATTTCCTTACTTTCTGGAAGTTGATACACGCTGCTTTTCATATTTGAAAATCTGCATTCCTTGTACATATCCGGCATTTCAGCAAATTGCAGCTGGTTCTGTAAGATCATCTTCTTTCTGATTCCGCAATGGCATTCTTCACAATATGGAACGCCATTATCATCCCTTGACCATATCCAACCAGAACCGCCACAATCAGGACAATCAGTCTGCAAATGGAGTGTCTGAGATTTCGCTTCCTCCGCATTGATCGAATGGGATAAGCGGTTTGACATGCGCTTGAGCTGTTCTACCGGTTCCATGCTTGATGTCGCCTCCTTTTATAACATTGTAGTTTCCTTCCAAAACTTTTGTAAAATTATTCGGCTTTACGAACCAGTCAAATGTTATCATCCATCCGCGGTTATTCTCTCCTCGCAGAAAATCACTGTAGCGAACGTTGTTGATTGCACTAAGGACTTCATCAATTCCGTATTCACGGATTCGCCCTTTGAGTAACTGACATCTTTTTGATGATGGTTTAATATCGCGTATTGGATTGATGCCAACTTCCTGTAATTTGTTCCATTCTTCGATGACGCGTCGGACATCAGTCTGACAAATAGTATCTTTAGATACTATTAATTTATTATCTTTCTCTTTATCTATATCTATATCTTTATCTAAACCTATATCTAAACCTATATCTTTCTCTGCGTGCGTCTTTGTTGCGTCTTTGTTGCGTCTATTGTGCGTCTGACGGTTTGAACGCTCTATTAATTTGGTATCGTCAATAACATTTCCGCTTGCTAATGAATAGCTTCCATTCTCTTTTAAAAGCAACATCCTCTTTTCGTCAATATATGAAGTTTCCGTGTATCTATCTCTTGACAATGTGTTATGCATTCGCCAGTGTTTGATTACTATTACACCGTCTTCAAACGTAAGAACAAACCTTTTTGCAATCAATAATCGCAGATCATCTTCGCTTGCTCCTGTGATTTTCATTATCCTTTTTGGGTTTCCAATAAATCCATCATCGTCAGCCCTCATATTCAAATGGAAATATAAGCATTGCGTTGTTGCCGGCATATCCAAAAATGCGTCACTGTCAACAATTTTCATCGTAAACATTCGTTTCTGTGCCAATTCTAAAATTCCTTTCTCCAATTCCTGGTTTTTCAAAAGTGTTTATTTTAATTCAACTTCCATTCCATTGATTTTCAGTTCTCCATTTACCGGAATTACAAGAGATGGAACACCGTTTATTTCTTTCAGTTCAATCAGAGCAATTTTATCTGGCTGGATGCAGATTGTTGCATCTGGTGTTACAATTTTTGCAGTTTTTGAATTATGAATATTGTCAAGAGCAACGGGTTCATTGCTGAAATACATTTCCCAGTTTTCTTTGAAATCCGACAACTTCTCGTCTGGAGCTCCGCAATATCCAAAAATCTGTTCCATTTCATCACATGACACGGTTACCATCTCCGGGCTGTCTTTCTTCTGTTCTCTTACTTCCTGCAAAGATTCAACCAGACTTTCCGCGAAATTGAATGTTGTATTTCCTTCGAAATTGTCCATAATAAAATCTGAAAAGACATTGATCTCGTTGCCGGGTATACGGGGAATTGGTGCGCCAAGAACGTTTTCAATGAAGTCGGGATGAATATTCTTTATGTTTTTGTTGAAATACAAGGTTCCATGAATATCAGTGCTTCTGTCATTGAATACAGGGAATAAGAATCCTGTTTCTGGTCTTGAGACTACCCAATCACGAATTCTGTCTTTGATGTTATTTTCAGCCACATCATAGATAAGCCCAGCCTTTGAAAGATTTACTGGACAAATGCTGCACAGAATGTGTTCATAAATTTCTTCTGATGCATCGTGCATTTCGGTTCCATCAGAAGCTTTTCCTGGAATGTCATATACTGCATGAATGAGAACTATGTAGTAATTTTCGTGATAATCGTAATTTTCAATCACTTTGTCGTATAACTCGTCCAAAAGTTCGTCATTTTTAAGCTTACTTGCTCTAATCCGCATAAGAAATTCCTGTGTTCCACCCTCTTTTTCCTGTGATAATGGAAAATCAAGGTTCATAAGGTTTTTTCCAAGTCTGCCAGACATGGTTTTCTTGAAAATGTCAAAATACTTAAACATTTCTTCCTCTGGAAGAGACAGGAATGCTTCTTTAATTTTGGTTTTCTTGTTCTTTTCTGCGTCCACATAACAACCACAAATGCGTGTGATTGTGCAATTGACTGGAGTAAACTGTTTCTTAATTTCTGCGATTTCTTTCTTATTCATTCTTTTCCATCCTTTCTGCTTATTTCGCTTGTTTCTTCTCAATCCACTTATTAATTTTATCTTCGGAAATCATATACATTTGCTTTAGCATTTCGATGCAGATCAACACATCTGCAATTTCTTTTATCATGTTATCACGGTCGATTTTCCACGTTTTTCCTTACTGATTGCTTGTATAAGTTCCGCACATTCCTCCATGCAGACGGTTGCCTGAATTTCTTCTCCGTAATGGTCAACACTTCTAGCAATAACGCTTTCGTCAATGTTATATGTCATTTTCTTCGCTCCAGTCAATTTTCTGCCCGCATTCAGAACAGTACTTGCTTATTTTTTTACCAATAACAGGTGTTCCGCATTTCGCACATTTTTGAGTGGAAAATATATTGTACGGAAAATCTGGAACATATTCTTCAGGTTTGCATGGAATCTGCTTTTCCAATGCTTTTGCTCCGGAATCACACGCCCATGCTTCCTTGAGATATTTTTTTCTGCCATTCATCTTTGTTTTCAGAACTTTCAAGGAAACATAAATGCTGGTCTCTCATATCGGATAATATGTCTTTTGCTTCTTCTGGTTTCATATTAATCATCCTTATCGTCCTCCTCAATACTGACAGTTTCCAGATCTTCGAAATCACAACCCATTGCGAATCCGTCAATTATTTTCTTCTTAACTCCAAATACCTCTATCATGTGAGAATTATTTTCCATGATTTTTATTACATCTGACTTTTTAACATATTCAGCCATTCTCCATCTCCTCCAACTTCTTCTCTATCGGATTAATAATCTCTTCCAATACCTGTCGCTCATAATTTTCTTTCCAGATTTTTTCTCTTTTCCAAAATTGGATTTTCATAATCTCATTTATTAAATTAATACACGCTATTGCTTCTAGCATTCCCCAACATCCATCACAGGCTCTTTCATTGCACCAGTTTACAAATTCTTTAAATTTCATTTTTGAGTTCCTCCAACTTATTTTCAGCTTCTTCACGGGTGAGGAATAAAAATTCGCCAAGACAATTATAATAGCTTTTAATCAAAATATCTTGCAAATCAACTTCGGCTATATAATATTCTTTCCTGATATCACATTCACATTTGCAATCATAGATTTCACATTTATTATTTTCCTCACCGTATTCAGTGCATTTCCATCTATAATTTACTTGATACAATATTCTGTTTAAATCATCTGGCAATCTCACAAGCAAGCCCTGTTCTTCTAAGTCTTCATAAGTGGCAAGCTTTTTAATCATATTTTCTACTGTTTTGCAATTTCCTGCGCCCTGTGAGCAGCTATCGCAATATTCACCACACTCAAGCTCTCGTTTTTCGTTATATGTGATACTACCATCTTCCCATTTTGTTAATCTCTCCATCTACTTCACCTCTTCCATCTGACTTTCTACATTATCTGCAAGTAACTTCAAGGACTTAATAAATGAGTCTGTCAATGCTGTTCTGTCTGGGTTTTTAGCAAATGCTCTGACAAGGTTTATAGCATCTTTGATCTTCTTCTCATCTTCAATTACGTCTGATGCTTCTACTAATTCATATCCCAGTGTAAGGTCATATCCCAGTGTAAGGCTGGCATTTCTTGTTAGCTCTTTATTGCTATAGAACTTTAATATATCCGGGATATGCTGTTCTTCAAAGGGATATGGATACGCTTCTTTTCCACCGTACCATCTATATCCTTGTTTCTTTGCTACTTTCAGAATATTTTCATACTCTTCATGCGTTCTGATTAATACGCATTTATTCGCTAGATTAATCATCTACTTCACCCCCTGTAATCTCATCAATACAATCGTTCCAACCGATCTTATAGCTCGGTAGTTTGCCTCCCGCTTTGAAATACTCGCCGTTATAAAGCCCAGTTACTTTCATTTTCTCCGGCAATGGCTTCAATGGACACCAATCAGGTCTTGATTTGCTTTCACAATCATAATGTTCTTCTGTCATCAGAATTACATCATAATCTAAACAGTCAGCTAATTCACACAAACCCTCATATTCAAGATCACTACAGTATCCAGTTCCAAATGGACAATCATAACAATTTGTTGGTGTATCCAACACTAATACTGATTTACTCATCTGACTCCTCCTGCAATAATTCTGGATTGTCGAAAATGTTTCCAACTACTTCCATTTCGCATCTGTCGATATAATATTCTGTCAATGGCATTGGTCAGCAGAATGGTTCGCATCTGCTGATTGCATCTGTCGGAACAACCTCATAATGCCATCCGACAACTTTGTCTACTATGGAGCCGGTTTCAATATTTCTTACACCAAATTCTCCAAATAGCACTTTTACAAGGTCTTTTGGGTTTCCATGGCACATCAAAATGTCATTCTTCCAAATTTTATTACCGTTCTTGTCGCAAAATCCTGCGAACCGGCAGAGTGTTTCTGGATCAATAGGTGGTGCGTATAAAACACCTGATTCAACTGGTTGAATTCGATATTCAAATAAGTTTGACCGTGAATGGTCTATTACCAAACACCCCTCAACCCATTCGCCATTATCAATCCGCTTTCCTTTGCAAAGAATTTCTCTCATTCAACTCCACCGCCTTTCACGATTTCGATTGCCCTGCTCAGTCCAGCATTGTATCCTTGATGCACATCAGATAAAATACATTCTGATTCAATGAATTTATCTCTTTCCAATTCGCTAATAGCCTTATCCGCATCAAAAGCTGTCGGCTGTTTATTAATGCAATCAATAAACTCTTTCTGGTCAGAACTAATACTTGTGCCAATTTCCCAAATTTTGATGTATTTGATTAATTCGTCTGCATCAATCAGTCTGCTCATATTCTATTCTCCTAACTGTTTTAAAATTTCTTTTGCAATTTTATTACTTTCCTGCATGGAAACTCCCCATCCATTATATTTTCTGTGGCATTCATCACAGTTCCATTCACCATTATCACTTTCTTTAATTTCGCTATTGAATCTGCAATTATCGCAATACATATGATCGAGAGTGCCGTAAATGATGCTTGCAATATCGTCTTGTTTGCTATTAGCATCGTCTACGTGTTTCTGCTTAGTTAAATATTCAAACGCTCTCAGCTCATTTTTCCCGACCCATTTAATCCATGCACCGCAATCCCCGCAATACAATCCCGTATTATTCCCAACTTTCTTGACAAAAAGGTTTTTACTATTGCACTTTGGACATTTATATTCTTTCATTTATTTTTCCTCCCATACTCCCAACAGCCGCATCCTCTCATACAGTACAGCGACGGTCTTGCGCCTGTATCCATAAAAGTCTTTCGGGTTCATCGGGATATATCTTTCTTTGCTGATTTTCCTGTAACTTTTCCGGTGTAGGATATTCTCAATTACCATATCCGCTATCACCGTGTTTTTCGGGCAAGCTGACAAGGCAGCACTGGAAAGCAGGTATCCGTACTCTGCCGGGAAGTCTTTCAGCATCGTATTCAGTTTTTCAATGTCATCTGCCGGAATACCATAGTCTTCCAGCTTTTTATTCCTTGTCAGCATACCGTTCTCCTTTCTATTCGTCTGGGTGGTGCTTATCGTACATGATCGCTGCACATGCAATACCAGCCACTCCGACTATAATTCCAAGTGTAAGTCCTAATAAGAATGTAATCATGATTCGTCCTCCCTATAGCGCTCCGGCAATTCCATCCAGGCGTTGACATATAAATCATTACCTAAACAAGATATTAAATCGTCACCGGCGTAAAATATGCCGTTGCCATCTTTATCTCTTTCACATCTTCCGATTATTGGGATTGAGTAATTCGCAAAAGAGAGAAGAATATAATCATCTGTTTCTGGCAATCTCTCACTGACCGGAATCCAACCATTTTCTTTCTCATCCTGCTCCAGATCAGCCAGAAGCTGCTCAATCATATCTTGAATAACTTTGACATACACCCCAGCGTATTTGTAGCAGTCCGAATATTTATCCGCGTACTGCTTTAATCTTTCTTTGATATGTATCATATTATTCCATCCTTTCTCAATGCCCGCTTCTTACCATGCAAAACAACAGTTCTGTCATGGATCTTTTTCTTGAACCATTGTGTCCACACTTCAAAATAACTGATAATCTCCATTTCTCCACATCTTCACCTAGTGGTGTTGGGCTTTCAAATTCTTCTGCAACATCTCTCTGATACGGAACTGCAACCATTACTCCCATGTTACCTATTTCCGCGTAACATTCCGGAAAATTCTCACGTATATGTTGGGCAAATTTTCCATTTTTTAAATCAGGTAAAATCTCTTTGTAGCACTCCATTGTTGTCACAAGGTAGTTTTTTTCGCCAATAAAATTTAATCCATTTCCGCTGTAAATATCCTCTTTGCAACTTTTGATTTCATAGCATGCAAATATTCCTTTTTCGATTGCTGAAATAGAGCACTGATTTTCCGGAATAAATTGCATGTAATCTACTCTTCTTGGCTTTCCTGCTGCGTAGCCATAATCAAGGCTTACTTCTCTAGCCCAGTATTTACCTGGGCCAGAAAAACGGCTTTTTTCCAACAATCTGCTAAGAAATTTTGTTGTTTCAGATCTTTTCATACTTCCACCTCACTGTCCGCTGGCATCTGATAATCAATATGTCCATTTACATAGGCTTCCTGAATCATATCCAGTACTTTCATGGCTTTTGCTTTGGTGGAATATTTTCCAAGCGTACATTTATTTTCACCCTCTAGGCTCGAAATAATAAAATCATCTCCATCTTTTACGGTATAAATTGCAGCCAAATTGCTAAAGTTTAATAAAACCGCTTTATTCTGACTTCTGATTAACATTTTGCGTCCTCCTTGTAATCTTCGATCACAGCTATCTTATCCTCGTACATAGCGATTGTTTTTTTTAGCCTGTGGATTTCAACGTTATATCTTTCTAAGAATTTATCTTTTACAAACTGATAGTTCGGTGCTGTCAATACAATGTATGGTGTTAAAGAATCAAAAATTTTTCCAATATCTTCTTTTTTCACATATTCAATGTAAAGTCCTTTTGGAAACCGCGTTACTGCTCTGTACGTCTTTGGCTTCTCAACTACCTCGCATTCCTCAACTCTGACTTTAAAAGCATAGTCTTCGAATGTTCTAGTTTCCGGATTGAATTCTCTGTCGCTGCCTAAAATGTAGAAATATAATTTCATTTTGCATCCTCCTTAATATCTATCAAATTCAATACTGTTGTCTGAATAGAATCTGTAAGCATCTTCTCTGATTTTCTTAACTTCACGCATGACAACTTCTTTCGCTTTGTTGACGGCTTCCTCAAAAACCTCTGTCCCAAGATCATAGTTATCAATGTTCAGTGCCTTGCTATTGAGAAACAGTGAATCTCCGCAACCAACATATTTGTGAATACTGATTCCTAAAGAATTATATTTTAATGTAAAAATACTCCCAGTTTTGGGTTCTTCTTTGTACTTAGCGTTACTTTTGAATTTCATTTTGTGCCCTCCTTGTTTACTCTTTCATTCCATGATTCAACGAATTCTTTATAATCCCATGTGCCCGTACAAAAATCTAATCCGCATTCGCAGTGAATACTTATCGGATAACCTCCGCTGTCAGGATCGTAAAAAGATGGCTTCCAATCTCTTTCTGGGATATACATATCTTTGTCTGTATCTATCTCTTTTCCGCAAAACGGACAAGGCTTTAATTTATCCATTTTTTCATCCCCATTTTCTCCTATAATTCAAAATATTTCTTCCATGTTTCTGGCAGTGTGGTACAATCTGGCTCATAAGGTTCTGGATATACTGTATATCCGCACTTCGTACATTTGATTTGTGGTGGAAAGCCCCTACTCCATTCCATGTTTCCACCACATTTTCTGCAACGAATGTATCTCTCTACTTTCTTTGGTTTCGTTTTGAAAAATGAAGTGTAATTATTGTTTTTCATTTTCATCCTCACTTTCCCCGTTTTCGTATTATAACCCGGCTTTTTCCAACAATTTACCTATATCGGAAATTTTCGTCTTCTGGTTGTACTCGAAAGAAATTTCGCCGTTTTTGTCGTTCTTGAACATTATCCTGCTTGTTACCGTGCAAGTATTACCAGAAAATTCTATACTTCGAAATCTGGTTGAATAGCTTGTGTATTTTGAAAATGCCTTCAAAACTTTCTGATACGTTTTATACTGCACACCTTCAAGAATTTCGTACCCCAGTTTTTCCTTGTTAATGACCGAAAAAGATTCGTTATAATAATTGCACAACTTTTTAGAGCCTATTTCCCGGATAACGACGCAATCACTTTTTACCTCATGCACGAAACCGACCATAAATTCATTCGGGAAAATAGTAGTATTCGTCATAACTAGATCACCGGCTTTTAATTCATGCGTGTTAAATATAAACGGTCGAATATAATCTTCTTTCTTTGCCGTACAAGAAGTCAGTCCCGGTATGATCCTTGAAATAATAATCATCAAAATGCGTTCTTTATCTCTCATTTTTCTTATTCCCTTTCCCCATGTAAGCAACTGACACGCTATCAATTTAGATTTACGTTCATTTTTCTTGCTATAGTTTCTATAACTGTCACTGTTACGCCGTTTCCTGCCTGTTTGTATAACTGGCTGTCAGAATTTACGAACTGTGCTTTTTCAAAATAATCATCTGGCCAACCTTGCAACCTAAAGCATTCTTTCGGTGTTAATTTTCTAATTGCTATGTAACACTGATATTTTTCATACCAGACCGCATATACAACCAATTCTTCCGACGCTTGAACAAATATCCCTTGATTGCAGCTTGTGTCTAGTGTGTTTGCAATCTCTTTCCCAACTCTTCCTCTTCTGGTCTTACTACCTGGAACTGATAAATTCACAGCATCGACACCAACTCTGCACTCTGAATATCCTTGTTTTGTGGCTTCAGAGACCTTTACTGCAAGCTGATTATCTTTTTGTACAGTAGACAATGTATTTGTAATTCCATCCTCCCTCACTTCACTAGCAAGGAAATCGTGTCTGGAAATATCTATTTTCCCATCTTCGTAATCTTTACGAATTTCTTTCCCATATTCTGTGCGAACATTGCGCAGAACTTCAAGTGGATCAATCGCAACTCCATGTCTATCCTGAGATGTTAATGTGAACATTGGCTCTCCATCATCTTTAAACCGTCTGCCATTCTGACGTTTTTCTACGCGATCTGGTGTCAAAACTGGAATTGCAATCTTCGGATTGTTGTTGTGTCCTGCCGAATGGCATTTTGCTATTCCATCAATCCCAAGTATTTTTCCATCTTGTGACGAATTAACTTCTCCTATGACTTTTATTGCAACTCCGCTTACTTCAGCTTTATGATTTGCGATTCCTTTGTTGTATCTGGCTTGTAAGCACCTTGCCTTATTGGTTAACTCTGTTTTTTTATAACTTAAATCAATAAAACACGGCAATGCTACATGATGTCCTCTTCCGCCTCCCTGTGCCGTATCCAGCGTTTCTGTAATGCCGTTCTGGTCAAATACCTGTGTGTTTCTTCTATATCCATCTTTATGGCCAATTATTTGAACACGATTTTCTCCGTCTGTTCCTTCGATAGGAAATACTTTTGCGGTACTTCTCCCTCTAAGATGTCCGATAATAAAACATCTTTCCCGGTTTTGTGGCACTCCGAAATCTTTGGAGTTGAGCACCTGCCATTCTGCATCATACCCCTGTTGTTCCATTTCAATGAGCAGTCTGGCGAAATCCCATCCTCCATTAACACTAAGCAAATTTTTAACGTTCTCAACGAAAAGGTAAGTGGGTTTATCTTCTTCTTTGAGCTGTCCGACAAGGTACATAACTCTGAAAAACAGGCTTGAACGGTTTCCTTGAAATCCAGCTTGCTTTCCTGCAACGGATATGTCCTGGCAGGGGAATCCGAAACACCAACAGTCTGCTTTGGGAATATATCCGGCATACACTCTTCGAATGTCATTTGCGTACCATTCTCCATTTCTGTATTCCTCCTTTAGTATTTCTTTCTGTCTTTTCTTGATAGGAATATCTTCCAATGCCTTTCGCTGCTCTTCTGTCAGCAAGTGCATTGAGATGTAACTCGCAGTGGCAAATTTATCGAATTCGCAAAAACCAACGCATTCATGCCCCGCTAATTCCATTCCTCTGCGAAATCCTCCGATTCCTGCGAAAAAATCTATAAATTTCATTTTAAACTCCCATCTTCTTAACCAGATTCTTATTCAATCCCTCTTAACATCAAGCTTAATTTGCTGTAACAAGGGCAAATTCTTGTGTGATCGAAAATATCTTCCAACAAGATGCAAAATGGAAACATCTGTTTTACTTCGTAGATATGTTCTATTCCGTCCTCGCCACGCTCTGTGTATTTGATTCTTTTACCAACATGCAAATCAAATGCATTGGATATATATGCTTTAAGCCCATATATGTTCACTTTGCTCATTTTTGTGCACCAATCCTTCCTTAAAAGCCACTATTGCAGTTTCCTTACTGTGATGTATTTTTGTTATGGTTTTACATTCTGTGCATTCACACCAATATAAATCTCCTCCATAATGCCGGTTATAATCTGCGAAAATTTGAAAACGATTCCCACATTTAGGGCAAATCCTACTTTTACCATTTTCAACATTAATTCCCATTCTTTCATTAAACATCGAACATTTCCTCGTTATCATCACCAGAATCGAAATCTGACGTTTCTTCACAATCAGTTGATTTATTTCTGGACATATTCTTTCCACGTTCGATCAGTTCTGTTCTCTGCTCTTCGGTCAATTCTCTTGGTGCTCGTAATTTCACGTACTTAATTGGGACATGAGCAAATATGGATCCGTCTTTGTTTGTGGCTAGAACCTTCACATCTTCTGGATGCTGTTCTGCAAGCTTCAGGACTCTTCCTTTCATCTTACTGCCATTATGCGCTGATACTTCTGCGTACTCACCACCACGAATCCACGCGATGCTACATTCATTACAATTTTCTGCCATGATTAGTCCTCACTTTCTCCAAATCCAAATTCTTTATTTATGTTTATAGAATCAAATTCAAGTTTAATTCCCATTGTTTCTTTTGCTTCCTGGTATGCTTTTTCAATTCCAATTTCTTCAATGTGTTCTTTGGCAGAGTTTAGGTTTTCTAAGAATCTCTGATTGGATTTTGTAAATCCCCATGTTTTCTTAATTGCAAACAAACTGATAAGAACATTTGCAACTGCGATATAGTCCTCTGCTTTCCACAGCTTTTCCTGCGACTCTTTAATCAGTTCTTCCGATATTTCCTTGCGCATTTCATTTTCACGCTGTTTTAAGTACAATTTCAGAGATTCTACTCTTGCACCTGTTGCTTTTGATATTTGTTCCATACTGAAATTGCTGAAATTGTACGGTGCATTTAAGCGTGTTTTCTCAGATACTTTCTGCTGTCTTCTTCTCTCTGCCCTGTTCATGCTCTCGCCAATCCTTTCAGCCGGCTTGTGATTAAGACAAATTCTTTCAAGAGTTTTCTGTCTAATGGTGTATTTCCGGTCACGGTATTATCGCCATCATAGACAACTGCATATTTTTCGTTAATCAGTCTTGTGGATGAAACCGCATTCAAAACTTCTTGTCTGGAGCATTTCAGCATTTGTGAAATATCATCAGCGGTCATATCGCCAATCCATTGTTCATTCTCGAAAACACTGTATATTCTCATACTTCTGTCACCTTCTGATATTCATATCCAACAAGGCGGAACGCTCGTGGAGTATTCGGATGCGCAGTAGCAATCAATCCATCAAGTTCAAGCTGCCTCATATGTCGTTGCACAGTTGCTTTTGATATGCCAAGGCTTTCGGCAATTTCTTTAAATGACGGTGCGTATCCATATTTTGTAAAATATCTGATAAGAAACAGATAAATTTCTTTTCTGTTCTCTTGTCCTTCGAGATACTTTCTTTCGGTGTTATATTTACTTACCATAGTTACCTCATTTCTTTTAACATCTGGGTTCAGATCGCGTTCATATGCCAAGGAAGTTGCATGAATCAATCCAAACCCAGAGGGCGTGCACATATTTAGTTTTAATTATTTGGGATTTTGTCTGCCGGAACCGGCAGCTTTATCATTTGTAAGATTCTTCATCAAGAAGATTATTGAATTTTTCAAGTGCCTTTATAGACACCTTGTTGTTTGATTTCTCTGGTTTGATTGATACATCTAAGTGAGTATCAATGATATGTTTCAATTCTCTTGCAAGGGTTGTTTTTCCTTGCTTAATTCCATCTCTATAGCCTTTAGCTGGTTTGAATTCATTAATCTTTTCTTTCCCCTCGCCTTGGCTTCCAGATGTCTTGTTGTATCTGCATTGATAACCTTTCTTGGTATATTCCAGAATCCAGAACTGCTCCATTTTGTCAAGCTGTTCTACCGGATAATGAATGAAATTAATTTTCCATCCAAAAGGATTATCTTCACTGTAGAACCCTCTTTTCTTTATGGATAAGTCGATGTGTTGATATCCAGTGAGATGCGAACACATCCTCTGAATTATATGTACTGCCTGCCCGATATAAAAAAATGGGATTCCGTTTTCATCTACTCTGGTTAAGAAATAAATACCACTTTTGTTATCCAATTTGGGATTGACTTTTAAAAGCCTTTTCTTATTGCTTGCTTCGATAGCCTTAACCTGACGAAACTTTTTATAATCCACCCAGCATCACTCCTTAATTAAACGGAAGTTCATCGTCCATAATTGACGGCATATCCATGAATCCGCTTGTGTCCTGTTCTGGGCTTGGAACTGGTGGCTGCGACTGTTCTTCTGGCTGGCTCTTCTTGCTCTCCACAAACTCATATGTTTCCACAAGGCAATCATTTGTGTAGACTTTCTTTCCGTCCTTATCAGTGTAATTTCCAGTCTTCCAAGTTCCGATAACTGCAATCTTCATTCCTTTATACAGATATTTTTCGGCAAACTCGCCATTCTTTCCAAGTGCAACGCAATTTATGAAATCTGATGTACGTTCATTGTTTTTGCGATACTGTCTCTCAACTGCAAGTGTGTATCTGGCAATTGTTATATTGTTTGTTCCCATTCGGATGTCTGGATCTTTAATCAAACGTCCAATTAAAATTACTTTATTCATGTTTTTTCTCCTTAGAAATCGTTGTAAACAGCTTCTCAACCTTTTCGATTGCATCATTCCACCCCTTGTTATATCGACAGAACAACGGGTCAATGTCTTCTGGATTGCTGTGAGTTGACGGCTTTTTTAGTTTTTCGAGTGCTTTTAAGAAATGTTCCATGTATCTTCCTCCTCATAATCGTTACAGTAAAGTGAACCGTAATCCCATGCTAACGTACAGCAGTTACGAAACCTGCATTTGCTACAATCTGTCATTTCCATGAAATTTCTCCTTTCAGAACGGGCATAAATTCAAGTCGACTTCCAGTCCAGCCCGTCCAATCTGAACCAGAACATTGTCTCCTGTGACTTCCTGTATTTCTTGCTGTATTTTACGGGCATCTGCTGCCTGACCACTCAAATGTACCAGCGTTACCGTTCGAAGCGATTCTGTACGATTTTCCTTAATGAATTGCTTACAAGTTGATAAAGAGCAATGTCCTTTTAATCTATGCCTGTAGTTAGCTTCTGTTTTGTCCACCAATTCTTCACAGTAATTACATTCGATTACCAGATGATGTATGTTCATTTTATGGAAATTATATTTGCTGTACTCAAAATCAGTCATATACAGAAGCTTCCCCATTTCATTGTGTCCTACCAGATATCCAAAGTTCGAGCAAGGTACAAGCTGATTTGTTTCTTTATCGTATGTTGTATGTGGCAATTCAAATGGAATCACGTTAAATGAACCAACTCTAAATGGCTGCCTTTCTGGAACACCTTTCATCAGTTCGCCTGTTCTAATGTTCATGTCCTCAACTGTTTCATCATTGGTGTAAATCTGAATGCCTGCATTCATTATTTCCTTGAATGCTTCGGTGTGATCTCCGTGCCCATGCGTCAAGAGTGTTCCAGAAACATTACTTATCTGGTAATCAATCCCTCTAAGGATTTTCTTGTAGTTGCATCCGCAGTCAAGAAGAACAATCTCGCCTGTACTTGACTGCAAAGCGTAACAATTTCCTTTGGTACTTCCTGTTGAAATTACTCGCATGAACATTTTGAATCACCTCGCTTTCCATGAACTACATTTATGCATTTAAGATATCATCAGCTTCATCTATGGTTTTCTCTAAATCGGAATAGGCATATGGTATGTCCTTCCCTCTATTTAGGCTCTCTAATTCCGCATAACTTACTTTGCACATGCTGTCTCGTATTAATTTGAGCTGTTTCAGTGGAAGTTCAATGGTTATTATCTGTTCCCAGTCCTTTTTACTGTCTACTCTCTTCATACTTCATCATCCTCCGGGAATCTAAACACAATGTTTGTCGGTTCGAATTTCATTTCAGAATTATCCATACTGGTTTTAATGATTCCAAAACCTTTTGTCGATGCCATATAAATCAGCTTTTTTATATCATCTTCTGAAAATTCGATGTTCTGCGAAAAGAATGCTCCAGTATATGTGTTATGCAACATTTTCATGACTTTCTTAGCTTTTTCTTCCGTAGAGTACATTCCCATAACAATTCTCTTGGAATCGTAATTCACGGAGTAAGCAACAATCAGTCCATCTGCACGAGCAATAGCACTGCTCTCATATGGCACATCAATATCTCCTGTCTGACTAATTAATCTCACTTCATTCTCCTTTCAATATACAAATCCAGACTATGGAATTACCTTTAAATCTTCATTTGCCATCAATCATCATTTCCTGATTCAAAGATTGAAGAAGAAAAGATGCAAACTGGGCGAACACCACTTTCGAAGTTGCAATTGAAGCCGTTGAAATCGCCCGAAGGGGAAACAATGGCAATTGTTGTACTGTAATCATTTGCTGGTGTACTCCATGGAGTAAGCAGCCACCACCATTTATCCATATTTGGAAGGATTTTTCTGTATTTTCGGTATTCATCCACCGTCAAAATCGAAATCTTATCTTTACAATGTGCATATTCTGTCTGACCGTCCATAGAAAGTAAATCTCGATCAAACTCAATAACTGCATCTTCTCCAAGCTCGTCCGTAATTTTTTTAAGAAAACGAGTGTTTAACTCATTTCTCAGTTTACTTGAAATCCAGTTATTTGAAGCTGAATCAAATGTTCTTTTTCCATCAAATCCATTCAAAATGGCAAAATATCCTTTTTCTGTCTTATCCAGAATCAGCCATTCCATACCAGCAAGTTCAATAGCTTTTCCGATTTCCGGCTTTCCGATGTGCTTTTTCTTGAATTCTGCGAACTCTTTACTTAATCTGGATAATTCATCATCAAAATATTTCAGATTTTTCTTCATAATCATTCCTCCACCTTAGATACAAAGATATTAGATTTTAAGATACAAACTGGGCGAACACCATTAACGCCGTCGCAATCGTAGTCGCTGAAATCGCCCGAAGGGGAAACAATGGTAATACTTTTTTTCCATCCACGTTCTTCCGTTGACCATGGCGATAATGTCCAATACCAGTCGTTCAGATCATTGTTCGGTGTAATATCTGTGTATTCTCGTGCTTCATCAAATGTAATTGGACGGATTTTACAATCAACAGTCCCCAATTTCTGTCCATCCGCAGTGATAATATCTGCTGTGTGTGTTTCGACATTTTCTGCCCCGAATTCTTCTTCGAAGTCTTTCAGAATTTCAGTGTCACACAGTTTCTTTACGTTTGATGTTTTGTAATCTGAGGTATCACCAAACTCTACATTTTCTTTCACCAGATCAAGCGAAATAATTTTTGTTGTATCTCCATACTGTTCCAGAACCTTGTATTTACGCTTTCCAGTGGTCTGAAATACTTCTCCTCGTTTCAGCGTTGACAACTCAACCTTTCCGGTTTCTTCCTGCTTTTCCAGAAGTTCAACCAGTTCCTTTGCTTTCTGTAAAATTTCTTTATTGTTCATTCCCGTTGCCTCCAAAAAATATTTCTCGCATATCTACTGCTGCGTACTTCTTATGCATAAGTTTCTTGTTTTTGATTGCCCCGTTCGGATTGTTGCAGACAAAATCTCTGCATATCTCAGGTCTCACTGGATAAATGAGACATTTTTCTTTTTCTTTGGAATCATCCAGGAACGGGCAAGTAAGGTCAAAAGCTACAACCGAAGGATAATTATGTTTCTGCTCAGTGATATGATGCTTCTTTACGTAACGTTTGATTTCTTTAATTTCTTTACTGGATATTGGCAAGTAGTTGCTACAACATTGTCCGCAACCACTGCATTTACCGTCCTTTGTGAAGTCAAATACTCCACATTTCATATCTTTCATAACTTCTTCTAACGTCCCGATCATGCTATCACCTCGTAAGTTGAACAAGAATGTTCATAACAAGTGATACTGCCGAGGCTATGAACAATGGTCGGGTCTTATCCTTTGCGACCGCATAAATTATTGCGCCTAACAATGGTAAGAATGAGATATAAAGCAATGACTCAAACACTGAATGAATTATTGACATATCTTATTCCTTCTGTTTCATAAAATCTGGAATCTCTGGTTCTTTACCTGCTGCCGGAACTGGTTCCTTCTCAGCTGGCTGTACGGCTTCTGCAACTGTTGGCTGTTTTGGCTGTTCTTCGATTGCCATTGGTTCTGGAATGAATTCCTCTTTATTGGCATTCTGTTCGATCTCTTCCTGTACTTCCCTGTATGTAGCGTCCATCGTGTTATATTCATATGCCTGTACCGGATTATCCCATTTCTTAGGAATAGACTTCATAATGTTGTTACGCATTTTACGAACAATCATAGATTCTCTCGACTGCGTTTCGTAATAAGACGGTGAAATATATGGTCTTAATTCCTCACAATCAATAATTGCTTCCAGTTCCCCAATATCAGCAACCTTTTTCATGATTTCTTTTTTCTTTGCTTCAATCTGAGTTTTCTGTGCATCTGTAGCTTTGTATCTGTCTGCACAAATACCGAATGTTTCATTCTGAAGATTGTTCTTAATATGTGCTGCAAGATTCTTCAGTACGTCTGCTCTTTCGCATGAAAGGTATTCAACGTGACCATCTTTGTACTGAATTGGATATACCACGCGAACAACTTTTCCAATTCCAGATTCTTCCCATTCCGGCGGTGTGATTTCTACACCTCTGTGTCTTGGTGGGATATACTTGTCACCCTCTCTTACTTTCCAATATGGAAATACTTTAGCCACATTGACACCATATCTACTTACAAGAGCATCGTTTCCGTCGCCCTCAATCGCAAATTCGATTTTCTTCTCCCACTGAGGTTTCTGCCCTTTTGCCGCTATGTTTACGTTTCTGATCTGGAAATAACATTCTCTCGGCTGTGCATTTGCGTTCAGCTTTAATGCTGCGACTTTACTCAGGATAAATTTAAGATTAGAACCGTTGATTGCTTCAAAACTCACACCGCTTTCATGTACCATCTGGAAAATAGATCCCATTGCTGCTACTACACAATCTTTTGAATATGAATCAAATTCCATTCCTCTTGAAGTCAAATCTCTTTCCATTAAATCGACATACCGATTTGTGTAGTAGGAAAGCTGTGTGTTAAAATTTGCTACCTGTGTGTTTTCTGCCATTTTAATTCTCCTTTTCTTTTATTAATTAACTCATTTTTTGTTTGCATTTCTGTTCAGTTCTGCACTTCGCCAAAGCAAATCATAACCGAGCTACGCTCTGCCTATCCTTTGCTCATCTTCTCTACTCAGCACCATTGCTATACTTTACTTTTCTATTCCGTGCTTCGCCTATACGTATCTTTGCCCTGCCCTACTTCGCCAATGCGTTACATTTCTTTACAACACATTGCTCTGCTGCGCTTTTCCGCTACCTCACTATGCGAAACCTATCTTTACTTTGCCAAAACGTATCAACTCTTTTCAATTCCATAACTTTGCCCTTCTGCACCTCTCAGTACCACTCCGTTGCATCACCTTGCTCCGCTACGCTACGCTTCGCCGTAGCAAATCATTACCCAGCAATTCTGCACCTTCGCTTTACCTATCACAACTACAATCAGCCATGCCGTAGCTTATTCTGTGATTTCAGTCCATTTGAAACGGCCTTTGCCTGAGTTTCGCCACTGACCAATGCCGTTAAGCTCTCCATAATCAAGCCAGTCAATTACATATTTCATGAGTGAATCATCAAGTACTCTGATTGTAAATTCTACTGTCGAACCTGCCGGCACAGTTTCGCTGTCTGCCAAAGAGATTCTTTCGCCCTGTGCTGTCTGCGCTCTCAGTGGTCTCTGACAATCGGAAAGTTCTGTACCTTCTGGAAGGATAAATGGAATCTTTCGTTCGTTTACGAATACCAGTAAGTCAATTTTCTTCTTGTAAGCTGCAAGTTTCTTTGCACCACCGATATAAGAATCTGCCTGTGCGGCTGACTTGAAGAATCCTCTGATCTGGTAATCCCATAAGAACGGATTGCCATTTTCGTCTTTCGGGAATACTGTTCGACCTTTTTCAATAACTTCTTCAACTCCTAAAGCTTCAACTTCCTGTTCTCTGGAAGGTGCATCTGGTGCTTTAGATGCTATAAACTTCTCGTGAATGTCTTTTTCTGCATTTGCAGTTCCCAGAACTTCCTCTAAAAATGTTAATCTAACTCTCATTTCTTTCATCTCAATTTTCTCCTTTTTATGAATTATTGCTTTGCATCAGATTACATGACTTCTCGCCACTCCACTTTGCCTATGCCCTACGTTGATGTTCTACGCATTTCCATCACATCGCTTTTCATATTTTTTTCAATACTCTGCTTTACCTTGCTTTTCAATTCCTTTGCTCTACCGGGCCTCTCACTACATTGCATTTCCCCTGCGTTTCGCTACCACTCGCATCGCTACCCCTCCATTGCTGTTCTTGTCTCTTCCAAACAGTACCGTTACTTCTCTGTGCTGATTGCTTTTACTCAATCACAATAGCTTCTGCTGCAAAACGGGCATCCTGTAATCAGATAATGTCCGGCACTTTCCACCGAAATACCATGTATTTCCTTGCCGTATCTGGTTCTTCCATTTTCGGAATAGATATTCTGATGGCAGTCCCAACAGATGCCATTATCCGGTGCAAAACACGGATATTCGTTCTTGTCGCAAAACTGTTCCTGTGCCTTGATAGCTTCTGGAATATTGTATGTAGTCGTTGTCATATTAAATTCCCTCCACTTTTAATTCATCGTCGGAAACTTTAAGTAGAATCATCTGTCTGCCTGTATCTGGTATTCTGTCAGCATTCACACTTTCAACATCATCAACCCAAATTGGCAAGTTTAAGCCGTTCAATTCCTGCAAACCAGTCACGAGGTCAATGTTGCAAAGAATCTGATCAGAGTGATTCAATCCATCAAAATATCCGATTCCGTCACAAATCATCTTGCAAACTTCCACCGGCTCACCGTCCTGCGTATAGTCCAAAAACTGAAACTGAAAATGCTTGAAAAGTGGATTGATAGCTTCTGCCAGTGCCTGATTTTTTTTGATGGAAAATTCTTTCAACATGTCAAGTTTCTGCTGAATATCGGAATCTTCCTGACCTAACTCTTTCTGTTCTGTGTTCAGCTGTTCAAGTGTTTCTGTCTGTTTCTGAACTGCCTGTTTTGCCATCTCAATTTTTGTTTCGATTCCTGTAAGTTCCTTTTCAGCAGACATTCTTTCTGCCTGAACTGCTGCATTTTCCTCAGAATTATTAGTCAGTCCGTCAAGCTGTTCCTGTTTCTTCTGGATTTCTGCTACAACCGCCTGATACTCTTCATTTCCAGACATATCTGGCTCTGCCGGAAGCTTCTCTAATTCCTGATTTTTCTGCGCAATCTCAGATGCCAGAGTGGAAATATTTTTCTTTGTCTGCTCAATCTGCGATTCGATGTCTTTGCGCTTTTCCTCAACTTCTTTTCTTCTGGCTACTTCGGAATTGCCTTCTTCTGTAATGTCTTTAAGTTTCTGCTGTTTGTCTGCTTTAAACTGCTCTTTTTTTGCAAACTCTGCATGGATTCTTTCCTGTTTCTTCTGTTCGAATTCAGTTTTAAGAGTTTCAACCTGTTCTTCTGGTAAATTCTGTCCACAGGTCGGGCAAATAGCTGATTCAGGATCAAATTTTTCGTTCTGTATGGCATTTAAATCCGTTTCATCAAATGTGGATGCATATGTCTGCTTGTATTTCATCTGCAATACTGTAATTCTCTGCTGTATACGTTCCGGTTTTTCGGCAGTTGCCAGAAGGTTTTCAAGTGTGCGAAGATTTTCTTCTTCCTGTTTCTGCTTGAATCGTCTGTCATTTAATAAGGAGACGATTTTTCTCTTTTCTTCCTGTAATGCTTCTGCTGCATTTGAGACGATAGTATCTCTGGATTTCTTGAGACCTGTAATCTCGTAGCAGAGCTCGTCATATGCTTTATTGGTTTCATTTAGCAGCTTTTCTTTTTCAAGAAGACCATTCAGTTTATCCAGCACGGCATTCTTCTTTTCTTCAAGAATGGTAAAATCTGGTGTTCCCTGTTTCTTTACGGTATCAATTTCAACCTTTTTGGCATCAATTTTCTTCTGGAAGTCTTTTTTGTCTCTATTGAGTTTTTTCACAACTTCCTCGACAGAATGATTCTTGATGATTTCCGAAACTTCTGGATTGTCCTGTAATACTTTATCCGCATTGAACCCTGCCATCTTTTCAAGCATTACTCTGGCACTTGCTGTTGATTTTCGAAGTTCATTAAGGAATACTCTGGCATTACTACACATCATAATGGTTTCTGAGTCTGATATTCCTTTTAAAAATTCCTTATACTTCGTCTGGTTGTAATCAAACCCATCAACCTGATATTTTGTGGTACTGGAAGATTTACCTTTCTTCGTTTCCTTACGGATCACGGTTTCCTCTCCATCAATCAGAAGTGTGAGTTCTCTTGATACGACACCCTCAACTTCTTCTCCGTCTTCTTTTCTTCTGACATTATTCGGAGATGTACCGTCTGCAAGCTTTCCGGTCAGTGTATCAAAATATGCGTCCATCAACGTTGTTTTACCCTGACGGTTCCTACCGGACACCATCGTTCGTGGTGCAAACTGGTATTCCGCTGCTTCAAATTTCTTATAGTTTTCAATGTTAACCTGTTTCAATTCTACTGTTTTCATGCTGTTTTATCCTCCACCCAATAAGCCGACACTTCATAGGCTATTTTCTTCTCGACCTGATCTCCGACTTTTTTGTTGTACTCTCTGCTCTGGATTCTTCCCTGTAAAATAATATGTGTGCCAGTTCCGCAGGTTCCCATGTATCTTGCATTTCTGCCCCAGCAGATGCATGGTATATAATCAGATATGCCGTATGATCTATTTACCGCCAGAAGTACATCTGCAATCTCTCTTCCATTAGGTGTTGTTCTGTATACTGGTTTCTTGCAAGTAAAACCATCCATAAGAATCTGATTAACTGGAAGTGCGTCTTTGTCCATGAATTTTGCTTCTCTTGCGAACACAAAAAGAAGCAATCTACTGCGATTTCCTTCGTGCTTATTGAACGATCTAAACTGCCCTTGAATTTCCATCATTTCTCCTGTATAGTTCTGATTCACATCAATGAGTCTCTCAGAAACTACAACCGGAAGAACATCTTTCGTTCCACTAAATCGTTCTACGCTAAGTTCGAATCGGTAAAATTTTTCACCATATACTTCATGGCTAAATTCAAATTCTGTTTTAATTTCTCCAACCAGTGTTACCTGATTGTTTTCCAAAAGCTTATTCAACTCCGTTTACCCACCTTTCTAGCTGCATAAAATAGGAAGGGATACCATTGAAGATACCATTGCACTTATGCAGAGCAGCTCAAGTACATCCATTTTCGTCATCCCCCAGAGCAATAATGCAATCGTGAAAAATGTTCCAACCTGTGCCATCACTCCGATAAAATACATTCTTTTTCTCATATCCCTCACTTCTTTCTTTTGGTTGCTGCTGCTGCAAGTAAAGCTACTGATAGTGCTACAACTGCGACTTCCAGACGTTTTGTTTTTGCCACCTGATCTGCGATGATTTCGCTTGCAAGACTCTGGTTTTTAGTTACGTTTTCGGTGTGTTTTGTGATTTTAGACATAAAAAATGCCCTCCTGGTATAAATTTTCTTTTCAAATACAGGAAGGTGTGCTATACTTATCCTGTATTTAACTTACCCTAATTAAGTTAGATACGTGCTCCGGTAGGTGTTGCGTCACCTCCGGGGCAACCTTAGTCTTTTTTCGGAATGTAGCTGATACCTAAAATTAAAGCTACATCTTTTTTGTCAATAAAATCTGAATTATCTGCATTCAGCATTGCTTCGAGTGCCGCTACTCTCCCTGCCAGAAAAGCAAATTCTTCGCCCATGTTTTCCGGTACATATTCGAACTTACTCATTTTCCCTCCATTAAAATTTTCTCAAGATGCTTTTTGACTCTGATGAAATTCTCTTCTTCCTGATAGCCATTTTCCGAAATGTTATACATAACTCCTTTTTGATCGCCATCAAAAAATTCATCGTAGATACTAACGCTCACAAATCGACCGTATTCATAATTTGTAACGCTAAAATTTACAGTCATGCGATTTCTTTCCTGCGCCTTCCTGCACAGTTGATACAGGATATCTACTTTTGCATTAAAATCACTCATGCTATGCTCCTTTCTGTGGTATAATCTCCCTCGAAGGGAGGTGTAAATATTGATTTATTCAGGATTCTGCGATAAACAGAAAAAACACTACTCTGTTAAATTTGTCCCTATTTCTGTATCAGCTCTCGACGACCAATCAAAGCAATTCAGAAATGGACAATTAGTATGTGATTATGCAGGAACAACAGGTTGTTGCAACCATCCTAATCAATGTTCTGTATTGAAAGAATTTAATAAGTAGTGAATAAGTGGCTCTCTGAAATATGGGAGCCTATTCTGTTGAAAGATTGGTCATCCATGGTAAATCTTTAAACTTAATTCCCTCAATTTCTCCGATGCCTTTCTGGTTCACCTGTAACATCTGCAAGTCTGTGGATAAATTCAAAGCATTCAGATCGATTGAAAGAATAGGAACGGAATTACCAACTCCCTGTTTTAATTCAAAACTTCTTACTCCCTCAAGTTTGTGACCGTCCACAAGAATTTCTGTGAAGATCCCTTTTTCGCCGTCCACCTGACGGATTTCAATTTTAGATGTTTTCATGGTTTTTCCTTTCGTAAAACACTGAACGCAATTTTGCGTTGAGTCATTGAGTTTTCTTCCTTATCTCCCTATAATGTATTTACAGGCACTGCCATGCCGAGTAAATGAAAGGAGATAAAGGCTTGCTAATTCAAAATGAAAATGACCTGCTTGGTCTTTTGATTCAAAACGCTACCAACGATTTCATGAATCAATACGACCTGTTACAGTTATCTGGTCTCGATCACCCGACGTACAACTACTACGTGAAATCTCTTAATTCCAAAGGTCTTGTAGATACCGACTTAGCCAATATATACTTGACTGATTTAGGGAAAAACTCCTATGTTTCCAAGCAAGACAAAGTAAAAAAATCACTTTTTGATTTTTCCAAACTTTCTCTCAAATTCATTATCAAAACATCCCTTGGTATTGGAGTCGCGCTTCTGACTGCTTTCCTTATCTGGTATTTTGGTTGGAATTAATCCAAGCGTTTTGAGTATCAGCAGAATGTTGTAAACCGGAATATCTGGCATCCCTTTCATAAACAGGTTAATCTCGCAGAGGTCTGAATACTGTTCGTCCGTAATGTGGATGCCGATATTCTCTAAATCCTCTTTGAATGTAGAAAACTGTTCTGCCACTGCCTCGTCCTCCCTACATTGTCATCTGGGCATTGCAGTCGCGAATCATCATCTTCGTGTTTGTACACGGTGTCCACTCTTTGATATATTCCACTGCTTCCTGATACCTCAGCTTGGGAATGTTATTTCTGGCATTTACATCGAAGTAAGTCTTTACATCCCTGTTGCATTCTGCAAATACTTTCTTTCCAATCTCATCATAAGCATTGGATTTCTTTCCACCCAGAACCTCGATCACCACCTTGGAAACTAGATCACTGATGTACTTCTGCTGACCGTAATCAATGGTCATGGTATTCTCAAGTTTCTCGATTCGTTCCTCATGGTCTTGATTGCCAAGAGCCAGAAGCTGAATCTGTTCTGCCACTGTCATTGGCTTTCTGGAACCTTTCTCGAAATATTCATCCACCAGTCTGTCATATACTTCCCAGGCTTTGCCGGTATTCAATGACTTTGCATGGAGGAATGCTCCCTTTTCTGTCCAGAGGTAGAGCTTATTGATTCTTGACGAATCGTCAAAATGACGTTTCGTTTTAAATTCCTTTAATTCTTCTCCCTCAAGGCAAATGAAATGTTTGCCTTCGATGTATCTTTCTTTGTTTCTGCTGAAATTTTTTGAAATGATTTTCGTGTCAGTTCCATACGCTTCAGCAATCTGCTGTGTGGTAAGAACTCGAATGTTCTTGTACTCTGTTACTGTTAAGTTGTTCATGCAAAATCCTTTCTATTGAGTTTTCTTTCCTAACCTCTTTATAATGTAACCACAGGCTCTATAACGCCGAGTAATTTGAAAGGAGATAGGAATTTTGTTATTACTTCCATACGTAGATGGTCTTTTCCGATCCGGTGAAAAAGTAACTGAAACTACTGTTTTCACTTGTTGTAATTGCAACTCTAAAAGAACTGTAAAACCCGGTAAGATCATCCCTAAATGTTCAAAATGTAACGACTACACCTACTGGTTCAAAATCGTGACGCTTTGATTGCTTTCAATGTCTGCGAACATTGTTTCCGGGTGGTATTCATCTTTCAAATCGCTGTTTGCATAATCAATGGATTTCACTTGGAAACAAATGTTTGCACCGTTTTGAGTGTTGAACACTTTCACATATTTCTTTCCATTTCTCGCAAAGCACATTACTCTTGTCTTATCTGGGATTCTTACAATCTGCGGTGCGAATAATCTTTTTAAAAATTGCTTTAGCACATTTATGACTCCTTTCTCAATAACCGTCTGCTTTTTCAGTTTCCTGTCCCAGAAACTTATTCACGAAATACAACTGTCCCTTTCCACTGACTTTTGTCGTGCGTGTGATTCTTACTGAACCATCTGGATTCTGAACATTAGATTCTTTGATTTCAAATAATCCCTGCTCAACGTATTTCTGTTTTGGCATATTTCGTGAACTTCCAGAAACCATCAGATAGCCATTGTCTCTCATCCACTGGAACAATCGTTTCTGTCCTATCTGGTATCCGTTCTGACAGATAAGTTTTGCCAAGTCTCCGATAAGAATTGATGTGTGACTTGCAGATACTGCATCTGCGAAAATTGTTTTCGGTCTATCAGCTTCAATTTTCTCCGCAAGAGACTTATTTGTATCTTTCAACTTCGCAATCGTCTGGTCCGCCATCTTCAATGCTCTAGCAAAAACCTGTTCTGGTGTATTCCATGCTTTTTCGAGGTCGATGAGATACTGTCGACATTCTTTCCCTTTTTCAGTTCTGCTCATAAGGCAAATGTGTTTCGCCATATCTACTGATAAGGAATAGTCTTGTATTTCTCTGTGTGCTCCGTTATTTACAACCGTACCTGAAAGTACACTTGTAAAATCTTCGTTTTCAACGAATCCCTGAGAATTTGTCTCAAACCATGCTGAAAATCGTTTGCTGATTTCAAGAGATTTATGTAACTCTCTAGCTGATACAGTTGGTTCATTGCCATCATAATTGATTGTCATTAATTGTTCCGTGGTTATCACCTCTTCTCTTAATCACTATTCTTAATCTCCATTACATCTTTCCGCGAATTACTTTCAACGGTATCAGCAACGCCGTTCATATACCCCAGAATATAATGTTTTTTATCTTCTGGAAGTTTATTGATTCGTGTTGTTACATCTCTAATAAGTTGTCTCTTTTCCTCCGACATTTTCTCACCTCCTGTTTCTTGTTACGTTGTAAATGTATAATAGCACATTCTCAACGCATTGTCAACGTATTTTTTATTTTTTATGCGTTGACAACGCATTTAGTAAATGTTATACTTTAGTCATACCTTAAGGAAAGGAGGTGTGCAAAATGGAAGAACGTTTGAAAATATTGCGTAAACATTTGGGACTTTCAAGAGAAGACTTCGCCAAAAAACTCGGTTTGAAAAGCCGTGGAAAAATTGAAAATATAGAACTTGGAAGAACAACTCCAGATGACGACTTCTTAAAGCTAATTTGTAATACTTATAATGTTTCTTATGGCTGGCTCGTGAATGGAAACGGCGAAATGTTCCAAGACGATGGCGATGCGCAGGCTATCGTTGATTCGGTAATGACCGGGGATAATGAATTTGCTAAGAAGATTCTTGTCAAGTTTGCAAAGCTCAGTGATGAACATTGGAAGCAGCTCCAAGAAATCCTAACAGAATTGGAAAACAATTAAAAAAAAGAAAGGCCAGAGAATAAAAAGCTCTGGTCTTTTCTTATATTCTGCTTTGTTGTTTTGATTTATAGTGATATAATAAAGTCAACTAATACCAAGGAGGAAATGTCTATGAAGAAAAAGCTATTAATTGCATTTTGTACTTTTGCAATTTTAGGAGTTTCTACTCCAACTTATGCAGGCGGCGTGACTGGCGTTGAAGTTCAAAAGGATGACTCTGAAAAGTACGGTGTAATCAGTGATTTTGATTATGATATAGAGGGAAACTCTGTGAAATTGCACGGTTATGATGGCAAGTGCAAAATTTTGGAAATTCTTCCATCATACAATATTGACGGAACAGACTACGCAACAGATTTATCAGATTTCCAGATTGGAATTGGAAGTTCTCATGTTGAATCAGTTATTTTTCAAGAAGGAATTACTGAAATATATGATGCTGTTTTTAATTCCTGTGATGTTCAAAAAGTATTTTTTCCTAAAAGTATGATAAACGTAACAGATAAAACCTTATCTTACTTAAATCCTAAAGAAGATGGCGATCTCATCCAGATTTACTATGCAGGCACACAAGACGACTGGGGAAACATTTTTACAGAATATAAAAGAACAAAAGTTGAAGATGCTGAATTCGGAGAGGAATTAGGAACATCTATTGCGGACAAAATAAATTCAATGTTAGGCAGCGATTATGACAGTTCCGAATTCGAATATTATTTCTCCGCATCGCCAGATGATTTAAAAACAGAATAATTATTATGCCGCATCTGCTTTAACTGTAGATGCGGCATTTTAGGCTACTTTTCTCTTAAATATAAGTATACCAGCAACTTGTATACTCTTTTTAAAGTACTTTCTAATTTTACCTTATCTAATAATTCAATAATCTCTTTCTTATAATCCATAAATAACCCTCCCTGTTTGAAAACTACCGCCTACATTAAAGCATATTCCCGGTCAGTGGGAAATATGTCTCGAACTTATGTTTACATTATACTTTATGATATGTCCAATAAAGTGGAGTAAAACGGGATGCATTCAAATTCCCCCTCGCCAGTTGCCAGCGATAAACTGGAATATTTGTGATTTCAAATATAACCTTTACTTTCGCAAATATAAATTTCGTTTTTACCGGATTTTCTGTGATTTCTACAATATCGTTCGTTCTTAGAACCTCTTTTATGCTCTGGTTTAAGGTTGAATGCTTGCACATATCCTCTGCCAAGCGGATGGAGCTTTTACGCAAATAATCTTGATTGCACATCGGCAAGTGAATGATGTAGCTTGCAAAGAAGATTACTCCTACTGCGATCAGCAATCTCTCAATCTTCCTCATAATATATACCTCTTTAGTCTATAATTTATGTACTTAGTTATACCACTTTTTGTGCAAATTAATCGGGCAAAACGATAAAACTACATTTTTGATGGATAAAAATATGAAAAATATTTCGGTTTTGACTATGCTATTGTTGAATCTTGCGGTATAATATATGCAAATTTTACCAAGGAGGAAATATTTTTATGAGAAAGAAAGTAAAGTTTCTAGCTAGTATTGGGCTTTCAAGCATTTTGCTTGCATCCATGCCATCCAATGTTTTTGCGGAAGATTTTGTGCTATACGAAGAGAACGGCATTCATGTTGAAACAAAAGGATTAACCGATTCCCCGTCCACAGGCACTATAGGACTGTATATCGAAAACAATTCTAATTTGAATTTAGGCATAGCTCCTTATGCTTATGCCATAAACGGTATTATGGCAGGCGGCGATCAGTATGGCATAAACTCCTCTGATGTAGCACCCGGAAAGAAAGCGAATTCTACTTTGGAGCTGATAGATACATGGGAAAATAAAGATTTCTTCAAAGACTACCAGATGAACGAAGTAGATAGCTTTGACGTTCTCTTGTGGGCTTACGACAATGCAAAGAGCTTCAAGGCTTTTGACAGCGGTCAGATTCACGCTGACGTAACTGGAACTACTGTGGTTTCTTCTCCTGTATTTGACGGTGCACAGAACTTGTATAACCAGAACGGCATTAGTGTCGATTTCATTTCCTCAGAGGGTAACAGCTTCACATTTTGTATCACAAACACTACTGGACAGTATTTCGCATACGATGTAACTTCTGAGACTTATAACGATTTTACAATGTCAGATAGTTATGAAATATTCAATCAGTATTTATTAGATGGTTGCAAAACTCTTGTGACCCTAACTCCTACAGATGAATTTCTTGCGGCGAACGGAATTTCTGATGTGTCAAACGTAGATTTTGCATTAACGATTCGCCCATTAGCAGAATTCGCTAACGAATATACTACAGACTTGATTTCATATCAGAAATAATTCATTGCACAAATATCGTAAAGCAAAGAGCCGAGGATTTTACTCCCCGGCTCTTTTTTATGGCAAAGCCTGCATTCACGATCACGTTTCCTCCCCAGATCAGTCTGGCAGGCTGTACCAACGTATTAAGATGTCGATTTTTTTCAAACTTCCGCTGAACTATTTACACATTTCCGTTTCAGTGCTACTATATTACCATAATTAATTACTTAGATGAGGATAATCTGATGAAAGTTGAAGTGCAAGCGATAAACGGAAGGTGATTACTATGAAAATCGCTATTTGTGACGATTGTGAACTACAGGTTGAGTATTTCAAACATCGAATTGAACCATTTTTAAAGCAAAATGGTGACCGGAACTATACGATAGACGGTTATTTCAGCGGGGAGCCCTTGATAGATGATGTCAAGGACGGAAAATGGTTTGATATGATTGTTTTGGATGTGGTACTTAAAAACGAAAATGGCGTGGATATTGCCAAAGAACTCCGAGAGTGTGGATATAAGGGCAAAATTGCTTTCTGGACAGCTCACAAGGATTTTGTTTTTGATGCGTTGGATGTTGAATTTACGCATTATATCATCAAGGGAAATGAACACGGAAGAATGTTTTCTATGATTGACAATACCTTGAGTGATATGAAACACAAGATGCTCACAATCAGACACAGAGATTGCATTATAAGGATTCCATTGAACAAAATCGAGTACCTCGAAGCACGGGATAAGCAAGTTTTTGTTCATTGCACGAACGGGATTATGCACAGTATGTATGCAACTTTAAAGTCGGTTGAGCCTTACCTTGATAAACGGTTTTTGCGTTGCCATAAGTCATTTGTTGTAAACATGGATTATGTGCAAAAGCTGGATTCTGATTTTACGATGTTTTCTGGTGATAAAGTACTGATTCGTAAGAACGGATATGCGGATATTAAAAATCAATATTGGGAATATATTATTAAATAAAATAAAAGAGATGATCTGTCAAGGAATAGAAACAGATCATCTCTTTTTTGAGTTCATATCCAAACTCTGGGGAGGAGTTGAATTATGGTATATTTATTATATTACATTTATCACACTTTGCAAATATATTTCGTGGAAACAAATCCAAAATATTTTCCGGCAATGCGGATATAGTACCAAGATGCTCCATCTTTGGCTTTAATGGTATCGCATACATCAACTAAATTGCCTTTTGCAAGTGTAGGATAGCTTTTAAGCTGTGCATACTCTGTTCCTGCCCATGTGCGGACATTAAGTGTATTTGCAGTCACCTTTCCCACCCACTTCGGAGTTTTAGACAGAATAGTTGGCGTTGAAAGCGTACTTGCTTTTGCGCCAGTGGTAACAGCGATAGCCACGTGGTGGTTATCATTCAGGAGGATATCTCCTGCCTTTAGATAGTCACCGGATGTCAGATACTTTCTATCCGTCAGTACTTTCGCACCGGCAATCTTCATTGCAGCTCTCATGTTCCGTGTCGTCAGATAGATGCTGACCGCTTTGAGCCTTGCATTATTTAAGCGATACCCAGCCCCTTTGACAATAGCTGCTGTACTTGCGCTGCAATCAGATTCGCAAGCTACCGTGATCTGCGCCGGATCGTAGTTGCTTGCCTTTAAGTGCCGCCAGAACGAATACCGGTCATTGCTGTTTCCGGCAGTGCCCTGATCGTACCCAATGAGATTGTTCTGTGCCGCTTTTGTCGCCATGTCTGCAATCATGGTTGCGATTTTGGCGTCATTGAATCTTAGGACACAGAGCCACGGTCTACTGTACCAGTTCATGATCTGATATTCTGTACCATTCTGATCTCCTGCTTTCCCACCTGCATATCTTCCTCTTTCATCATGTCCGCAGTTACTGATTTTTACCATTTTAGTTTCTCCTTTCTGGTTAGAATCTCTGTAGTCCTTGTAGAACACATCCATATCAACATTTCCACTGATTCCTGAGACTTTTCCCTTACTGGAATACTGCCAGCCTACACCGACATTCGGGCGTAATCTTTCCTGTACAGAACCGTTGTCGTTAGCCGGATAACGAGCAATCCAACAATCATACTGCTTCAGAGCATCTGACAGAACATTATTGTACCAATCCAGATTGCAATAGATACCAACTTTATAACCGGCTTTCTTGATTCTGGTCAGAAATGCTACCGCAATATTCTCGATAGCCTGTTTTCCAAGGTTTCTCTGCTGGCTCCATTCAAGGTCATAGAATACTGGAAAGTCAAGTCCACGGCCACCAAGAACAGAAATTACGTTCTCAGCTTCCTCGATAGCTTGTGCCGGTGTTAAAGCATAACTGTATTTGTATCCTCCGATAAGAATTCCATTGGATTTACAGCCCTTGTAGTTGTGTTCGAATGATTCGTCAATTCCAGATTTCTGATGGATTCTTAATATTGCAAACTTAACTCCAGATTTTGATACTTTTGCCCAATCCGGTTTCCCTTGCCACGATGATACGTCAATTCCTTTTAACTCCATAGTTAGCTCCTTTCGCATACATTTTCTAAAAGTTGGATGTTATCCCAAATTTCCTCAATCGGCTTACCATGTCCATTAATGTACAAAAGTAAATCAAAAATTACAGACCATAGTTTCCGTATGATTTCCTCATTACTCATATTGTGCCAATAAGGATTCGATCTCATTGATTCTGTCTCTGACTTTCTGCCTCTCAGAATTAAGCTTGTCCATATCATATGGAATCTCTCGTCCTGTGAGCTGATATTCAAGAGCCTTGATCACCTTCCAGTCTCCAATCTCTGACGTGTTCGCTTGTAATTCTGACCTCAATACCCTGAGTTCCGCTTCAAGATTTTCTTTTTCTACATTCTGCTCAAAATTCTGTTCCATTATGCTGCCGCCTTTCTAAATAGTTTTTCAAAAAGTTTATCCATGCTGCGAATAGATTTCTTGCAATCATATTTCAACTGACAGTTTCTCCAAGATTTGTAGGTAAATATGATTTCGCCAAGAGTTATTTCTTTATTATCAAGTTTCCTTTTAAAAATCTTTAGTTTTCTCCGTTCCCTCACAAAGTTGCTTTTGCATGGCTTATGCACGATTCTTCCCGAATCCGTAATAAAAATATATTGCTTAAGGAAAATAAAACCTTTATCAATTCGGCAGATATGTGTCTTTTTCTTGTTCAGTTTCATTCCTAGCTCTTCTATGATTTCTTCCGCTCCATTTAAAAGACTTTTTAAGTATTCCTTATCGTTGCTGATTGTATAGAAGTCGTCCATATGTCTTGCATATTTTCCGCATCCCATCACGGATGTAAAATAAATATCCAATGGTGTAGGATAGTAAATTCCGCAAATCTGCGATATCTGAGAGCCGATTCCAAGTCCTTTGCCATCGTCGCTAAATGAACGGACAATCATTTCAAGCAAATTCATCATCTTTTCATCTTTGATGTGTCTTTTCAGTGATCTGATCAGCTTATCATGTGGAATATTTTCGAAGAACTTGCTAAAATCTCCAACAAGGATATATCCTTTATTCCCATGCTCTCTGTAGTAATCCCTCAAATGTTTATCAAGTCTTTTCCTGGTAAACTCAACGCCTTTCCCTTTTACAGAAGCACCATTATCATAGATAAGCTTTGAATATAGTACAGGTTCTAAAACATAATCACAGACTGCTCTTTGAAGTACTCTGTCTCTGATTGATGGTGATTTGATATGTCTTGTTTTTCCTCTCTCATTAACATCAAATTCTACGAATCTATCTGGCATATACGTTCCTTCTATCAAACTTCTTCTCAATTTGATGAGATTCGGCAACAAGTTCGCTTCGTATCTTTGGATAGATGCTTTCCAATTAACTCCCATCTTGCATTTCTGGAATGACTGGTACAGGATATTCATATCTGTTATTTTTTCGTATAAGTTTTGTTGCATATTGTCAAATAGCACACGTTTACAGCCGTCAGACGTATCTGTTGGCATCATGCACATTATTTACCCTTTCGGGACGGATAAGGTTTCCTTCGTAAGATATACACGGCATCAGCCTTTTTGTATATCATTCAAATCGTGGGCGCACATAGTTGTTGGCATTCGACGCGTTGTTGTAGTTCGCATTGCCATTGTTGTTGCAATTGCAGAAATTCGACGCCGAGGCTATCAAACCTTACCCGATGTAAATATTTACTTTCCTTTCTCTATATTTTTGCGGTCTCTGTTATCTCTTTGTCTCCATCCTTTCAACAGATCAACTTCTCTTTCTACTGTCTCAAGAAGTGGGATTAACCTGTTCAAATCAATCGCAAAGCAAGAGGCTATATATTGTAATTCCTGGTACAAGCTATAACAGATACCAATTGCATTATTTTGATATTTTCTCCTTACAGCATATTCCTCATGCAAGAACTCTTTTGAGGGATATATGGAATTCGCAAGTGTGATGTTGTCTATAAGGTCTTTCATGTAATCCATCATTACTTTTCTTTCTTGTTCTATAAACCAATTCGGAAATTCTGCCTGAAACTCATGGTTTGGAGTCTTACCATATTTCGAAAATATCTCATCTATCATCTGTTGATCTTCTTTAGAAATATCCTTAATGACTTGATTCACGGATTTCGGATTTCTTTTCGCTCCGAAATCACGCATCATCCACTTTGAAATCTCAGCCCGCATATAAATTGCGTTCTTGTAAAATTCCATTGTGGATAGACTTCTTAAGTGTTTTAAAACTGAAATTTTATTTTTCTCCTTTCTTCCATCCGCACCCACAAGGGGTGCAGATTCCAGATTTCGCTACGCTCCGATTACGAAGCGCGGGCGCACATAGC
>ENA-OROH01000128-OROH01000128.1-human-gut-metagenome-genome-assembly--contig:-NODE-128-length-83293-cov-9.362166_pt1 | contig 83293 bp, 74 predicted proteins | sample MGYA00242125_ERZ509042 | MGnify/ENA primary metagenome ERZ509042 (study PRJEB26280, sample SAMEA2338738) | human gut metagenome | biome: human gut; feature: human-associated habitat; material: faeces... | reverse complement strand
CGTCGAAAGTACTTGGCTGGAAGCGGCCCGGGAGGATAGATAGCTGCCGGTTGAAGAAAATAAGGCATACCAAAAGGTATGCCTTATTTTGTTGCGTCTTAATATGTTTTTTTATTTATTGTCTTTTTGGGTTTATTAAGCTTTTCTATTTTTAGTCTTTTCATCTTTTATTGAAATTATTTTCCGCCTTCCTCAAGATATTTTATTTGCCTTTATTCTGCTTATCTATTACAATGATGATAGATTACTTTATCGTTGAGGTGCTGAACATGGAATTAACAGAAGTAACCAAATTCAGGAGAGCAGTTTTAACTGGTATCGCCAAATTTACGTGGAGCGGAAATTTACCTGAACACGTTTATGATATTTTATATAACACGGTTACCGAAGATACGCCGCGTGTCCGTTGCTGCGTGCATAAAGAACGTGCCGTTTTGAAAAACCGTATTGATATGGCTTTAGGCCTGCAAACGGGCATAAATATTGTTGATGCCAGCAAAAAAGCTCTGGCAGAACCTTTGGACAGAACTCTGCCCGTTATTGATGTTTTGCCTGAAGCTTGCGACCAGTGCCCTATTGATAAATTTTTAGTTACTGATGCCTGCCGCCATTGTGTAGCACATAAATGTATTAATAAATGTCCGCGCAAGGCGATTTCCATTTACCAAAACAGAGCGTATATAGACAAAACTAAATGTGTTGAATGTGGTATTTGTAAAAAATCCTGTCCGTTTGGCGCTATTATTGAAGTAAGCCGCCCGTGTGAACGTTCCTGCGTTTTGGGCGCAATTACTGCCGGTGCCGACAGAAAGGCCAAAATAGATTTTAACAAATGCGTACAGTGCGGAGCCTGCCGCAGCGCCTGCCCGTTTGGTGCTATTGATGAGCGCAGTGCTATCGTGCAGGTTATAAAGGAAATAAAAGCAGGCAAACAGGTTTATGCTTTGCTGGCACCATCTTTTGTAGGTCAGCTTGGCTTAAAGGTTACTCCTGCGCAGGTAGTGGCAGCTTTAATGAAGGCAGGTTTTGCTGCCGTTAAGGAAGTTGCCATTGGTGCCGATTTAACAGCTTGCCGTGAAGCAAAGGAACTTATGGAAAAAGTTCCGTCGGAACAGAAATATATGACAAGTTCCTGCTGCCCTTCTTTTGTAAATATGATTAAAAAACATGTTCCTGCTGCAGAAAGTAAAATTTCGCAGACTGTTTCACCCATGGTTGCTTGCGGGCGCTATGTAAAAGAACTTAATCCGGAGGCTGTAACGGTATTTATTGGACCCTGCATAGCTAAAAAAGCAGAAGCGTATGCAAATTTGGATGCCATTGATTATGCCATGACTTTTGAAGAAATGTCCTGCCTGCTTGCCGGTGCAGATATTGAAGCGGATAAAATGCAGGTGGACGAGTTTAATTCGGAAGCATCGCTTTACGGCATTTCCTTCCCGGTTACCTGCGGTGTAAAAAGTGCAGTTGTTAATGCACTTGGCGATGAAGGCAAAAACTTAAAAACTCATTATGCCAGCGGGCTTGAACGTTGTTTAACTGAAGTTAAGCAGCTTGAAGACGGCAAATTGGATTGTGAGTATTTTGAAGGCATGGCTTGTGACAGGGGATGCATGGATGGCCCGGGCAGCATGGTAGATTATAACATTGTTAATATGCTTTTGAAAAAATATGCTGCTGCCAGCCCGCAAAAGAATGTATGCGATGACAGCGAAGCAGCAAAAGTATTGGGAAAAGTAAATTTAGACGTAAAATAACACAATTAAAACATATTTGGCTTCTATAATGTAAGCAAATAATGGAGGTGTTAATATGAAAAAATTTACATTGGTACTTGCAGCAGCGTTACTGGTATTTAGCGTAGCCGGTACAAATCTGGCTGCGGCCGCAGAGCCTAATACCATTGCCGTAAGCGGCATGGCAGAACAGGAAGTTGCGCCGGATATGGCTTATATTGATGTTGGCATTAACGTACGTGCAGATGATGCGGAAACTGCCAGAACTCAGGAAGCACAAATCGCTTCGCAAATCCGCAGAGCGCTTTTGGGGCTTGCCATTACCGATAATGATTTGCAAAACACAAGCTATTATCTTTATCAGGAATATAAGGTAGACCGCAACGGTGTGCGCGCTGCCGATAAATACGTTCTTGATTCTTCTATAAAAGTAACGGTTAAAGATTTGGATAAACTTTCTCAGGTTATTGATAACGTAGTAGAAGCCGGGGCAACAAATATCAGCAATATAACTTATGCGTTAAGCAAGCAAAATATTATTCAGCGCCAGCTGCTTGCAACGGCAGTTGAAAATGCCCGTGACAAGGCTGCTGTTGTAGCAAATGCAGGCAGCCGCACACTTGGTAATATGCTCAGCGCAGATATTAACAGTTTCGACGGCGGTACTATTGTTGCTTATGGCGCCAATAAATTAAGAAGCACTACTAACCTTGCCGAAGATGGCGTTGCAACTAAACTTTCGCCCGGTAAGATTAAATTAAACGCACGTGTACAAGTAGTATTTTCATTAAACTAAAATAAAAAAGCAGCATTTCTGTCAGTTCAGGCAGAGATGCTGTTTTTTTATGTAACGGTGCTTATACTGCTAAAAATATGGCAAAAAGCGAACGTATGTGTTATTATATTTATATAAAACTGTTGGAGTGATAAAATGCTGCGCTGGATAATGCATGTCGATATGGATGCTTTTTTTGCATCGGTAGAACAACTTGATAATCCGAGCCTGAAGGGGCTGCCTGTAATTGTAGGCGGTTTAAGCGGCAGAGGCGTAGTTTCTACATGTTCTTACGAGGCGCGTAAGTTTGGCGTACATTCTGCCATGCCGATGCATATGGCCAAGCGCCTGTGCCCGCAGGGCATTTACATTCAGGGGAGGATGCATCGTTATAAAGAAATTTCTGACGGAATAATGGAAATTTTCCGTAGCTTTTCGCCGTTGGTGGAGCAGCTTTCTGTTGATGAGGCGTTTTTGGATATTACCGGCATGGAAGGTTTGTACTCTGATGTTGTGGCATTGGGCAAAGCGGTAAAAAACAAAATTTATGAGCAAACAGGCTTGCATGCTTCCGTTGGCATTGCTCCCAATAAATTTTTGGCAAAACTTGCCTCCGATTTGGAAAAACCGGACGGACTGGTATTAATAAAGCATGAAACAGCAGCTGCCTTTATTGCGCCTATGCCGGTGCGTAAAATTTTTGGCATTGGCAAATCGGCAGAAGCAATGCTTTTACAGTACGGTATTGATACAATCGGCAAAATTGCCGCTGCCGATATAAGCATTCTGCAAAAAGTATTCGGCATTAATGCGCAGGCGGTACATAACCTGGCATGCGGCATAGATAACAGGCCGGTTGTAAACGAAACAGAAGCCAAGTCAATAGGCAAAGAGCATACTTATGATAAAGATTTGTATGAAGAAGCAGATTTGAAAAAGGCTGTACGCGATTTATGCGGCGAAACCGGCTGGCGGTTAAGAAAGCGCAAATTAATCGGGTATACGGTAACTTTAAAAGTTAAATTCAGTTCTTTTAAAACAATTACCCGCAGCATAACATCAGAACTGCTGGTAGCATATGACGAAGAAATTTATGCGCTGGCACTAAAACTTATGCAGCAGGTAAGATTTACGGAAGGCGTGCGGCTGCTTGGCGTAAGTATTTCGCATTTAGAAAGCGAAGACGCAGCGCCGGTTTTGAATTTTAACGAAAACGAAAAAATAAAAAAACGCAACATGGCCGTTGATTTTTTAAAAAACAAGTTTGGCGAAAGCATTATAAAACGCGGATAGGGTAAAAAAATAAAGCCTGCAAGCTTTTGCAGGCTTTAATATACGGAGAAATTACTCCATAGCATTGACTTTTTTTGCAAGTCTGGATTTTCTGCGGTTTGCAGCGTTTTTGTGGATAATACCTTTACGTGCTGCTTTATCAATTAAACCGGATGCAGTTACATAAGTAGCTTTTGCATCTTCTTGAGTACCGGTTTCGGTTAAAGCAACTACTTTACGGGCAATGTTACGGATAGCAGCCTTTACAGGTGCATTTTTTGCACGGCGTTCTGCATCAGTTTTTACGCTACGAATGGAAGATTTAATGTTCGGCAACGAATTCACCTCCTACCATCAATTACCTTTACCAAGTAATTTTACCACAAAGTAAGGCACTGCGCAAGGATTTTTTATTATAAATCTTGCGTCAGCAATATTTTTTACAGGACGCCGAAAAGTTCATGTACTTGCAGGCACTGCGCTATAAATGATATAATAATAAGTCAGATAAGTTTTTTATAAGGAGAACGCAATGGATCAGCAACATATACGCAATTTTTCTATTATTGCTCATATCGACCATGGTAAATCTACTCTGGCCGATCGTTTGATTGAATATACCGGCACATTAACCAAGCGCGAAATGGAAGAACAAATTCTTGATTCCATGGATTTGGAGCGTGAACGCGGCATTACCATTAAAGCGCAGGCTGTGCGCAGCATTTATACGGCACGCGACGGGCAGGAGTATATGCTTAATTTTATTGATACTCCGGGCCATGTCGATTTTACTTATGAAGTATCGCGCGCGCTGGCTGCCTGTGAAGGCGCACTGCTGGTTATTGATGCCACGCAGGGCATTGAAGCGCAGACTCTTGCCAATGTTTACCTGGCTTTGGATAATGATTTGGAAATTATTCCCGTTATTAATAAAATTGACCTGCCGAGTGCAGACCCTGAACGTGTAAAGCATGAGATTGAAGATGTTATCGGCATTGATGCATCCGAAGCCGTGCTTACAAGCGCTAAAACCGGCATAGGCATAGAAGACGTTTTGGAAGCGATTGTAGCAAAAATTTCGGCTCCAGAAGGCGATGCGCAAAAGCCTTTAAAAGCACTGGTGTTCGATTCCAAATTTGATGCTTATAAAGGTGTTGTGCTTTATTTCCGCGTGATAGACGGCCGCGTAAGAAAAGGCATGAAAATACGCATGATGGCAACCGGAGCGGAATTTGAAGTAACGGAAGTAGGCGTGTTTAAGCCTAACCCGGTAATTGTTGATGAGCTTGATGCCGGTCAGGTAGGCTTTTTGGCAGCTGCTATTAAAAACGTTAAGGACGCGCGCGTTGGCGATACCATTACCGACGCTAACAATCCCGCAGATGAAGCTCTGCCCGGTTACCGCAAGGCTACTCCGATGGTTTACTGCGGCCTCTACCCGGTAGAAAATTCCGATTACGACAATCTGCGCGACGCGCTGGAAAAATTACAGCTTAACGATGCTTCGCTGGTGTTTGAGCCGGAAACTTCCGTCGCTTTGGGCTTTGGCTTCCGCTGCGGCTTTTTGGGCCTTTTGCATATGGATGTTATTAAAGAACGTTTGGAGCGCGAATATAATTTAGCGCTTATCACCACGGCACCTAACGTAATTTATGAAGTGTTCCGTACTAACGGCGACGTGGAGCTGGTTGACAACCCGTCTAACTTCCCCGACCCAACGGTTATAGATCATGTTGAAGAACCTTATGTAAATGCTACCATTATTGTGCCGAAAGATTATGTAGGCGCTGTTATGGAACTTTCACAGGAAAAGCGCGGCGAATACGAAAACATGACATATCTTGACGAAACCCGTGTTATGATTCATTATGCGCTGCCGCTGAGTGAAATTATTTTTGACTATTTTGACCGCTTGAAATCGGCAACCCGCGGCTATGCTTCGCTTGATTATGAACTTGCCGGTTACCGTGCTTCTGATTTGGTGAAGGTTGATATTTTGCTGAACGGTGACCCGGTTGACGCCTTGAGTGCTATTGTACACCGTGAAAAAGCCACGGTGCGCGGCAGGCAGCTTGTTGAAAAGCTGCGCAGCTTAATTCCGCGCCAGATGTTTGAAATACCTGTGCAGGCTGCTATCGGCAACAAAATTATTGCCCGCGAAAATGTGCGAGCTTTGCGCAAGGATGTTTTGGCAAAATGCTATGGCGGCGATATAAGCCGTAAACGCAAACTTTTGGAAAAACAAAAAGAAGGCAAAAAACGCATGAAACAGGTTGGCAGCGTGGAACTGCCGCAGGAAGCCTTTATGGCAATTTTAAAAATGGATTAAAAAATACGCAGAAGCCTTAACCGGTTTCTGCGTATTTTTGTAACACCTTGTTTTAATCGTCAATTTTAATTTTGCCTTTTTGATTTTCGTAGTCGTCGACAACCCATTTTAAAATCTGCTCAATTTCTTTGTTGACGCTGCGGCCGTTGTTTTCGGCAATTACTTTCATTTTTTTCATTATAATTGGGTGAATGCGCAGGCTGAAACGCGCCGGTTCCATAATAACAACTCCTTTATTTATGACATCAATAATATATTAAATTGATTTGTTATGATGCCATTATATAAAATTTGCAAAATTTTTGCAAGTTGGCATTAAGATTTTTCGTCTGCATTGTAAAGATGTGATAAAATAAAAATAGTGTTGCAAATTGGAGGTAAATTTATGAAACTTGAAGTTAATAAAGTTTACAGCGGCTTTATTGTAAAGCATGCTGAATACGTTGAAGAAGTACAGAGCGAAGCATATTTAATGGAACATGAAAAAAGCGGCGCAAGGCTTTTATACCTTGGCAACAGCGACGATAACAAAGTATTTTCCATCAGTTTCCGCACGCCGCCTTATGATGATACCGGCGTGCCGCATATTCTGGAACATTCTTCGCTGTGCGGTTCGCGCAAATATCATTTAAAAGAGCCTTTTGTAGAACTTGTTAAAGGCTCCATGAATACGTTTTTAAACGCAATGACATATTCGGATAAAACAATGTATCCGGTTGCCAGCCGCAATGATAAAGATTTTAAAAACTTAATGGATGTATATCTGGACGCGGTATTTTATCCGCTGATTTATGAAAACCCTTATACGCTTATGCAGGAAGGCTGGCACTACGAAATTGCCGGTAAAGAAGGCGAGCTTGCGTATAACGGCGTTGTTTACAACGAAATGAAGGGAGTATATTCTTCGGCAGACGCCATTGCCGAAAACGAAGTTATGCGTGCTTTGTTCCCGGACAGCCCGTACCGTTATGAATCCGGCGGCTATCCGGCAGCAATACCGCAGCTTACGCAGGAAGCGTTTGAAAACTTCCACCGCACCTATTACAGTCCGGAGAACTCCTTTATTTATCTGTATGGCGATATGGATATTGAAAAAACGCTGGAATATCTTGACAGTGAGTATTTATCGGCTTTTGAAAAAAGCGGCAGCGTTAATTCAGCCATTCCCTTACAGCAGCCGTTTGTCAAAACAAAAGAGGTAAAAGCCTTTTATCCTGCCGGGGCAGATGAAGACCTGGCGGCTAAAACCTACCATGAACTTGATATTGTGTGCGGCGATGCGCGCGATGCTAAAACTTCGCTGGCACTGCGCCTTTTGGAAACAGTGCTTTTGGAAGGTAACAGTGCGCCGCTGCGCTTTGCTCTGCTGGAAAGCGGTATTTGTACGGATGCTTACGGGCAATATACCGGCAGTTTGCGCCAGCCGGTTTTTGCGGTTAAAGTTTCCGGTTCGGAAGAAGATAAACGTGATGAATTTATCAGCATTGTTTACCGCACCCTGCAAAAACTTACCATTGAAGGCCTTGATAAAGAACTTTTGGAAGCCTGCCTTAACATGCTGGAATTTAAACTGCGCGAGGCAGATTTCGGCGCTTATCCGAAAGGGCTTATTTACGGCATTGGCGTTATGGATACATGGCTTTATGATGGTGACCCTTTAGACGGACTGCGTTATAATAAACTGCTGGCAGAGCTGCGCAAAGGCATAAAAACAAATTATTATGAACAGTTAATTGAAAATTATCTGCTTGATAATACCCACAAGGTTTTGCTTACGCTGATGCCTAAAAAAGGCATGGAAGAAGCAGAGCAGGCAGAACTTGCAGAAAAAATGCAGCAGATAAAAGCCGGCATGAGCGAAAAAGAAATTGAAGAAGCCGTTGAGTATTGCCGCGTTCTGCATGAACGCCAGGCAGCACCCGACAGCCAGGAGGCTCTTTCAAGCATACCACTGCTTGAAAGAAGTGATATACGCAGCGAAGCGGAAAAACTTGACGGCGAACTTACAACAGAGGGCAGCAATGAATTTTTGTATGTGCCTGCCTTTACAAACAAAATAGCTTATTTAAACTGGTATTTTGATATGAGCGGCATTGACGGCAGCCTGCTGCCTTATTGTTACCTGCTGAGCGATATGCTGGGCAAGGTTGAAGCCGGTAAATATACTTATCAGCAGCTTTCCACGCTGGGAATTAAATATACCGGCGGCGTAACTTTTCAGGTACATGCTTATTCCGCGGCAGAAAGCGTAAATGACTACACCGTTAAATTTACGGTTACAGCCAAAGCGCTTGTACATAATTTAACCCATATGTTTGATATTCTGCGTGCCATTGCGCTTGAAAGCCGTTTTGACAGCGTTAAGCGCCTGCGTGAAGTACTGGCGGAGGTTAAAAGCGACTGGGACAGCAACTTCTTCAGCCGTGGGCAGACCGTGGCATGCGCGCGCTTAAATTCGTATTATTCTCCGGCGGCAAGGGTTAATGAACAGGATTATTATTCCTACTATGAATTTTTAAAAGATTTAACCGAGCATTTTGATGAACGTGCCGGTGAAACCCTGCAAAAATTAAGCAGCCTTTTAGGCGTATTTTTTGAAAACAGTAAATATCTGCTTGCTTACAGCTGCGAAGAAGAAGACAAAGCGCAGGTTTTGGCAATGGCACAAGAATTTGCAGCTTTGCTGCCGCAGTCTGAAGCAGCAGGCAGTGCCGTAAAACCGCTTGCCGCACCGGGGCTTAACGAAGGTATTATGACGCCGGGTAAAGTTCAGTATGTTGCCGCCGGCGGCGATTTCCGCAAAGCGGGCCATAAATTTACCGGTTCAATGAAAGTTTTGGAAACGATTTTGCGCTATGAATATTTATGGACTAAAATACGTATTCAGGGCGGCGCTTACGGTGCATCTGCCGTATTTGACCGCAACGGCAGCATGTATTTTGCCTCTTACCGCGACCCGAAGCTCGCAGAATCGCTGGAAGCTTACCGCGGTCTGCCGGGCTGGCTGGAACAGCTTGATTTGCCAGAACGTGAGCTTACTAAATATATTATCGGTACCATCAGTGCGGCAGACGTGCCTTTAACAAATTCCATGCGTCTTTCGCAGACGGCGCTTGCCCATATTAAAGGCGTGCCACAGGAAATGCGCCAGAAAACACGCGATGAAATACTTAATTTAACCAATGATGATTTACGCAGCCTTGCTCAGGTAGTGCGTGATACATTGAGCGGCAACTATATTTGCGTTGTTGGTGGCAGCAGCGCCGTTGAAGCTAATAAAGAAATTTTTAATTCGGTTAAACATATTTAATGCAGTATGATTATCAGCGTAAGCCGCAGAACAGACATACCGGCATTTTATGCAGAGTGGTTTTATAACCGCCTGCGTGCCGGTTATGTGTTGGTGCGCAACCCCATGAATGTGCATAGTGTAAGTAAAGTTGCTTTATCACCGGAGGTGGTGGATGCTTTTGTATTTTGGACGAAAAATCCGCTGCCGCTGATGAAGCACCTTGATGAACTGGAGGAGTATCCGTATTATTTTCAGTTTACTTTAACTGGCTACGGAAAAGACATAGAACCGGGCCTGCCCGATAAAAAGCAGGTTTTAGTGCCTGCATTTAAAGAGTTAGCGGCAAAAACCGGCAGACAGCGTGTTATCTGGCGGTATGACCCTGTATTTTTCAGCAGTAGGTACAGCGCGGAATATCATTTACAGTGCTTTGAAGCGTTGGCGGCAGAGTTAAGCGGCAGCACGGAACGCTGCGTTATCAGCTTTATGGATGAGTACCGCAATACAAAACGCAACGCACAACAACTGGGTGCCGTTAATTACAGCAGCGAAGAAATTTATGCTTTTGCCGCACACCTTGCCCAAATTGCTTATAAATACGGGTTAAAACTGCAAACCTGCGCTGAAACGGCTGATTTTACGGAGCTTGGCATTACGGCATCGGCATGTATAGACAAGGACTTAATAGAAAATATCGGCGGGTTTAAATTGAAAGCAGGCAAAGATAAAAATCAGCGGCCGGAGTGCTGCTGCGCCGCCAGCATAGATATAGGCGCTTACAATACCTGCCCCGGCGGCTGCCTGTATTGTTATGCCAATTATAATGCAGGTATGGTAAAAATAAATTGTGCCGCGCACGATAAAACAAGCCCGTTGCTGTTTGGCAAATTATCGCCGCAGGATGTTGTAACAGAACGGAAAATGAAAAGCTGCCGAATAATTACAGATATTTTATTAAGGTTATTATAAGATTGAAGAAACTAATATTTATAAAAGTATATGATTTCAAAGTAATGCTAATGTTATGTGTATAATAAGAGAATTACTTGAAAAATATGATATTGGCAGTAACGATTTTGTTTATAGTGCACATTAAAATAAATCAAATTAAAATTTAGTGTTAATAATATAATTGATAAAATGAATAAAGGCAACTCCCAAAGACTGTTTTTGATGTATAAAATGATCTAAGTTTATGATTAAAAATATTAAACTTTAAATATATATTATATTGCATGAGAAAATGCGTATAGGAGTAAAATTATGGGTCAAAAAATCTATAAATGTACTAACGGTTGCGAGATTAGAGTAAAAAAATTTTTGTTAAAAGACGATAAAGGAAAGTATTCTTGGGGATTCCCTCAAATTACATATTGTCCTAAATGTGGATCTATAATGCAAAATACTCTTAAAAAGATAAAATGTTTTTTGGAACTTAGCTTAATTCATGAGAAATTAGAAAAAGCAGTAAATTTATTGTATAAATCCGAGTATGAGGCATCAATTAGAGAAAGCATTGTTGTTTTAGAAAATTATTTGCGTAAAAAATCGGGCTTAGATCTGCACGGTACTAATTTAGTAGCGCAATCATTAGGTTTTGAATATGATAAAGCCAAAAGAATTATGAAAAGAGAGCCAAAAATAAAAATTAATTCTCTTGATAGTGAATCTGAATTAAATGAACAAGAAGGTTTAAAGTTGATGTTAATGGGATTTTTTCAAGGACCTAGAAATATGTATCAGCATAATAATATTTATGTTCCAGTTAATGTGATTTTGACATTATTATTGCAAATATCGTTTTTTCTTAAATTAATAGATGATGGAAGTTTAACTAAACATGCGTATGTAATAAAAAAGAAAGTTGATGTCACAAATATACTAAATAATATGCCTAAGAAATCAGATAGAAAAAAATTTAAAAAATATTTAAAAAGCATTCAAAAAAATAACTCAATGGTAAATTAGAAAAGTAATATTATAATGTTATTGAGAAAAGTTGCATTAATTATAATTATGTTATAATATTTAAATTTTATATTTAAATAATAAAAAGCAGTTCTTCAAAGTGAAGAACTGCTTAACTTTATGCACTTTAGCGATGGTTCTGAGCGACGAAGGAGCGAAAGAACAACAACCACCAGCTATGCTGGTGAGATTAAAATCTTTAGATTAAAGAAAAATTCCTCCAATGGTACAATAATGTAGTTTGTCAGCTGCATTAAGGAAAGAATTGGAGGAATTTTTTATGAATAATAAAGAAAGTTTAGCACACACATCTTGGAATTGCAAATTTCATATAGTATTTGCACCGAAGTATAGGAGAAGGGAAATATATGGAGCATTAAGGCGGGATATAGGAAGAATATTAAGAATGCTCTGCGAAAGAAAAGAAATAGAAATAATAGAAGCAGAATGCTGCATAGACCATGTACATATGCTGGTAAAAATACCGCCAAAATACAGCGTGTCGCAGATAGTAGGATACCTCAAGGGAAAAGTTCACTAATGATATTCGACAGACATGCAAATTTGAAGTATAAGTATGGGAATAGGCATTTTTGGTGCAGAGGATATTTTGTAGATACAGTAGGAAAAAACACAAAGAAAATAGAGGAGTATATAAAAAACCAAATAACAGAAGATATAATGGCAGACAAAATTAATATGAAGGAGTATATAGACCCGTTTACGGGTGAGCCAGTAGGAAAGAAGCAATAAAAAAGCCCCGCATGAGGGGCAGTGAGTAAAAATAATTGCAGCTGGCGAATAAAAATCAGGCATCTTGAGATGCAGCTGTATCAGCCGCTTCGAGCGGCGAACAAACAGCCGGCTGAGCAGGCTGTTTTATTATGTTTAATTAATTTATTAAAAGAGTTATAATAAAGATATCCTGTTAATGATTATTTAAAATACTGGAGGCATTATGGTTACGGAAGATAAAAAACAAAAGAAATCCGTTGGTGCGGAAGCGGCCGGTAATGTTTATGGCAACATAAGTAATGCCGCAACCAATTACGGCATGGATAAATTCAGCACGCCGCGCGGACATGGTTTTGCAGCTGAACGAGCCAATCATCTGTATGATATTTTGCATGGAAAGGATTCCGTGATTGCCGGAGATAACAATGCCAAAAATGGTGCGGACAGGATTGTGGACGGTGTAAATATTCAGTCTAAATACTGCAAAACAGGCGCTAAATGTATAAAAGAATGCTTTGAAAATGACCGTTTCCGTTATTTTAATGCTGATGGCAGCCCAATGCAGATAGAGGTTCCGCTTGATAAATATAATGATGCCGTTAAAGCAATGGCAGAGCGTATAAAAAAAGGTCAGGTGCCTGGCGTTACAGACCCTGCCAAAGCTAAAGAAATTGTGCGCAAAGGTAATTTTACCTATGAGCAGGCTAAAAATATTGCTAAAGCTGGTACGGTGGAATCCATTACGTTTGACGCTGCCAATGGTGTTGTTATTGCCGCATATAGCTTTGGCCTTAGTGCCGGGCTGACATTTGCAATATCGTTATGGCGCGGCGAAGATGTTGATGTAGCTTTGGAATCTGCGGCAGCAGCAGGTTTAAAAGTAGGCGGCACGGCATTTTTAACAGCAGTAGTTACAAGCCAGATGCAAAAATCAGTTTTAAATGGTGCTTTTAAGGCCAGCAGTGATGCTATTGTAAATTTGATGGGTCCAAAAGCATCACAAATGCTGGTTAACGCGCTGCGGGCAGGAAAAAATATTTACGGTGCGGCAGCTATGAAAAGTGCGTCCAAATTGCTGCGTGGCAATGTAGTAACGGCGGCGGCTTCTGTTGTTGTGCTTTCGAGTGTAGATATTATAAATATTTTCCGCGGCAGAATTTCTGCAGCTCAGCTTTTTAAAAATATTACAAATACTACTGCAACGGTTGCAGGCGGTACGGCAGGTTGGGTTGGCGGTGCTTCTGCCGGCGCGGCACTTGGTTCTGTAGTTCCGGTAATAGGCACTGCCGTAGGAGGTTTGGTTGGCGGGCTGATAGGTTCATTTGTCGGCGGTTCAGCCGCTAACAGCGTTTCTTCAGCTGTGCTGGATGAATTTATTGAAGACGATGCCAAAGAAATGGTTGAAATTATTGAAGATATTTTTAAAGATATGGCAGGCGAATTTCTTATAAGCCAGAAAGAGGCAGAAAAAATTGCCGATATATTAAAAGATACAATTGACGGCGATTTGCTGAAAGATATGTATGCCAGTGATTACAGGTATAGTTTTGCCCGTGAAATAATGCAGCCAGTGTTTGAAAAAGTAACGTCCGAACGTGAAAAAATAATTTTGCCGCAGCAGGAAGAAATGTTTAACGGCATACGTATGCTGCTGGAAAATGTTGATGCTGATAAGGAATAAGGTTATACAAACAAAAACGCTTCTGAACTAAATTCAGAAGCGTAAATTTCATTTTGGTGCCGAAGGCCGGACTCGAACCGGCACGTGGGGTAACCACGCTTGATTTTGAGTCAAGTGCGTCTGCCAATTCCGCCACTTCGGCACGTTTTTAATGTCCGTGGTGTCACGGAACAATAGTAATAATACCATGGCAGGTTGTTTTTGTCAATAGTTTTTAATTTTAAGTAAAATAATATTTAAAATGCCGGCTTTGTAAACTATTTTTAATATTTTATTGTTTTATATTTTTTGTTGGTTTTGATATAATATAAGCATAACCATATAAAAGAAGGATTGTATAATGAGAGTTAAATTTGATGAGTCTTTAAAAATCAGCGGACCGTATGGCGATATGGACGCTAAGTTTCAGCCGTGCCAGGATGATGAAGCACCGAACAATCTTTTAATAATGGCGCACGGTTTCCGCGGCAGTATGGAAGGCGGCGGCAGGGCGGCGTACCTTTCGCAGATGGCGTCGCTGTTTGTGAACGTTCTGCGTTTTAATTTTACCGGCAGCCAGATTCTTTCGCATCAGATTGAAGAACTGAATGCTGTGCTTGATTTTGCAATGAAAGAATATAAAAATCCGCGTATTTTTTTACTGGGGCGCAGCATGGGCGGAGCTGCTTCGTTGGTTACTGCTTCGCGCCGCAGCGAAATTGCGGGCCTTGCTTTATGGGCAACGCCGAATGATTTGCACGCTACTTTTAAAAATGCGCTTGGCAGCGAGAATTACAACCGTTTAAAAAACGGAGAAACGCTTAATTTGGAGGATGAACGCGGCAATATTACGCTGACGCCGGATTTTGTAAGTGACCTTGATAATTACGATTTGCAGGCAATGCTTAAGGCGTGGCAGAAACGCCCGCTGCTTGTAATTCACGGCAGTGAGGATGAAACGGTGAATGTAGAGCAGGCGCAGCGCAGCTTTGCTCTTGCCGGGCGGCCGAAAAAACTGGTTATTGTAAACGGGGCCGACCACAGTTTTACCAATCACAGCAATAAAGCGGCAGAAGAAGTTATCGGCTGGCTGCGTTCGCGCTTGTAATTTTTGACGCGCGAGTCTTTTAAGAGGTATAATATACTTATAACTATTTTTAAATTTTGGGAGGAATGGTTTTGAAAAAACTGTTACTGTTAATAATGCTTATGTGCAGCGTGGCTGTAAGCGCCTGCGGCAGCGAACCGCAGAAAGAAGCAATGCCTCCGGCAACGGCGGTGTTTGAAACTAATATGGGCAATTTTGAAGTGGCTCTGGCAACCGATTTGGCGCCGAATACTTGCAAAAATTTTATTGACCTTGCCAACAAGGGTTTTTACAACGGCGTGATTTTTCACCGCGTTATTGATAATTTCATGATTCAGGGCGGCGACCCGACGGGAACCGGTATGGGCGGCCCCGGCTATACCATTAAAGATGAGTTCAGCAGCAAGCTGCTTCACGACGGGCCGGGTGTACTTTCCATGGCTAACGCAGGACCTGATACCGGCGGCAGCCAGTTTTTCATCACGCTGCGCGACTGCCCGTGGCTTGACGGCAAACATGCCGTGTTTGGCAAAGTAACCAAAGGAATGGAAGTTGTTTACCGCATTGGCAAAGTGGCAACCGACGCTAACGACAAACCTTTAAAAGATGTTGTAATTAACAAAATAACCATTAAGCAGTAACGAAAGGAGCGCGGACTTGACTTTAATGCAAAGCGAAGGCTTGATTGAAGTACAGGACCAGCAGGAGATGCTGGCCATTCTGGGGCGTAATGACGAACTTTTGCGCGTTATTCAGGAGTGCTATGACGCTAAAATCGTAGCGCGCGGCAATGTAATCAGTTTTAGCGGCAGCGAAGAAGAAGTAAAGCAGCTGGAGAACCTTTTTAAGGAACTGCTGTTTTTGGAGCGTCAGGGTGCTGCCATTACCACGCACGATGTGCGTTACAGCATACGCATGATTGCCGAAGCGCAGCTTGACGCACTGCACCGCATGTATGCCGATACTATTATCGTAACAAGGCGCGGCAGGCAGGTTAAGGCAAAAACGCTGGGGCAGTGGAATTATATTGACGCTATCCGCCGTAATGCGATTACCATTGGCATAGGGCCAGCCGGTACAGGCAAAACTTACCTGGCCGTGGCGCTTGCTGTTAAGGCACTGAAAAACAAAGAGGTTGAGCGTATTATTTTAACGCGCCCTGCCGTTGAAGCCGGTGAAAAATTAGGCTTTTTGCCCGGCGACATGCAGGATAAAGTTGACCCTTACCTGCGCCCTTTGTATGATGCGCTTTATGATATGCTTGGCAATGAAACCTTTCAGAAATATATTACCCGCGGCACGATTGAGGTTGCGCCGCTGGCGTATATGCGCGGACGCACGCTGAACGAAGCGTTTATAATTCTGGACGAGGCGCAGAATACCACGCCAGAGCAGATGAAGATGTTTTTAACCCGTTTCGGTTTCGGTTCTAAAATGGTTATAACTGGCGACGTTACCCAGATAGACCTGCCGGGCGGCAAAAAGAGCGGTTTAAAGCAGGCTGCCTATATTTTGCGCAATACTCCCGGTATTGGCGTGGTAAATTTTGGCGAAACGGATGTTGTGCGCCACGAAATTGTCGGTGCCGTTATCCGCGCTTACGAAGAATACGAAAAAGAAAAGCATAAACGGGAGAAAAAACATGCTGATAACGTTAGAAAATGACCAGGACAAAATAGTAATAGATGATGCTTTAAAGAGCAGGCTTGTTGCAGGGCTGAACGCTGCTGCGCGCCTGCACGGGCTTACAGAGCAGACGGAAGTTGACATTACCATTGTTGACGACGAAGAAATACACCGCCTGAACCGTGAATACAGGGATGTTGACCGCCCGACCGATGTTTTAAGCTTTGCGCTTGACGAAGGTGGCGAAGATGAGCCGGAACTGTTAGACGCGCCGGAAGAACACCTTTTGGGCGATATTATAATTTCTGCCGAAACTGCGCAGCGCCAGGGCGAAGAATTTGGGCACGGGCTGACGCGCGAAGTGGTTTACCTTGCCGTACACGGGCTTTTGCATCTGCTCGGTTATGACCACATGACGGAAGAAGACAAGGTAATTATGCGTGCCAAAGAAGAAGAAGCCCTGCGCGAGATTGAACTGAGTGAGGAATTTTTAGAAGGCGGCAGATAATGGATGCAAAAGAACTGATGAAAATAGCGCGCAAAGCGCGCCAAAATGCCTATGCGCCGTATTCGCACTTTGCCGTAGGCGCAGCGCTGCTGGCTGAAAGCGGCAGGGTTTATACAGGCTGCAATATAGAAAACGCCAGTTACGGCTTAACCTGCTGCGCGGAGCGCAACGCCATATTTGCGGCAGTTGGCGCTGGTGAGCGCAGGTTTAAAATGCTGGCAGTGGCGGCAGACAGCCCCGAACCTGTAGCACCCTGCGGAGCATGCCGGCAGGTAATTGCCGAGTTTGGCATACCGCTTGTTGTTATGGGTAATTTAAAGGAAGAAACCAAAACCATGACGGCAGAAGAACTACTGCCTTACGGTTTTGGGCAGGAAAGCATGAATAACAAAGGAGAGAAATAAAATAGAAAAGAACAAACATTACACAGGCTTTGCCGCTATGGTTGGCAGGCCTAACGTTGGCAAAAGCACATTAACAAACGCGCTTATCGGCGAGAAAATTGCCATTATGAGCGATCGTCCGCAAACAACGCGCAACAAAATTATGTGCATTTTAAATACTGATAACGCGCAGATTATGTTTCTCGACACGCCGGGTATTCACAAACCGCATCACAAGCTTGGTCAGTACATGGTGCGCGCGGCAGAAAGCACGTTAAAAGAGGTAGACGTAATTCTTTTTGTTGTTGACGTGAGCGAAAAGCGCGGCGCAGGCGAAGATTACATTATCGAACAGCTTAAAAAAGTTAAAACTCCGGTAATACTTGTTGCCAATAAAGTTGACAAGCTGGAGGACAAATCAAAACTTTTCAGCATCATTGCCAATTACGTAAATGATTATAATTTTGCCGCCGTAGTGCCGGTATCTGCCTTGCAGGATACTGATTTTAAAGCGCTGGTGGATGAAATTACCAAACATCTGCCGGAAGGGCCTGCGTATTATGATGAGGACATGATAACCGACCAGCCGGAACGCGTAATTGCAGCCGAAATGATACGCGAAAAAGTTTTGACAAATACGCGCGATGAAATTCCTCATTCCGTTGCTGTTGAGGTTGAAGAATTTAAAGTGCGTACCAACAACGATATTTATATCCGCGCTACTATTTTTGTGGAGCGCGAATCGCAGAAGGGCATTGTTATAGGCGCCAAGGGCAGCCTGCTTAAAAAGATAGGCCTGGAAGCCCGCAGCGACATTGAAGCGCTTTTGGGCGACAAGGTATTTTTGGATTTGTGGGTTAAAGTTAAGCCCGACTGGCGCAACAAGGACAAAGCCTTAAAACAGTTTGGTTACAGCAGCTAATTTATTTATGTGGGGAGAGATGACTTATTGACAGTCACGTGGCGGATTTATTAAAAATTTTGGCCGCCCTTTTAATTACAGGCTTAAACGCATTTTTTGTTGTATCTGAATACGCTTTGGTAAGCATCCGCCCGGCAAGGCTTGAAGAACTTATTGCACAGGGCAACAGCCGTGCGGAGCTGGTGCTTAAAATGACGCAGAAGCGCGATACTTATATCAGCGCAGTTCAGCTTGGCATAACAGCGTCATCGCTGATTTTGGGCTGGTTCTGCGGCCCGCTTCTGGCAGGCATTATTGCCGACGGCTTTGACTTAATCGGTGAGCACTGGTATGACGACGGCGTGGTTGTTTTATGCGCATTTTTGCTGATTGTGTTTGTGCATGTTGTGTTCGGCGAGCTTGTGCCGAGGGTTATCAGCCTTGCGCATGTGGAGCATGCGGCAATGGCAATAGCCTATCCGCTGATATTTTTCCATTATTTAATGTACCCGCTGGTTGTGTTTTTTAATAAAGCTGCCAAAGCGGTGCTTAAAGCATTAAAAATGGATAAGGTACCGACGGAAGATATTTCGCGCAGTGAGGAAGAACTGCGCATGATTGTAAGCGCCAGTGAACAGGGCGGCAAGCTTGACCATATGGAAAGCCGCCTGCTTGATAATGTTTTTGACTTTGCCGACCGCGTGGCGCGTGAAGTTATGGTGCCGCGTCAGGATATGGTGTGCCTGTACGTTGAAGACAGTTTTGAAAAAAACATCTCCAAAGTAATGGCTACAAGGCATACGCGCTACCCGCTGGTGCATGAGGATAAGGACCATGTGCTTGGCGTTGTGCATGTGCGCAGCCTTATTAACATTAAAGACAGCGAAAAGGAAAATTTTGACATGCGTTCGCGCATGAGCCCGATTATGGTAGTGCCGGAGAGCATGGATATAAGCAAGGTTTTGCAGACCATGCAGCAAAAGCGCGTGCAGCTTGTTGTTGTGGCCGATGAATACGGCGGCACGGCAGGGCTTGTAACCATGGAAGATTTGCTTGAGGAAATTGTCGGCGATATTCAGGACGAGCATGACGCCGATAAGGAAGAAGAAGTTGTACACCGCGCCGACGGTACCTATGAGTTTGACGGCATGGTGCTGCTTGACGATATTACCGACCTTTTGCATATTAAATTTGAAGAGCCGGAAGAAGATACCATCGGCGGCCTGGTGTTCGGTTTACTGGAACGCAAGCCTGAACCCGGCGATAAAATTGAGGTGGACGGCTGGAGCTTTGAGGTACTGCGTGCCGAAGGCTTCCGCGTAACGCGCGTGCGTGCGGCAAAGCAGCCTGAAATGCCTGTTTATGCGGATGAATAGCAATGACTGATAAAGGTTTTAACGACGAAGCACTAATTTTAAAGGTTAAAAACTGGCAGACTGCGGATAAGTACGCAGTCTGCTTTTCGCGCGGGCACGGCAAAATAAGTTTTCTGGCGTACGGTGCGCGGTATGCGCGTACAAACGGCGGCAGGCTTGTACAGCCGTTTGCTGTGCTTGATATGAACTTTTTTGCCGGCAAGAAGCTGGACACTTTAAAAAGCTGCGAGCTTATAAGTTATCCGTTGCAGTTTGATTTAAAGCAGATGGCTTATGCCGCCTTAATTGCGGAAGTAACGGAAAACCTGACGGAAGAACATCAGCCGCAGGAAGAAATATACGAACTGCTTTTGGCTGTGCGCAGCGTGCTTACAAAGCATAACCCGCGCCTGGTGGCGCTTTCTTACATAGTAAAGCTGCTGTTTTTAACAGGTATTCTGCCAAACTGCCAGAGCTGCGTAAACTGCGGCAAACCGGCAGAGGGCGATGCGTATTTCAGCGTTGTGCAGGGCGGGCTTGTGTGCAATGACTGCCACGGCGGCGAAGAACTGCCGTTCGGCACGGAAACGCAGGAGTTTATGGCGCAGCTTTTAACGCTTGATTTTAATAACCCGCAGCCTTTTAAAGTGCGCGGCGGTGCCTTGATGGAGCTTGAAAAAATTTTGCAGCGCTTTATCGTTTTCCAGACCGACAAACCTTTAAAAAGCCTCGGCTTTTTAAGCCAGACCGGTTTTTAAGCATTGACAAAACAGCAGTTATTTGGTATATTTTCTGTTAAGCAATGATAAGAAGTAGTAACCGCACATTCAGCGAGCCGGGGCGGTGTAAGCCGGCAACAGCGGCGAAGGCGTCTTGGAGCCAAATTATATAAACATCGAGGCGGGTTGCAAATTGCAGCCAAGCAGGGTGGAACCGCGGAAGCATTTGTGCCTCCGTCCCTGTAACTAATATTGTTACAGAGACGGGGGCTTTCGTTTTTGTAACGCAAATACAGGAGGGATATTATGGATTTTCAGACAATTATTTTGAAGCTGCAAAAATTCTGGGGCGAACAGAAATGTATTTTAACGCAGCCCTACGATATTGAAAAAGGCGCAGGCACCATGAACCCGCGTACGTTTTTAAGAGTGCTCGGGCCGGAGCCTTGGCGCGTGGCTTATGTAGAGCCTTCCCGCCGCCCGGCAGACGGACGCTACGGTGATAACCCGAACCGTCTTTTCCAGCATCATCAATTCCAGGTTATTATTAAACCTTCGCCGGATAATATTCAGGAACTGTACCTGCAAAGCCTTGCCGAACTTGGCATTCATCAGGACGAGCACGACATCCGCTTTGTAGAGGATAACTGGGAATCCCCGACTTTGGGGGCCTGGGGCCTTGGCTGGGAAGTATGGCTGGACGGTATGGAAATTACCCAGTTTACCTACTTCCAGCAGGTTGGCAGCATTGACGTTAAACCCGTCAGCGTAGAAATTACCTACGGTTTGGAACGCCTTGCCATGTACATTCAGGGCGTGGAAAACGTATTCGACATTCAGTGGGTTGACGGCGTTACCTACGGCGATGTTTTCCATACCAACGAAGTTGAGCAGTCCTATTACAACTTCCAGATTGCCGATACCGATTTACTGTTCGATTTGTTTGATAAATATGAAGCAGAAGCAAAACGCGTAATTGAAGCAGGCTATATCCGCCCGGCTTACGACTATGTTTTGAAATGCTCGCATACCTTTAACCTGCTCGATTCCCGCGGGGCAATCAGCGTAAGCGAAAGAACGGCCTTTATTGCCCGCGTGCGCGCCATGGCAAGGCTGTGTGCCGCCGCTTATGTTGAACAAAGGGAGAAGCTCGGCTTCCCGATGCTGAAAGGGGAGAATTTATAATGGAAAAATTATTGTTTGAAATTGGCACCGAAGAAATACCGGCTAAATTTATGCCCGGCATTTTAAAACAGTTAAAAGAACTTGCAGCTGCTAAAATGCAGGAGCTGCGCATTCCTTTTGAAGATATTACCGTTTACGGCACTCCCCGCCGTATGGCTTTTATTGCCGGCGGCGTTGCCGAAACACAGGCTGACGTTGTTGTTGAAGCCAAAGGCCCATCCGTTAAAATTGCCTATGTAAGCGGCGCACCCAGCAAAGCTGCACAGGGTTTTGCGCGCGGCCAGGGCGTGGACGTAAAAGACCTTGTTGTACGCGACAACTACGTTTATGCCGTTAAACATCTGGCAGGCCAGCCCGTTGTTGAACTTTTGCCGGGCCTTTTAATGGACATTTTAACTTCTTTAAGTTTCCCGAAAACCATGCGCTGGGCAGATTACGAATTCCGTTTTGTACGTCCTATCCGCTGGATGGTTGCCCTCTTTGGCGACCAGATTATCCCTGTTGAAATCTGCGGCGTAAAAAGCGGTAAGTTCAGCATGGGCCACCGCTTTATGCAGCAGTCGCTTAAAGCTGCAGCAGAAAGCCAGGGCTTACTCAGCGCAGCGCTCAGCAAAGTTGGCAACAAAGTTTATTCTGCTTTGGCAGGAGTTAAAGGCGCTGTGGAAATTCCTTCGGCCGGCGATTACAAAAAAGTTATGTACGACAATTTTGTAATGGTTGACCAGGATGAACGCCGTGCGCTGATTTTGCAGCAGATTAAGGATTTGGCTGCGCAGAACGGCGGTGAAGCCGAGATTAACGAAGACCTGCTTGAAGAAGTAAACTACCTTGTTGAATGGCCGACAGCTTTGTGCGGCAAGTTTGAGGAAAAATTCCTGAGCCTGCCGAAAGAATGCATTATTACCCCGATGCGTGAGCACCAGAGATATTTCCCCGTGCTTGACGAAGACGGCAATCTGCTGAATAAATTTATTACCGTACGCAACGGCGGCAGCGAACACCTTGATATTGTAACCCACGGCAATGAACGCGTACTGCGCGCACGTTTGAGCGACGCCGAGTTCTTCTTTAACGAAGACCGTGCAACCAAACTGGAAGACCGTCTGGAAAAACTTAAAACCGTTTCCTTCCAGGAAGGCCTTGGAAATATGTACGATAAGAGCGAGCGCCTTGTTAAAATGGCGGAAATGCTGCGCTTTGCCATTAACACTCCTGTTGATGAAGAAGAACTGCGCCGCTGCGCACTTTTGTGCAAAACCGACCTTGTTACCGGCATGGTAATTGAATTTACCGAGCTGCAGGGCGTAATGGGCCGCGAATATGCACTGCTGGACGGCGAAAAACCGGAAGTTGCCACCGGCATTTTTGAACACTATCTGCCGCGTTTTGCAGGCGACGCACTGCCGGCAACAACCATCGGCCGCATTGTCGGCATCGGCGACAAGCTCGACAACATCTGCGCTACTTTCAGCCGCGGGCTTGCTCCTACCGGTTCTCAGGACCCGTATGCGCTGCGCCGTCAGGCTCTTGGCGTTATCAATATCCTGCTTGATGCAAACTATCATATTTCGCTGGCTAAAATTATCGCCGGTACTTTGTATCTGTTGGACATCAAACCGGAAGAAACCGGCAAACTGGTGCCGCAGATTATGGAATTCTTCAAACAGCGCCTGCGTAACCTTTTGATGGACCAGGGCATCCGTTACGACGTTATCGATGCAGTATTTGCCGATAAACGCAACGACGATATGGTAGATTTGGCAGTACGCTGCAAAGCTCTGGCTGCTTATGTTGAAGCAGGCAATGCAGAGCCTCTGGTACAGGTTTCCGTGCGCGTAAGCAATCTGTGCAAAAAAATCGAAAAAGAAGTTGCAATCAGCGGAGCGCTGTTTAAAGACGAATCTGAAAACAAACTGCATGAAGTTGTTGCAGCAGTAAGCAAGGAAATTATTCCGGAAATTGTACTGTACGATTATGCTGCTGTTTTAAAAGCAGGTGAAAAGGTTATTGAACCTGTTAACACCTTCTTTGACAACGTAATGGTTATGGACGAAGACGAAAACGTTAAAAATAACCGCCTGGCAATGCTTGAAGAAGTACGCGGCATAGTTAATGCCGTTGGCGATTTGAGCCTGCTGGTGCTGTAAGTAAGGGCTTAAACATATAATTTGTTGATAACGCTTAGCCTGGGTTATTACTGGGCTAAGCGTTTTTTATGTTTTAAATTGAAAATATGCCCGATTGACAAGTTAGTACCGCCAGTGGTACTATAATTACAAGGAGAACAATGAGCCAATTAGAGAAACTTTTATTAAGAATAAAAAATAATCCTAAAACTGTAAGATTTGATGAACTTGACAAAATATTAAAACGTTTGGATTTTGAAGTCCGTCAGCCAAAGGGCGGCAGCAGCCATTATATTTATACTAAAGGTAATTTCATTTTGTGTATACCAAAGCATAATCCTTATATTAAACAGGTTTATGTGGAAAAGGTAATTGAATTTTTAGAGAAAGAAGGTATGTAGCAATGAATGAAAATAAATTAGATTATTATATGAATTTAAAATATGAAGTTGTTGTAGAACCTTCTGATGATGGTTATGTTGTTTATATACCTGAACTCCCCGGCTGCATTACGCAGACTGACGATGCATCAGAAATTATTCCAATGATAACAGATGCCAAAAGATGCTGGTTGGAGGTAGCGCTTGAAAAAGAAATGCCGGTGCCTTTGCCTAAAAAAGTTGAGGATTACAGCGGCAGGTTTAATTTAAGGCTGCCAAAAACTTTACATAAAAGATTAAGTGACAGAGCCAAAAAAGAAAAAGTAAGCATTAACCAGTTAGCGACATATTATATCGCTGATGGCTTGGCAAGATAATATTTTCTCTCAAAACTCCCATTGGCACGCAAAACCAACGGGAGTTTTTATATAACAGAATGTTTTTGTGGTATAATTAAAATAATATTACTATACTAAAAATGATGAGGTAAAATGAATGGATAATAAAAATTTTGACTGGATAAAATTTTATACTGAATTTGCAATAAAATTAATCCCTTTTGATAAAGATAGAATTTTGCTTTTGATAAAATTAAAAAAAGTTTTAGATGAAGCTAAAGTTAACTTTCCTATTATGGAAAATGATCATACTGAACTTAGAGATATATGTCCATTTACTGTATTTAGTATATTTAATAGAGGTATAACTAATGAAAATCGTCGAAAAATTTGTGCAGGTTTAAAAAGTGAATTTCAGATAGAAGCCCCAGTCCCTGAAAGTTTTGATGGAATACCCGTTTTAGATAATAGGAAATCATGGTTTTTTGCATATAAAGATAAAAGAAGAGTTGATGATATAGATAATTTGTGGAATTTATTTGCGAGAGCGATTGAATATGATGATAATCATAAACGTAAGGGAGATTTTATTGAAGCTTTTAACAGAGTCCTATTACAGAGTGGTATAAAATGGAATATAACTATGGGGTTGTATTGGATTGCACCATTTTCATTTTTAAATTTAGATAGTGTAAATCAAAATTTTATTGTAAACAATTCTGAAATTGTTAATAATATTGAAGTAGATGGTCTTTTTAAAAAGATGATTAATGGAAACGAATATTTACAACTTATTGAGAGTTGTGAAGATTACTTTAAAAAAGAAAATAGTAAATATTGTAGTTTCCCAGAGTTATCATTAGCTGCATGGAAATATTCTCAAAATAAAGTTAATAAATGTTGGCTTGTTGGAGCAAGTTGGGATAGAGTTAATAAAATAGATGAGTTTATAGAAAATGAAATTTGGCAAAATGGTTATGATGATAAATATTTAGATGAAGTTAAACATGTAAAAGTTGGTGATAAAATAGTTATTAAGACTACATATACGATGAAAAATAATTTACCTTTTGAATACAATAATAAAACTGCTTCGGTTATGGATATTGTTGCTATTGGAACAGTAACAAAAAATTTAAAAGATGGTAAAAACTTAGAGGTGAATTGGAATAATAAGTTAGATGAACCTAAAAAATGGTTCTTTGGTAGTTGGAGAGATACTATACAAGAAATTAAAAGAGAAAAAAGTTGGAAAGAAGCAGATTTGTTGGATTTTATATTTGAAGGTAAAGAACAAGATTATAATAAATTTTTAAACGATAAAACTGATGAAGCAAGTGAATTGAGTGACAAAATCGAACAAGAAGTAATGGAGTTAGATAAAAATATTATCAATCCATACACCAAACAAAATTTCCTTAACGAAGTATTTATGACAGAAACTGATTACGATAAACTTGTGGCTTTGCTTAAGTATAAAAAGAACATTATTTTGCAGGGAGCGCCCGGTGTTGGTAAAACTTTTACTGCTAAGCGTCTGGCATATTCTTTAATTGGCACAGAAGATGACAACCGCATTGCTATGGTGCAATTTCATCAAAATTATTCATATGAAGACTTTGTTATGGGTTACCGTCCTTCTGAAAATGGTTTTGAACTGCGAAGCGGTGTATTTTATGATTTTTGCGAAACGGCTCGTAATGATATAAATAACGAATATTATTTTATTATAGATGAAATTAATCGTGCTAATTTAAGTTCTGTTTTTGGTGAACTTTTAATGCTTGTTGAAAACGATTACCGTGATAAACATGTCAACCTTGTTTATAAAAAAGATGAGCTATTTAGTGTTCCGCATAATGTTTATATAATTGGAATGATGAATACGGCAGACCGCAGTATTGCCATGATTGATTATGCGTTGCGCCGCCGTTTCAGCTTTTTTACAATGAAACCGGGATTTGAAAGTAATGGTTTTATGGTATGGCAGCATAAGGTTAGCAATGATGTTTTTGACACTTTGATTGAGAAAATTAAAAAGTTAAATGCAGATATTGCTGCTGATGGTTCTCTTGGCGAAGGGTTCTGCATAGGGCACAGTTATTTTGTTTATGATGAGAAAAATATACCGGCGAACGGTGTTGAAGCATGGCTGCGAAATGTAGTGTACTATGATATTTGTCCAATGCTTGATGAATACTGGTTTGATGATAAACAAAAAAGTGAACACTGGCAAAATGAACTGACGGGTATTTTTAGCAAATGAAAGCTGAAAACAGTGTTTTGATAAAAAATATTTATTATATGCTGGCTTATGCCTATAAAGCTTTGCGCCGTGATGGATTTGAAAAAGTTGCAGCGGAAAGTTTTGACAATATTCACGATTTGTTTGCGGCGATTCTTATAAAAGGTATTGAATACCAGATTAAGCAGGGACTAACAAAAGAGTATGTAAAAAGCTGCCGCTTGCAGAAAACTTTGCGCGGTAAAATTGACATCGCCGGTACTGTTGGGCAAATGACGAAACGAAGCAAGCAATTAAGCTGTGTTTACGGAGTCTTGACGGAAGACAATTTGTTTAACCGTATTTTAAAATCTGCTGTGATATTACTGCTGAACCATGGCGAAGTTAAACATGAAAATAAAATTGCGTTAAAAAAACTGTTGCCGTTATTAAGTAATGTTTGTGATATTAAGCCGCTTGAAATTAATTGGTCGCTGTTAAGTTACCGCAAGGGTAATGCTTCGTATCAGATGTTGATATATTTGTGCCGTTTGTTGTTTGAAGGTATGATTATCAGCCATGATGGCAGAGTAAAGCTTGCAAAATTCTTGGACGGACAGCATTTATGCGATTTGTATGAGACGTTTGTGCGTGCTTATTATGAAAGACACTATCCTCAGCTGAATCCGAGAGCTGCTTATGTGGCGTGGGCTTTGGATGACAAACAGGATATGTTTTTGCCGGGGATGTATACAGATACTATGCTTGAAAGCAGTGATAAAGTTTTAATTATCGACACAAAGTGTTACCGCCGTATTTTAACGCAGCAGTACGATAAAAAGAGTGTTTGTTCTGCCAATTTATATCAGATTTATGCATATGTAAAAAATAAAACTGCTGTTACAGATAAGGGTGTCAGTGGTATGCTGCTTTACGCAAAAACTGATGAAGATATAACACCGAATGTTGTTTACAGTATGGGTGGAAATAAAATTTTTGTACGTACGCTTAATTTAAACTGTGAGTTTGAGAAAATAAAAGAGCAGCTTGATAAAATAGTAGCGGAAAATTTTACTGCATAATATGAATTTAACAAAACAGTAAAAATATTTTCAAAACTCCCGTTGGCATGCAAAACCAACGGGAGTTTTTGCGTGCTTTTACATGGTTATTGCAGGATTATTCTGCAAAAGCAGTTTAGCGCAAAGCCCTGCTTACGGCACTATCTCAGTTTGGAGATAGTGCCTGTTTGCACAAAATCGTCAGTTAACACTGCTAACTTACTGCTGCTTTCACGGCTTCCTTACTTTTTTACAAGCCTGTCAGGTTTTACTGCTTACGTACGTTAGTACTATTGGGAACAAGGTAGATTATATATAATAATCTTTGAATTACTTAAGAACAAGGTAAGAACGTAATACGGCAAAGAAAAGAACAAGAGAAAAAACAGAGAAAAAAGAGAACAAGAAAAGAAACTCTCACCCACATAAACGGATTTTTAACCCCGAAAGTTTACCTGCGTCGAAAAAATATTTAAAAAATTTTTCGGCATGGGTAAATTTTTTTAGCTGAAAAGTTGTTTATATGGGTGTAGGGAAATAATGCCTGTAAAAACAAATCCGTGTAAATTTTCTTTTCGGACATCTGTTTTGGCGGCTCCGGCTATGGTAAAATAATGCCATAAGCTGTTTATGAAATTGCGTTTTTAATTTAACAACAAAGGGGTTGCTGTAAAAATGATGGTGGAAAGGTTCAAGCGTGACCTGATTAAAGAGTTCCGCAATTACGATAGAATGATGCTGATGCAGGATTTAATGGCCGGGCTTACCGTTACGGCGGTGGCTATTCCGCTGGCACTGGCTTTTGGCGTGGGCAGCGGCGCAACGGCGGCATCTGGCCTTGTAACGGCAATTATTGCCGGTGTTATCATCAGCGCGCTTGGCGGGGCGTATTTTCAAATTTCCGGGCCAACGGGCGCCATGGCGGCAATACTGATGTCCATTATCGCGCAGTACGGTTTGCAGGGCGTGTTTGTGGCTACGGTGCTTGCGGGCATTATCCTCGTTATAGCCGGGGTGCTGCATCTGGGCAAGCTGATTTCGTTCATCCCGATGCCGGTTATCAGCGGCTTTACCTCCGGCATTGCCGTTATTATTGCCATGGGGCAGATTGATAATTTTTTTGGCGTTACCTCCGAAGGCAGCAGCGTAACGGAGAAGTTTTTAAGTTACTGGCAGCTTGGCTTTGAGCCGAATATGACGGCGGTGAGCATTGGCCTGTTTGTAATGCTGATGATGCTGCTGTTTCCGATGCGGTACAGCAAGTATATACCTTCTTCGCTGTTTGCCATTATTGTGGCGACGGCGGCCAATATTGCGCTGAACCTTGATGTGGCGGTGGTAGGAAACATACCGGCAACGCTTATTTTGGACGACCGCTTGGAGCTTGCTTCGCTGCTTGATTTCCGTATTGTTATCGGGCTTTTGGCCCCTGCAGTGAGTATTGCGGTGCTGGCGATGATTGAAAGCCTGTTGTGCGGCGCAACTGCTTCGCGTATGACCGGCGCAAGGCTCGACAGCAACCGTGAACTTCTGGCGCAGGGCATTGGCAATATCATAGTACCGTTTTTTGGCGGCATTCCGGCAACGGCGGCTATTGCACGTACCAGCGTGGCGGTAAAATCCGGTGCGGTTACGCGCCTGACGGGCATCTTTCACGCGCTTGGCATTTTGCTGGCCATGTTTGTGCTGGCGCCGGTAATGAGCCAGATTCCGCTGGCGGCGCTGGCTGGTGTTTTGATGGTGGTTTCGTGGCGCATGAACGAATGGGTAACGATTAATTTTATTTTAAAGGGCAAGTTTAAAGGTGCTATTTTAAAATTTGTTGTTACCATGCTGACAACCATTATTGTTGACCTGACAACCGCCATTATGATAGGCGTTATTATCGGGCTTGTTTTGCAGGCTGTGCGTTTTTCGCACCTGCGCATTACTTATGACGAAATTGACCCGCAGCGCCTGCACGAAGAAATTGAGGATTTGCCGGATGACGGGCTGGTTTGCTATATTAACGGGCCGATTGTATTTGCCAACACGGAACGCCTTGAGGAGATACCAAAAAAGGCAAAGCGTTACGGCTATGTATATTTTTCAATGCGCGGCGTGCCGGATATTGACATCAGCGGCGTGCAGGAATTTGCCAAAATTGTGAAGGAAATGAAGGACGCCGGCAAAAAGATTTACCTTTGCAGTTTGCAGGATGAAGCAATGGAAATGCTCAAACGCGGCGGCGTATACGATATGATCGGGCAGGACGCAGTTTACTGGAGCGTGGAACGCGCGCTGCTGCACAGGCACTAAGCGTTTTAACATAAATTGACGAAAGAGGCGTAACAATGAAGGATTTTTTACTGGTGGATTTTGAGTTTACAACATATACCAAGCCGGTTGGGCGGCCGCGAGGATTTTTTTCGGAAATTATTGAAATTGGCGCGGTTAAGCTGACTGGTGCGGAATTAAAAGAGGACGGCAAAATACAGAATTTTGTAAAGCCGCATTTTTACCCCAAACAGGCAAAAGACAGCATGGATTTTTGCATGATTACCGAAAAAGACATGAAAAAAGGCATTGAATATCCGGAAATGGTGGCGAAACTGGCGGAAATTTACAAAGCCGGGCAGACTTATTTTGTTGCCTGGGGTACGGAAGATTACAAAGTTTTAAACACCGGCTGCGAGCGCCATAAAATAGAAAACCCGGTTCAGTATGAAGATTACCTTGACCTTGCCGAAGCATACAAGCTGTGGAAGGGCGACGAACTTACAACAGGCCTGAAACGCGCAACCGAGGAGCAGGAAGTTGACACGGCGGGTTTGTGGCATACTGCTTATGACGATGCAGCCAACACCGGCAAGCTGCTTGTAAGAATGCTGGAAAAAGGCTGGACGCCTGAACTTTATTTTGAACAGAAAGCTGCGTACGATGCGGAAAAGGCAGAACGCAGGCTGCACGGCAGGTAACTTTTATAATAAAAACAACAAGCGCATCCGCTGTTAACGGGTGCGCTTGTTGTTTTTAGCAGATATATAAGAAAAAAAGCATCCTTGTCAGTTTTTTTAATTCTACCTCTGTAAATCTGTAACATAACACGTCGGGAGTGGTAGCGGCGCTGAAGCAACAAAAAAGAATATGGTACGACAGCTTAAAAAAGCATGGCACATTAGCTGCCATGCTTTTTGCGTATATGCGAAGGGCTGACGCAAAAATTTTTTACAAATAAATTCGTAACGTCTTGTGGGGGGGTAAAGGTATGGTAAAATAATAATATCTATTAATGCTGTTTAATTCAATCTAAAGCATATATATGTGTGCTTTAGATAAAACAGTAAAAATTTGATGAGGTGGTTTTTATGTCAAAAAAGAAAAATCTGGAAAGGGCAATTGTACTTGGGTTAATTTTAAGTACAGGTATTTGTGGCAGTGCATGGGCAGAGGGAATTGATGAATTTAAAAACCGTGCTAGTGATGGCGTTATAACTGTACCTCATAGTATTACTGTTGATGGTACTGGATATTATTGGTCTGATGTAACTGATAATAGTTGGGGAGATAGAGTTATTTTAAATAACAGTCTGTTTGATAAGGATTTAAAAAATTTGACTGTAGAAATAGGAAATTTAAATTTAACTTTTAACAATGTAAATATGCTTAGTCCGCATATTATAAGAGGTGAAGGCACTAGTGGCGCTAATATTGTAATAAAAAATGATTCTGCAATTAATAGTGATAAGAATGGGAATAACTTTGCAGGTATCAGTGTAAGTGCGAGCATAGCAGGTAATAGTTTGAGCATAGAATCAGCGGGCAGAGGTATTTATACTGGTGTTGATATGAATAGATTCCCTGTAATAATAGACAATGAACCATTTTATGATGTTGAAATAGATGTAAATGAACAGTTTAAAATTACTTCTGCTTCAGATGCTATTTTTAATGAGGGTAGCAGTGAGAGTGATGTAGATATTACTGCTGGCAGTGTATATATAGAAAATAAAGATAGAAATGGTATATATAATGCTGGGCAAAGCACTGATGCAGGGAATAATGTTACTGTTTCAGCTTTAGATGGTAATATTGTTATTAAAAGCCATGGTATTGGAAATGACCAGGCAAGTGTAAAAAATAAAACTGAAGGAAGTACAACTCTAAAGGCTGATGTAGGTAGTATTACTCTCGAAGGTGATAGTAACGGCATTTATACAACTAAAGGCACAGTAAACTTAAGTTCTAAAGATGGTAACAGTATTTCTGCCAAAGTGTATGAAGGTGAGGATTTTAAGCAACGCCGCAGTATCTCTGCAGAAGGTGGGTCTCAGGTTAATTTAAATGCAATAGCTGGCAGTAATGTACTTAACGGCGTTATTTTTGCTAAAGATGACACTACCAGCGTAACACTGAAACATAATATTTTAGATGAAGAAGAAAACGTAGTAAAAAGAGGCAGTGGCAGCAACTATATTTATTCTTCCTCTAAAGGAAGTAAAGATACTGTAGGTGACAGAAGCGATGTAGTAGCTGCACTTTATGCACAAAATGAAGGCAGGATAGAGCTTGCTGCCGGTGAAGGCGGAATTAACTATATTGAATCATTTTATACAGACCTTGATGATTATTCTGATACCAGTAATGACAGCGAACGTACCGTATGGGCGCAGCGCGGTGGTGTAATTGATATAAACGGTACTACGGTTATAAAATCAAGCAATGCGGAAAACTTTTATGAAGATGGTTATGCAACTAATAGCCGTGGTGTAGCAATTACGGCTGGCAGCGGCGATATAACAACAGACCCTATTCCTGAAGGTGTAAGGAGTACCGTAAATGTAGAATACGGCGGTGCAGTTACTTTAGAAAATAAAACTACTTTTAGCAGTGCTATTTATGGTGATATTGCTGCCGGTTATGGCGGATTAATTAATATTAGCAGACTTGAAACTGATGGTAATTATGGCTTACACGTTGAAGGTAATGCTTTGGCGGCAAATGGCGGTGAACTTAACCTTGACCTTGGCAATGGCGGCGTTTGGTATGGCCGTGCTGATGACTATGGCGATGCTGGTTATAATAACGATGCGGAAAATAAAGACCATGATAGTTTCTATAACCCTATTTTCAGTAATGAAATTACTGAAGGCGGTAAAGTAAATATTACCATGGGAGACAGTGCAGAGTGGAATCTTACCGGCCAAAGCTGGGTAAGTAGGCTTGATGTAACTAACGCTAATGGCAATGCAACAATCAACATGGCTTATGACGGCAATACTCATGGACTTACCATAGGTGAGTTGAAAGGTGTTGCTGACGGCAATAGTGATGCTACATTTACTATGTCCTTAAATCATGACAATCATTTAGAAAGCGATATGCTTTATGCTAAAAACGCAACTGGTGAATATAATGTAGTCATCAATGATATGATTGAAGGCATTGAAAATATTAATGAAGATAATGTTTTACGTTTTGCTACTGTAAAAGGCGGCGCTACTTTTAATAATGTAACTATGAAAGACACAGGTTTTTATAATTTGGCGTTTGAAGTAGACCATAGTGAATATGATGTAAATGATACAGAAAACACTGGTTATAATGGCAGCGCATTTGGCACTGAAAAACCTGGTAAGGACAATGTAGACGATTTCTTCGAACTTAAAAATGATGAAGAAACTCAAAGCAAAATTATGCTGTTAGATGAAAATACGCAGCAAGATACTAACAGTGTAGAAAACTGGTATATTACTAGAGTTAAAAGCCAAGAAATGTCTGACGCAGGTAAAACCATGCTGAATATGAGCCGTGCTAACTACAGCAACGCCATTTATATGGACCGCCTGAATAAACGCCTTGGCGAAGCACGTTATATTAACAGTGAAGAAGATGAAGGCATGTGGGTACGTATTCCGCCATGACCGCATTGGCAAAGATGCTGCTTACCGCAGCCAGAATACCATGTATGAACTTGGCTATGACCAGAAACAGGAATGCGATAACGGCGAACGCCGCGTAGGCATGGCAATAGACTACATGCATGGCGATACCGGTTATAACGATATTGCAGGCAAAGGCGAAATTGACCGTTATGGTTTGTGGCTGTATGATACCTGGATGGGTGATAAAGGCCACTATGCCGACTATGTAGCTAAATGGGGACATCTCTCCAACGATTTTGAAATTTACAACAGCCGCGGCGAGGTAACAGGCGATTACAGCAACAACGTATTCAGCGTAAGCGCAGAATACGGATGTAAAAAAGATATTGGCAATGACTGGTACTTTGAGCCTCAGGTACAGGCACAGCTGGCACGTGTAACCGGTGCAGATTACACAACAAGTCAGGGTACAAAAGTAAGTGTTGACGGTATCAACAGCTTAATTGGCCGTGCGGGCTTCCGCCTTGGTAAAGACTTTGGCGAAGAAAAACAGAGCACTGTTTATATTAAAGCAGATGTACTGCATGAATTCCTTGGCGACCAGGATATCCGCGCATTTGATGGCACGACCAGCGGCTGGCAGACAGTAAGCTATGAAAACGAAGGAACCTGGTATGACGTAGGTCTTGGTTTTGCAGCAATGATGAGCAAGAGCAGCTACGCATTCTTAGACCTTGAACGTTCCTTCGGACATGACAACGACGAAACTTACCAGATTAACGTTGGCATGCAGTGGAGCTTTTAATTGAATTTGTAATAAATTAAGTTAATGGAAAAGTAAGCTAAACAGCAAAAGGGGGCGTTAGCTCCCTTTTGCTGTTAAAAAACAAACAATAAAAACGAGGTAAAAATGAATCAGGAAAATACAGGGCTTGATGAAATAGTGCTGGAAAAGTTTGCGGCAGGCGGTACGGTAGAGTTTGAAAATTATCTGCCGCGCAGCAGAAGCGGCATGCGTACCTGGGAATTAAAAATAAGGGATGAAGACGGCAGCCGCAGAATTGTGGTAATTCGCGACAGCGGCTTAAATGTTACCGGCACGGAGGTGGCGGTGCAGTCTTTTACAAACCGTGCTGAGCGCAACGAAGAAATTTGCAGGCTTTATAATGAATGTCATCTGTCGCAGGTGTTCTTAGCCAATTTATTTAACATCAGCCAATCTGCTGTTTCGGTAATTATTAAAAATTGCAAATGTATCAAACTATAAAAAACAACAAGCGCATCCGCTGTTAACGGGTGCGCTTAAAGTATCTTTACAGGATTATATTTTTCTGTTAAACTGTCTAAGCAAATGTGCTGCCATAACGGTAGGCGGTTAGCCCTCCCCGGAGGGACTGTGACCCTCCGTTGACATAGAAATCCGTAAAACGGAAATACTATGCAGGAGGGGATAGTATGGAAGTTATTGATATTTTAACCATTATAGGTTATACAATAACAGTATTTTCCCTTGGCTATGCCCTCGGAAAAGACTACGCTAAAAAACAGTAACGGCCGCCATTAGCCTCGCAAACTTTGACGGTCGTTACTTATAACAACTTTTCATTATTTGCGGCTGACCGTCTATCGGCAGCCGTTTGTTTTTCTATAATTATTATATCAAACATAACGCAAAAGTCAAAGTATGCTATAATTAAAATAAAAATCAGCGTAAAATTAGCCATTGCTTACTGCAAAAATTGCTGAAAAGGCTTAAATTATGGTATAATTTATTATTAGAGATTTTTGGAGGTAAGTATGATTTCAGATAAAAATTTTGTTGATGCCGCTGAGGGAAAAACTTATTTTATCCTCAATTACGGCTGCCAGATGAACGAGAGCGATGCCGAGCACTATGCCGGGCAGCTGGAGGAAATGGGCTATGCCAAAGCGGACGATTTTCATAATGCGGATATTATCGTTGTTAATACCTGCTGCGTGCGCGAAAGCGCGGAAAAACGCATTCTTGGCAAAATCGGCGAACTGAAGCGCGTTAAGGAAAACCATCCGGGGCAGGTTATCTGCGTGGCAGGCTGCATGGCGCAGAAAGACGGCGAAAAGCTTATTAAAAAGCATCCGCAGATTGATTTATTAATAGGCACTGCGCATGTAAACAGCTTTAAGGAAATTCTTACAGATTTTCTGGCGGACAAAGGCGGCCGCATTTATGACGATATGATAATTGCTGACAGCGAATTTGAAGGCAACCGCGTGCGCCAGAGCGGCTTTTCGGCGTGGATACCCATTATGTACGGCTGCAACAATTTCTGCACTTACTGCATAGTGCCTTATGTGCGCGGGCGCGAGCGCAGCCGCAGCATTGAAAACATTGTGGAAGAAGTTGAACAGGCAGTGGCAAACGGCTACAAAGAGTTTACCCTGCTTGGGCAGAACGTAAATTCCTACGGCAAGGATTTTGGCGAAAAGGGCATGTTTGCCAAACTTCTGCGCCGCGTAAACGATGTGCCAGGTGTTGAGCGCATCCGCTATATGACAAGCCATCCGCGCGATATGGGTGAGGACGTTATTCAGGCGGTAGCGGAATGTAAGCATATCTGCGAAAACTTCCATGTGCCGTTTCAGGCAGGTTCCAGCCGCATTTTAAAAATTATGAACCGCGGCTACACGCGCGAACAGTATCTTGAACTTGTGAAAATGATTCGCCGCTATGTGCCGGACGCCGCCGTTACAACCGATATAATTGTGGGCTTCCCGGGTGAAACGGAAGAAGATTTTGAAGAAACGCTTTCTCTTGTGAAAGAGGTTGGCTTTGACGCTGCCTACACCTTTATTTACAGTAAGCGCAGCGGTACGCCTGCCGCAAAAATGGAAGGGCAGGTGCCGCTGGACGTTAAAAAAGCGCGCCTTAACCGTTTAATGGCCGTGCAGAACGAAAACAGCCTGAAGCGCAACGAAGAAATGGTTGGCAAAACCTACGAGGTGCTTGCCGAAGGGCCGAGCGCCAATAACCCCAATGTATGGAGCGGCAGGACGCGCACCAATAAACTCGTGCTGTGGCCCACGGAAGGGCGTACTTTTACGGCAGGGCAGAAGGTTAACGTAAAAATCTGCAATGCGCAGACTTGGCTTGTGAAAGGACAGGCAGAATAAAATGGCTGCAAACTATACGCCTATGGTGCAGCAGTATCTAGAGGTTAAACGCCAGCATCAGGATGAACTGCTGTTTTTCCGTTTGGGCGATTTTTATGAAATGTTTTTTGACGATGCCTTAACGGCGTCGCGCGAACTGAATATTACTTTAACCGGGCGTGCCGCGGGGCTTGAAGAACGCATACCCATGTGCGGCGTGCCATACCACAGCGTTGACGGCTACATTGCCAAGCTGATAAAAAAAGGCTACCGCATTGCCATTTGCGAGCAGGTGGAAGACCCCAAGCTTGCCAAAGGCATTGTAGAGCGCAAGGTTATAAAAATTATTACGCCGGGCACGGCTTTAAACGAGCAGCTTTTGGACGACAAGCATAACCGTTTTCTGGTGTTTTTGCAGCAGGACGGCGCGCGTTTGTGCCTTGTGGCGGCAGATATTTCTACCGGCGAGTGCCAGTGGTTTACCGGCGAAGGCAGCGAAATGCTGAGCGCGGTACAGGAGCAGCTGTTCCGCATTCAGCCGGCGGAAGCGGTGGTATACAGCGGCATTGAAGGCTGGGAAAAACTGGAAGCATGGCTGAAGGCAAAGCTGCCGGAATGTGCAATATCCTTTTACCAGGAAGAAAACGAAAATGCCGATTATTTTGCTGCGCATTTTGCTGGCAGCGAATACGGTGGCGACGCCCTTGTACACAGTGCGGCAGAGCACATGCTGCGCTATCTGCACAGCACCGTTAAGGCGGATTTAACGCATATAAACCGCTTAACGCGCATAGCCGTGGAAAATTTTATGAACCTTGACGCGACGGCAATCCGCAATCTGGAGCTTGTTAAAAACATGCGTGACGGCACTAAGCGCGGCACGCTTCTGGATGTGCTTGATTTTACCGTAACCAGCATGGGCGCGCGCAAGCTCCGCAGCTGGATTGAGTGCCCGCTTCTGGATTTGGCGCAGATAAACGCACGTCAGCAGGCAGTGAAAGAGCTTTTGGAAAATTTGCAGCTGCGTACCGGCCTTGCGGAAGAAATGAAAAAAGTTTTCGATTTGGAACGCATTATTTCACGCATTGAAGTGGGCAGCGCCAACGCCCGCGATTTGGTAGCCCTGCGCAGTTCGCTTGCCGTGCTGCCGGGCATAAAAGAGCTTTTAAACAATGCTTCAAGCCGCCTGCTTGTGCATCTTGCCGGCAGCATCCACCTGCATCAGGAAATTTACGATACTCTGGCAGCGGCGATTGTAGATGAACCGCCGTTTTCCGTACGTGAAGGCGGCATGATACGCACCGGCTTTGATTTGGAACTGGACGAGCTGCACAGCATTGCCAGCGACAACAAAACATGGATGCAGAATTTTGAGCAGCGCATTAAAGAAGAAACAGGCATTAAAACTTTAAAAGTAGGTTACAACAAGGTTTTCGGCTATTATATCGAAGTCAGCAAGGGTCAGTCGGCTTCCGTGCCGGATTATTTTGTGCGCAAGCAGACCCTTGTTAACGCCGAGCGCTACATTGTGCCGGAACTGAAGGATTTTGAGAACAAAATTTTAAGCGCCAAAGAAAAAATCGAACAGCTTGAATATTATATTTTTAACAATCTGCGTGAGCAGATACGCGCCAAAATACCGGAGATACAGGAAACTGCGCGCGCACTGGCCAATATCGACGTGCTGGCTTCGCTGGCAGAAGCGGCGTTTAAATACAACTATATTAAGCCGGAACTTAACAACCGCAGCGAAATACGTATCCTTGACGGGCGCCACCCGGTTGTGGAGCGCCTTTTGGAGCGCGATATTTTTGTGCCCAACGATACCAACTTAAACAGCACTGATGAGCGCATGATAATTATTACCGGGCCGAACATGGCAGGCAAATCAACCTATATGCGCCAGGTTGCGCTTTTAACGCTGATGACGCAGATGGGCAGCTTTATTCCTGCGCGGCAGGCCAGCATTTGCCCGGTAGACAAGATTTTTACCCGCGTAGGCGCCAGCGACGACCTTGCCACTGGGCAAAGCACCTTTATGGTGGAAATGAACGAGGTGGCGCAGATTTTAAAATACGCTACCAGAAACAGCCTTATTATTTTGGACGAAGTAGGCCGCGGCACCAGTACCTTTGACGGTATGAGCATTGCCCGCGCCGTTATGGAGTACATTCACGAAAAAATTAAAGCCAAAACGCTGTTTGCCACGCATTACCATCAGCTTATTGAGCTGGAAAACATTATGGAGAGCGTAAAAAATTACAGCGTTGCGGTTAAAGAACGCGGCAACGATATTGTATTTTTGCGCCGCATTGTGCGCGGCGGCAGCGATAAAAGCTACGGCGTACATGTTGCACGTCTGGCAGGGCTGCCGAAGAAGGTGCTTGAACGCGCCAATGAATTTTTAAAGGAATACGACAGCGAAGGGAAGAAACAGGCGCAGCCGGTACAGCAGCAGGACGGCGGCATAATGGGTTCGCTGTTTGGCAGCGCTTTGCAGCAGCGCCTTGCCAATATGGATGTTATGAGCATGACGCCCATTGAGGCTATGAACACATTATATAAATTGCAGGAGGAGGCTAAGCGCGAAGGAGGTGCTTTATGACCGTAAGCGCAGAAGTAAAGCTTTTAGACCAGAACACGGCCAACCAGATTGCGGCCGGTGAAGTTGTTGAAAAACCGGCTTCGGTAGTTAAAGAGCTTGTAGAAAACGCCCTTGACGCCGGTGCCGGAAAGATAGACGTTACAATTTTTGAAGGCGGCACGCAGTATATCCGCGTGGCGGACGACGGCAGCGGCATGACGGAAGCCAATGCAAAACTTGCGGTGCTGCGCCATGCAACAAGTAAAATCCGCGCGGCGGAAGATTTAATGAGCCTGCATACCCTGGGCTTCCGCGGCGAGGCTTTGCCGAGTATTGCGTCCGTAAGTAATTTTCAGCTTTTGACGCGTCCGGCGGACGAAGAATTTGCAACTAGCATCCGCATTGACGGCGGCGAACAGACCGAATGCCAGCAGACAGGCGGACAGGCTGGCACAACGGTTATTGTGGAGAACCTGTTTTTTAACGTGCCGGCACGCCGTAAATTTTTGCGCACCAACGCAACGGAAGGCCGTTATATTAACGAACTTTTAACGCGGCTTGCGCTTTCTCGTCCGGATGTGCGCTTTAAGCTTGTAAGCAACGATAAAGAAGTGTTGAGCACGCCCGGCAACGGCAGTTTGTTTGATGCCATTACCGCCCTGTACGGCAAAAAAGTTAGTGACGAACTTTTAAAAGTGGATTTTACCGGCACTGACGTAAAAATTACGGGCTATATCGGTAAGCCTACGCTGTTAAAAGGCACGCGCCAGTGGCAGACCTTTATGGTTAACGGCCGCATCATCAACAACCGCATGATGAGCAAGGCGATTGACCACGCTTATCAGTCGCAGGTGCCGAAAAGCGGTTTTCCCTTTGCCGTGCTGATGGTGGAGGTTGATACGCACACCATTGACGTTAACGTGCATCCGCAGAAAAGCGAAATAAAATTCAGCGATGACAGCGTAATTTATAAAGCCATGTATAAGGCGCTTACAGACGCTTTAACAAAACCTATGAGCGCCAAGCCGCAGCAGGCGCTTGACCTTTTGCCGGACAGCGAGCTTGCGGTGTTTAAACCGGTGGGGCAGGGCATTATTACGGACGGTATGCCGCTGCCGAAACAGCAGAGCGCGCCGAAACTGGCACCCGTGCAGCAGCCAAAGCCTGTTTACGCAGATATTTTTAAAACAGCTCCGGCACATGAGCCGCAGCCTGAACCCGTGCAGAGCGAAGTGTGGAAACAGGTGGAATATACATACACTCCGCCTAAAACGGAGCCTGTTTATACCATTAACGAAGTGCGCGAGGAGTTTAAAAAGCAGGACGAAGTTGCCGCTAACGTTATAGGTTTTACAGATACGAACAACGAAACGGAAAGCATCTGGCCGATTGGGCAGGTTGACAAAACCTTTATTATTGCCCAAAGCGAAGACACGCTGTATTTAATTGACCAGCACGCCGCACACGAGCGCATTTTGTACGATAAATTTGTTAACGCGCACAACAACATACCGGCGCAGACCATGCTGATGCCGCTGTATATTGATGTTACCGCGCACGATACGGAAATTATCGAAAAGCACCGTGAAGATTTTTCGCGCCTCGGCGTGGATATAGAACCGGCCGGTGAAGCGCTTTTAAGGGTTTCCAGCCTGCCTGCCGATATAAAGGCGGACGGTGCGGAGGATTTTATCCGCGAAATTACCAAAATGCTGAGCGAGATGAAAAACATCAGCCCGAGCGATTTGCGCCAGAACATGCTGCACATGATGGCATGCAAGGCGGCGATAAAAGCCGGCGAGGTGCTTAATATGCGCCAGATGCGCCAGCTGATTATTGATTTGTGTAATACGGAGCATCCGTTTACCTGCCCTCACGGACGCCCGTGCATGATAGAAATAAGCTCGGCAGAGCTTTATAAAATGTTTAAACGAACATGATGCAGCAGAAATTTGCCGTAACGGCAGGGCGCAACAGCGGGCTTCAGTGGCAGGCGCGCGCCTGGGCACAGGGGTTTGGCGTGCCGTATCTGCGCCGCGGGCGCAGCGGCAGCTTGGAAGAGCTGTGCCAAAAGCACAACGTAAGCGCGCTTTTGGTGGCAACAAAACCTGGCCCGCAGGTATTTACGGAAGAAGGCAGGTTCTTTTTTCACCCCAGCATGGCCGATTTGCGCTTAAAACACGTTGCCGCGGGAGAAAGCGACCACTTAATAGAAGCGCTGGCCTTAAAACCGGGCATGAAAGTGCTGGACTGCACTTTGGGGCTTGCCAGCGATGCCATTGTGGCAAGCTACGCGGTGGGCGCTGCGGGCAAAGTGGTTGGCGTGGAAGCATCGCCGCTGCTTGCTTTTGTTGTGGCGCGCGGGCTTGCCTGCTATGAAACCGGCAGGCAGGACGTTGACGCAGCCATGCGCAGAATAAAAGCTGTACACGCTAAGGCGGACGATTATTTGCATAATGTGCCGCCGGACAGTTTTGACGCGGTTTATTTTGACCCTATGTTCCGCTTCGGCGTAAAAACTTCGGCTAACATGAAGCCGCTGCGGCCGCTGGCCTACGAAAAGGAAGTTAACGCAGAGATAATAGAGCTGGCGCTGAAAGCCGCACCGCGCGTTGTTATTAAAGAGCGCAGCGAAAGTTTTCTGCGCGGCCTGGGCTGCACGGAAATTCAGGGCGGCAGGTACAGCCGCGTAAAATACGGAATTATCAGGAGATAGTTATGAAAAAGCAAATAGCCGTTATTCTCGGCCCTACGGCAACGGGCAAAAGCCACTGCGGCATAGCCCTCGCTCAGGCGCTGGACGGCGAAATTATATCGGGCGACTCAATGCTCGTATACTGCGGCATGGATATCGGTACGGCCAAACCAACGGCGGAGGAACTGGCACTTGTGCCGCACCATATGGTGGATATTCTGCCGCCGGAAGCCTCGTTTAACGTGGTTGATTTTAAAGAGCGCGCCGAAAGGCTGATTGACGAAATCACCGCGCGCGGCAAACTGCCAATTATAGTTGGCGGAACGGGGCTTTACATTAAGGCGCTGCTTGAAGACTACAAGTTCAGCTCCAAAGGTGAAGATTCCGCACTGCGCGCGGAGCTTGAAGCGCTTCTGGATGAGCATGGCAAAGAAGTGCTTTATGCAAGGCTTGCAAAATCTGCACCGGCAGAAGACGGAAAAATAGATATTAATAATACGCGCCGTGTGATACGCGCTATTGAAGCCGCTGAAAGCGGGGACGACCTTTCGCACAGCAAAAGCGAAGAACTTGTTTATGACGCCGCCGTTTTTGGCCTGCGCATGGAACGCAGCGTGCTGTATGAGCGCATTAACCGCCGCGTAGATATTATGCTGGAGCAGGGGCTTATAGAAGAAACGCGCCGCCTGCTTGAAGAAGGCGTGCCGGAAACGGCGCAGTCCATGCAGGCTATCGGCTACCGGCAGACAGTGCTGTATTTAAAGGGCGAGTGGGATAAGGCAACCGCCGTTGACAAAATTAAACAGGCAACGCGCAATTTTGCCAAGCGGCAGTTTACCTGGTATAAAAAAATGCCGTATGTAAAATGGTTTAACCTTGACGCAGAACCCAATTACGAAAATGTTACGGCAGAAATGATTAAAACAGTTGTAGAAAAGTTTAAGATAGGTTAAAATTATAACAATAATAAAATTATGGAGGGGCTGTAAATGACCATGAACAATGCAAAACCGGCTATGAATTTGCAGGACAGCTTTTTAAACCATGTCAGAAAGGAAAACCTTGGCGTAATTATTTACCTTGTGAACGGTTTCCAAATCAGGGGGCTGGTACGCGGGTTTGATAATTTTACCGTTATTATAGAAAACGAAGGCAAGCAGCAACTTGTTTATAAGCATGCCATTTCTACAATTTCCCCGGCGGCAAACATTACAATTATGCAGCCGGAAAGACGTGAGCAACAATAAAAAGCTAAGAAAAACGGCGCTGTGGCGTTGTTTTTCTTTATATAGGGTATTTTTATGACAGGCAGGATGCAGCTTTTTTTGGAATATTTAACAGTGGAGCTTGGTCTTTCGGCAAATACCAGGCAGGCGTACGAGCGTGATTTGCGTCTGTTTTGCAAAACGCTTGGCTTTAAAAACAGCGACGCACTGGTTAACGTAAGCCGTGAGCAGATAACCGGGTATATGACGCAGCTGAAGGAAAAAGGCCTTGCCGCGGCGACCATTGCTCGCAAGCTGGCAGCCATTAAGGCGTTTTACCGCTTTATGACTGCCGAAGGCTATATGGACGCCAACCCGGCAGAAGTTGTTGAAGCAGGCACAAAAGGCATTAAGCTGCCGCGCGTTTTAAGCGAGGACGAAGTTCTGCGCCTTTTAAACCAGCCTGATATAACATCAGCGGAGGGCTTCCGCGACCGCACGATGCTTGAAGTGCTGTACGCTACCGGCATGCGCGTTTCCGAACTTATTAACCTTACGCTGGAGCGCGTTGATTTAAACATGAAGTATATCATTGCGTTCGGCAAGGGCAGCAAAGAGCGTATTGTGCCGCTTGGCTCTGTTGCGGCGGAATTTTTGCAGCAGTACCTTGAAAAAGTGCGTCCAAAACTTACGCATGAGGACAGAAACACCAACATAGTTTTTCTGGCTTTCGGCGGCCATGAACTTACGCGCCAGCGCTTCTGGCAGATTATCCGCGCCTACGGCAGAAAAGCAAACATCAACAAAGCGCTTACCCCGCATATTCTGCGCCATTCGTTTGCCACGCATCTTTTGGATAACGGCGCTGACCTGCGCAGCGTGCAGGAGCTTTTAGGGCATTCGGATATTTCCACAACGCAGATTTACACGCATTTAACCAATAAACGCCTGCGCGATATTTACGCAAAAGCTCATCCGCGGGCCTGATTAAAGGAGGACATTATGGCTAAAAGAGGCAGGAGCAAAAAATCTTCCAACTGGTTTACCGTTCTTTTGCTGGCAGTGGTTTTGCTCGCTGCCGTGGCGGCGGGAATTTATTATGCTTCCTCACGTTCCGAAAAGGATGTTGAAAACACGGGCATTACAGGACCGTCGCAGATAGAATTGCTGGAGGAATCAAAATCGGCGCAGAAGGCCGTTGACGATATTCTGCTGACCCGTGACAACTGGCAGCTTACAGATAACGGACGCAGCAGCCAGAAGGAAAAACAGCGCTCCGGGGCAGAAGTAATCTGGAACAAGCGTGAACTGGCCATAGGCGTTCCGCGCGATACCCAGCTGCGTGACGCTGCAAACTGGCTGGCAGGCAAGCTGGAAGGCAGCAAATTAAAAACCGTCCGTATGGAAGAAACTACCTATAACGACTGGGATTCCGTAAGGCTTGATATTGCCATCAGCACCAAAGCCGGTGAAGGCACCAAAGAATTTGTTACGGATACGGTTTATTTTTACCATAACCTTAATTTGGATAAACCTGATAAGGATATTAAAAAGGAGCAAACCACAACACGCAGCCACCACGGCAGGCTTGCCGTAATAATTGATGACTGCGGTTATGATGTAGACCTGGTGCAGCGCCTTGTAAATTTGCGCGCTCCGTTCAGTTTTGCCATTATTCCGTACCGCGATTTCAGCAGTGATTCGCTGCATGTAATTAACGGCGGCGGCCAGGTTGCCATGCTGCATCTGCCAATGGAGCCGATGAACGCTTCGGCAATGAGCGAGGGCAAAAGCACGGTGCTTACCAGCATGGATGACAAGCGCATTATGCAGCTTACCGGCGAACTGATTAACAGCCTGCCGGGCATCAGCGGCGTAAATAACCATCAGGGCAGCAAGGCAACGAGCGATGAACGCACCATGCGCGCCGTTTTAAAAGAAATCAAACGCCAGGGGCTGTTCTTTGTAGACAGCAACACCTATGCCAAATCGCTGGGCGATAAACTGGCGGCAGGCATGGGCGTACCGACCGGGCGCAATAATATTTTCCTTGACAACAGCACTAACGAGGACGAAATAATTAAAAAAATCTGGCAGGCTGCGGCCATTGCCGATAAATACGGCAGCGCCATTGCCATTTGCCATGCGCGCCCGCATACCGTTAATGCGTGGGAGCAGGTTATAGACGAGGTTAAGGCTTCGGGGCTGAAACTGGTGCCTGTCACAGAAGTTTTACATTAATGGCTTATATGGTATTTGAAAGTTAATCTTAAAATTGTTATAATATTTAATAGGGCTTTGCCTTAAATGTTTTGCAGTGTTTTGTTTTATGAAATGAAGGAGGACACAAATTATTATGAAAACAGCTTTTTTAATGACAGCACTGACCGTGCTTTTAGTGCTTATCGGCGATTATTTCGGCGGTTTGCAGGGCATGATTGTGATGCTCAGCTTTTCGGTAATCATGAACTTTTATGCTTACTGGAACAGCGACAAAATGGTGCTGAGGCATTACAATGCGCGCGAAGTTGACGCACAGTCTGCGCCGGCATTATATAAAATGGTGCAGGAGCTTGCCCGCCGCGGCAACCTGCCGATGCCAAAGGTTTATATTATCGACAGCCCGGTGCCTAATGCTTTTGCTACCGGCCGCAACCCGGAACACGCTGCGGTTGCCGTAACAACGGCGCTGTATGACGTGCTTGACAAACGCGAAATTGCCGGTGTGCTCGGCCACGAACTGAGCCACGTTAAGCACAACGATATTTTAATAAGCACCATTGCGGCTACCATGGCCGGTATTATTACAACCATTGCCCAGTGGGGCATGTTCCTCGGCGGCGGACACAGCGACGACGAGGGCAACAACGGCGGCAACTTTATCGTTACTCTGCTGATTATGATTCTGGCACCTATCGCTGCGGCTTTAATTCAAATGGCTGTATCCCGCTCACGCGAATACATGGCTGACGAAGGCGGCGGCGAACTCAGCGGCGACCCGGATGCACTGGCTGACGCGCTTTTAAAAATTGACGCTTACGCACAGCGCCGCACTATGCCGGGCGCAACCGAAGCAACGGCGCATATGTTTATAGTTTGCCCGTTCAGCAGAAAAACCATGCAGCAAATGTTCAGCACTCACCCCAGCACTGAAGAACGTGTAGCGCGTCTGCGCGAACAGGCTGCCGAAATGAGAAAACACGGAGGCCGTTAAAATGGATAAAAAAACCAAACTGGCGTGGCTTAAAAGATATTCGGAAACCAACGCCGTTTCCGGCTTTGAAGCGCCAATGAAAGAACTTTTGCAGGAACGCCTTGCAGGCAAAGCGGAAGTAAGTTATGATAAACTTGGCAGCGTAGTATTTACCAATGCTTCGGCAGATGAAAACGCACCGAAAATTATGCTGGCAAGCCATATGGATGAAATTGGTTTTATGGTTAAGCATATTACCAAAGAAGGCTTTTTAAAATTCGTATGCCTCGGCGGCTGGTGGGAGCAGGTTATGCTTGGCCAGCGCGTTACCGTACACGGCAGCAAAGGCGATTTGGTGGGCGTTATCGGCAGCAAGCCGCCCCATATTTTAACGCCGGAAGAACGCACCAAAGTAGTGCAGAAACGCGATATGTATATTGATATCGGCGTTAAGGATGAAAAAGAAGCGCGTAAATTTGGCGTGTTTGAAGGCTGCCCGGTTACGCCGTATGCCGAAATGGCAGTTATGGCCGACGGTAAAACACTGCTTGGCAAAGCATGGGATAACCGCATCGGCTGTGCTGTAATGGCTGACGTTATGGATAAACTGGCTGGCAAAAAGCACCCCAACACCGTTTACGGCGTGGCAACGGTGCAGGAAGAAGTAGGCCTGCGCGGCGCGCAGACCAGCGTTAACCTTTTAAAACCGGACGTTGCCTTTGTTATTGATACCTGCGTTGCAGGCGGCACGCCGGGCGTTGCCGATGATGTTGCACCCGCCAAAATAGGCGAAGGCATTGCCATTACAATTTTTGATGCAGGCATGATTCCGAACACTGCCCTGCGCGATTTTGCGGCAAAGGTTGCCAAAGATTTAAAAATACCCACGCAAATCAGTATTTCCGAAGGCGGCGCTACCGACGGCGGACGTATTCATCTGCACGGGGACGGCGTTTTAACCTTAACCTTCAGCATACCGACGCGCTATATTCACAGCCATCAGTCCATTATCCATCTGGACGATTATGAAGGCGCAGTGGAACTTATTACCGCAATGATTGAAAAACTGGACAGCAAAAAATACCAGGAACTTTTAAAAGGCTAAAATCGTTTAACGATTTAGTATAAAAATTATAATTAAGAAGAATAGGAGCGATTTTTAATGCAGCAAACTCTCGTACTTGTAAAACCTGATGGAGTAAGAAAAAATCTTATCGGTGAAATCATTTCCCGTTTTGAACGCCGCGGCCTCAAAGTTTCCGCTTTGAAACTTGTTAAAATGACCGAAGCTCAGGCTAAATTCCATTATGCTGAACATGAAGGCAAACCCTTCTTCGGCGAACTGGTTGACTTCATCACCTCCGGCCCGGTTGCCGCTATGGTAATTTCCGGCGAAAACGCTATTAAAGCAGTACGCGGCCTGATGGGTGCTACCAACCCGCTGGAATCCGTACCTGGTTCCATCCGCGGCGATTTCGCACTGTCCATCGGTGAAAACATTGTTCACGGCAGCGACAGCGAAGAATCCGCAGCACGCGAAATCAACAACTTCTTCAAACCAGAAGAAATTTACTAAGATTAAAAGAGAGATTGTTCCGGAAGGATGGTGGCAGCATGACTAAAGCAGCGGTTTATACAAGAACTGGCGATAAAGGCACTACCGGCCTTTATACCGGTGAACGCGTTTCCAAGCACAGCTTGCGCGTGGAAGCATACGGTACGGTAGATGAAATTACTTCGGCACTGGGCCTGGCCCGTGCTACGGTAACAAGGCAGGATGTAAAAGGCACTATATTAAAAGTTCAGCAGCTTTTAATGTCGCTGATGGCCGATATTGCAAGCATGAATCTGCCGGAGCCCTATATTAAAGAGGAACACGTAAAAATGCTGGAAAGCACAATTGATAAATACGATGCAATGCTTGAGCCGCTGGGGCATTTTATAATTCCCGGCGATACTTTGGGAGCGGCTGCGCTTGATATAGCACGTACTACTACCCGCCGTGCAGAACGCTGCGCACTGCGCCTTGCTGAGGAAGAACCCGTTAACCAGCAGGCTTTGATTGCACTGAACCGTTTGTCCGATTTGTGCTTCATTCTGGCAAGGGTAGAGGCCGAAGTAGGCAATAAATAATAATAAGTTTGGCAGGCCGCCGCTTGTATTTAACGGCGGCTTTTTCTTTTTGCAGGGGGTTATATATTGAAAAACTGGAAAATTATATTGGCAATTTTAACTGCCAATGTTGTTTTTATGTCGGCAAGTTATACAATGCTGATACCGTTTTTACCGATGTACCTTGTGCGCGAACTTGGCGTAAGCCAGAGCGAGGTTACCATGTGGTCGGGCGTGGTGTTTTCGGTTACCTTTTTAATCGGCGGCATTATGGCGCCGGTATGGGGTAAAATGGCCGATACCCACGGCAAAAAGCCCATGGCGATACGCAGCGGCCTGGGGCTTGCGTTATCATACTTGTTGGGTGGTATGGTTACAAGCCCGGAACAAATGGTTGGCGTGCGCGTTTTGCAGGGCTTTGCTGCCGGGCTGTGGTCGGTGTGCCTTGCCATTGCCACTTCTTCGGTACCTGTCGGTAAATTAGGTATGAGCCTTGGCATACTGCAGTCCGGCTTAACGGCAGGCAATGTAATTGGCCCGTTGATAGGCGGCGTGCTGGCTTCCATGTTCGGCATGCGCACCTCGTTTTATCTGGGCGGTGCGGTGCTGTTTATGATAACGCTGGTGTTCTGGTTCTATATTCCCGAACCGCCGGGAAGCAAGGCTTCCAAAGAGGATGCTGCCAACGAACCTGCAACGGCGCTGTTAAAAAATGCGCCTATCCGTGAAGCGCTTATCTGCTCCGGCATTGTGCAGATGGTAATACTTTTAATTCAGCCGATTATCAGCCTGTATGTGGAAAAACTTTACCACGGCACGGATAACATTATTTTTGTTGCCGGGCTGGTATTTTCTCTGGTGGGCATTGCCAGTGCCATGACGGCGCCGTTTTGGGGGCGCTTCGGGCAGAACAGGGGCTTTTACCTGTCGCTGGCACTTTCTTCCGTTTGTGCGGGCGTGGTAATGATTATGCAGTCGGTGCCTTCTTCCTTACTTTTGTTTGCGGCGCTTAATTTTACGGTGGGGCTGTTCTTTGCCGGTATTCAGCCATCCATAAGTGCAATTCTGGCAAATAAAACGGAACGCACGCAGCGCGGGCGCGTATTTGGCATGCTGTTTTCGGCTCAGCAGTTCGGCTCTATGGTTGGCCCTTTAATCGGCGGGCTGATTGCGTCTTTTTTGCCGATGAACAGCCTGTTTGTTATCGGCGGCTGCATTTTGATACTTATTGCGGCATTTATTTATAACAGACACCGCGGCGAAGCGTTAAATATTTAATTTTTGTTTTTAAACTGTTCCTGCAATTTTTGCAGGGCAGTTTTTATTTTGTGTAAAACCTTAAAATTTTTTTATTTGTATACAGCAATTTTGTTAAAAATGTATTATAATATTATAAGTTTAGTAAAAAAACAGCCTTTTGCAGGCTGAAAAGTCAGGAAGGTTTTACTGCTGATGAGAACAACGTATTTAAAAATATATTTGGATGCTTTGCGCCATAACCTGCGTGCCATACGCGCTTTGGTGCCTAAGCATACCGAAACAGTCGCCGTTGTTAAGGCAAATTCGTACGGCTACGGTGCTGTGCAGGTGGCAGCAATGGCCATGGAAGAAGGTTACGAGGCGCTTGCCGTTGCCGTAACAAGCGAAGCAAAACAGCTGCGTGAGGCAGGTTTTAAATGCCCGATTTACCTTTTGGGGCTGTTAATGCCTGAGGAATACGAAGACGCCTTTAATACGGATTCCATCATTCCGGTGTGCGAATCAACAGATTTGCAGCAGCTTGACGAAACGGCGGCACGTTTTGGCAAAACCGCCAGCGTAATGGTAGCTGTAGACAGCGGCATGAACCGTATCGGCGTACAGGCGGAAGAAGTGCCCGAATTTTTAGAGGTCATTAAAAAATACGCCAACATTACCGTGCACGGCTTTTTTACGCATTATGCCTGCGCTGACGGCGAGAGCCATGAGCACGTAAAACGCCAGATGCAGCGCTTTGAAAGCATGGTAAGGCGCATACCGCAGCCTGAAAAATATGTTTTTACCGCCGCCAACAGCTCAACGACGCTGTATTTTCCGGAATCTTACTACGACGCTGTGCGCCCGGGGCAGATTATTTACGGCTATATGCCGGAAGGGCACGCCGAAACGCAGGAGCGTGCGGCTAAGCTGCCTAAGTTTGAAAGCGCGCTGGGGCTGTTCAGCCGCGTAGTGCATATTCACAAGATTAAGGCCGGCGATACCGTTGGCTACGGCGCAACTTATAAGTGCAATGAAGATACCTGGATTGGCACTGTTCCCATTGGCTATGCTGACGGTTATCCGCGCTGCCTTTCCAATACCGGCGAAGTTTTAATCGGCGGAAGGCGTTATAAAGTTGCCGGGCGCGTGTGCATGGACCAGCTGATGGTTGACCTTGGCAGTGAAACAAATGTTAAGGTTGGCGACGAGGTTGTGCTTATCGGCAGGCAGGGGAATGATGAAATTACCGTAATTGACATTGCAAAACTTGCCAATACCCATCCTGATGAAATTTCCTGCCAGTTAAGCCCGCGCATACCGCGTGTGTACTGCAATAAATACGAAAATTAAAAAGTGAAAATGTAAAATGTAAAAATTACACAGTACCGTAAAAGTTATGGATGGCTTTTGCGGTACTGTTTTTTTATATAAAAATACCGCCTGTATTTAACAGACGGTGTAAGCACTGATATTTATTTGCGTATTTTAAAGGTAATGGGTATACTTGCGTAGCAGCGTACCGGCGAGCCGCCGTTGTTTTTTGCGGGGCTGAAACGCCATTTATATCCTGCTGATACGGCGGCATTATCCAAATTAGCATTACCGGACGAATTAATAAGGGTTACATCCTCAACGTTACCGTTTTGGTCAATTAAAAAGCGTATAACTACCGTACCTTCAATGCCTGCATTGCGCTCGGCAGATGGATAAGCTGGCTGGTAGCTTTTAATAATGCGCGGCGGCACAGCCGGTGACGCCGTAACGCCTGTGCCGCCGCCATAGCCACTGCCTGTGCCAGTACCGTGCCCGCTTCCATGGCCTCCACCACTGCCGCTGCCAGAGCCCGGACCTGTCCCGCTTCCGCGGCCACTGCCGTACCCGGTGCCGGTACTGGCAGAACTGCCCTTGCTTTTTACGGCAGCAGCTTTATGTTTGGAGGATGAGGAGGGAGGAATATCTTTTGATGCTTCCAGAATTGCGTCGTTGTTATCTTGTACTATTTTTTCAACAGAAGTACTTTCTTCATCAGCAGCTTCATCATTTACAATGGCGGCTTCAACTCCGTTGCCGCCTCCGCCACCGCCGCCGAAAAATGTCACTTCAACAATATCTTCGGTATTGGAAGAAAAATGTAATAATCCGGTAAAAGAAATAACCAAAACTATTAAAATATGTATCAGGACAGAGCCAATAAAACCGGCATTGCGCCGTTTCTTTTCATCTGTCATTTTGCTACTCCGTCGGTGGCAATCCCAAAGCGCGTAATGCCTGTGCCCTTCAGCTTGTCAACAAGTTCAATAACACTTCCGTACTCAATATCTTTTTCTGCTCTTATAACAATTGCAAAATTACTGTTGTTTTTTTGTTCTAATGCAGCCTGCATTAAAAGTGATTGCATATCTGTTTCCTTATCGCCTAGATAAATACTGCCATCACTTTTTAATGTTATTGCAAAAGTCGTTGTTGTATCAGCGCTGGCATTGGCAGCTTGCGGCAATTTAACCGGTATAGTTTTCAAATCAATCATGTACATCGTGCTAAGCATAAAAAACACCAGCAAAAAGAACATAATATCAATCATCGGTATAATATTTAGTTCAGGTACTTTACGGTTTCGCTCCGTGCGCAGTTTCATTTGCGGGCACACCTTCTTTCAGCTTGTAAAAGTGCAGTAGCGCAGCGTTCGGCATTTGTAATAATATTATCCATACGGTGCGTAAAATAAGCGTGGAAACAAAGAGAAATAATAGCTACGCATAAACCGCTTGCTGTTGCAATAAGTGCTTCGCCGATACCACCTGTAATTGCTATCGGCGCGCCCGACTGAAGATTAAAAATACTAAAAGCGCCAATCATGCCGATGATTGTGCCCAAAAGCCCCAGCAGCGGTGACAGCGTAACAATAATGCTTAAATATTCCAGCTTGTTTTTTAAAAGCGATGTAAAAATATCCAGTTCGTTTTCCAAGTAATCGGCTAAATCTTCTTGGGTTGCGGCATTGCCGGCAGCGCTAAAAACTATTTTAGAAACCTGCCCTGGCGTAACTTTTGCCAAATCCGCAGCGCTCTGCAAATTATTTTGGCTCAGCAAATCGCAGTAATCGTTTTTAAACTTTTCGCCGGAATCCGCAGCCTTATAAAACATAAAACGCTCAATAGCAATAGCAAAAACTGTAAACGAACAAAATAAAAGCGGCCACATTACAAGCCCGCCTTTATGAAAATACATGATTGTTTCCCTGATAAAATCCATTACTAATCCTCCTAAAAATAAATAATGCCTTTCCTGTAGCAGAGAAGGCATAGCAAGTAAACTGTTGCTCCTTATCCATATCGCTCGCAGGAACCGGATACCGCAGGTAGTTCTTCTGACTTGGGTTCATCGCAAAATCCGCCTTCCCGGTTTCCCAGTGGCATAAATGGAGATTGCTCCCCTTACAGCGGCGTGACCGTTCCGGCTTATACCGGATTTTCTATTAAGTGCTTGGCACGCCTGCGGCTGATAATATTAAGATTTATTGAAAGTATAATACTAATAAAACACAAAAGCAATACCCATATGGGTATATTTGATAATAGATATCGATAGCTTTTTATGACTATTAAAAATAAATACTTGACGTAAATTCCTTATAATGCTATACGTCTAAATATGATATTTGATATCAATAATAAAAATATATAACTAAAACTTTATATCGATAATTATTAAATCAGGTGCGTTAATGCTTAATAGAGAAACAGGTGCAAAACCTGTGCTGTCCCGCAGCTGTAATGCAGAGCAAGCCTTAAAATGTCACTGGGTAAAAACTGGGAAGGCAAGGCAAGCGATGAAGCAGAGCCAGAAGAACTGCCTGATTTAGACGCAAGAAACATTCTGCGATAGACGGAATGGCGCAATCCGAAAGGAATTATTACGCCTGTCTGCCTTTTTGCAGACAGGCGTTTTGTTTTGCGTCAAAAGGAAGCCCAATCAGCTTTTAATTTTAACTGCACGCGAAACTCGGCAAGCTCGGCAGGTAAAATTAAAAAATAAATTTTAGAGGTGTTTTTGATGTCGAAAAGTAGCAAAAAAGCACTGGCGTTGGCCGTGTTGTGTGCTGTAAGCAGCATAAACATGGTCAGCCATGTAAGTGCTGAAGAAGTTTCTGAAACAGAAAGTCAGCAAGTAGCTAATGTTGAAACTGGCTCAAGAGAAGAAGTCCAATCTCATCAGCTAGCAGGTATCATAGTTGAAGGTGATAAGGATGTTCTGATAGGCGGGTTTGCTAAAAGAAAATCTGAAGTAGGTATACTCGGAAATATGGATGTTAAGAAAACTCCATTTACAAAAGTTAATCTAACAGAAAAAGCTATTAATTCTTTTGCAACGCCTGGGGAAAGTTTATCCAGTGCATTGCTAAATATTCCATCTATAAAATCGGCATCAAGTACAATGTATAACGATGTTAATATTCGTGGAACAAGGGTAAATGGCTATCAGTTTTATATTAATGGCGTTCCTGGATTGCTGACGCAAACTAATATACCGACCAATTTTATTGGAAATATCGAAGTTACTTCCGGACCAGCAATGAGTTTCACTGGGACAACTACACAAGAAACAGCTGGTGGTATGGTTAATTTGATATCTAAAAGAGCTGAAGATGACAATATAACTAAATATACACAAACTTTTTCCGGTAGAGGAAATTTTGGTGAATATATTGATATAGGCAGACGTTTTGGAAAAAGTAAAGAATGGGGTTTAAGAATTAATGCGCAAAATCTTTCTGGTGAAACTGCAATTCCCGGTGAAAAATTAACTGCGCGTAATTTGTTTTTAAATTTAGATCACAAAGATGATAATAGTTCTACAAATTTGTTAGCAGGTTACAGATATGTTAAACATAATAATGGCGTTAGATGGTTCCAGTATGGTGATAGTGTGACAAAATTACCAGATGCACCAAATTCTAAAAATAATTATAGTTTTGCTGGTCAGAGAATGGAATATGATACATGGTTGGCTACTTTAAATCACGAACAAAAGTTAAGTGATGATTGGAGCGTATTCTTTACAGGCGGTTATAGCAGATATGACCTTTACACAAATTATAATGCAAAAAGCAGTGCATATTTGGTAACTAATAATAATGGTGATTTTATAGCTCAAAGTTGGTCAAAGACCTTTCCTGTTACAAGTTATTATGGGCAGATTGGTATAAAAGGTGTTGTTAATACCGGCGAAGTTAAACATAATATTGCTTTGGCGGCAGATAAATCTTGGTATAACAACGGCAGCGGTATCGCTAGTGTAAATTTTAATAATAGTGTCATGGGTAATTTATATAATAAAACTCATATTATAGGTGAAGGATTACCTGCAAAAAATACTGGCGGATTTACTTCTAAATCTCAATATTGGGGTATTTCTTTAGCAGATACGTTAGAGTATGGAAAGGCTCAATTAACTTTAGGAATACATTCACATCATGCAAACACAACGTCGTATGATGCTAAAACTGGTGAAGTGACATCTGATACGCAAAAGAGTGATGCAACGAGTCCTACTTATGCAATTGTATATAGTCCTAATGATAATGTATCTTTTTATGCCAGTCATTCAGAAAGCTTTAATAAGGGTACATTAGTTCCTGAAAGTCAGAATGGTCATTATTTTGACAATGCTAATAGTATGTTAGAGCCTACAAAAACAAAACAGAATGAAATCGGCATTAAATATGAAAATAAAGGTTTGTTAACAACGTTAAGCGCTTTTGATATTACGCAAGCTAATACAATGGAAGAGCAATTATCAAATGGAGATTGGCATTATTCTACTGATGGAGAAACCGAGTATAAGGGTCTTGAATTAACTGTAAATGGTAAAATTGCAGATAAATGGAATGCTATGGGCGGTATTATGTACCTTGATGCTAAGATTAATAATGCAACTAATAAAAATTTGAACGGAACCAGGGTTAATGGTGTTTCAAAATGGAATGGTGTTGCAGCACTAGAATATAATGCTGATGAGAAATTTTCTATATTAGGGCGCGCGTTATATAATGGATCTTCTAAAATAAAAAATGAAAAATTAGATGTACCTTCTTATTTGACTTTTGATATTGGTATGAAATATAAAACAAAATTATCTAATACGCCTGTTACTTTAACAGCTATGTGTTACAATTTGACTGGTGAAGATTACTGGATAGCTTCTGGTAATACTACTATTTTGTCTAATCCGCGTACATTTATGTTAACAGCGGAATTTGATTTATAAAAATAAAAAGATATGTCCCAAATATTTGGGACATATCTTTAATGTTTTAGTTTTAAAATATAGTGTATAGAATTAAAATGAAATTGAAAACAATAGTCACGCTTTTCCTGCTAATAGTTTTTATATTTATAATAATTGAATATGATGTAATTAATGCTGAAAACAAGTTTGATAAACATGTTATTAGAGGAAAAACTTATCCCGTTAGTATAAAAAATTATGATAGTTCACTTAATGAGTGTGATTTAATTATAAAGCAAGAACCGAAAAGAATAATAGCTTACCATCAAAATAATATTGAAATTTTAAAAAAATTAAATAAAGAAAGTAATTTAGTTGGTGCTGTAGGAAGATTTGTAACAACATCTAACGACACAATAGATTATAAAAAAAATTTTTTGTTGTCTATTCCATACTATGGATTACATGGTATCAATCAAGAAAAAGCAGTTTACTTAAGGCCGGATTTTATTTTAGGCTGGCAGTCATCGTTTGCCGGCAAAGGTATATGGTCACTTGGAACTACTGATTTTTGGGACAAAAGACATGTGAATTGTTATATTTCGATGCAAAGGAAAAATAAACTTTTAAAAGAAACTTTAGATGGTGAATTTAAATATATTTTAGATATGGGGGAAATTTTCAATTCCCAAGAAGAATCTTATTTAATTGTAAAAACAATACAAGATAGAGTAAATATAATAAAAAGTTATGAGAAAAATTCTAAGCATTTAAAAATATTGGTGTTAGATTTTTTTGGTAGCGTAATTAGTTCTTATGATGAAAATAGATTGCCAGCAGATATAATAAAGAGTTTAGGTGAAGAGTCTGTTAAGATTTCAAGAAGACCATCAAGGGAAGACGTTCTTATGGCTGACCCTGATATTATTTTCTTAATTTATAAAAGCTATGAAGAAGTAAATATTAAAGAAAAATTTCTTAATGAGAGAATTTTTTTGAGTCTGAAAGCTGTAAAGAATAAAAGAGTCTATACATTACCATTAACCTGTATTTATAATCCTGGGTTGAGAATTGCAGATGGTATAGAAATTATTGCTGATGGAATTAATGATAGTTATGATAAATAAAATTAAGTTTAAATATGCAATGTTAATATTTTTATTATTAATAATTTTGATTTTATCTTTTTTTGTTGCACTTTCTTATGGAAGTGTAGATATTTCTTATAAGCTTATCTATAAAACAGTTATTGAAGAATTTTTTATACCCGAAGAGTTTATTTATGGAAAAGTAGAACCTGTACATGATATTATATGGCTTTTAAGGATGCCGAGAATTTTATTAGCTGCAATAGTTGGAGCAGGGCTTTCTGTAGCAGGTGTAGTTATTCAGTCAATAGTAAAAAATCCGCTTGCCGATCCATATATTTTAGGTATTTCATCTGGTGCATCATTAGGCGCAACACTTGCAATTTTTAGTAATATTGGCTTGATTTTGGGTGTAAATTTTATAGGTATTTCTGCTTGTATAGGTTCATTAATTATTTCCATATTAGTTATAGCTATATCTTCAATTGGTAGCAGTCAAAATTCAATAAAATTATTATTAATTGGAATGGCTTTAAACGCAATATGTTCTGCTTTTACAGGATTAATTGTTTATTTAGCAGATGATATGGAAAATATTCAAACTATTACTTATTGGTTAATGGGAAGTTTTAGTGGTGCAAATTGGGAAAGTTTAAAAGTTATCTATCTAATTGTTATTAATTCAATAATATTCTTTTATTACCAATCAAGGATTTTAGATATTATGCTGCTTGGTGACGAAACAGCACTAACTTTAGGATATGATTTGAAAATATTTAAAAAATTTTATTTAGTAATAGTATCTTTAATGGTTGGATTTATTGTTTATGGATGTGGAATAATTGGTTTTGTTGGATTGTTGATACCTCATGTTATACGTATCTCAATGGGAACTAATCACAAGATAATAATACCAATTTCTGCCTTGTGTGGTAGTATATTTTTAATATGGGCTGATTTAGGTTGCAGAGTAATTGTATCAGGTAGCGAATTGCCTATAGGTATTCTTGTCTCTAGTTTAGGTGGTACATTTTTTCTATATATTATGATAAAAAATAGTTATAGATTTTGGAGATAGATTATGGAAATAGTAACGAAAAATATTAATTTGTTTTTTGGAAAAAAGAAGATTTTAAAAGATATTAATTTGAAAATATCAGATAAAAGTTTTGTCGGTATAATAGGACCCAATGGAAGTGGTAAAAGTTCATTATTAAAATGTTTATATAGGGTATTAAAACCTAGTAGCGGAACAATATATATAGATAACATAATTTTAAATAATTTATCATATAAAAAAAGTGCCTTAAAAATAGCTGTTGTTGAGCAACATAATTTTTATAATTTTGATATGACTGTTTTGGATATTGTTTTGATGGGTAGAGCACCACATAAAAAATTAATGGAAAACAATAATGAAGATGATTATAATTTATCTGTTAAATCATTACATAAAGTTGGGCTTAGTGGTTATGAAAATAGAAGTTTTGCATCTCTATCAGGTGGGGAACAACAAAGAGTAATATTGGCAAGAGCATTGACGCAACAAACTGAATGTTTAATACTTGATGAACCAACAAATCACTTAGATATTAAGTATCAATTTAGAATAATGAATATATTGAAAAAGTTAAACAAAACAATAGTAATGGCAATACATGATTTAAATATAGCTGCTATGTATTGTGATCAAATAATTGCTTTAAAAGATGGAAAAATAATTGAATGTGGTAATCCGGAAAATATTTTGACAAAAGCTTTAATTAAAAATTTATATGGTATTGATGTAAATATAATTAAAAATAAAGAAAAAACAAATATTATTTATAGTAATAAAAATATGGAATGTATTTAGATTTCTATATTTTATCTGATTGGGTGATTATTATGTTAGAAAAAGATTATAAAAGTTTAAAATATGAGAAGCAGTTAATTATTTTTGGCACTTTGCTGATGACTTTTATCTGCGGTTATTTTTTTACAACGATTGGTTTGCCAAATACAAATAATTTACAGGTGTTTACTGCTGTGCAGAAATTATTTAATAGTACTATAAACAGTGGAAGTGATGTAGTTGTTAACAAAATTATTCTGCTTTTAAGAATGCCGCGCATTCTGTTGGCGATATTGGCAGGTGTTGGGCTTGCTGTTGCTGGCGCTGCCATGCAGTCGGTAGCAAGAAATTATCTTGTCAGCCCATTTACGTTAGGTATTTCTTCAGCTGCAGCATTTGGAGCTTCAATGTGCATTGTTTTTGGTAGCGGCACGTTTTTTCAAAGTGATGTAGGTATAATTATCTGTGCTTTTGGTGCTTCTTGCGGATGCGGGTTGGTTGTTTACGGAGTATCGCGTCAGATTGGCATTACGCCTGGAAACATTGTTATGGTAGGCATAGCACTAAATTATTTATTCAGTGCTATGACGGCTACAATAGAATTTTTTGCTAAAGAACATAAGTTAGAAGCTGTTGTACAATGGACTTTCGGTACATTTAACCGTGCAACGTGGGAAACAGTGGCTTTAACAGGTATGGTTGTTTTAATATGTTTTGTTCTTTTAATGCTGTATTGCTTGCCACTTAATGCAATGGCTGCTAATGATGATGAAACAGTTAAAAGCCTTGGTATTAATCCTGAAAAAATTAGGATTGTTTGTGGTCTTTTAGCAGTTTTTATGACGGCAACCATTATAAGTTTTACAGGAGTTATTGGTTTTGTAGGTTTAATTGCCCCACATATGGCTAGGTTTATAATTGGCAATGATCACCGTTATTATTTACCGTTTGCTGGATTGTTGGGAGGATTGCTTTTGCTGTTTTCCGATGCTATTGGCAAATTTATTTTATCTCCAGTAAATATACCTGTTGGCATAATTGTTTCTTTCTTGGGCGTACCGTTGTTTATTCATTTAATACTTTCTAAGAGGCAGGGAGTTTAGTGGTGAGAACGAGGCTTATTATTTTACTTTTTGTATTAATCTTTTTAATATCTGCCTGCGGGACAGTGAATGATACCGGTGGAGCGGATACAGTTATTACTGACAGTATTGGGCGTAAGGTTGAGGTTAATTTGCCGCTAAATCGGGTTGTGGTTGCCAATGCTTATAATACGGAGTTGATAAATGCGGTTGGAGCAATAGATACTGTTGTTGGTGTTGATTATGCTATTTATCAGGATTCGGAAGCGTATAAAGGACGTTTTGTAAAAGATCAGGTTATAGGGCAAAGTCAGCGTGAGCTTAATTATGAAAGAATAATTGAGCTTGCGCCTCAGGCGTTAATACTTACTGGCAATGGAAACTGGAAAGATGCAGAGGAAAAACTTTCGCCGTTTGGTATTAAAGTAATTGTGCTGGATGCCTATTATGCAGATAAGTTTTATGATAATTGCAAGCTGACCGGTATACTTTTTGGCCAAGAGGAACGGGCAAATGAGCTTATTGAATATTTTTCTAGCAAGCTGCGTTATATTGATGATCAACTGAAAAATGTTCCTCAAAAAACTGTTTATTTTGAATACAGACGCGAAGGTAATACAACAGTGCCCGGTGATTATTTTTATAATATGGTTAAATTTGCGAGAGGCAGAAATATTTTTGATGATGCGGCAAATGTTTCAGTAAAAAGTGAGAGTATAGTTTTTCGTAATCCGCAGTATATAGTAAAAGTCGGTGAAAGTAATATTGCTGCGCATTATTTACCACCTGATGAAAAAGAATTTTTGCGAAGAAAAGCAGAAATTATAAATCGTCCAGGATGGGATAGTATTGACGCGGTAAAGAATAATAAAATTTTATTGCTGTCGCATTTTTGCCATGGTGGTGCATCTAAACTTGTTGGTACTATGTATATTGCTAAATTTATGTATCCGGAACTTTTGCCTGAACTTAATCCTGAAGAAGTTTTTAAAGTTTGGTTAGAAAAGTATCAGGGGCTAAAATATATTTCGGGCCATACATATCCGGCTTTTAGTTTGTGAACATGAGGTGTAGTCATGCTTGAAATAAAAAATATTTCATTTAGTTATAAAAAAGGCAGTAATGTTTTGGAAAATATTTCTTTGAATGTTAAGCATGGGGAAATACTTGGTATTTTAGGGCCTAACGGAACGGGTAAAACAACTTTTATAAAATGTATAAATAATATACTAAAACCTGATTGTGGAGAAGTACTGTTTAATGGGAAAAACTTAAGTAATATGGAGCAACAGGAAATTGCTAAAATTATTGCTTATGTGCCGCAGTATGTAAGCAGCTTTTTTAATGTAAATGTTATTGATACCGTAATGATGGGAAGACTGCCATATGCTGGCAGAAAGTATTCAGATGAAGATGAAAGTATAGTATTTGAAATTTTAAGAAAAATGAATTTAGAAAAGTTTGCTTTTAGAAATATAAAAGAAATGAGCGGCGGTGAACGTCAAAGAGTGTTTATTGCACGTGCCATGGCGCAGCAGCCCAAAGTAATTATTTTAGATGAACCGACAAGCAGCCTTGATTTACATAATCAATTATTTATTTTGCATACTGTTGCAGAATTGGCAACAGAGAATAATATTGCTATCATTATGACTATACATGATTTGAATTTAGCTTCTATGTTTTGTGATAAAATTTTAATGCTGAAAGATAAGCATATTTTTGCGTTAGGAGATACACAAGAAGTATTAACAGAAAAGAACGTAAGAGAAATGTATAATGTTGGGACGAAAATTACTTTAGAGGATGGATTTAAGCATATTAGACTTTTAAAACAGCTTTAATTTTATTTTAGGAGGAATGGATGATGAAAAAAGCAGTTATTTTAAGATGCTTGAAGTCGAGCGCAGGTTGTACAGGTTCCAGTTGTTTTAATATTTTAAATGATAAGAATGAAACACTGGCACGTTATGGTGAGGAAGGACCACAGATTTTGGCATGTTTTACTTGCAATGGATGTGGAGATATTATAATTGGCGACAAGGAAAAACTACAAAAGAAAGTAGAGCGTATTAAAAAGCTTGCACCTGATTATGTACATTTAGCAAATTGTACTAAAAAGAAAGATGAAAATGGTGATAAACAGTTATGCCCGGTGATAAAGAAAATGGCCGCAGAATTTATGGCATCTGGTATTGACATTGTAGAAGGAATGCGTTAATTAAAAATGCAAAATAAAAAGCATCTGTTTTGGAAGAAGAACTCCAAAGCAGATGCTTAATTTTTTGTTAAGTTTGTACTTACATTACAGGGGTCGGCGGCAGCGGAGTGTCGGTTGCACCGGGCTGTTCAAAAATAAAGGCCGGGGAAGGATAGTAGAACTGGCAGTGCTGGAAAGCAACGGTTTCGGTGGAGAAGCGTTTTAAAAGTGCCAGAGATACGCGTTCTTCAAAGTCGATAAGGTTGTCTTTGTTGATATCGGCATCGTCTACAATAACCAGAAGAAACGGGCTTACCTGCGGTGCGTCGGCAGGAAGCAGGCTTCTGTCAAGAGGCAGGCAGGGCACAATACGCAGTTTGCCGATAACGTCTTTGTTGTCGTTTAATACTCTTGCCGCATAAGTGTTTTCAAAAAGGGTTTTGGCAAGCTGAAGATTATAAGCATTGTTGTTTTGCATTTATAACACATCCTTTTATTATAAGTTTGTAATGCTTACATATTTTTACTTATTAATGATAACATAGTTACAGTTTTTTTGCAAAAGTTTACATAAAACAGGCAATTTTAAAATGTATTTAAAAAGAATATTGTATACAAACAATAAAATGCCAAAAATAAAAACAGCTTTGCAGGAATTTGTGAAAAAAAAGCGAATTTAACAGCATAATAATGTGGCGTAATACCTGTTTACATTCAAGAAGGATATTCGTTCACTATTTACAGGGGGGAAAACTATGAAAAAACTATTGGCTTTTTTAATGTCGATGATGCTCTTTGCTGTACTTGCCGCAGGCTGCGGCGGCGGTGAAGACCAGGCAGGCGGTAAAGCCGCAACGCAGAAATTCATTAATATCGCAACAGGCGGCACTGCCGGTACTTATTATCCGCTCGGCGGCGCAATTGCGGATATCCTTAACAAGAATATTCCGGGCTGCAACGCTTCTGCACAGGCAACCGGCGCATCCATTGCCAACATTAACATGCTGCAGCAGGGGCAGGTTGATATCGCCTTCATTCAGAACGATAATGCTTATTATGCCGTAAACGGCACTGAAATGTTTAAAGACAAAAAAGTTACCAACCTTTATGGCCTGGCAACTCTGTATCCGGAAACCATTCAGATTGTAACCCTTGCCGAAACCGGCATTACCGACCTTTCCCAGGTTAAAGGCAAACGCGTAGCAGTAGGCGCACCGGGTTCCGGCACCGAAGCAAACGCACGCCAGATTCTTGCAGCATATGGCGTTACTTACGATGATATTAACGTTCAGTATCTTTCCTTTGCCGAAGCTTCCAGCGCACTGAAAGACGGCAACGTTGATGTTGCTTTCGTAACCGCAGGCCATCCGACCGCAGCTATTCAGGATATTGCTACCCAGAACGATGTAGTTCTGCTTCCGGTTGCAACGGATAAAGCTGATGCTTTGATTAAAGAATATCCGTTCTACACCAAAGTTAACATTCCGGCTAACACCTATAACAAACAGGCTGCTGACTGCTCCGCAGTAGCAGTACGCTGCATGCTTGCTGTAACCGATAAGATGGATGCTGATACCGGTTATGCAGTAACCAAGGCTATCTACACTAACCTCGACCGTCTTAAAGCAGCTCATTCCGCAGCAAATGTAATCACTAAAGAAAGCGCTATGGATGGCATGTCCATTCCTGTAAATGCAGGCGCTGAAAAATTCTTTAAAGAAAAATAACAATGTGGTTTAAAGAGACGCCCCGGTCACCGTTTGTGCTCGGTAACCGGGGTGTATCTAAATTATATACGGTTTTTATATGCAGCGTTATTGCCGCCGCAGGTTTGTTTTACTGGTATGCTTCGCAGCTTGTAGTTGCCATGCTGCCGGAGCGCGGTGCAAAAGCATGTTTTGCGGTTGAACCGGGAGAAACCTGGCAGATGGAATTCAAGCATTCTTATGAGCTTACGCTCTGGCGCGATAATTTTACCGTTAACGGCGCGGACGATATGATTTTAACGCATACCATTTACCAGTCGCAGGGGTGCGGCTTTCCGTTTTCGGCCTCTGAAGGGAAATTTGAAGCGCTGCCTGACGGGCATTTTAAACTTACATTAAACCGGCCTTATAAAATTATAAAAATGCGGCCCGCAGTGCAGGCGAGCCCCAAAATACTGCATAATGAAACTGTATATGATTTATGTAAGATGGTCGGGCACGGCACGCTGCTTACCATAAAAGCAGAACCGCGATACCGTTACTGGCTGGAATGAGTTTGTTTTTATAAAATTTGTTTGTGAGAGGTGGATGTAATGGATTTAAAGAAAGAAATTATTGACGATATTGAAAAGGCCCAGCTTTCCGCAGAAGAAATTTTAAGAAAATACGATAAAGAATCGGATAAGAGGGAACTTACGGGCATTTGGAATACGATTATTAATGCTATCTGCATTGTTTTCTGTATCTTTCAGGTTTATACTGCGGCGTTTGGTATTTTAGACGCGCAGCTGCAAAGAGCCATTCATCTGGCCTTTGGCTTTGCACTGGTATTTTTGCTTTACCCGATGCGCCAGTCCTGGTCGCGTAAGGAAATGAACTGGATTGACGTTGGCTTTGCCGTTGTAGGCGTTGCTGTTTCGATGTACATAGTTGTGTTCTACCACGATTTGGTACTGCGTGCAGGTATGAACAACGAAACGGACTATATTATAGCGCTGATTGGCACGCTGCTTGTAATTGAAGGCGCACGCCGCGTAGTTGGCTGGCCGATGATTACCATTGCCATTTTGTTTGTGCTGTACGGTTTGTTTGGGCGCATGCTGCCGGGTATTATCGCTCACCGCGGCCTTGGCCTGCATGAACTTGTAAACTACCTGTACTATACAACCGAAGGCATTTTCGGTACCCCGATGGGCGTATCTTCTACCTTCATTTATTTGTTCATTCTGTTTGGCGCTTACCTTGAAACTACCGGCCTTGGCAAATTCTTCATTGATATTTCCAATGCCATTGCAGGTTGGGCATCCGGCGGCCCTGCTAAAGTAGCGGTTATCTCCAGTGCTTTGGAAGGCACCGTATCCGGCAGCTCTGTTGCTAACGTAGTAGGCAGCGGTTCGTTCACCATTCCGATGATGAAAAAATTAGGCTACGGCAAAGACTTTGCCGGTGCCGTTGAAGCTGCGGCTTCTACCGGCGGCCAGTTAATGCCTCCTGTAATGGGCGCGGCAGCCTTTTTAATGGCTGAATTCGTAGGCGTTCCTTACATGGAAGTTGTAAAAGCAGGCGTTATTCCGGCTATTCTGTACTTTACCGGCATTTGGCTTGGCGTACATTTTGAAGCCAAAAAGCTCGGCCTTAAAGGCATGAGCCGCGATGAAATGCCGAGCTACAAATCTATTTTCATCGAAAGAGGCCATCTGGTAATTCCTCTTATCGCTATCATTTACTTCCTTACCAACGGTTATACTCCGATGCGTGCGGCTTTAGTAGGCATTGTGCTTGCAATTGTTAGCTCCTGCCTGCGCAAATCAACCCGCATTACCTTTAAAGATTTTGTAAACGGCATGATTAACGGTTCCAAAGGCATTTTGGGCGTACTTATTGCCTGCGCAACCGCCGGTATTATTATCGGCGTTGTAACCAAAACCGGCGTTGGCCTTAAAATGGCAACCGCACTGCTCGACCTTGCAGGCGGCCACCTTATGCCGGCAATGGTATTTACCATGCTTACTTCCCTTATCCTCGGCATGGGCGTGCCTACAACCGCTAACTACGTAATTACTTCCACCATTGCTGCACCGGCCCTTATCCAGATGGATGTGCCTGTACTGGCAGCGCATATGTTCGTATTCTACTTCGGCATTGTTGCCGATATTACCCCGCCGGTTGCTCTGGCAGCTTACGCCGGTTCCGGTATTTCCGGCGGCGACCCGCTGCGTACCGGTATCAACGCTTCCAAACTGGCTATTGCGGCATTCATCATTCCGTACATCTTTGTACTGTCGCCTGAAATTCTGATGATTAACGCTACTCCGTTCGGCGTTGTATTCTCTTGCTGCACGGCTATTTTGGGCATGGTTGGCGTTGCTGCGGCAATGGGCGCTTACTTTACCCGTCATTTGAGCTTCCTGCAGCGCTGCCTGTTCTTCTTCGGCGGCCTCGGCCTTATCGACCCGGGCCTGTATACCGACCTTATCGGCGTTGCGCTGATGGCAGTTGGTTATCTGTGGAGCCGTAAAAACCCCAAATAATTAAAAATGCTTCTTAAATTAAAGCCCGTCATGTTAAAATGGCGGGCTTTTGTAAAATGTTTGGAGAAATTTTTAAAACAGCTTGAATATAATACACAAGTGTGATATAGTATACACTATATTAAGGGTGCAACCCTAAAAGTATATTACAAAGGAGTAACGGACATGAATAAGGAAAAAGAATTTCTTCTCTGGTTCGAGCAAATGGAAAGAGGCGACGTTGCCATTGTAGGCGGCAAATCTTCCTCTCTTGGTGAAATGACATCTAAAACTGATGTACCTGTACCGTATGGTTTTGCAACTACTGCATATGCTTATAGATATTTTATTGAAAAGAGCGGCCTGAAAGAAAAAATGCAGGCTATCCTGGCTGAACTTACCGACGTTGAAAACAGCGCCCTGCTGCGCGACGTAAGCGCACGCCTGCGCGAAGCCATTATGGCAGAGGAAATGCCGGAAGATTTAAAAGCAGCCATTGCCGCAGCTTATGAAGAACTTGGCAAAAAAGTTGGCGAAGCTGAACCTTATGTTGCAGTACGCAGCAGCGCAACCGCAGAAGACCTGCCGGATGCCAGCTTTGCAGGACAGCAGGATACTTACCTTAACGTAAAAGGCGCAGAAAACATCATTGCGAAAGTTAAGGAATGCTATGCTTCCTGCTTTACCGACCGCGCCGTATACTACCGTGAAAAACAGGGCTTCGACCATATCGAAGTAGCTCTCAGCGCAGTTATTCAAATGATGGTATTCAGCAAAGCCGCCGGCGTTATGTTTACCGTTAACGTTGCTACCGGCGACGACAGCAACATCCTTATTGAAGCTGCTTTCGGCCTTGGCGAATATGTTGTACAGGGTACCGTTACCCCGGATAACTACACCGTTTCCAAAGCAGAAAACAAAATTGTTGACCGCTGCGTAAACGAGCAGGACGTTATGCTTGTGCGCAAAGAAGGCGGCGACTGCGAAGAACTGCCCGTACCGGAAGCAGAACGCAATGTTCAGACCCTTACCGACGAACAGATTCTTGAACTTGCAGGCTACGCTAAAAAAATTGAAGCACATTATGGCTGCTATATGGATATGGAATGGGGCATTGATTCCCGCAACGGCAAAATCTGGATTCTCCAGGCACGCCCCGAAACCGTATGGAGCCGCCGCAATAAAGAAAACAAACCTAAAGTTGAAGCAAAAGCAGCAGCTGCCGACCGCAAGGTTATCGTTAAAGGCCTGCCCGCAAGCCCGGGTCTTGTATCCGGCCGCACTCACGTTATCCTCGACCCGTCCCATATCGATGAGTTCAAGGAAGGCGAAATCCTCGTAACCGAAATGACCGCTCCTGACTGGGTACCGGCTATGAAGAAAGCCAAAGCCATTGTAACCGACAGCGGCGGAATGACCTGCCACGCTTCCATTGTAAGCCGTGAACTTGGCATTCCGTGTATCGTAGGCACCAAGAGCCGCGGTGAAGCTGCAACCACTACTGTTCCCGACGGCATTGATGTAACCGTTGACGCAACCCATGGCGTTGTATATGAAGGCATTCTGGAAGAAAAGAAACCGGAAGCACAGGCTCAGGCTGCTGCTCCCGTTGCCGAATACTTCCCGCCGACCGGCACTAAAATTTACATGAACCTCGGTGACCCGGACCTTGCAGAAAAATATTCCGCACTGCCCTGCGACGGCATTGGCCTGATGCGCGAAGAATTTATCTGGACCACTTACATTCACGAACATCCGCTGTATCTTATTAAAACCGGCCATCCGGAAAAAGTTGTTGACCAGCTTGCCGAAGGTATCCGCCAGGTATGCCAGGCAATGGCTCCGCGTCCGGTAACCCTGCGCTTCAGCGATTTCAAATCCAGCGAATACCGCGATTTGAAGGGCGGCGACGAATTTGAGCCGTATGAACCTTCCGCACTTCTTGGCTGGCGCGGCGCTTCCCGTTACTATGACCCGAAATATGTAGAAGCATTTAAACTGGAATGCCAGGCAGTACGCAAAGTACGCGAAGAATTCGGCCTGAAAAACCTTAACGTAATGATTCCGTTCTGCCGCAACGTGGAAGAATGTGAAAAAGTTACTGCCATTATGGCAGGCGAAGGCCTTGTACGCGGCAAAGACTTTAAAGTATGGCTTATGGCAGAAATTCCTTCCAATATTATTCTTGCCGACCAGTTCAACAAATATGTTGACGGTTACTCCATCGGCTCTAACGACCTTACCATGCTGATTCTGGGCTGCGACCGTGATAACGACACTGTATCCCATATTTATGACGAACGCAATCTGGCAGTACGCCGTGCAATCCGCCACCTTATCGAAGTTGCACATAAAGACGGCAAAACCGTTTCCATTTGCGGCCAGGCTCCGAGCGTATATCCTGAATTCTGCGAATTCCTCATTAAGAGCGGTATCGACAGCATGTCCGTAAACCCGGATACCGTTAAATTTACCAAAAAACTTGCCGCACAGCTTGAACAGCGCATTATGCTGGATGCCCTTACCGGCAGAGGCCGCGTTGAAACCGAAAACCTTGACTGGTAATTTTATCAATAAAGCGGTGTAATACCTGCAAACCCCGGAATTTAAAAGTTCCGGGGTTTATTTTTATACCTATACGGGAATGTAATATGTAATTCTAAAAGATAGAAAAAATAAAACGTATTAAAGTATTTATAAATATAAAAAACTTAATTAAATACGGTTGATTTTAGTATTTAACAGGTTTATAATAAAAGCATAACCGGATGCAAGGTCTACACTCTCACAATTCTTACAGGTTGGGGGAGTGTTTTTTTATGAAAAAATTACTGCTTGTTGTTATGAGCCTTGTGTGCATGCTTTTGATAGCGGCGTGTGCAGGGCAGAAAGAGGCCGGCGAGGAAGGTTCCCAGGTACTTAAAGTGGGGCTTGACGCCAACTTTCCGCCTTTTGAGTATTACCAGAAGGGCACGGATAATTTTACCGGGTTTGATGTTGAACTTATGCGCGGCGTGGCTGCAAACATGGGTTACAGCGGGGTTAAATTTGTAAATACCGGCTTAAATGATTTAATAAACGGGCTTAACGGCAAGCGTTATGATGTAATTGCCTCCGGTTTCAGCGTTACACCGGAAAGGCAGCAGGCGGTTGATTTTTCGGAAAGTTATTTGAATGACGGGTTCAGGATTGCTGTTGCTGCCGGAAACGATTTTACGGCAGATAGATAATATAAGCGCTTTAAAAGACAAGGTTGTTGCCGTAAAACATAACAGTTTTGCGCTGGCAATGGTTAATGATTTTGGCGGTGCTGCCAAAGTTATTGAAACGCCGAGCATAGAAGAAGCAATGGCCAAAGTAATTGACGGCGAAGCCGATTGTGCCGTAATTTCCAAATCGGCCGGCAGCTTTTTTATAGCAAACGGTTATGCGGATAAAATTAAATTTGCCTCCGGCGATTTAAAAACAGATAATGTTGCTCTCGCCGTAAGAAAAGGTGACAAAGAATTTTTAAGCAAATTAAATGAAGGCTTGAGAAACTTTAGAAAGTCACAGGAATTTGACCGTTTAAAGAAAACCTACTTTGGTGAATTTTAATGATTGGCTGGTGTATTAAATAAAAGGATAATGTTTTATACCCATACGGGTATACGATATATAAAATTAAATAGTAAAATTTACTGATAGTGTATTTACATTACTAAGAAGCAGTGCTAAAATATAACCAAGTTAATATTGTTGTGCAGTAATGTTAACCGGTGCAAAGCCGGTGCGGTCCCGCCGCTGTAAGGGCACGCCTGTTATGCAGGCAGGTTTTGGTTAAGCCCAAGCCAGCAGATTGCTGCACATAAGCATTTAGCTTAGCCTGCGGGAGACGGGTATGTATTGATAATTGCGCATTAAGGCGTTAATGTATCTTTGCATAAAAACCGTTTCCGAAAAACCGGGGACGGTTTTAATTATTTATTCAGACAGGAGGAATTAAAAATGGCAGAAGATTTTTTGGGCTATGGCGGAAGATTGGATGAAGAATTTGTTCATGCTGAAAACAAAAGCATAAAAACAGAACCTTTTGAAAAATTTGAGGTGCGTGCCGCGTTTGAAAAGCCGGAGCTTTTGGACGGGCTTGTGCGTTTAAAAACGGCAATGGGTGAAGCAGATTTTGAAAAATACATTAATCCGCTGGAAAACATTAACATCAGCGGCAGTTCGCTGTTAATACTTGCCGGTGCGGAAAAACTGCGTACTGCCCTTGTAAGCCGCTGGCTGCCGGTAATTAAGGCAGCGTTTAACGTAGTAAACGTACGCGTTGTAGGCGGAGGACGCGGCGGCGTTGATGCTTATTAAGCAAACAGGCCGCAGCGGAAAGAGCGGGGAAGCCAGGAGACCTTACTGTTTTTGCTGCGGCTTTATATAAATAAAAAATGGAGGAAAGCAAATGAAAAAAACTTTACTTTTAGCAATGACGATAGCGATGGGAATTACCGCTTCCGCGTACGCGGCAAATCCGTTCAGCGATGTTCCGGCAGGGCACTGGGCTTATGACGCTGTAAACAAGCTGGCGGCAGAGGGCGTGGTAGAAGGTTACCCGGACGGCACTTACGGCGGCGATAGGCTGATGACGCGCTATGAAATGGCGCAGATTGTGGCCAAAGCAATGGCGAAGGGTGCAAATGTAGACAAGCTTGCAGCGGAATTTGCCGATGAGCTGGACAGCCTTGGCGTGCGTGTAGCAAACTTGGAAAAGAAAAGTGATAATGTGCGCATTACCGGGCAAATCCGCTATGAATACGGCGACCGCAGCGGAGATTTGAAAGAGAAAAACTCTAAAGTTGGCAGCATTGCGCAGCACCGTTTACGTACCCGTATTTTTGTTAACGGTAATATTAACGAAGACTGGACCTATACCGGACGTTTTGAAAATAACCAAATTTTAAGCGATATTGACGGTAAGAGCAAGGGCAGTACTGGCGATGATGATGTGACTTTAAATCAGGCCTATGTCAGCGGCAGGCTGGGCGGCGTAAAAGTAATTGCCGGCAAGGGTGACCATTACACAGGCAACGGCTTTGTTTATGATGATACGGCGGAATTTATCCGCGCTACCTACGGCAAAGACGTACAGGTAAGCGCTTATGTTGGCAAACCAGTTACAACTGCCAGTGATTATGGCTACGAAAAAATGTGGGGCGGGGAAGTTTCCGGCAAAATCGGAAGGCTGACACTTGCTGCCGGTTATGACGAGTTTAAAGATTCCAAAGGCAGTGCAGATGCGTACAGCGGTGGTTATGTACCTGCCAAAAAAGGTGATGATAACGGCATTTGGAATGTAAGCGCTAAATATAAATTTGATGATTTTACTTTAGGTGCAACTTACCTGCATTCTGATGTGGACGTTTATAATTCGCCCTATAATGATGTTGACACCGACGGTTATGTTATCAGTGCCAATTATAAAGGTGCCGACAAAAACAAACCCGGCACATGGGGCCTGTTTGCCAACTACTATGACCAGGGCGCAGGTACTTTTGTAGCGCACACCATGTATCCCGGCGATTGGGGCTACTATATGGACGAAGGCTTTAAAGGCTATATGGTTGGCGGCGGCGTAACCCTTGCCAAAAACATGGTTTACCAGCTGCATTACTATGACCTTGAAGGCAAGGAAAGCGGACTGGATGACCAGGTGCTCTGGAGCCGTCTGCAAATTATGTTCTGATAAATTAAATTACCTGTACTGCCGGGATAAGGCATACGCAGCATAAGCAAAATATTTGCGGACTGCTGCCAGATAAGCTTTATCCGCAAGGCGGTGCAGGTTTTGCACTTTTAGGGAGGTATACCCATACGGGTATACCGTATAAAATACTAATTAAAATTTTTAACAAAAAAATTATTTACTTTATTAGTAATTAGTGCTAAAATTAAAACATGATAATTGAATAAACTGGTTAAAGGTGCCTTGTGGCTTAAAATGGAAATCCGGTGCAAAACCGGTACGGTCCCGCCGCTGTAAGCAGCTTTGCAAGTCAGCAGCCTGCCTTTAATGCTTTCCGGTGCTGCGTGTGACGGCATGGTAGCAAGAGAATTAAAATAAACTTAAGCGTTTGTGAACTCCCTGCTGCCAAACTGAAACGGCAGGGAGTTTTATTTTGGTTATCAGAAGTTTTGGTGAGGGAGTGGTGTGTTTTGTCAAATAAACAGTTATTAGGGAGCATTGGGCAGATAGTGCTTGTGCTTCTGGGCATCAGCTTTATAACCTTTGCGCTGGTAATGCTGTCGCCGGGCGACCCTGTGCGCCAGATGATTGCCGGCAACGAGGATATTGTTGTAAGCCAGCAGGAGGTTGAAGCGCTGCGCCATGAACTGGGATTGGACAAGCCGTTTATCTTCCAGTATCTCGACTGGCTCGGAAGGGCTGTTCAGGGTAATTTCGGTTTCTCGTACATGGTTAAAAAGCCTGTTATAGATGAATTAATTCACAGCCTTCCTGCAACGGTAATACTTGCCGTGGCGTCTACGGTTTTTATGCTTCTGGTTTCCATACCGGCAGGTATTTACAGCGCCGTTAAGCACAACAGCTGGTTCGATTATATGGTGCGCGGGCTTACTTTCGTCGGCGTATCGGTACCTAACTTTTGGATGGGCTTGATGCTGCTGTGGATTTTTGGGCTGAAACTTGGCCTGCTGCCTATTGTAGGCGGGCGCGTAAGTGCGGAAACGCTGGTGTTGCCTGCTTTAACGCTGGGTATAGTTATGGCGGCCAAATATACCCGCCAGGTACGCGCAACGGTGCTTGAAGAACTTAACCAGGATTATGTTGTCGGCGCGCGTGCCCGCGGCATGAGCGAAAGCCATATTTTATGGAAGGAAGTTCTGCCGAACGCCATGCTGCCGCTGATTACCCTGCTGGGCTTATCCTTTGGCAACCTTTTGGGCGGCGCGGCCGTTGTTGAAATAGTATTTTCGTGGCCGGGGCTTGGCTACCTTGCCGTACAATCAATTATTTACCGCGATTTTCAGCTGGTGCAGGGCATAGTGCTGTGGATAGCGCTGATGTATATGGTAATTAACCTTATAGTTGATATTTCCTATAATCATCTTGACCCGCGCTTAAGAAAGGCAGGTAAATAATATGCAGATACTTATAAATGGTTTAAAAACCAACCGTGCCTTTGCGGTATCAAGTTTTTTTGTGCTGCTGCTTATTGCTGTGGCACTGGCAGCGCCGTTAATTGCGCCGTATGACCCGCTTGAAGCAGTAATGCAGAACGCTTACCTGCCGCCTTCTGCGGAGCATTTATTCGGCACCGATAAGCTGGGGCGCGATAATTTCAGCCGTATTTTGTACGGCGCAAGCTATTCGCTTTCGAGCGTGCTGCTGCTTGTAACAATTATTTTTATAGTTGGCACAACGCTGGGCGTACTGGCAGGCTATTACGGCGGCAAGGTGGATATCGTCATTATGCGTATTTCCGATATGATGATTTCTTTCCCTGGCATGATTCTGGCCATAGCCGTTGCCGGTATTTTGGGCGGCAGCCTTATTAATGCCATTATAGCGCTGACGATTGTAACATGGACCAAATATGCGCGCCTTGCACGCAGCATGGTTTTAAAAATAAAAAAACGCGATTTTGTAGAAGCCGCAATAGTTAACGGCGGTACTTCAACACATATATTATGGAAACATATCCTGCCTAATATTCTGCCGCTGATGGTAATAACGGCGGCGTCCGATATCGGTGCCATGATGATGGAGCTGGCAGGGCTTTCGTTTCTCGGCTTCGGCTCACAGCCGCCTGCGCCGGAATGGGGCTTAATGCTTAACGAAGGCAGGCAGCAGCTGCAAACGGCGCCGTGGCTGATGATTTTCCCGGGCCTTGCAATTTTTGTTACGGTAGTAATTTTTAACCTGTGGGGTGACGCATTGCGCGACGTACTCGACCCGCGCCAGGAAGAATAAAAACTGTTTAATGGATGATATATAACGGAAAGGAAGATGTATTTATGAAAAAAACAGCAAAAATTACGGCAGCGCTTGCCATGATGGGATTACTTGCTTTTGCGGCAGCAGGCTGCGGCGGTGATGATTCCGCAAAAAGCGGTGCGGTTAAAGATACGGTAAAGTTTGGTGTTACCAACTTTGCCGACAGCCTTGAACCTACCGATAATTTCTTCAGCTGGGTTGTAATGCGTTATGGCCTTGGCGAATGCCTTGTTAAATTTGACGATAAAATGAATCTTACTCCGTGGCTTGCCGAAAGCTGGTCTATCAGCGACGATAAGCTGACCTGGACTTTTAAAATTAATGATAAAGCGGTATTCAGCAACGGCAACAAAGTAACTGCCGACGCCGTAAAAAAATCCATTGAACGCACTTTTGAAAAATCCAACCGTGCGGAAACCTTCTTTCAGTTTGACAATATTACTGCCGACGGCCAGAATTTAATTATCAAGACCAAAAATCCGGTACCGACTCTGCCGGGCATGTTGGCCGACCCGCTGTTCATTATTATTGATACCAGCGTAACAAACCGCGATTATGCAAAACAGGGGCCTATCTGCACCGGCCCGTATATGGTTAAGGAATACAGCAAGGCCAAAGCCGTTATGGAAGCAAACCCCAATTACTGGGACTGCAAGGTTCCGTTTAAAATTGCCGAAATTCCTACCATTGATGACCCCAACACCCGTGCAATGGCTTTGCAGTCGGGCGAAATTGATATGGCAATCAATATAGCTTCCGGCGACTTGCAGCTCTTCCAGGATAAAGCAAAATACAATATTTCCGAACTTGCTTCGCTGCGTACCGTACTGGCACAGATTAATATGAACGAAGGCCGTCCGTGCCACGACCCGAAAGTACGCGCTGCGCTTATCAGCTGCCTTGACCGCGAAACCTACAACAAAGTATTGCTTAAGGATACCTTCATTACAGGCAAAGCGCCCATTCCGCCTTCTTTGGATTACGGCTTTGACCAGCTGACCGACCCGAATGCCTATAATGTGGAACGCGCAAAACAGCTTTTGACGGAAGCCGGCTGGAAAGATACCAACAACGACGGTTATGTGGATAAAGACGGCAAAAACCTTGAACTTGACTTTATTTATTACAGCGGACGCGCTGAACTGCCGCTTTATGCAGAAGCAACCCAGTCCGACGCTAAAAAAATCGGCATTAAGGTTAATATGAAAAATATTGACTATAACGTGCTTGACTCAATCCGCCAGAGCGGCGATTTTGACCTTTGCATTTCCAATATTCTTACAGCCAACAGCGGCGACCCTGCCGTATACCTTAACTGGTACTGGAAAACCGGCGACCCGCAGAATGCTACCGGTTACAGCAACCCGGAATATGATGCTCTGAGCGACAGGCTTGCGGTTGAATTTGACCCTGCCAAACGCCGCGATTTAATGATTCAGATGCAGCAGATTCTGCTTAACGACGGCGCAGGTTTGTTCTTTGGCTATCCTAAAACAAATATGGTAAGCAAAGTAACCTTGAAGAACGCCGATATTAAACCGGCAGATTATTACTGGCTGACTAAAGATATTGCCCCTGCTGATTAAGATGTAAAGAAGGGATTAAATTAATGCTTCTTGATGTAAAAAATTTGGACGTAAGTTACGGTGACAAGCTCACCGTAACCGGCGCCAGCATTGAACTTGATAAAGGCGAAATTCTGTCAATTGTAGGCGAATCGGGCAGCGGCAAAACAACCGTTATCCGTGCCATTATGGGCTGCCTGCCGGGCAGAGGGCATGTTTCGGGCGGCAGCATAACTTTTGACGGGCGCGATATGCTGAAAAACACGCGTGAGGACTGGCGTAAAATCAGCGGCCGAGAAATGTCGATGATTTTTCAGGACAGCGGCAATATGATAAACCCCATCCGCCGCATAGGCGAACAGTTTACAGATTACATTCTTGCGCACGCTCCGCAGAAATCGAAGGCGGAAGCCACAGAAATGGCGAAAGATATGCTTAATAAAGTACGCCTGCCGAACCCGCAGAATATTATGAACAGTTATCCGTTTGAACTTTCAGGCGGCATGCGCCAGCGCGTGGGTATTGCCATGGCCATGATATTCAGCCCCAAGCTGCTTTTGGCAGACGAGCCTACCAGTGCGCTTGACGTTACCACGCAGGCGCAGATAATACGCCAGATTGTTGACGTACGCAATGAATATAATGCGGCGGTAATTTTGGTAACGCATAACATTGGTGTGGCTTCGTATGTATCTAACAAGCTGATGGTTATGAAAAACGGGCATGTGGTGGAAAGCGGCGGGCGTGAAATTATTGAAAACCCGCAGCACGCCTATACCAAAGAACTGCTTGCGGCTGTGCCGGTATTGGGAGATAAAAAATATTATGAACGCTGAAGCACCTGTATTTTTACAAATTAAAAATTTAACAAAAAAATTTGCGGCCGAAGGCGGAAAAATGCTGACGGCCTGCGATAATGTTACCCTTAACGCCTATGCCGGGCAGACGCTTGGCATTATAGGCGAATCGGGCTGCGGCAAAAGCACGCTGGTGCGTACTATTTTGCAGATACATCCGGCAAGCGGCGGCGAAGTTATTTTTGACGGGCAGGACATTTTAAAACTGCGCGGTGAAGCGGCACGCCAGAACAGGCGTAAAATACAAATGGTGTTTCAGGACCCGGCAGCCGCTTTTAACCCCAAAATGAAGGTTAAAGAAATTGTTTGCGAACCTTTGCTGAATTTTGGGCTGATAAAAAAGAGCGAAGTTGATGCCAAAGCGGCGGAACTTTTGCGTATGGTAGAACTGCCGGAAGATTTTAAGGACCGTTACCCGCATAACATGAGCGGCGGGCAGCGTCAGCGTTTGGGCATTGCGCGCGCGCTTTCGCTTGAACCAAAGATTGTGGTGTGCGACGAAGCTACAAGCGCGCTTGACGTTTCGGTGCAGGAAAAAATCTGCGAGCTTTTGGTGCGCCTGCAGAAAGAAAAAGGCATTACCTACCTTTTTATCTGCCACGATTTGGGGCTTGTTGATTTAATGTGCCACCAGATTGCCGTTATGTATTTGGGCAATATCGTGGAATATATCGGTTATGGAAGGCGCATCAGCACCGAGGGCATGCATCCTTATACAAAGGCACTGATGAAATCGGTGTTTAAAGTAGATTTTAAACCGGGCGAAAAAATAGAACCTCTGGAAAGTGAAATTCCAAGCCCGCTTGATTTGCCGAAAGGGTGCCCGTTTCAAAGCCGCTGCGGGCAGTGCATGGAAATTTGCCGCAGCGTAAAACCAGAACTTAAAGAAGTTGTGCCCGGGCATTTTGTGGCTTGCCACCTGGTTAACGGAAATTTTTGAGCCATTGTAAAAACTAAATAAAAAAGCCGCTTTTACAGCGGTTTTTTTGTTATAATTATGTTATACAGTATTAAAATTTTTGTCGGCAGGGGGGATTCCTAATGGATAAATACATTATGGCGCTGGATTTAGGAACAACCAGCTGCCGCTGCATTATATTTGATAAAAACGGACGGATTTGCAGCGCGGCGCAAAAGGAGTTTACCCAGTATTTTCCGCAGCCCGGCTGGGTTGAGCATGACGCGGAGGAAATATGGGCAACCCAAACCGGCCTGATGTATGAAGCAATGAGTAAAATTGATATTACCATTAACGAAATTGCAGGCATTGGCATTACCAATCAGCGCGAAACCACGGTTTTATGGGATAAAGAAACCGGACGCCCGGTACATAAAGCGATTGTGTGGCAGTGCCGCCGCACGGCAGGCTATTGCGACGAACTGAAAAAACTCGGCATGGCGGAGTTCTTCCGCAGCAAAACAGGGCTTGTGCTGGACGCTTATTTTTCGGCAACCAAACTGCGCTGGCTGCTTGATAATGCTACTGGCGCACGCGAACGTGCGGAAAAAGGCGAACTGCTTTTCGGTACGGTTGACAGTTGGATTATCTGGAAGCTGACGGGCGGTAAGGTGCATGTAACGGATTATTCCAACGCATCGCGCACAATGCTTTTTAATATCCATACCTTAAAATGGGATGAAGAAATTTTACGCGTTTTAAAAATTCCGCAGCAGATTCTGCCGGAGGTTAAGCCTTCGAGCCATGTTTACGGCTATACGGACAGCAAGCTTTTCGGGCGCGAGGTGCCTATTGCAGGCGCAGGCGGCGACCAGCAGTGCGCTTTGTTCGGGCAGACCTGCTTTGAGCGCGGCGAAGTAAAAAATACTTACGGCACAGGCGGCTTTATGCTGATGAATACCGGCACTTCGCCGGTAAATTCGCATAACGGGCTGGTTACAACTATCGCCTGGGGCGTAGATGACAAGGTTGAGTATGCGCTGGAAGGTTCGATTTTTGTTGCCGGTGCTGCCGTGCAGTGGCTGCGTGATGAACTTGGGCTTATCCGTGATGCGGCGGAATCGGAAGTGCTGGCAAAATCAGTGCCGGATGCCAACGGCTGCTATGTTGTGCCTGCCTTTGTCGGGCTGGGCGCGCCCTACTGGGACCAGTACGCCAGAGGCGCGATTGTAGGGCTTACAAGGGGCGTAAACCGTAATCATATTGTGCGCGCAACGCTGGAATCCATAGCGTACCAGGTAAATGATGTTTTAATGGCAATGCAGGAGGACAGCGGCATGCCTATAACATCTTTGCGTGTTGACGGCGGCGCGTGCGACAACGATTTTTTAATGCAGTTTCAGGCAGATATTTTAAATACTTCCGTTGTAAGGCCGTACTGCATTGAAACAACGGCTATGGGTGCGGCATATCTGGCCGGGCTTGCCGTAGGCTATTGGCGCAGCAAGGAAGAAATTTTGGCTAACCATGTTATTGCCGCCGAGTTTAAGCCGCAGATGGGGCAGGCTAAAAGAGAAAACCTTTTGCAGGGCTGGCACAATGCCGTTAAAGCAGCTTCTGTAAGGATTTAATATTATATTTTATGTTTGGCATAATGGAAGGTAAGTAATTTGCCTTCTGTTATGCCGGCTAAAAAAATTATAAAAATCTTTCAAAAAAGTATAGATGAATATTCGCTCATGTGTTATAATAATGGTAACCAAAGAGTGCTTTGGCTATATTTTTTAAACAATATATGAATGATTGCTCAAATGTAAAGGAGAACATATTATGCCATCCCAAAAAGTACGTGATTTAGCGGATATAAGAAACGGCAGTGATGAAGTGCGTACGCATAACCATCATCATGAAGATGGGGCCTGCTGCTGTGGCCACCATCACCATGAACACGGTGACGAGTGCGGGCATGAGCACAACCATGAGCCGGAACACAAGCACGGCCATGACGAAGCGTGCGGCTGCGGCGAAGCTCATACTCATGAAGGGCATGAACATGATGCCTGCTGTGGTAAAGAACATGAGCACCACCATCACGGCTGCGGTTGTGGGGAAGAACAGCATCACCACGAACATGGTCATGATGAATGTGGTTGCGGACATGAGCACCACCACGAACATCAGCATAGCGAAAGCTGTGGCTGTGGGGAACATCACCATGAACACGAAGAAAGCTGCGGCTGCGGACATGAACATCATCACAGCCACCACGTTCCGGGTCACCCGGAGAACTGCCGGTGCGAAATCTGCCATCCGCACGAAGAATACTGTGACGTGTGCGGCGAAAGCCTTGAAAACTGTACCTGCCGCATGCCAGACGCTCACTGTGTGAAGAAGGTTTATATATTAAAAAATCTGGGCTGCGCCCATTGCGCGGCTAAAATGGAGCACCGCATTAAGGAGCTGCCCGGAGTTGAATATGCCAATATCAGTTACGTTACCAAACAGCTGCGCCTTTCGGCGGTTAACCACGAAGCGGTTTTGCCTGCGATAAAGGAAATCTGCACTTCGATAGAAAGCGGCGTTGAAGTTGTGCCGCGTGAAGGCGAAGGACCCTTTAATTTTAAAACGCAGGTTTATGTGCTTGAAAACCTTGGCTGCGCCAACTGCGCCGCTAAAATGGAGCGTGCCATTAATGAGCTGCCGCAGGTAAGCGAAGCTACCATTACTTTTGCAACCAAACAGCTTAAGGTTACGGCGCGTGATTTTGACGGGCTGCTGCCGCAGATGCAAAAAATCTGCTCCGGCATAGAAAGCGGCGTTACCGTAAAAGAACGCGAAGGCGCCGCTGTTTTGGCACCGCATGTTGAAGAACGCAAACGCGGAAGCTTTTCGCTTTCTTCCGAAACTATGACGCTGGCGGAACTTGTTGTTGGCGGCGTGCTGTTTATAGCGGCAGAATTTTTGGGGCTTATTCCGGAAGCTTATTACTTATATGTTTTGGTTGCCGCTTATGTTCTTTTGGGCGGCAGGGTTGTTCTGGCGGCCGTTAAAAATCTTTTAAGCGGCAATTTGTTTGACGAAAACTTTTTAATGACCATTGCAACGCTGGGCGCATTTGTAATTGCCGCTTATGAAGAAGCCGTCGGCGTAATGTTCTTTTACCGTGTTGGCGAATATTTTGAGCACCGTGCGGTGGAAAAAAGCCGCGGGCAGATTATGGATGCGGTTGATATGCGCCCGGAAACCGTTAACCTGCTTGTAGGCGAAGAAGTGCGTGTAATTCCGGCGGCGGACGCCCATGTAGGCGATATTCTGCTGGTACGCGCCGGTGACCGCATACCGCTGGACGGCGTGGTAATAGAAGGCGACAGCCTTGTTGATACTTCGCCGGTAACAGGTGAGCCGGTGCCTGTACGCAAGCATTACGGTGACGAAATTACCAGCGGCTGCATTAATACCAACGGCATGCTGAAAATACGCGTGGAAAAAGTGCTTTCGGAATCCATGGTTACACGTATTTTGGACAGCGTGGAAAACGCAGCGGCTTCCAAACCGCAGATTGACCGTTTTATTACCCGCTTTGCAAGGGTATATACTCCGTTTGTGGTTGTTGTGGCAACGCTTACGGCGCTTGTGCCGGGTTATATTACCGGCAACTGGCAGCACTGGATTTACACGGCGCTGACCTTTCTTGTAATAAGCTGCCCCTGCGCACTGGTGCTCAGTGTGCCGCTGGCATTTTTCTCCGGCATCGGCGCAGGTTCGCGCTACGGCATTTTGTTTAAGGGCGGCTCCGTAATGGAAGCACTTAAAAACGTACACGCCGTTGTAATGGATAAAACCGGCACCGTTACCAAAGGCAATTTTGTTGTGCAGAAAGTAATGCCTGCCACCGGCGTAGAGGAAACCGAGGTTTTGCAGCTTTGCGCTGATGTGGAAGCAATATCCGCCCATCCCATTGCCGTAAGCATTGTAAATGCGGCCAAAGAGCGCGGGCTTACGCCGGTGCGACCGGTGAGCTTTAAAGAAATAGCGGGTGAAGGCATTGTTGCCCAAACCTTAAACGGCACCGTTATCTGCGGCAGCAAAAAACTTATGGCCCGTTATAAAATCAGCTGCGGCGGTTTTGAAAATTCTGCCTACGGCACGGAAGTGCTGCTTGCCCAAAACGGCAGATACATGGGGCATATAGTTATTGCCGATACCATTAAAGATGACGCTGTGGAAGCAGTAAAAGAAATTAAGGCCATGGGGCTTACAACGGCTATGCTTACGGGTGATGCGGAAGCAAGCGCACAGGCAGTTGCTGCTGCCGCCGGCATAGATGAAGTGCGCGCCAAACTGCTGCCGCAGGATAAACTTAACGAACTTGGCCGCCTGCGCAGCAAATACGGCAGCGTAATGTTTGTTGGCGACGGCATTAACGACGCTCCCGTGCTTGCCGGTGCAGATGTTGGCGCGGCTATGGGCAGCGGTGCAGATGCAGCGCTTGAAGCAGCAGACGTGGTATTTATGAAATCCGAAATGCGCGCCATTCCGCAGGCAATTAATATTGCCAGACGCACGGGGCGCATTGCCTGGCAGAACGTTATTTTTGCGCTGGGCGTAAAAGCAGTTATTATGATAGCAGGCCTTGCCGGTTTTGCGTCAATGTGGGCGGCTGTGTTTGCCGATACCGGCGTCGCCATGCTGTGCGTAATAAATTCCATCAGAATTTTGTATCAGAAAAATTAATATAAAAAAGGCTGCACCGTAATTATTTTACGGCACAGCCTTTTTGTTTTTTAGGTTATTTTTCCTGCCACAAATACCATACGGCAAGCGAACGCCACGGGCGCCAGTGTTCTGTCAGTTCCAGAATCTGCTTGCGTTTGGGCATAGCGTTAAGGTTAAAAATTTCTTTAACACGTTTTTGAAAAATAAAATCGGCGGTAGGGGCAATATCGGTGCGGCACAGCGCTAAAAGCAAAAACATCTCTGCTGTCCACTGGCCAAGCCCTTTTATTTTTATCAGCTGCTTGGTAATTTCGCTGTCGCTCATACCGGCAAATTTATCCATTGTAACTTCGCCGTTTAAAACCGCTTCGGCAAAGCCTTTAAGATACATTACCTTCTGCGGCATAATACCGCAGCTGCATAAATCGCTTTCGGCGGCAGAAGCTATTGCTTCCGGCGTTATGGGCGTTCCGACGGTTTCTTCCAGGCGCTTGACCATTGCCAGGCTGACATCCGGCGGAAGCTGCTGGGAAATGATACCGGTAACAAGCGTGCCAAAATATTTTTCCGGGGCTTCCGGCTGTAAATTGCAAGGGCCGTATTTTTCAATAAACGGAATAAGTTCAGGTGCGTTTTCACGCAGATAGCGGCTGCCAAGAGCCCAGTCCGGGGCTGTAAGCATAAAGGTAACCTCCTGTATAGTTAAATATGAAACGGTAAATTATCTGAATAACATTATAGCATAAATGGCTGCAAAAAACTTAAAAACATTTTTGGCACGCCGGCATGTAAATAAAAAAGCAAATTAAGAAAATTTTACAAAAAGGCTTGCATTAAATAAATTTTTATGGTAATATTTATATCTGTCAGGACACTGACATGAGGCCCGGTGGTTCAGTTGGTTAGAATGCCGCCCTGTCACGGCGGAGGTCGTGGGT
>ENA-OROH01000120-OROH01000120.1-human-gut-metagenome-genome-assembly--contig:-NODE-120-length-86308-cov-3.007246_pt1 | contig 86308 bp, 78 predicted proteins | sample MGYA00242125_ERZ509042 | MGnify/ENA primary metagenome ERZ509042 (study PRJEB26280, sample SAMEA2338738) | human gut metagenome | biome: human gut; feature: human-associated habitat; material: faeces... | reverse complement strand
CACACAATGATTGCCTACTTCGGTATGAATTGAATAGGCGAAATCTATAGGCGTAGAGCCATAACGCAAGCTCATCGCCTCACCCTTTGGCGTAAAAACGTATACCTCTTTGGGATCAAGATCGGTTTTGAGCGACTTCAAAAACTCACGAGAATCCTTAGTTTCATCCTGCCAGTCGACCATTTCTCTTAACCAAGCAATTTGCTTATCAAGAGCGGTATCTTTGCCTTTGCCACCTTTTTCCTTATAGCGCCAATGAGCAGCAACGCCATATTCGCTCATTCGATGCATTTCTTCGGTGCGAATCTGAACTTCAAGTGGACGGCCAGCAGGACCAATAACCGTTGTATGTAAGCTCTGATACATGTTGAATTTTGGCATGGCAATATAATCTTTAAAACGACCTGGCATAGGATGCCAAAGGCTATGAACTGCACCAAGCGCCGAATAGCAATCACGAACCGTAGTAACAATAATGCGAACTGCAATAAGATCGTAAATCTCAGAAAAGCCTTTGCCTTTCTTTGTCATCTTAGAATAGATGGAATACAAGTGTTTTGGACGACCCATAATCTGAGCCTCAACACCAATTTTTTCCATTTCACCATGCAAAATATGAATAATTTTTTTCAGGTATTCTTCCCGCTCTTTACGCGTTTCTGAAACCATGCGAGAAACTTGCTTAAACTTGTTAGGCTCAAGATAGAAAAACGATAAGTCTTCCAATTCCCATTTAATGGAACTAATACCTAAACGATGAGCAATAGGAGCATAAATTTCCAATGTTTCACGCGCTTTAAAAATGCGTCGATCTTCCTTTAGAGCCGAAAGCGTACGCATGTTATGAAGGCGGTCAGCCAACTTAATTACAATAACGCGAATATCTTTGTTCATCGCTATGAGCATTTTGCGGAATGTTTCAGCCTGCTCATCTGATAGACTTTCAACTTCGATTTTGGTGATCTTCGTAACACCATCAACCAAATCAGCAATGGACTGACCGAATTCTTCAGCCACTTCATCTTTAGTAGTAGAGGAATCTTCCACCGTATCATGCAGCAAAGCGGCACACAGAGTTTCAACATCCATATGTAAGTCTGCCAAAATAATTGCAACCTCAACGGGATGGATAACGAAGGGCTCACCTGATTTTCTTTTTTGTCCCTTATGCGCCTTACAAGCAAACTCAAACGCACGTTTAAGCGTATCAAGATCTTCATTTCCTAAATACTGAGAACTTAGATGTAAAAGCTCATTGAATCGTTCTTCTGGCGAAGCGCCCATTGGCGCAAGAGTAGATGCTTTAATTGTTGGATCTACTGGAGTAACAACAACTCCAGAGAGGGTTGTATTTGAAGAAGCAGTTCCCATGACGCACCCCCTTACTCAAACGGCAATAACGGTCTCTGAATCCGCTGCTGCAGTTGCATTTTTGTATTCTTAAAAACCCATGAAGAAAAGCTTTTGAAAATTTCGATTTCTTCCATGCCCTCACGATAGCGGGCACTGTCGAAAAGCTCCACTTTTCCTTTATAGTCTACGACATGAATAGCACAACCTACCTCTTCTTCGGAGGTTTTTTGTACCTCAATGAGTCCTAACTCAGAAAAAACCGTCACACCACATTTAACCTGCGAAGCGGTAATAGTAAAAGAGGGGAACAACTTTGTTGCCTGCTGCGCCACTTCCTCATACGAAATAGAAACGAAGTAATCTTTTTGTGATCTCTGTATACCACGAAGCTGTCGATAAATCTGCGCCATATCATCATGATTTGGCGTGAGATCATTAAGGATAGACTCATTAAGAACGCTGTCGTTTTTTGCGAAAAGTAAATGCACCGTTGCATCTTCCCCATCGCGACCTGCCCTACCGCTCATCTGATTGAATTCAACCTCGCTAAAAGGCAAGTGATACAAAACCACATGACGAACATTTGGAATATTAATTCCCTCCCCGAACGCGGAAGTCGCAATAAGTACCTGAAGTTCACCAGTACGGAAAAGCTCCTCGACCCGTTCGCGTTCTTCACGCGACAAACCAGCATTATAAAAACCAATCATCCAAGCAATTTGCGGCAATTGCTTTCTTAAGTCGCGCGCAATAGCAATAGATTCGAGACGAGAGTTGACATACACAATTGTTTTTTCTCCGCTTGCAGCAATATTAACCAAATAACGTAGTCGATGCTTCAAACCACGATGATCATCTATAGTCAAATTTTCACGAGCAGTGTCATCATATATGCAAGAAGAGATCCCTAAAATGGATTGAATGTCTTGAGCAATGTGTTCATCTGCTGATGCAGTAAGAGCAAGCGTTAAAGGATTACCAAGAGCTTCACGCGCTAATCCCAAGTTTGGATACGAGGCTCTAAACCCAGCCTTAGACAAAGCTACATGGTGCGCCTCATCAACAACCAGGAAAGAAAACACGTCTACGGCAACAAATTCATCAAGATGCGCTTCAAGATATTCAGGTGTTGTTAAAACAATATCAACAAGACCTTCACTTAAGCGCGTCATTACATTCAACCTATTATCGCGCGAAGTATCGCCAGTGAGCACTTCAACCTCAATACCGAACTTTCGAACAGACTCTTTGAGATGGAATGCCTGATCTGATATGAGGGCACGCAAAGGGTATACAAAAAGACTTGCTCGATGGTTTTTTAAAGCAAGTTCTACGGCAAACGTTTGAAAAACAAGCGACTTCCCTCTGCCCGTTCCCATAATTCCAAGCGTTGAAACTCCAGCATCTAAGGCGGTGAGTAACTCAATTTGAGCCTGATGCAACGTACCTTCACCAATAAAGGCGCGAAGTATTGCTCGACGAAGGCTCACGGGGTCATTATAGGCAAGCTCATTCCATGCCTTGCGCTCTTTACACGTCACATCAGCACTGACATCGCCCGTAAGATTAGGGCCTTGCTCTTCTTCCGAGGCCAGCGCTCCTGCTTCATCGTCATGAAACAATCCCTGGAGAAAGTCTTGATCTTCTTGACACGAGCACGCCGCCAAAGCAGAACACGCCGCAACGGGAACAAGCGAAGATACAATTGCTTTGACATTACGTCTGCCACGCCAAACATCAATTTGAAGTTCAAATACCGCATCAATAACGGAAGGACAAGCTTGCAGCTCTTTAATGGTACTGCAATGAAACATAATTCCCTCAAGGGAAGATTTCCCATCGCTAAAGGTGCAAGAGAGATGATTTTTATCGGCTCCTACCGCTCTGCTGTAGGCAAGCGTAACAGAATGAGCCAAAAAACGTGGAATTTTATTTTCTTGTCCAAACGGAGCAAGCAGCTCAATTTTTTCAACATTTTCCTTGGTAAGCTCAGACAAATTAACACCTGCATCAACAGTGATGCGGGGAGAAAATTCTTCACTCGGAAGCTTATCCATATATCCACAAAGACGCTCAAAAAAGGCCGGTAAGTTATTTACGGGAAGGGTTACCCCAACCGCTGCTTCATGACCACCAAAACGCGTAAGTAAATCTTGGCAGGATTCTACCGCTTTAAAGAGATTAATCTCTCCTACACTGCGACCTGAACCGCGCGCTTCCCCACCATCGATAGTAAATAGAATAGAGGGAACACCGTAACGAGAAGCAAGACGCGAAGCAACAATGCCTTTAACGCCCTCATGCCAACCTTCACCTGAAACAATCAAGACACGTTCGTTGTTGTAGGTTTCCTCTGCCTTTTTAAGAGCAAGATCCGTGAGTTCAGACTCAATTGAACGTCGCATGGTGTTGGTTGCCTCGAGTTCTCGTGCAAGCGTGCTTGCCTCAAGAAAATCATCACACATGAGTAAATCAAGAGCTAACTGTGCATTTCCCATTCGTCCAGCAGCGTTAAGCCGCGGAACAATAGTGAAACTTAAATTGCTCGAGCTTAGAGCTGTATCACCAAAACCCGATTCGTTAAGCAAAGCAGCAAGACACGCTCTTGGGTTGTCGTTGATTATTTTGATTCCCTCAGAAACCAGGGCGCGATTCTCTCCCACCATTGGCATAAGGTCTGCCACGGTTCCAAGGGTTGCAAAGTCTATCAATTCCCGCCAAAAATGAGGCATCCCAAAACGAGAGCAAAGTGCCTGAATCACTTTTAAGGAAACACCCGCACCCGCCAAAATAGAACTAGGAGAATCTGAACATTTAGGATCAACTAAGGCAACGTTTTGAGGAACAAGGCCCGAAGGCTCATGGTGGTCAGTGACAATCAAGCTGACGCCCGCATCAGTTAAAAAGTGAGCCTCTTCCTTTGCTGATATACCATTATCAACCGTGATAACCACATCAGGTTCATACGTCAGAGCGCGAGCAATTGCGGCTTCCGTAAGACCATAACCTTCTTCGAATCGCAAGGGAATAAAAGGAACAACATCTCCGCCAACCTCACGCAAACCACGTGCCATGATAGTTGTTGCCGATATTCCATCAAGGTCAAAGTCACCGAAAACGAGAATTCTTTTATGATCTTTTACCGCCTGTTCAAGCTGAGAAACAACTGCTTCCATTCCTTCGATTTCATAAGGATTGTGCCAATCCTTATCGATACTGGCATTGAGAAATGATGTTGCTTTTTCAATCGTGTCGACACCACGAGCAACCAGAACAGTCGCGATGAACCGCGGTAGTTGAAAATGATCTTCTATGGTTTTTATCGCGGTCTCGTCCGCAGAAAGAATATTAATACGCGCTGACATGTGTCTACCAATCTCTTTTTCCTTAAGTATTGTCTCACAAACCCCAAGAAAAAAGAGCAGAGGCAAACAAATGAGAGCTAAGCGTTGAATTTCGCTTGTGTTTTCTCCAAGCCAACTTCCATCAAGGACAAAACAGCTTTAGATGCCTTATAGCAAACAGCATCAAAGTCATCTTTTGCTTCTTTGCGTGGTACCGACAAAACATAGTCAGGCACTTTCATCTTTCCTGGAGGTCGACCAACACCAACTCGAACGCGATAAAAATCGCGAGAACCAATTTTGTCGATAATTGAACGAAGACCATTATGACCCGCGTGCCCACCGCCCTTTTTCACACGTATGGACGTTGAGGGAATGTCGAGTTCGTCATGTACGACAATCAGATCATCAACACCAAGGCCATATTCTTTACAGAGACGAGAAACGGGACCCCCTGAAAGATTCATAAAGCTTTGAGGTTTTACAAGCAAAACCTCCACGCGCACACCGTTAAGGGTGATTTTACCCGAGCCCACAAGAGCACCACAGGTTGTTTTCCAGTACGTGACACCTAGTTCCTCGGCGAGCAAATCAACCGTTTCAAAACCAGCATTATGACGTGTATGAGCGTACTCTTCCCCTGGATTACCTAAGCCAATAATTGCGAACATCGTAATGAAATCCTACAGAGCAAACTCTGGATCGAACAAAGAGGCAACAGATTCGTTGGTATACACGTTCCTGATAGCACGAGCCAAAAGTGGAGCGACGGAAATAACCCTGATTTTGCCCGTACGACGCTCTTCAGGAATACGAATGGTATTGCAAACTACCACTTCATCAATCTGAGATTCCGCGATGCGTTCATATGCTGGACCAGAGAACACAGGATGAGAAGCACAAACATATACCTTATCGGCACCTTTTTCCTTAAGCGTTGCAACGGCGGCACAAAGCGTTCCCGCAGTGTCGATCATATCGTCGTTAACGATACAGGTTTTACCCGCAACATCTCCGATAAGCGCTGTGATTTCAGCCTTATTATGACCCGGACGGCCCTTATGCATAATCGCCAAATCCGACTCAAGCATATCGGAAAGCTTCTTAGCAGCTTTCGCACGACCAACATCAGGGCTGACGACACAAAGATTTTCTGACGTAAGACCCTTCTTCTTGAAGTAATCCGCAAAGATAGGTAAAGCAGTTAAGTGATCTACGGGAGTATCAAAGAAACCCTGAATCTGACCTTGGTGAAGATCAACCGTAATAACACGATTGATGCCTGAAACCGTCATGAGATTTGCTACCAACTTTGCGGTAATAGGCTCACGAGCGGCAGCTTTTCTGTCCTGACGAGCATAACCATAGCAAGGAACAACCGCATTAACAGTACGAGCCGAAGCACGTTTAGCGGCATCGGCCATAATGAGAAGCTCCATAATTGCTTCGTTGACATTTGGCGTAGAAGTTGACTGAACAATGAAAACATCCGCGCCTCGAACACTTTCAAGATAACGAGCGTAAATTTCACCGTTAGAAAACTTTTCCAACTTTACATTCCCTAGGGTAGTTCCAAGGGAAGAAGCGATCTCTTCAGCAAGTTCTGGACACGTTGAGCCAGAAAAGATTGCCAAGGTTTTTGTCATATTGCTCATGGTGATTCCTTTTACTCTCGTTCAATAGAACAGTTACTTCACACGTTGGATATCTTAATACGTTCCCATACAATACCTAAGCGGTATTTTCTACTCTTCCTTATTTTTTTCGTTCCAATGAGGGATTTCCGTTTGTCGAGCGCGGCCTAAACCTAATGCATACGCAGAAACATCTTTAGTTATTACCGAACCGGCGCCAATCAAAGCACCTTCGCCAATAGTTACCGGCGCAACGAGCATTACATCACTTCCAACAAAAACATCATCTTCAATGACAGTTGGCCATTTTTTCTCGCCGTCGTAGTTACAAGTAATAGTTCCAGCACCAATATTAATGTCTTTTCCAAGGGTGGCATCACCAATATAGGAAAGATGCGGAACCTTTGAACCCACGCCAATCGTTGATTTTTTTATTTCAACGTGCGTCCCCACCTTAGAACCATCACATAAATGCGTAAGTGGCCTCAAATAAGCACGGGGGCCCGTTGTTACTTCATTGTCGATAACCGTTTCAAGAGCAATGGTTTCCTCAATAGCACAATTCGACCCAACTATAGTATCGGTCAAACGAGAGTTAGGGCCAACAACCGTTCCCTTACCAATCGAGGTTTTACCAAACAAGAACGTCATGGGCAAAAGCTCAACATCTTGTTCGATGGTTACATCAGGACCAATCCAAGTAGTTCGAGGATCCATGATGGTAACGCCATTATTCATGTGGAAGGTATTAATTCTTTCCTGGAGAATCTGAGTGGCCTCTGCAAGCTGAACACGAGAATTAACTCCCAAGCATTCCCTTGGGTCTACAGCCTTCAAGGCAAGAACTTTCTTCCCTTTAGAACGAGCAATCGATACAACATCGGTAAGATAAAACTCGTTCTGAGCATTATCAGAGGAAACCTCATGCAATGCTTCAAAAAGAAATGCCGTATCAAAACAATAGAAACCCGAATTGCATTCCTTAATTACCATTTGGGCTTCTGAACAATCTTTCTGTTCAACAATACTGCAAATTTGACCATCAGAATCACGGACGATACGACCATAACCAAAGGGGTCTTCAACATCCATTGTCAGCACAACAACCGCAGCATTTTCTTTTTCTCGGACGGAAAAGAGTTTTTCGATAGTTTCAGAAGTAACTAAAGGCGAATCACCCGTAAGAACAACAAGAGATCCCGTTTTATCTTTAAAGGCAGGTTCGGCAACCTGAACCGCATGCGCAGTTCCGAGCTGCTCTTCCTGGATAACCGAAACCGTATCAGCAACCAAGGGTTCAACCGCTTCACGACCATGCCCGATAACACTAACGATCTGATTAACACCTGCCCCATGAGCTGCATCAATAACCCAACGAACAAGCGGCTTATTCATTATCTCGTGAGCAACTTTTGGTTTTAAGGACTTCATGCGAGTTCCTGCACCGGCGGCAAGAATAAGAGCTGAATGTTTCATATATGCCTTTCGTTTAATACCCGCAAGACAGTATATAACAACGACGCAAATCAATCGTAAAACTGAACGCCTTATACAAATATGAAAGCATAAAACTATTCAGAGAGAGACACGAGCGCAGTACAAAGAGCATCAAGCAAAACAATCGCATAATGCTGAGCCGAACGAGCCTCACCAGCATCTTCCCATGTATCACTAGGAATACGAATAGCGACACGCTCCGACGAGCGTTGAGCAACACGTAGCGCTTGCGAAAGACGAAGCGAGAGTGAGTTTTCTGGTTCAAATTCAACAACAGGAATCTGATCAATCGGAGTTTCATCCGCCGAAAGAATTTGAACAAACATCATTGCTTCATCAGGAGAAACCAATAAAGAATCAGCACTTGTAACCTGTGAGGTAGGATTGGTTGCCATAGCAAGATTAGACATACGAGCAGCAACCGAACGCGTAAACTGAGATGTTCCAAAAAGACACAGTAAGTTCTTCTCGAGCACTTCTGAAGCACGCGCAAAACCCAAATGAGGAATAGGACTAAACGAATCTTTATCTTTCCAAGAATGTTGAAGATTAGTTATTTCGCGAAACGTAAACGCCCCCGCGATGCCATCTGAAGGAAGACCCATATTGAGTTGGAATTTGCGAAGCGCATCTTCTGTGTGAACTCCAAAAATGCCATCACATTCACCACAGGAAAAGCCAAGAGCCGAAAGAGCCTTCTGCAAAAGAGCGACATCGTGCCCGTGAAAATAAGGAACACGAAGATATAACACACGGTCACCGAGTTCATAGGTGGCATCAACAAGACGAACCCAAACTTGCTCATCCACTTCTGAAGTTTCCGAAAGCCCCGAAGCACTTGCAAATGAACGCACTGCAGATGCAGTACGTTCATCATACGTGCCCGTAATATCATCATCAAAAAGATATCCTAAAGAAACAAGCTTTCGCTGAATATCTTCTACGGCGGCACCCGTATCATACAAAGTAATAGCTTCCATATTCCTCTTACTTCAAACGATCGACAAACCAATCAGCCATTGAAATAAGGATAGCACGTCCATTTGAAGGCTCGAGAACCTTCACTAAACGTTCTTTTGCCCGAGAAACCAAATCTTGAGCATAGGAGCGAGCATAATCGATGCTACCTGCATCTTTCATTATCTGAACCGCTTCCTCGAGGATTTCTGGATTCTTTTCCTTTGAAGAGAGAATTTCAATTAGGCGTTCGTTTTGAGGAGAATTGTGCAACGCATGAACGGCAACAAGGGTACGCTTGCCCTCGGTAATATCGCTTCGATAATCCTTTTCCTTGGCCTCTTTTGTGCCAACGAGATTCAAAAGGTCATCTTGAATCTGAAAAGCAAGACCAGTGTCTAAACCAAACGAACGAAGACCCTCAATAACCTCATCACTTGCACCGCCAACCATCGCACCAACAACAAGAGGAACGGCGCCAGAGTAATAGGCGGTTTTATGCATTGCCATTGCAAAATAATCGTCAGTGGTAATATCGTAGCGCCCATCACGAGCCCAACCAATATCAAGAGCCTGACCTTCAACGGTACTTTGAGCCATACCAACCAATTCGAGTGCAACACGCACCTTCATGGAATCATCGAGGTTCGGATCTCGCATCACAATACCATTAACAATTGAGAGAGCGAGATCTCCCGCATTGATAGCAAGACCTTCACCTTCCGTTAAATGCATGCAAGGTTCGCCGCGACGTAACTCCGCCTCGTCGGCAATATCATCATGAATAAGCGCAGCCGTGTGAAAATGCTCAATAGCAGCAGCGGAGGAATATGCACGAAATTCCTCTCCCCCAACAGCATTGCACGCAGCAACACAAATTAAGGGACGATGACGCTTGCCGCTGTTCTTGCTGTATTTCAACAAAGGACCATACAGGTAGGTTTCCATATCAGGATGAGAACCTCGAGGAATAAACGAGTTAATTATCTCACCTGCACGGTCTGCACAAGCATTGAGATACTTTTCAAACAACGAAGGTGAATCTTGATTTAAAAGCCCTTCGTTAGTATCAAGTTGTTGAGCAAGAAAATCTTCGAACAAACTTTGAGCACCACTGAAATTGGGAAGCTGATTACTACTGGTCATAAATTCGCTTTCGGATTGTACCGTTATCGCTATCTACACAGTTATACTTCTCAAAATAAAACTATGCAACACAAAAACAAAGAACTGGTAGGAGCGGAGGGACTCGAACCCTCAAGCCCGAAGGCGGCGGATTTTAAGTCCGCTGCGTATGCCAATTCCGCCACGCTCCCTTGGTGCTATCTTAGATACAGCTTTGACATCATAACAAATAATTAGAGGGTTCTTCAAGAAGAATACCGTGCAAAATATCTAATTCGCTCACCGTAAACGAATTCATTTTTGCAAGCTTAAGAACAACCGCAAGAATAAGCATTCCCGCAACAATTACGCTCGCCCTTTGCGGTTCAAGGCCAACAACCTGTTTGCGTTGTTCAAGCGGCATTAAAGCAAGTAAGTGATAAATCCGAAAAAGCACATCAAGCGAAACAACTGTCCCATGAACGACATCTGAATCGTATACTTCCATTTTTTTATCGACAGAAACAACACTCGTTGCCGTTCCGGCAACAGCCACTACTCTATCAAGGGAAGACGGAAGTTTTTTCAAGCATTCAATAAAATAAGGAGTCATTTCCTTTTCGATATATTCAGCAGCACAGGCAAGTTCTTTTGCACTGGGTGGATCAGACGGAAGAAAACGCTCAGTAATTCGGCGGCAACCAATATCAAACGAATGGCTAAAGAGTGGGTCACTCCCCGCTAAACCAAAAATTACCTCTGTCGACCCTCCGCCAATGTCTACTACCATTAATACTTCGTTATCAAAACAAGAAGAAGCCCCCTTAAAGGAAAGTGATGCTTCTTTCGTGCCTGAAATAACCGAAAGCTTTACTCCTAGCTCTTCAAGCCGAGAAATAAGCTCTGAGGAGTTTTTAGCATCACGAGTAGCACTTGTCGCAAACGCAATAATAGGCATGCGCGTAGAAGAATCCTCATTTGACGCCTTTGCACTCTCTTGGTCAATGAGGACAACATACTCCTTTATCTGATTTACAACGCGTTCAATAGCATCTTTCTGAAGAAGGGATGTTTTATCAACACCGACGCCTAGATTGGTTATTTCACAACGTCTCACTGTTTCAGTGAGTTTTCCATCAGCGACATCAGCAATTAAAAGACGGCAGGTTACCGTCCCAATATCAATAGCTGCACATTTCATATGCTTACTTTCCGTACCCAAAAACGAAATCTAAAACCCCCGAATACCAAGTATCAGGAGCGGGGATACTGCCCGCAGGAATGGAATAGGAAATAGATCCACTTGTGTCATTTACCTTGGAAGAAGGCTCTATGTTTTCAACGGTTGCAGTTTGTTCGTCAGCACGAATATATCCAAGCTTATATCGAGCATAGTCTTCTAAACCTGCATCCGTATTAAGGTAATCAATCTCTGACTTAAGAGACGCGTTTTGCTCTTCGAGCGCAGAATACTCAGCCTCAAGCTGTTGGAGCTGTCTAGACTCATCGTAATAGTCAGCTAAGGGCTGATAAAGCATAACGAAAGTAAAGAAGACACAACAGCCCGCGATCACAAAACGAGAAGCAATGGTGGAACTCATCCAAGAAAACAACGAAGACAAAGAAACACTTTTTGCTCTTTTTGAGTTACCAGAAGAAGAATCATTCTGCATTTTCGTCGAACGCTTTTGAGTCCTCCCCATACGCATTTCATAAAGAGCAGCTCTGCTTGTAGACTCTTCGTTTCGCGATTCCTTGGAAGAAATTGTTTTGTTAAATTCTCTTTCTGCTTTTGCCGAACGAGCGCGTTTCTTTAAACCCTGCATAAAGGTAGGTTCACTAGAAGCCTCTCTTGAACTCCTTGAGTTTCTTGAAGAAGCAAAACGCTGAGAGCCGTCCTGTGAAACTCGAGCAGAACGTCTCGGAGAAACTGAAGTAGACGACCTTCTTTGTGAAGAAGCATTCGCGTGCATCGAACGCGGTATCTGGCGTGCTTGTTGATTGCTTCTGTGATAACCATTTTGCTGAACAGAAATACGACCAGAACGATTTAAAGAAGCTTGATTAGAAAGACGCTCGCCTGTTGCAGATTTGCGTGAATACAACGAAGAATGAGATGAGGCATGTTGACCTTGGGCGTGAACAGCACGACGACGTGAAGCCCCGCGGGATTTCACCTCATCAAAAGAAAGAATATTTGCCTGTTCAGACACCAAATTACCCCTTGAGCATCGTAGTGTGATTAAGTAGTGCGTTTAATGCTTAGAGTAGACCCATGATAACACAGCATGCGATGAAATTGCGTCCCTCAACCAATGTTTTAGGGCTTTTCATAAAGTTTTTTCAGAAGAAAAAAAGGCCGCAAAATGCGACCTTTTTTACATTTTTTAGAGAAAAAACAACGATACCTACTCGTCTTCGAGGGCCTCTGCGATTTCGTCAGTGATATCCATTGCGTGATAAACGTTCTGTAAGTCTTCGAGCTCTTCAAGGCGATCAATCAAACGCATAACCTTTTTGGCATCAGATACGCTAACCGTTGCGGGAGTGGTTGGCTCCATAATGAACTCTGCACCCTTAGTAATAATGCCTGCTTCATTGAGCGCATTCTTTACAGCCATCAAATCTGCTGGGCTGGTATATACAATCCATTCATCGCCAGCATCTTCATAATCAGTTCCGCCTGCTTCAGCAACTGCCATCATGAATTCATCTTCATCAACAGCGTTCTCTTTATCGGCAACCTTTTTCTCTTCGCTCTTGATAACCTTTTCTACCAAGATCTGACCTTTGCGTTCAAACTGAAAGGCAACAGAGCCAGAGGTACCCAGATTTCCGCCATGATGCGTAAAAGCGGCGCGAACGTCAGCTGCAGTACGATTACGATTATCGGTCAAGGCTTCACAGTAAATTGCCACGCCACAAGGACCATAACCCTCATAAACAACCGATTCATAATTAGCAGCATCTTTGCCTGAGCCAAATGCTTTATCAATTGCGGTTTTAATTTTATCTTTAGGCAAGGAATAACTCTTTGCCTTATCGATTGCGGCAGCAAGAGAAGCGTTGTTGTCAGGATTAGGGTCGCCGCCCTCTTTAGCAGCTACCGTAATATTACGCGAAAGCTTAGAGAAAAGAGCTGAACGTTTTGCGTCCTGAGCTGCTTTACGATGCTTCGTTGTTGCCCATTTTGAATGTCCCGACATACAGACTTCCTTCCGATTTCACAATACCAACGCTAGATCTTATCACATCTAGCACTCTCCCTGCACAGGCAAGGATTCCAACCATAAAAAAGCTATTCCGAACCAAGCTGCTGCTCGATGACGTGCGCAATTGTTTCTGCAACTCTAAAAGCCTCTTCATGCGTTGCTGCTTCAACCATAACGCGAACAAGAGGCTCTGTACCACTCGGGCGAACAAGGATACGACCTGAGTCTCCTAACTTCTGTGCTTCTTGAGCAATTACCTCAGCTACTGCCTCATTGGACTCAACCGCATGTTTATCAAAAACCTTTACATTGATAAGTTCCTGAGGAAAACGTTTCATCACCGAAGCAACCTCTGAAACACAGCCACCCTTTCGTAGGCAGGCAGAAAGGAACTGACAAGCAGTAACCAATCCATCACCCGTAGAGTTATGCTTCAAAAAGATCATATGGCCACTTTGTTCACCGCCCAAAACATACTTCCCTTTACGCAGCTGCTCTAAAACATAGCGGTCACCAACTTGCGTTTGAATAACATCAATATCTGCCTGTTTCATGGCTTGCGTAAATCCCAAGTTGCACATAACAGTAGAAACAACGGTGTTACCAGATAAAAGGCCGCGCTCTTTAAGATCTATCGCACAAACCGCCTCTACAACATCACCATCAATCTCATTGCCTAGCTCATCAATAAACATAACGCGATCGGCATCTCCGTCATGAGCAATACCAATTTGAGCACCCGTTTTAGAAACAAGTTCCTTTAGAGGCTCAAGATGAGTTGAACCACATTCGACATTGATATCAGTGCCGGAAAAATCATCATTGATAACTTCAACCCTTGCACCTAAAGCCTCAAGAGCACAAGCGGTTGTGAGTGACGCGGCACCATGACCCGTATCAAGAGCAATCGTAAGGCCATCAAAAGTAATACCCTCAGACTTTACGGTATCGATCGCATGATTGATATACAGCTCACAGGCATTTTCCACCGGAACCGCTACTCCAACCTCAGCTCCACCAGGAAGCTCTGCAACAGGGGTTCCGCCTGAATATACAAACTCTTCAAGCTTGCTTTCCACTTCATCGGGAAGTTTAAATCCTTGTCCGTCGAAGAATTTAATACCGTTGTACTCAGGAGGATTATGAGAGGCAGAAATCACAACGCCACCATCTGCATAGAGCTCACGAGTTAAGAAAGCAACCCCTGGAGTGGGAATAATCCCTGCGCTAAGAACCGTACCGCCCTTACTCATGATTCCCGCATTGAGGGCTGCTTCGAGCATATCACCTGAAATGCGTGTGTCCTTGCCAACAACAATGGTTTTCCCAAGAAACTCGACAGCTGCCTGACCAAGTTTGAATGCTATATCTGCCGTAAGTTCAACATTTGCAACACCGCGCGCTCCGTCGGTGCCAAAAAGCTTTGCCATACTTTTACCTCACTATCTTCTATTTGCTTCATGCGCAAATAAACAATGTGCAAGTTGTTTTTGCATGAGTTGTTGCTAGTGATTGCCTCTATTTACATGCTCAGGCTTTAAGAGCACGACGCCACCACGACGCGCAATCTCTTCTTCGGTCATACGAGAATTAAGCTCAGCAGCAAACTCTTCCAGATCAATACCGTTACGCTCAAGGAGAACCAAAAGATGATATACAACGTCCCCTGCTTCATAGCGAAAATGGTCGAGGTTTGCATTGTATTCTTCACTCGTATGGTCGCGACCGCTAAGAGCCTGAATATCTTTTGCCGCAAGCGTAGTTTCATGTGCTTCTTCAACCAGTTTTTTTAGCAGTTTATCGAGATCGCCGGTAAGAAGACGATAGGTATAGCTCTCTTCCCCTGCGCTCCTGCGTTCATGAATTGTCTTAGCAAGAGAATCCAAGGCAGCACCAATTTGACTTGATGGAGGAGTTCGATCGTCTGAAAGATATGTTTTCATCAATACATCCTTACGTAAAATACCGAATACCAGAATAGCGCAGCGAAGACATCAATCCAAGATTAGATCGCTACATGAATGGTTATACGTCTTCTCCAAGCTTAGATACAATAGCTTCGCGAGAACGTATGACTTCATACTTCATACGTTCGATATCAATACTGAGATAGTCTCCTTCTTTATAAAGGACCGAACCATCAACCATCGTTAAAACGACGTCACTTCCTTCTGCGGAATACACCAAGTTACTCGACATAGAATCAACCGGAGTCATCCAGGGCGTATCGATATCTAGAACAATGAGGTCAGCACGAGCGCCAACCTGTATCATTCCGCAATCGTCTCGTCCTTGAGAAAACGCACCGCTGCGCGTAGCTATTTCAATCAGTTCCGAAGAGGATAGACCTCGAGGGTTCGAATCCTTCGCACGCTGCATGAGTGCCAAAAGATAGAGATCTTTAAACATGTTGTGGTTATTATTGCTTGCCACTCCATCAGTTCCCAACGAGACAACAATGCCCGCCTTTTTCATAGCCAACACATCAGCTATACCACTACCAAGCTTTGCATTCGATGCAGGACAGGTGGCAACAAAAACGTTACTTTCCGAAAGAATACGGTAGTCATCGTCATCCAACCAAACACAATGCGCAGCGGTAGTGGGAACATCAAATAAACCACATTTTTTCAGATACGCCACCGGGCTAAGCCCATGGCGTTCCTTGCAACCCTCCACTTCACCTTTTGTTTCGCTCACATGAACCTGCATACGAACACCTGCTTTTACGGCGGCATCCGCTAAACCATGAGCAATTTTTGGGGTGGAGGTATATTCGGCATGAAGATTGAAATCAATTAGAAGTCTGCCATCTGCAGCTTTATGGTAATCTCTGACTAGATGTTCATTGAGTTTACAAGCGTCAAGATCGGCATATTCTTTTTCTGGATCAAAACAAACAATTGAATGACCCAAATTAGCTTTTACCCCAGACTCAATAATCGCTTTTGCGCGCGCATCAGATTGGTAGTACATATCAGAAAAGGAAACCACCCCAAAACGGAGCATCTCGGCAATACCAAGCATCGTAGCAACGTAAGCATCGTTATCTTGAATATGATCCTCAAAAGGAAAGATAGAATCATTGAGCCAATGATCAAGATCAAGGTTTTCTCCGCGTCCGCGTAAAAGCGTCATAGGAACATGGGAATGAGCGTTGTAAAGCCCCGGTATTAAGAGTTTTCCTCGACCATCATATATCTCGTCATACACTCCGTGATTCACTTCGCGCGGATCATCCGTACCCACATACTCAATTGCCTTGTCTGAAACTCCCACGAACGCATGAGGAATGTAGCTTCCTTTTTCAGTTAATAAAGAAATGTCAGCAAATAAGAATGAACTCATGTTCTCCCCTTACAAAAACGCCCCCGAAAACGGGGGCGTTTAGTTTCACACAACATCAAACACAAATACAGTATTCCGTATTGATTTATTCAGTATCAGAGTTGCTAGAAGCTTCATCTTCTTCGCTCGTAATACCAAAGCCCAAATCAGAAGATCCCAATAATGCATCAAGCTCCTCAAGATTGCGCTGATAAGAGCGAGGTGGAAGGGCTTCACCAAGCATATCCTCGCCTTCGGTACTGAAGGTTGCGGGTTTGTCTCCACCAATAAGAACCGTGTCGTCTGGAGAAAAGACCATATCAAGCAACTGGCTCATATCGTCACGAGAAGCGGAGAGATCATCTTCGATAACTTTGGAAAGACCATGAGCTTCTAGACCCTGCTTGAGTTCCTCGATAGCTTTCGTTCCAATGCCTTCAATGCGCAACAGCTCATCTTCAGTATGACCAACCAAATCAGCTACCGTTTCAATACCTGCTTCACTGAATTTGTTTGCCCAACGCTGAGAAACGCCCAAGTCATCATAGATATAGAGTCGAGCCTCTTCGTCGGTGAGATTGTTAGCACGATAACCTGCAGTAATAGAGGCAAAGTAGCTCGCATAATCAGAACCAGCGCCCAAATAACCGTCGCCATCGAGAGACCAATCCTGTGGTTGAGGCAACAAGTCCTCGATTTCGCGCAAGGCTTCTGGTGCAGAATCTGGAAGACGATCGCCCTCAGGCTTACCAACAGGAATACCATGATAGGTAAGTCCAACATCATGATAGCGCTTGAGACCCGTACCAGCAGGAATAGGCTTACCGATAATAACGTTTTCCTTGAGACCCTGAAGCGTGTCAACCTTACCCTCAATAGCAGCGTCAGTCAAAACCTTGGTGGTTTCCTGGAATGATGCAGCGGAAAGGAATGAATCAGTTGCCAAAGATGCCTTAGTAATACCAAGAAGCAAAGGCTGCCCAACAGGAGGATTCTTGCCCTCAAGAACTAAGTCATTAGCAACCTTTTCGAATTCGAAACGGTTAACCTGACGTCCTGGGAGGTAATCGGAATCACCTGGATCGGTAACTGCAACCTTGCGGAGCATCTGGCGAGCAATAACCTCAATGTGCTTATCGTTAATATCTACACCCTGGGATACGTAAACATCCTGAACCTGATCAACGATGTAACGGAGCGTGGTGTTTGGATCAGTCAAGCGCAGTAAGTCATGAGGGTTAACTGAACCCTTAGTGAGCTGCTGACCAACCTGCACCTCACAACCATCAGTAACACCAGGTAAAAGCTGCGCGCGAGCAGAAACAACATACTCACGAATATTGCCTTCCTGATCATGAACCGTAAGCGTCTTACTGTTCTTGTCACCCGTAACCTGAAGAGTACCTGCGATTTCGGCAAGAACAGCCTGGCCTTTAGGCTTACGAGCCTCAAAAAGCTCGGTAACACGAGGAAGACCATGCGTGATGTCTTCACCTGCAACACCGCCCGTATGGAAGGTACGCATCGTAAGCTGGGTACCAGGTTCACCAATAGACTGAGCAGCGATAATACCAGCTGCAGTACCAATATTAACAGGACGAGAAGTTGCCAAGTCCCAACCGTAGCACTTCTGACAAATGCCATGTTCAGCATGACAGGTCATGACAGCGCGATGCTTAATGACTTTAACGCCCGCATCAGCAAGTTCTTGGAGTTGAGCAACAGAAGAAGGATACTCCCCTGCTTCCATGATTACTTCACCGGTGGTCTCGCTTACTGCAGGTGCAGCCAAGCAACGACCAACGAGAGAATCGTCAATTTCACCCTTAGCATTAAGGAGTGAACACTCAACACCATCAGTAGTACCGCAGTCGATTTCGCGAATAATAACGTCTTGAGCGACGTCGACCAAACGACGGGTCAAATAACCAGAGTCAGCAGTACGCAATGCCGTGTCCGCCAAGCCCTTACGAGCACCGTGGGTTGAAATAAAGTATTCCAAAACGGAAAGACCCTCGCGGAAGTTTGCCTTAATAGGACGGTCAATAATCTCACCCTTCGGGTCAGACATCAAACCACGCATACCAGCTAGCTGACGAATCTGCTTGATGTTACCACGAGCACCAGAGAAGGCCATCATGTAGATTGGATTGAACTTGTCGAAGTTATTGGCCATTGCTTCGCCAACTTCTTCATTAGCAGCATTCCAGATGTCAACAATCTGCTTATGGCGCTCTTCGTCAGACATAAGACCCATTTCATAGTCTTCGTCAATAGCAGCAACCTTTTCATCGGCGCGAGCAAGAATTTCACCCTTGTTAGGAGGAATAGTTGCGTCATAAACAGAAACGGTTACACCAGCGCGCGTTGCATAGTGGAAGCCAGCTTCCTTCAAGCCATCCAAGATAGGACCCATTTCGCTGGTGGTGTAATGATTACAGCAATCTTCAACCAAACGAGAAATCTCAGTCTTGTTCATTTCGTAGTTCAAGAAAGGATAATCGTCCGGCAACACAGCGTTGAACGTGATACGACCAACCGTAGTCTCAATACGCTCGCCCGCTTTATGCTCTTCAAAAACACCGAAGGCTGAAGCAACTTGAGTGTCCTTGGTAAGACGAACCCAGATCTTTGCCTGAAGGTCGAGCTCTGCACGAGCATCATAGGCGTTCATTGCATCATCGAAGTCGATAAACGCACGGCCTTCTCCAGGGAAATTATCGCGAGCTGCCGTTAGGTAGTACAGACCGATAATCATATCTTGAGTAGGAACGGTCAAAGGACGACCATGAGCAGGAGATTTAATATTGTTAGCCGAAAGCATCAAAACGCGTGCTTCTGCCTGAGCTTCATTACCCAATGGGACATGAACAGCCATTTGGTCACCGTCAAAGTCAGCGTTAAAGGCTGTACATACCAAAGGATGCAAACGAATTGCCTTACCTTCAACCAAAACAGGTTCAAACGCTTGAATACCCAAACGATGCAAGGTAGGAGCGCGGTTCAAAAGCACAGGATGCTCAGTGATAACCTGATCCAATACGTCCCAAACATAGCTTGCACCACGATCAACAGCACGCTTTGCAGCCTTGATGTTTGCCGCATATTCAAGTTCAACCAAACGCTTCATAACGAACGGCTTAAACAATTCAAGAGCCATTGCGGAAGGCAAACCGCACTGGTGAAGCTTAAGCTGAGGACCAACAACAATTACAGAACGACCAGAATAGTCAACGCGCTTACCCAACAGGTTCTGACGGAAGCGACCTTGCTTGCCCTTGAGCATATCGGACAAAGATTTCAAAGGACGATTGCCAGGACCCGTTACCGGACGACCACGACGACCGTTGTCAAACAAACTATCTACTGCCTCTTGAAGCATGCGCTTTTCGTTGTTGACAATGATTTCTGGTGCACCGAGATCAAGGAGGCGCTTCAAACGATTATTACGGTTAATAACACGACGATACAGATCATTGAGGTCAGACGTTGCAAAACGACCACCATCAAGCTGAACCATAGGACGAAGATCAGGAGGAATAACAGGAATTACATCCAAGATCATGTCGGAAGGCTTGTTTGAAGAGTGCAAGAAAGCGTCTACGACCTTAAGACGTTTAATGGCCTTAGTGCGCTTTTGACCCTTACCTGTTGCAACGGTTTCACGAAGCTCGGTTGCAGTTGCTTCGAGATCAATCTCGTCAAGAAGATCACGAACAGCCTCAGCGCCCATACCACCCTTGAAGTAATCAGAGTAATTAAGGCGCATTTCACGATACAAAGCTTCATCAGGAACCAATTGCTTTGGCTCAATCTTCATGAACGCATCCAAAGCCTCAGTACGCAACGCCTTGCGCTCATTGAACTCTTCGAAAATGTCAGCGATTTCTTCCTCAACTTCTTCAGGAGTCATACGCTCATCTTCGTCGATATCATCAACAAATTCGTCCTCTTCAGGAATGTAGTTTACCGAGAGACGACGAGTTGCCTCGATCAAGCGATCGCGCTCAGCATCCAATTCTTCCAAATCAGCTGCCAATTCATCACGTAACTCTTCTGCGTCTTCTTCGCGAGCTTCTTTATCAACTTTGGTAATAATTGAACTGGCGAAATAAAGAACCTTTTCGAGTTCTTTAGGAGCAATGTCCAAAAGATAGCCTAAACGGGAAGGTGAACCCTTGAAATACCAAATATGAGAAACAGGAGCAGCGAGTTCAATATGACCCATACGCTCACGACGAACCTTAGAGCGAGTAACCTCTACACCGCATCGCTCGCACACAATACCCTTAAAGCGGATGCGCTTATATTTTCCGCAAGCGCACTCCCAATCCTTGGTTGGACCAAAGATCTTTTCACAGAACAGACCGTCTTTTTCAGGTTTTAAGGTGCGATAGTTGATTGTCTCAGGCTTCTTAACCTCACCACGAGACCAACCGCGTACGTCTTCAGCGCTCGCGAGAGAGATGCGGATAGCGTCAAAATTGTTTACATCAAATTCGCTCATTTACATCTCCTCTCCCTTACCGATAAGATCGATAGTGTCATCAGTTTCCTTTTCATCATCATTGAGAATATCGCCCAATTCAGCAGCGATTGATCCCAAAAGATCGTCTTCTTCTTCCTCTTTAGAGGAATCAAGAGGAGTACCGATCAATTCCTCAGTGCTGTTTTCAGCGTCGTGCAAAATGTCAATAGCCTCATGGGAATGACCCTCAAGTTCAACATTCAGACACAATGAACGCATTTCCTTAATAAGAACCTTAAAGGATTCAGGAACCTCAGGAGCAGGAATGGTTTCACCCTTAACGATTGCCTCGTAAGCCTTAACACGACCAGAAGTATCGTCAGATTTAATGGTCAGGATTTCCTGAAGTACGTTAGAAGCGCCGTAAGAGTACAACGCCCAAACTTCCATCTCACCAAAGCGCTGACCACCGAACTGAGCTTTACCACCCAAAGGCTGCTGAGTAATCAAGCTGTAAGGACCAGTTGAGCGAGCATGAATCTTGTCATCAACCAAGTGACCCAACTTCAAGATGTAAGACTGACCAACGGTGATAGGTTCACGGAACTTCTCGCCCGTACGACCATCAAAGAGCCAAGTTTTACCTGTACGTGAAAGCTGAGGAACAAACTCAACGCGAGCCTTATCGCCATATTTTTCACGATGAATATTAATAAGGTTACGGTTTGCCTTCTCGATTGCGTCAGAAATTTCTTTCTCAGTAGCACCGTCAAATACTGGAGTTGCTACATGCATTGGTCCTTCTACAACCTCATTGGTTTCCTCTTCATCAGACCAACCCCACTTAGCTGCCCAACCAAGATGGTTTTCAAGAAGCTGACCAACATTCATACGAGAAGGGACACCCAAGGGGTTCAAGATAACGTCAACGGGAGTACCGTCTGCCAAGTAAGGCATGTCTTCAACAGGAAGAATACGAGAAATAACACCCTTGTTACCATGACGACCAGAAAGTTTGTCGCCCTGCTGAATCTTACGCTTCTGAGCAACAAAAACACGAACAAGCTCGTTAACACCAGGCGCAAGCTCGTCACCATCAAGACGTGAGGAGCGAACAACATTAATTACGCGTCCGCCAGAACCATGAGGAACCTTTAAGGAAGTATCACGAACCTCACGAGCCTTCTCACCAAAGATTGCACGGAGCAAGCGCTCTTCAGCGGTAAGTTCAGTTTCGCCCTTAGGGGTTACCTTACCAACCAGAACATCACCAGGGAAAACCTCAGCACCAACGCGAATAATACCGTCAGCATCAAGATCAGAAATCATATCTTCAGAAATGTTAGGGATTTCGCGCGTGATTTCCTCAGGTCCAAGCTTAGTATCGCGTGCGTCGATTTCATACTCGGAAATATGAATAGAGGTAAGGAGATCTTCAGCTACAACACGCTCGGAAACAATGATAGCGTCCTCGTAGTTGTAGCCTTCCCACGGCATGTAAGCAACCATGAGGTTCTGTCCGAGTGAAAGCTCTGCCTTGTCACAAGAAGGACCATCAGCAAGAACATCGCCCTTGCAAACTTCATCACCCTTAGCAACAATTGGTTTGTGGTTCATGCAACCGCTCTGGTTAGAGCGCTGGAACTTAGGAATGAGGTATTCATCGTATTCGCCGTCTTCGCGCTCAACAATAATGGTTTGACCATCAACGTAGTCAACTACACCGCTGTTCTGAGCAACAAGAATCTCACCAGAGTCAACCGCAATACGATGCTCAATACCCGTACCAACCAAAGGTGCATTTGGACGAAGCAAAGGCACTGCCTGGCGCTGCATGTTCGATCCCATCAAAGCACGGTTTGCGTCGTCGTGTTCCAAGAAAGGAATCAAAGACGTAGCAACGGAGGTCATCTGACGAGGAGAAACATCCATATATTGAACATTCATTGGATTGACTTCGTCAGGCTCACCGAAAACACCATTGGCATCTTTAGTACGGCAGAGAACCTTAGTTGCTTTAACGAAGTTACCTTCATCATCAAAGTGACCAAACTCACGCGTTTCAAGATTGAAGGTTTCGTTTGCCTGGGCAATCGTGTATTTCTCTTCCTCATCAGCAGTGAGGTAGTCGATATCGTCGGTAACCTTTCCATCAACAATGCGACGGTAAGGAGTTTCAATAAAGCCGTAAGGGTTGATGCGTGCATAGGTTGCAAGCGAACCAATAAGACCAATGTTTGGACCTTCAGGAGTCTCAATAGGGCACATACGACCATAATGAGAGGTATGAACGTCGCGAACCTCAAAACCTGCACGTTCACGAGACAAACCGCCTGGACCTAACGCAGACAAGCGGCGCTTATGCGTAATACCAGCAGCAGGGTTTGACTGATCCATAAACTGAGAAAGCTGTGATGAACCAAAGAACTCTTTGATAGCAGCAACGATAGGACGAATGTTGATCAGGCTCTGTGGCGTGATATCGTCAGGTTCCTGCATGCTCATGCGCTCACGAACAACGCGCTCCATACGTGAAAGACCAATGCGGAACTGATTCTGAATCAATTCGCCAACGGTACGAATGCGACGATTTCCAAAGTGGTCGATATCGTCAGTCGTTACACCTTCAGCACCATCATGAAGAGCAACGATATAGCGCATAGTTTCAATAATGTCTTCTTGCGTCAACGTAGAGTTGTTGTTTTCGGGATCAAATCCAAGCTTCTTGTTGATCTTATAGCGTCCCACCTTTGCAAGGTCGTAGCGCTGAGGATTGAAGAAAAGACCGTCAAGCAACGTACGAGCAGAATCAATTGTAGGAGGCTCGCCTGGACGGAAGCGACGATAGAGCTCAATGAGAGACTCTTCTTTGGTAGTTGCAGGGTCACGATCAAGCGTACGGATAACCATCTCGGATTCGCCCAGAATATCAATAATCTCTTCACGTGTTTCAGCAATACCAAGAGCACGCAACAAAAGAGTTGCAGGCTGCTTACGCTTGCGGTCAATGCGAACAGAAAGAATATCGCGCTTGTCGGTTTCAAATTCGAGCCAAGCACCACGAGAAGGAATAACTTTTGCGTTGTAGATAGTTTTGTCGGATGTTTTATCGCGCTCAGATGAGAAATACACACCAGGACTGCGAACCAACTGTGAAACAACAACGCGCTCAGTGCCATTGATAATAAAAGTACCGCGAGGAGTCATCAAAGGAAAATCTCCCATGAAAACTTCCTGCTCTTTAATTTCGCCCGTTTCTCGGTTAATGAAACGAATCTCAGCAGACAAAGGAGCCTGATACGAAACGTCTCGCTCCTTACACTCATCTACACTATACTTAGGTTCACCGAATTCATACTTTCCGAATTCGACACACATATCTTTAGTGTTGGATTCAATAGGACTAATGTCGGAAAAGGCATTTGCAAGGCCTTCTTCCATGAATTGCTTGAAGCTTTCCGTCTGGATAGCAATAAGATTTGGAACGTCCATGACGTCAGGGATCTTTGCGAAGCTTCTGCGATTCCTATAACGGCTGGTGGAGTCGGGTTTTTTAGCTTGAACCACGAGTCAATTCCTCCTTCAATGGAACCTAGTTTTTTGCAAAAAGACACAATTTAAAAAGATACTGCGCAGAAACCCCCTAGTCAAGAAAAATTTTTTTAAATTATGTTTTGCTTATGTGTTTTTGCGCCTAAATCAGCTAAAAAAGCAGTAATTGGTAAGCCTTTTTCCAGCCTATCAAAGCAATAAAAACACCCGCTATTACTATTTCAGCCAATTGGTTGAAATGCTTACCTTATCCTCGCGTTTCCTATAGTCCAAGAGCGGTTTATAAAAAAGCCTGCCACCCAACACGAGCAGCAGGCTCTATAGCACTCAAACCAACTATCAAAGCATGAAACTATTTAGTTTCTTCGATAGGAATAGGTGTTTCATCAATTTCATCAAGATTATCGTCGTATACATAATGCTTTGTTTCGCGTGCAATCAAAGCCGAAAGACCAAGAACAGCAATTAAGTTTGGTATTGCCATCAAGGCATTTGTCATGTCAGAAATATCCCAAACAAAACCCGAAACACCAATAGCACCCAAGAAACAGATAAAAATGAAGATGATCTGGTACGGGCGAATGGCGTTCTTTCCGAAGAGGTAGGTAATGCAGCGATTGCCGTAATAAGACCAGCCAAGCATGGTCGAGTATGCAAACAAAACCAATCCAACACACAACACAAACGGCCCAACAACAGGAATCTGAGCAAACACCGTTGTTACTAACGCGGCCGAAGCTCCAACAAAACCGCCATCTACAAACGTAGCAGCAATCTCTGGATTAGCAAGAATGGAAGAAACCAAAGCAAGACCGGTCAGAGCACAAACGATTACCGTGTCCCAGAAAGTACCTGTCATAGAAATCAAAGCCTGACGAGCAGGGTTTCTAGTAACAGCAGCAGAGGCAACTAAAGGAGAAGAACCTAAACCAGATTCATTTGAAAACAAACCGCGAGCGCAGCCCATCTGAAGCGCAATCATGACAGAAGTACCAACTGCACCACCAAAAGCAGCTTGCGGCGTAAAGGCACACGTAGCAATAAGAACAAGTGCTTCGCCAAGGAATGGAGCATTCATGATAATGAGAATCAAGCAAGAAACAACATAGAAAATAGTCATAAAGGGAATGAGTTTCTCACATACGCGAGAAATAGACTTAATGCCACCCAAAATAACAATCGCCACAAAAAGCACTACCAATAAGCCAACAATAACTTGCAAGAGAGACGTTTCGAATAAGCCAAACACCGAGAACGTATCGGTAGCAATGGAAACATCACCCGCGACTGAAACAATCGCCTCAGAAAGCGAATTTGCCTGAACAGCAGCACCAATCCCAAAGGAAGCAATTGCAGCAAAAAGAGCAAATAAAACCGCAAGCACCTTACCAAGTTTCTTCCTTTTAAAACCACGCTGCAGAGCATACATTGCACCGCCAAGCATATTGCCATTGTGATCCTTTACACGATACTTTACTGCGATAAGGGTTTCAGAATACTTAGTCGCAATACCGAAAACACCCGTAAGCCACATCCACAAAAGAGCTCCAGGTCCGCCCGCAATTAAAGCCGTTGCAACACCAATAATATTTCCGGTACCAATAGTAGCAGCAAGTGAGGTGGTTAACGCCTGGAAAGGACTTACGTCACCCGATCCTTCGTCTTTAGAAACAGAGAGCTTAATACCCTTGATGAGCTTACGCTGAATAAACCTTGTCCTAAATGTCATAAACACATGAGTTCCTAATAAAAGGAGAATCATGATAGGACCCCAAACAAAACCATCAAGGGTCGACACAACATCCTCAATCCAACTCGCACTGCCTGAGCCAGCCTCAGCTAAACCAGATCCCAAGCTAACAAAAGGATTGACGAAAAACTGATACAAAAAATCTTCCATTTCGTTCACCTTAACACCCGCAGCTTACAACAATGTGCGGCTCCGATCTTGGTCTTTGCCGCAAAATAAACGAAACACTTTTGTCGACTAAAGTGTTTTTGGTATTGTAAAGGTGTCAATGTAACTGAATTGTTAACAAACGAATCAAATTCTGTAAACGGAAAACGGCCGTCCAAAAATGGACGGCCGCACACAAAGCCTCGCTAAAATAAAACAAGCCTAACAAAAATCATAAAGATCTTTGGTTGCTTCCTTAAATTCCTCGTAGATGTCTTGGGCTACTCCTTCATCAACAAGCAACTCAAAAGCGCAGGGCTGACCATCTTCATCAAGCTCAGTAACTTCAAGAATAAGAACTTCCCCCGATGCTCCAGTCTGTGTTTCTTCGTCTACAGGAAAGAAGAAACCATAACGCTGATCTTCGTGAAGAATTAACCCGAGAGACTCTAGGGTTACCTGTTCTCCTTTTTCATCTTCAAAGGTTAAAACCATCCCCTCTTCTATGGGTGGTGCAAAATTTGGCGCGCTTCCCTGTCTCATTTCTTCTTCCTTCGATAGTGGTAGTTAACTTGCTGTTTGTTTCCGCCTTTAGAGCTACTTTTCTTCTTAGCGGTTGACGAACTTGTCTCTTCCGACACGCTCGTGGTTTCTTTTTCATCTGTTTTAAGCGTTTCAACTACAGAGACTAAAGAAGCCATGCCTGAAGCGCCTTCGGCTGCCAACAACGGTGTGGATGCAAACGTAAAACGCGTGATAGACGACCCATATTTCTTTTGGAGCTTTGCGTATTTTGGCTCACGCGATTTCCACAGCGAGAACAATGGCGTAGCAACGGCAATGGAAGAATAGGAACCAGCAATCAGACCAACCGCCATTGCAAAAGCGAAGTCTTTTAGCGTTTCTCCGCCAAAGAGCAACATACCTAAAACGGGAATGAAAGAGGTGAGCGTTGTGTTAATAGTACGCACAAACACCTGGTTAAGAGAATGATTTGCCATACTCATAAAGGTGCACTTTACCTTGGATTCTTTCATGTTGTCGTTAATTCGATGGAACACAACAACGGTGTCATAGAGCGAATAACCCAGAATAGTCAACAATGCCGCAATAGTATTTGGAGTTATTTCACGACCAAACAACGCGTAAACACCAACAACGATAACTAAGTCGTGGATAAGCGCCAAAACCGCCATAAGCCCCATCTTATATTCAAAGCGGAAGGCGATGTAGACAATGATGAGCAAAATAGAAACAAGAAATGCAATAAGCGATGATTGAATGACCCCAGCACCCCAATCGGGACCAATCGTACTTACCTCATAACTTGACGTTGAAAGATTCAGATCATTTGCCACTGCTGTAGCAACCGAAGCAGCATCTTCAGCAGATGTTGAAGTGGTTCGAATCAAAAAGCCTTCAGTTCCATCAGAATTCGTCGTTTGAACAACCGCGTCTGGCTCACCCGCTTCAGTAAAGGCATCACGCATCTGTTCGATAGTTATATCTCCCGTGTTATGGAACGAAACTGAAGTACCGCCAACAAACTCAATACCAAAATCGAGCCCTTTAAAGCCGACAGTTGCAATAGAGGCAAGGACCAAAAAAGCAGAAACAGAAAGAAGAACTTTCCGCGCTCCCATAAAATTGATGTCTTTCTTTATAAAGCGACCCTTGAGTCCTTCAAGAATTTGAGAAGGACTGCGGCGCGCACCTTCAGTAGATGCTCCCTTGTCAGGATTTGCGTCCTGCAAAAGTTCCCCATACGCCTCGGCAGCAACTTGACTGTCTTTAATACCCCAAAAACCAGGATGCTTCGAAATAGAGTGCGGCGCAAGCAAACGAACGAGCGGAGCTTTAAGAATAAGCATCATAACGATGTCGCAAATAATACCAAGAGCGAGGGTTAAACCAAAACCCTTAACGGAAGCAGAAGCTAGGAAGAACAACGTAAGCGCCGAAACAAGCGTTACTAAGTCAGCATCAATAGAAGTTTCGATAGCGTGGCGAACACCCGTAAGAGATGCAGCTTTTACACTGCGACCCATACGTATTTCTTCCCTAAATCTCTCCAGAACCAAAATGGAGGAGTCTGCTGCCATACCGATAGTCAATACAATACCCGCAACACCTGCAAGCGACAGTGAGAAAAGCCCGAACGCGGAAAGTGTGGCAAGTAAACCAAGATAGAGAACAGCAAAAACAAGCATCGCGGCTGCAGTAAGAACACCCAAGCCATGATAGAAGAACAACAAATACAAAATAACAAGAAGCAAGCCAAGGAGAGCAACAATTACACCACTCTTAAGAGCATCTTGGCCGAGCGTCGGCCCAACAACCTGACTCTGTTCGTATTGGAAACTCACAGGAAGTGAGCCACTCTCTAGAACTGTTTGTAAACTCTGGGCTTCTTCGAGAGTATAACCGCCTGTAATTGAAACTTCACCGGTAGTTATTTCAGACTGAACAGCAGGAGCGGACTGAATCTGACCATCAAGCACAATTACAATTTGACCCTTGGTAGGTGCGAGTTCTTTAGTTGCTTGGGCAAAAGCAGCGGAACCTTCACTGTCAAGCGTTAAGTTGACAGCATAATCAGTGCCCGTTTCCGAAGCCTTGTCAACCGTTACGCGGGTAATATTCTCACCGGTAATAAGTGGGGTGTAAGTGCCACTCTGCACTGAGCGATAAGTTACCTGATCGGAGGCAAAAGAGTTCCCAAAGTCATCAGTATATTTTTGCTGCTGGACATAGGTGCCATTTTTAATGGCAGCCTGATCCTCGGGATTAGTAAATGAATCTGCTCGAGCAAACTCCAACTTACCAGTTTTACCGATAGTTGAAAGAGCTGTTTCAGTATCAGATAAACCAGGAATTTGGACAAGAATCTGATTGGATCCCTGAACCTGAACTGTGGCTTCAGAAGCACCTAGGGCATTAACACGAGACTCAATGATCGCGCGAGACTTTTCCATATCATCAGAGGTGACATCTTCACCATCTGTACTGTTAGCACTCAAAACAACCGAAAGACCGCCTTGAATATCCAGGCCCTGGTTAACCTTTTCCTGAGGCGGCATGAACATAAAAACTGAACCAAGAACTAACATGGTTGTTAAGATCAAAAGCCAGATATTCCTGCGATCAGCGTTAGTGCGCGTAGGTTTACCTTTCTTTTTCTTCTTGTCGGAATCTATCACAACAAATCCTTATCTATTTTCACTTCATATTTGCCAAAATTAAATACTTACACAGCGCACCAACGCACAAGCCGTCAGAGCACAGACGCTACACATATTAACGCTAAAAAAGTAAACCTGATTGAATTCCACGCAATATCATAACCAAAGACAAATCAATAGTCTCGAGCGGCAGGAGAATGCATCCATCCCTGATAAAACTCTTCATACGATTCCGCCAAAATAGCTTCTCGAGCTCGTCTCATAAGATCAAGCAAGAAGAACAAATTATGCGTGCTCAAAAGGACACTCCCGAGCATTTCATTTTGCTTTACAAGATGACGAATATACGAGCGACTATGCGTTTGACAAACAGGGCATTTGCACTGCGGATCAAGAGGCGAAAAATCATGAATATATTTCGCATTGCGCATATTCATGCGCCCCGCCGATGAAAACGCCGTTCCCATACGCGCCGTTCGAGTTGGCAAAACACAATCGAACATGTCAACTCCTTCACGCACCGCACGAACAAGCGTAGTGGGGTTTCCTACCCCCATAACATAACGCGGTTTATTTTCAGGAAGAGCACGGGCAACTTGCCCAAGGGTCTCAAACATTACCTCATGGCTTTCGCCTACCGAATAGCCACCAATGCCAAATCCTTTGAAGTCCTTATGCCCCCGCGCGACGCTCTCGTTGCTTATGTCAAGCAAACGCTCAACTGATTCAAGACGCAGATCAAGATTCATGCCACCCTGACAAATACCAAACAAAGCCTGATCTTCGCGTGTATGGGCAGCAAGACACCGTTTTGCCCAGTTTGCTGATAAGTCAACGGCTCTTTGCACAAACTGGCGCGTTGCAGGATAAGGAGGACACTGATCAAGCTGCATGATGATGTCGGCACCAAGCTTTTGCTGAATATCCATATTGGTTTCTGGCGTCCACCTTACCCGCGAACCATCATAAACAGACGCAAACGTAACTCCATCATCATCAAGCTTGCGCGTATCCGCGAGCGAAAAGATCTGAAACCCGCCCGAATCGGTAAGAATCGGACCGTCATAGCTCATAAACGAATGCAAGCCACCCGCCTCTGCAATCAGGTCTTCTCCTGGACGCAAAGAAAGATGATACGTATTTGAAAGAATAATTTGTGCCCCAATATCTTTTAAGGTTTGAGGCGTAATACCCTTGACGGTAGCGCTCGTGCCAACAGGCATAAAAAGAGGTGTTCTCACTACCCCGTGTTTTGTTTCAAATTCCGCCGCTCGAGCATAACCGCTCTGAGCTTTAACCGTAAAATCAAATAAAGCCATTCGTTTACTCACATTCTGGAAGCTTCTCAACAAAACCAAGCAACTCTTTTAATGAACCGTGCTTGACTGACTGGATATTAAAATTGTTAGGATTAAGAAGGCAATCGGTAACCAAAAAAGCATCGAGCCCAAGACCCATGCAGGCAAGATCTTCCTGTGTATTGTTGCCAACCATCAAAATCTTTTCAGGTTCAAGATGAATTTGATCAACATTTTCCTGGTAATACTCAAGACGAGGCTTCGTACTTGTTGAATTATCGTAGGTAGTGATGCGATCGAAGAAGTCAGGAGAACAACCCGCCCAAGAAAGACGTTGTTCTACTGCAATACGCGGAAAAAGCGGCATGGTAGTAAGGTAGAGTGGATACTTCTTTTCCTTTAGAATTTCTAAAACTTCAGCCGCTTCAGGCCGCGGAACGATATGTTCACCAATTTCGTTGAAATCAGTTTGATAGTATTCAGTAATAAGTGGTTCCATTTCTTCTTGGGATTCATTTGTCCGTGTGCAAAATGCACCCCAAAAACGGTCAATATTGTAACCGCCCACTCCTTCAGTCATACTCCGAACACCTGCACCAAGCGCTTTAAGAAAAACCTCAGGATCATATCCCCTGCGTGAAACGAATGAACTTACGCCACTGAAGTATTGATGTAGGAATAGATCCATATCAAGATCAAGAAGAGTGCCGTCAAGATCAAAGAAAACGGCCTTATAATCGCATTTTTGCATAATGGAGAGTCCTCTATTCATTATGTGTAAACAGTTTTCAGGTGTTAGTATAGGTCACGATTCAAAAGAGAAAAGATAAGCTTATGAAATTATTACTTCATGCTTGCTGTGGTCCTTGCTCTCTTGAGCCTGTCAGGCATCTTCTCGAAGAAGGTCATGACCTAACCATTGCATACATGAATTCAAATATTGAACCCAAAGAAGAATACGAACATCGTCTTTCAACGCTTTTAGCATGGGCCAAACAAGAAGGTATTCCCGTTACTGAAGGGCCTTATTGTAATTCACAGTGGAATGAAAAAATCGCTTCCGCTTGGAATGAAACAGCCCCACGAAAGATTCGCTGTCAAGAATGCTACCGCTTCCGCTTTGAAGAACTCGCACGTTATGCACATGAGCATCACTTTGAAGCCATCGGAACAACGCTTTCGGTAAGTCCGTATCAGTTTACGAGCCTTATAAAAGAAGAGCTGGAACGCTCCGCAAAGCTTTATCCTGAATTGACAGTGCTTTTTCGCGATTATCGAAGCGATTATCCAGAAGCGACAAGACGAAGCCGTGAACTGGGCATGTACCGACAAAATTATTGCGGCTGTACGTTTTCCAACAAAGAAGCACAACAAGAACGAGAAGAAAGAAAAGCTGCACGAAAAGCAAAGAAAGCAGCTGAAAGGGCGGCAAAACTAGCCATGCTAAAAACTGAGGACTTTGACTACGATCTTCCTGAACACTGTATCGCACAAGAACCTGCACCCATTCGCGATACATGCAAAATGCTTGTGATGAATAGAAAAACAGGCGCTCTTCAGGATAAGATCTTTCGAGATATTTACGATTACCTCAAACCGGGAGATTTGCTTGTTGCAAATGAAACGCGCGTTATGCCTGCTCGTCTTCTTGGAACAAAGCATGAAACAGGGGGCGCTGCTGAAGTTTTCCTCCTTCGAGAACGTTTCGATCGTGAGCCCAAAAAAGACTCGAGCGCCATTTGGGAAGTTCTCGTTCGTCCCGGAAAGCGCCTGAAACCAGGAGCACTCGTAGATTTCACGAACGCTGAAGGCGAAATAATCTTGTCGGCAGAAATCATCGATTGGATTGAGGACGCAGAAAAAGGTGAGCGCCTCGCTCGCTTGAGCACTCCTCTCTCTTCCCTAGATGATGCCCTCCATCAGGTCGGACATACCCCCCTTCCTCCCTACATCAAAAACTATGCAGGTGATGAAGAACTTTACCAAACCGTTTTTTCCCAGGAAGAACGAAGCGCTGCCGCACCTACTGCAGGTCTCCACTTTACACCCGAGCTCATTGAAGCGATCAAGGCAAAAGGTGTTGGTTTCGAAACGGTGCATCTTGAAGTTGGACTTGATACATTCCGTATTGTTGACGAAGAAGACCCCCACAATCACCAAATTCATACCGAACGATATACCGTTCCTGAAAAAACTGTACAGGCAATTGCGAAAACAAAGGCTCAAAATGGACGCGTTATTGCCGTTGGCACCACAAGCGTAAGAAGTCTTGAGAGTGCTTGGGACTCAGACAAACAGTGCCTTATTCCGCGCGATCGAGAAAAAACGAGCCTTTTCATCCTTCCAGGATATGAATTCAAAGTAGTTGATGCGCTCATCACAAATTTCCATGTTCCTCGCTCAACCCTCATGATGCTTGTATCCGCTTTTTCCACCCGAGACAACATCATGGCAGCCTACAAACATGCCATTAAACGGCATTATCGACTTCTTTCTTTTGGCGATGCCATGTTTATTCAATAGAAAGGTTTTACATGGATAAAGAAATGCGTGTGGCGGTACTCATTGATGCCGAAAATATATCAAGTAAGTACGCTAGTACCATCCTGCAAGAAGCATCCAGCTTAGGAAATATCATTTATAAACGTATTTACGGCAATTGGACCACCCCTGTTCTCAGCTCCTGGAAAAAGCAGCTGCTCGAAAATGCCATTCAACCCATTCAACAATACAGCAACACAACAGGAAAAAACTCATCTGATTCGGCACTCATTATCGATGCAATGGATCTGCTTTACCAAAAACGCCTTGACGCTTTTTGTATTGTTTCTTCCGACAGCGATTTCACCCGTCTTGCTTCTCGTCTACGCGAAGATGAAATGTTTGTCCTAGGTATGGGAGAGCAGAAAACCCCTCGATCGTTTATTTCTGCATGCAATAAGTTTTCATACCTTGATCTTCTTTATAAAGATAGAAGCGCCACATCGGAAAAGAAAAAGAAGAAGAGATCAAAAACACAAAACAATACCCAACCAGTCGATACCCCGAAACACGCTCCCACAAAAACAACCGAAGAGCTAGCACTTACCGAAGATGCCTCTGAAACCTTTTCCTCAACAGACTGGGGAGATGGATCAAGCATTGAAGTAGTAACCGAAACACTCCGCGAGTTATCCGAAGAGTTTTGCGGAGACGATGGCTGGATTTTATCAGCTCGCTTAGGGGGATTGCTTTTAAAACGTTTGCCAGACTTCGACACTCGAAATTTTGGATTCAAAAAATTTGTCCCCTTTATAGAGTCCCTTCGCACGTTTGAAAGTAAAACTATTACTTCCGAAGGAGACCAGGGCGTAAAAACAATATATTTCAGACTCATAGAGGAATAAGGTGCTTATTTAAATACCTCTTCCATCACGCTGATTACTTTCGGAATTGCCTCTTCACTAAGACCACTATAGCTCATAAGAAACCTCGCCCTCCCTGACGAGGTTTCTTTATTTTTCGCCATAGTAGCATCGAGATAAAACTCTGACAATGAGACAATATTGACACCTCGTTTTTGCAGTTCAAGCGCCAATCGTTGCTCTTGTTCCTTTGTTTCTACATGCATAACAAAATGGATTCCTGAGTCTTGTGAGTATAAAGAAATACGCGATGAAAAAGAGCTTTTCATAAGCTCGGAAATAAGCTTATTGCGCAATGCTCGATAGTAATTCCTCATCCTATTAACATGACGCTCATAGTCACCCTGCTCGATAAAGCGTGCCAGAGCAAGCTGATCGACAGCACTTACTGTACAGGAATAAAAACTGAGAGTTTTATCAAATCGTTCCTTTAAAGCATGTGGTAAAACCATATACCCCAATCGAAATGCGGGTCCGAGTGTTTTAGAGAAGGTATTGGTATATATCACACGACCTTGTTTATCAATACTTTGCAAGGATGGAATGGGACGACCGGTAAGCCTGAACTCACTATCAAAATCATCTTCAATTAGATAGCGATCACCTTCACTCGCCCACGCAAGCAGTTCATAACGTCTACTGATCGGCGTTATAAGCCCCGTGGGGAACTGATGTGATGGCATTACATGCATAACCGACACATCACTTCCGTAAAGTGCTTCTGTTACCACTCCTTTATCGTCAAGAGGAAGACATACCAGATTAACCCTGTTTGCACGATACAACTGCTGCAGCCTTGGATAGCCTGGGTTTTCAATTCCATACGTATGCATTTGACCAAGAAGCTGAATGATCATATTGTCTAATATCTGAGACCCCGCTCCAATAACAATGCATTCAGGGTCAACCTCCATTCCACGAAAGGAATACAGATAATTCGCTAGAACTTCCCTTAAACGCCTAGATCCCGCCGTATCAGAATTTCCAATAAGAACCTGCTCAGACTCGCACGATAGAGCATCTCGAATACTTTTAGACCAACTTCCATACGGAAATCTCCCCCGTGCAACCTCTGACCCCGTTAGATCGGCAAAGAAAGACGGTTTTTCTTCTCGTTTTTCACTCTTGGATTCCCGAAAAAGCGCGCCCTGAAACTTGTTTTTCAAAGAGGGTTCAAAGCTGTTTTGTCGATGTCTTTGAGTAGTTAACGTTGGTTCTGGTAATACACTATTTGCGTAGTACCCTTTTCGCTCTTTTGAAATAACGTAGCCCTCTGCAATAAGCTGAGTATAAGCCCCTTCAACCGTAATAAGGCTCACGCCTAAATGACGCGAAAAAGCACGTTTCGAGGGAAGTTTTTCCCCGGGCGCAATTATTCCCTGTTCTATATCACGCTTTATCTCTTTATAGAGATATTCATAAAGCGGCTCTTCTTTTCTTTCATTAAAGGAATAAGTAAGCACCTACATCTGACCTTATCTAAACTGGTTATATTCTGGTTATATAAATAATTAGCTTTTTGATTATATCGACAATACCAGCGAAACGATATCTTCTTTCCCAATACATTGCAGAAAGGAACAAAATGACAGACGAAAATCGTATTCAACTTAATCGCTCTCTTGCGCAGATGCTTAAAGGTGGCGTAATTATGGATGTCACCACCCCTGAACAAGCGCATATTGCCGAAGAAGCAGGTGCCTGTGCCGTAATGGCGCTTGAGCGCATCCCTGCCGATATTCGCGCAGCAGGCGGCGTTTCCAGAATGAGCGACCCAAAGATGATTAAGGGTATTCAAGAAGCAGTCAGTATTCCCGTAATGGCGAAGTGCCGCATCGGTCACTTTATGGAGGCAAGAATTCTTGAAGCTCTCGAAATTGACTATATTGACGAAAGTGAAGTCCTCTCCCCTGCCGATGACACGTACCACATCGACAAAACCACATTCAAAGCTCCTTTCGTATGCGGCGCTCGCGATCTTGGTGAAGCCCTAAGACGAATCGCCGAGGGTGCTACCATGATTCGAACCAAGGGTGAACCTGGCACGGGAGATGTCGTTCAGGCAGTACGTCACATGCGCCTTATCAACAAACAAATTCGCCACGTTGTTTCCCTTCGTGAAGACGAGCTCTTCGAAGAAGCCAAGCAGCTCCAGGTTCCGTATGAGCTTATTTCATACGTTCACAAAGAAGGTAAACTTCCCGTTGTTAACTTTGCAGCAGGCGGAATTGCCACACCAGCAGATGCCGCACTTATGATGCATTTGGGTGCGGAGGGTGTTTTCGTTGGCTCTGGTATTTTCAAATCTGGCAATCCAGCAAAGCGAGCTCAGGCTATTGTTAAAGCAGTGACCAACTACAAAGATGCTTCTTTAATCGCAGAACTTTCTGAAGACCTTGGAGAAGCAATGGTTGGCATTAATGAAGATGAAATTCAGTTGATCATGGAGGAACGAGGACAGTAATATGACTGTCGCTATTCTTGCACTACAAGGCGCCTTCATAGAGCACCAAAAAAAGATTGAATCCCTCGGTCATAACTGCATCGAGCTTCGCTGCAAGGAAGATCTCAATAAGCCCTTTGACAGGCTTATTCTTCCTGGTGGGGAAAGCACTACGCAGGGAAAACTGTTGCGTGAACTGGAAATGTTTACACCGATCCAGCATATGATTGAGAACGGAATGCCCGTTTTAGGAACCTGCGCAGGCTTAATCCTTTTAGCGGAAACTATCGATGGCGAAAGTCATTATTTGGGAACGCTTCCTGTTACCGTAAAAAGAAACGCTTATGGAAGACAGCTTGGTAGTTTTTACACCGAAGGAATATTTGGCGATTGGGAAGACGTACCCATGACCTTTATACGAGCACCCTATATTGCATCAGCATCAAAAGACTGCACGGTGCTTGCAACAATCGAGGGAAACATAGTGGGTGTTCGATATCAAAACCAAATTGGTATCTCGTTTCATCCCGAGCTTAATGAAGATTCGCGTATTCATGAATTGTTTTTGTCGCTTTAAATACCTACAAGTTTATATTTGAAGTTATTTTGGTGGTAATCGTTTTTACAACAAAAGACCATCGAACTCTTTAGTTCGATGGTCTTTATACTTCATTGCATCATCTGTTTATTTCAAGAAAAATTCAGTTCCTATACCAGATTCCTAATACAAAAACTATGGATTTATGATCTCGCTCAAAAATCATACCAAAGAAGCCGCAGCTTGCTTACATTGCTCAGCTGCCTCGTCGTCGGGATAATCCTTTGCAATTACCGTTCCAACAACATTTACGCCTGCTTCCTCTGCTCGCTGCTCCCAATACTCCATCCATTCACCGTTGTTCCAGTCATATGAACCAAAAAGAACCACCTTCTTTCCATCAAGCGCGGGTTCAACTTCGTCATACATTGGCTCAAATTCAGTATCTTCAAGCTCTTCATCGCCCATTGCCGGACAACCAAAAGCAAAAGCATCATAGTCACTCACATCAGATGAAGAAAAATTGGAACACTGAATCAAAGAGGCCTCTCCTCCCGCATTCGTTACCCCTTCTTCAAACAAATCAGCCATCGCCTCAGTATTTCCCGTGCCACTCCAGTAAACGATTGCTACTTTACTCATGTGCCTAAACTCCTTTTTCGTAATTCGAAGGAAATGTTTTTGATAGCTTCTTGATAGCTTAATAAGATTTCCTTCCTTAAGTTAACCATGTCTAACTTAATAGGAAAGAGAGTTTCTGGTCAATACTTACAAAGAAAAAACCGACCAACGGTTCGGCATGCTTAAGAAAAGTTGTAGTAAGAATTCTTATTGGAGTTTGGCCCTGCGCGCTTTCCAATCAGGCATAACTTTAGTCATTAACGCATGAAACTCCTTGCCATGATTAGGCTCCAGAAAATGACAGAGTTCATGTACGACAACATATTCTAGGCATTCGGGAGGATAAAGAGCTAAGCGCGTGTTAATGCAAACTCTCCCTGTTGATGGTTGACAACTCCCCCAACGGCTTTTCATATTTCTATAAGCAAGCGTTGTCACCGTAACCCCTAAGATAGAAGTCCACTCCTCCACCAAGGGTGGAACACAGCTTTGGATAATTTCTTTCCACTGGTTTTGCTCTTCCTTGTTTGCTGTTTCCGCATAAGCCATAGGCGAAGAAAGAACTTCCTTTCGTTTGAAGCGAATCCATTCAAGATGATTCCTGAGAAAGATATCTATTTCCTTCTTTGAGGTATAGGTTGGAGCACTAATAAGCATGCGACCAGTAGGGTATATTCTTAACCTAATCGAAGATGTGCGTTTGCGCTGCAACTCAAAAGTCAAACCTTCGTATACAAGTGTTTCACTCACTATCTCTACCCACTTCAGTCGCATCCCTATATGTCGATCATATTGTAGCTACCAGCTAAGAATTATTGCATCTTTGCAGTGAAATAAAAAAGCGATGCCCCTCAAAATGAGGGGCATCTTTTTCATTGCGTCTTTAGAACCAACGTAGATAAGTGAAGTACTGAACAAGGGGTTCTACGAAGGTATCTGGTGCACAATGCGAGTTAACGTAATTTCTCTTCCACATCTTTGAGCATTTGCTCTGCACAAGAGCATCCTTGAGGATCCGAAGAAGTAGAGCATCCATGAGAGCATCCGCCACAACCATCGCATCCAATATGTTTTCCAGCTCGACGGGATCGGATCATGCTGACAATAATTGCCGTAACAATTACAAGAAGAATCAACCCAACAACCGCTGTTCCAGCTGTCATTATTCACTCCTCCAATCACCAATCAAACCAACAAACAAAAATCTAATTATTAAGCAGCGTCGACTGCGCGCTCACCCTTAACATTCTTCCATTTATTTGGACGGAAGAGCAAGTAAAGGAATGCAGCGAACAGAACAATTGCAACAACGGTAAAGACATTGAAGGTAACTTCTCCAGTAAACAATCCCGCGAACTGAAATACCCACAAAGAAATCACCCAAGCGGTACCGATCTGGAAGGCAACCTGAGCCCAGAACCACTTCTTGGAATTATGCTCACGGGCCGCAGCGGTAAGAGCTGCAAAACAAGGAACCGCAATAAGGTTGAATGCCAAGAATGCATAGCCTGCAGCATAGCCATAGCTCGAAGCAAAGTTGGTGTACCAACTTGCATCTTCAGATGCAAACAAGATACCGAGAGTTGCAACGATGTCTTCCTTAGCGGCCAAGCCAGACAAGGAAGCTGCTGCTGCCTGCCAATCACCGAAGCCTTGTGGAACAAATACCCAAGCGAATGCATTACCAATAGCTGCCAAAATGGAGTACGAAGTATCAGATACTGCGCAGAAGATACCATCTTCCCAACCATAAGTAGAAACAAACCAAATAAGGATACATGCGAGAAGCAAGATGGTGCATGCTTTCTTAATAAACGCCCAAGCGCGTTCCCAAGTACTACGTAAAACAGCACCAGGAGTTGGCAAGTGGTAAGCAGGCAATTCCATAATGAACGGAGCAGCCTCACCAGCAAAGAAACGGGTCTTCTTTAAAATAACACCTGAACATAAAACCGTTGCGATACCCAAGAAATAGGCACTCGGAGCAACCCACCATGCACCGCCAAAGATTGCACCTGCGAACAAGGCGATAACAGGCAACTTAGCACCACAGGGAATGAAGGTTACCGTCATAACAGTCATACGACGATCCGCCTGATTCTCGATTGTACGTGAAGCCATAATGCCAGGAACACCACAACCAGAACCGATAAGCAGAGGAATAAAGGACTTACCCGAAAGACCAAAGCGACGGAAAATACGATCCAAAATAAAGGCGACACGTGCAAGATAGCCGCAACTTTCAAGAATAGCAAGCATAAAGAACAGAATGAGCATCTGCGGAACGAAGCCTAAAACTGCACCGACACCAGCAACGATACCATCAAGAATAAGAGCCTGCAGCCAATCAACACAGTCAATAGAAGCGAGAGCGTCTTCCACCAAGACTGGAATACCCGTTACCCAAATACCATACTGTGTAGGATCAGGTTCGCTTCCTTCGAGTTCTTCAGCATATGTTGCTGCGTCAACTTCACTTTCCTCGCCATCTGCATTTACATAGGTGGCAACAATACCTGCTTCTTCGGCCTGATCAGCAAAATCTTCTGCTTCAGGATCGAGTCCTTGCTCAATTGCTGCAGCTTCAAAAGCAGCAATGGCTTCTTGGTCACCCTGGTAAGGAGCAAGTGTTTCAAGAGATTCCTCATACGTTGCCGCATCAACCTCAATAACTTCATCCTCGCCGGTATCTTCATCATATGCCTCGTAGGTGCCAATCAACCCTGCAGCCTCAGCATCTTTAAGGAAGGTTTCAGAGGAAGGATCAAGCCCTTCAGCTTCAGCCGCCTCTTCGAAAGCAGCAACATTTTCGGAAGCTTCTTCAAATGCCTCGTTTTCTTCATCAAACTGTTCCTGACCAGGACCAAGGAACCAACCATCACCAAACACACCATCATTAGCCCAGTCGGTTGCTACCGTACCAACCGTAGTAACGGAGATGTAGTAAACAAGAAACATCACAACAACAAAGATTGGCAAAGCTAAGAAACGATTTGTTACAACGCGGTCAATCTTGTCTGAAGTAGTTAATTGCGAAGCAGAATTCTTATCGCGGCAATGATCAATGATATTACCAATAAAGGTATAACGATCATTAATAACAGCACTTTCAGTGTCGTCGTCGCATTCTTTTTCTGCTTTAGAAATAATATCGCTCACATCGGAAGCGCCAGGAAGGGATTCGACAATCTTTTTGTCCTGTTCAAGCAGCTTTACCGCATAAAAGCGACTAAGATTCTCAGGAACCGAATCACCAAGACGACCCTGAATTGCATGTACTGCCTCTTCTACAGGAGCAGAGAAGGTGATTGGCTTTGGCAAAGATGCTGAACCAATGGATTTGAGGCAGTTGACAACCTCATCAATACCTTCATTCTTAAGAGCAGAAATCTCAACAACATTACAGCCAAGTTCGTTTGCGAGCTGATCAACATAGATTTCATCGCCTCGCTTACGAACAACATCCATCATGTTTACCGCAATAACCATCGGAATACCCATTTCCAAAAGCTGGGTAGTCAAATATAGATTGCGCTCAAGATTGCTGCCGTCAACAATGTTCAAAATTGCATCAGGTTTTTCTTCAATGATAAAGTTACGGGCAACAACCTCTTCCAACGTATAAGGAGAAAGAGAATAGATGCCTGGAAGGTCGGTGATCTCAATAGACTTATCAGCCTTGAGCTTACCGCCCTTCTTCTCAACCGTAACACCAGGCCAGTTACCACAATACTGGTTTGAGCCTGTCAGAGCATTGAAGAGAGTGGTTTTGCCACAGTTCGGGTTGCCAACTAGTGCAACTCTCATATCATCCTCCATTCAGTGTTAACTATAGTTAACTCCGGTACAAAAACAATGCTGCTAAACGCAGCAAGCATACACTTTTCACTGTTCGCTAAGAAACTTCAATAAGCTCTGCATCGCCTTTACGAATAGAAAGTTCATAACCACGAATGGTTACCTCTACAGGGTCACCTAAAGGTGCAACCTTGCGCACAAAAATAGTGCAACCCTTCGTAACACCCATGTCCATAATGCGACGTTTCACAGCTCCTTCGCCATGAAGCTTAACTACCTGAACCGTTTCTCCAGTTCGTACATCACGTAAAGTTTTCACTCTACCCCCTTTCAAAATTAAGAGACTAAAGCAAACCCCTAAATAACAATGTTGCGTGCCAATTCAGAAGACAAAGCAACGCGAGATCCTTTTACATTCACGATGACATTTCCCGCAATACGAGAAACAACCGTAACACTCTCGCCTGGAACAAAGCCAAGATTCTCCAAATGACGATTCAGATCGTCCGAACCATCAAGATGTTTAACGTGGTATACGCCATTCTTCTTTACTTCTGATAAAACCATGACTTCATCCCCCATTTCTGACCTATTTGGATCCTAAAATAATAGGTCATTTGAGTTCACTTTGGTTAACTTATGAAGGCAATGTTATCTTTAGGTAACTTTTAGGTCAAGAATAAAAATGTATTTTTTTACCTACTGAAACAATGCCAAGACAAACGGTCTTGTATTGATGTGAAAGAGCCTATAGGAACGCTTATTCGTATAGAGTCAACCAATATATATTCAGCTTTTGGTTTTATTAGTTACAGTATTTGGCGCAGTTTTACGCCTATATACCGCCAGTCATTCTTTTAGTAACGTAGATCACTTAGAGCAAGTATTTTGCTGGAAACGTTTTATACATCAATAAGAGGACGCACGAACAAACCAAAGCATCAAAGTTTAGCAATAGCGTTGCGTCCTCCTATCACATCCACAAAGAGATAACGACATCTCTTTCATTTGGACGATTCCGTACCACTCTTAATATTTTCAGGAAGAGACTCAGCGAAAAAGCTTTCGAGTGCTTCAGGCGATACATCTTCTTCACTAAGAGAAAATCCATATGCACGAGCCAAAGACAACGCCTGCTCTTCCCGAAGCTCTGCACGTGAAAAACGCTGGGCCTGCCTCAGATACGACGACTCGAGTAAAAGCGTTCGAGAAATATAGCCAACAAGAGTTGGGTCAGTATTAGATATTTGAAGCATCGAAACCATAGTTTCGGGATCCATCTTCAAGAGCAAAGACCCATCTATTTCAGTTGCATTTGATAAGGTTGATTCGAGCAATTCTGCTGAAGCTTCAGGATCCTTTTCGCCTGAAGTATTCAAAATGGTTCTACGAATAGCTGCCGCAAGCACCATAAACATTCTTACTAAATAATCCTGATGCAGCATATAATCACATCCACTTCTTTTTACTTTTTTACTATAAAGCTATAGTCATCCTCATTGTGTTCGTTTGTCCACCCTAGAAAAGAAATGGAAAACCTATCACCGTTTCCCCGTTGGTCTCATTAATCCCAAGTGATCATACGCACGATCAGTTGCCTGACGTCCTTTTGGTGTTCGAATAAGCAACCCCTGTTGCATAAGATAAGGCTCATACACATCTTCTAATGTTTCAGGGTCTTCAGAAAGAGCAGAAGACAACGTTGACAAACCTACTGGCCTCCCCGCAAACTGCTGGCACAACAGCTCAAGTATTCGATTATCCACTGAATCGAGACCCAAAGAATCCACCTCGAAAAAGCTTAGGGCTTGAGCAGCGCAATCTTCGTCAATCACTCCATCCCCCTTCACCTGAGCCCAATCTCGAACACGCCTTAAAAGACGGTTTGCCAAACGGGGGGTCCCTCTGCTTCTCCGAGCAATTTCCAAGGCTCCTTCAACATCAATATCAACGTTAAGAATACGTGCTGAACGAATGATAATCTGAGAAAGCTCTTTGGGAGAGTAATAATCGAGTCTAAAAGCAATACCGAATCGGTCACGAAGGGGGCCAGTAAGCAAGCCCGTACGTGTTGTTGCCCCAATAAGAGTAAAGCGCGGTAAATCAAGGCGAATAGAACGAGCAGCCGGACCTTTACCCACAACAATATCGAGAGCGAAATCCTCTAAAGCGGGATAGAGAACTTCTTCAACCATCCGATTAAGACGATGAATCTCATCAATAAAAAGAACATCACCTTCCTCTAAATTAGTAAGAATCGCAGCAAGGTCCCCTGTGCGCTCAATCGCTGGTCCACTGGTTGTTTTTATCTGAACTCCAACCTCATTCGCAACAACACTTGCTAAGGTTGTTTTTCCGAGCCCAGGAGGTCCCGAAAACAGAATATGATCGACCACATCATGTCGATGCTTTGCCGCCTGGATTAAAATCGACAAACTGTCTTTGATTTTTTCTTGACCTAAATACTCACCAAGACGCGTTGGCCTCAAACTACGATCAAGAACAAGATCTTCCTCTTTAAGCTCAACAGAACAATCACGCTCTGCAGCCTGCGAGGCATTCTTTTCCGAATAAGCTTCAAAAAGTACGTTTTCTATTTCAAAATCCTGTGACACTTATTCCCCTAAACGCTTAAGTGCATATTGAAGAAGAGATGCTTCAGTGGATAATTCAGGTGCGCCCTTCAAAGCAAGCTCCGCTTCGGCCGAAGTAAAGCCCATAGACAACAGAGCCTCAAGTGCTCCGGCTCTAGCAAAAGAAGTTTGCCTCGAGCTTCCAAGAGCCAATGAATCATCTTCACTAAATTGATCTTTCAATTCTAATGCAATACGTGAGGCCATTTTTTTGCCAACACCTGGAGCTTGTTGAATAACAGAAATATTTTGCGTCGCAATAGCAGTTATTAACTCTTTTGGTTCACAGGTAGATAAAAGCGAAAGCGCCGCCTTAGGTCCAACGCCAGAAACCGCAACAAAACGTTCGAAAAGATTTTTCTCTTCAGCGGAAAGAAAACCGAAAAGAATGCAGCTGTCCTCTCTGATTTGAAGACGAGTAAGTATTTGAACCGTTGACCCTAATTCAGGGAGTTTTGAAATTGATGTAGTTGCCATTTGTATTTCGTATCCAACCCCAGAAACATCAACAATTACCGAATTGAGGCTTTTTGAAATTAGTTGACCCTTTACACAAGCAATCATCGTTGTTCCCTTCGGATTCTATTTCCAACACCAATATGTGTCGAAAAGCAAATAGCAGCTGCTAGCGCATCAGCAGAATGGTCAGGAGATGGAATTCGGTCCAACGACAAAAGATGCTTAACCATATATTGAACCTGATCCTTTTCTGCGCTGCCTGTACCAACAACTGCAAGTTTAATTTGACTCGGCGAGTATTCTTCATAATGAATATCATTATTCGCGCAAGCCGCCAGCGCAGCACCACGAGCCTGACCCGTAGCAAACGCGCTTTGGGCATTAGAGCCAAACCACACCGTTTCAACTCCAACACAACTTGGCTGATAACGAGCAACCACGGCACTCATTTGCTGATAGATCTTTTGAAGACGCTGCGGAAGCGGCTTATCATTCTTTGTTTCAATGCAGCCATATGCCATGCACGACAAGCGAGACCCCCGCTGCAAAACAAGACCCCAGCCTGTATGAGCAAGGCCAGGGTCTATGCCTAAAATTACTGTTTCGGCAGCCATTCAAAAGCCTTTCATATCAAACACTTGTTCGTATGATACCACAAAGCTTCAGGGCAGGATTTTATCTATTGATTAATTGTAAACTTCCATGCGCAGCTACACGTGTCATCAGTTATATCGGGATAACAGCTCACGCATTCACATTCAATTCGATCATCAATTGCCCGTGCAAACCCCTGATACTCAATTAGTCCCACTCGTTTACAAGGATGGAACTCCATGCCCTTGCGCGAACGAGCTGCTTGAACCCTACATACATCAACGCGATAAATAAGCGAATCGCCTTCCCAAACAATACTTGTCTGATTAGCTAATGTGCTATATCCGACAATCAACGCCTTCTCAAGACCCTTTAAGCCTGGGTGTTCTTCCATGTGATAGTACTTTTTTAAGCGACGTGCTTCGGCTGGAGAATATCGGCGCCAAGCTTCTGCATCGTAATCCATTGCCTTATCCATGCCGATAGCCTCTTCGAGCGTTTGAAACCAAACGCCATCCATCGCCACGATGTTTTTAGAGCTCAATTCCAAAAGATCAACAAGTTCTTCTTTTGAGAGTTCAAGCAGCTTTTCTTTCATAGTTAAATCCTTATCCAAATCACGAAAAACAAAAACACGTCTTAACAACAATGTCGCGTTCAGCAATACATTAAAGCCTCATCACGCAATCATGCAGCCCAACTACCAAATAGAACGACCTGCATCAACATACAAAGGGAAACCCGTAATCAGCTCAGTGCAATCACTCGCTAAGAAAACAGCAGCGGCAGCAATATCTTCGGGTTCTCCAACTTTTCTTTCATGCGGAATCATTTTGGTAATTGCCTCATAGGCACGAGGATTTGCCAACGTATCTTCCGTCATACCAGTATTGATATAACCAGGGCAAATACAGTTGACACGAATGTTAAACCGCGCCCACTCAAAAGCCAGACCACGTGTCATTTGAAGAACGCCAGCCTTAGCTGCCATGTAAGGAGCCATACGAGAAGACCCAACACGAGCCACAACAGAAGAAAGATTAATAATGTTTCCTTTTTTCTGCTCAATCATCACCTGGGCAACTTTTTTCGAAAGGAAAAATACTGCTTTTAAATCGGTATCCATTACTGTATCGAACTCTTCTTCATCACAATCAACTGCCAGACACGTCATTCCAACGCCCGCATTATTGACAAGAATATCAATACGTCCAAAGGTGGAAACGGTATCCTGAATTATTTGGTCGACTAATTCAGAATCACGAACATCCCCTACGTAAGTTATTACATCAACCCCAAATTGATTTAGGATATCCTTTCTGGTTTGATCAAGTTCCCTCTCGAGGATATCAACAAGCGCAAGTTTGCAGCCATACCCCGCATATGCCCATGCGATTCCCCTTCCTATACCTCGAGCAGCCCCCGTTACAATGGCTACCTTGTTTTCGAGATCGAAAATAGGTACTCCTGCAACCTGACTCGCCTGCTTATTCATAGAATTCCCCTTATCCTATTTTTCCTCAAGCTTAAGAAGTCAGCACTTTACCCCACAGAAACAAATCACCATTACTTCTTAAACGTTAGGAATAAACAAAAAGCCCGTAAATTAAGTTTCAAAACTGCACACAATTACAAACCGATGGATTTGAAATACGCTAGCCACTTTTCAAAAGACTCATCACTGATAGCATGCTCCATTTGGCATGCTTCCTCTTCGGCGTCTTCTTGATCTAAACCAATGGCTTCAACTAAAAATTTGGTAAGCATGGTGTGACGCTCCAAAACAGCCTGACCATACTCATACCCCTCTTCAGTAAGAGTAATATCACCATAAAACGGCTGATTGAGCATTCCTGAAGCTTTTAAGCTTGCCACTGCCTTAGAGACAGAGGCTTTCGAAACACCGAGTTTAGCAGCTATATCAACAGAGCGTACTGGCAGAGTAGAAGTACCTCCAAGCATAACGATAGCTTCGAGATAATCCTCGTGCGACATAGACACTTTTTCCACTACAGCTCCCTTCCTTAGCGCTCACCTTAAACAATGTTTATATTAAGTAAAGCTAAATTAACAATCTATCGAGCGTAGTATACTTACGCTGTTAATGTTACCTCATGAAAGATAATCTTATGTCTACAAATCGATACATTGATACACGCGGACAATGCACTAATCCTGTTACGTTTACCGAAGCTGTTGTGCAGGGCTTAGCAGATGGTGGCGGACTTTTTGTTCCTGAAAATCTTCCCCACTTTTCACTAGAAGAAATACTTTCGTTGTCTAATCTCACTTATGCGGAGCGCGCCGCAAGCATTTATCGTGCTTTCAATATTGATATTGATGACAAGACTATCTCCACGCTTATGGAAAAAGCTTATGGGGATCAGTTTGATTCAGAAGACATATGCCCTATTACATCGCTCGACAACAAAACTCATGTTTTAGAGCTTTGGCATGGTCCAACCAGTGCGTTTAAAGATATGGCTCTTCAATGCCTCCCTCTCTTCTTTGCTCAAAGTGCCGCGCAACTACGCAAGACAGGCAGCATTGATAACAATTTTCTCATCCTGGTTGCAACCTCGGGCGATACAGGAAAAGCAGCGCTTGAAGGCTTCAAAGATAAAGAAGGCGTTAAGATTGCCGTTCTTTATCCCGATGGCGGCGTAAGCGATATCCAACATAAACAAATGGCAACTCAAGCAGGTGACAACGTTGAGGTTTGGGCTGTCAAAGGTAACTTCGACGACTGCCAAACAGGCGTTAAAAATGTTTTTAACGATGAAAAATTTAACAAATCTCTTCTTGACGACAAACGCTATGCTCTGTCGAGCGCAAATTCAATCAACTGGGGCAGGCTTTTACCTCAGGTTGTTTACTATATCTCCAGTTATGGAAAACTGGTAAACGACGGAAAGCTTAATGCGGGCGAAGTACTTGATGTGTGTGTTCCTACAGGAAACTTCGGTAATATTTTAGCTGCATGGTATGCAAAGCAAATGGGAACTCCTCTTGGAAAACTCTTCTGCGCAAGCAACGAAAATCGCGTATTAACCGACTTCATTAACACGGGGGAATACTCTATTAGTGATCGAGAATTTGTCCTTACCCCTTCCCCTTCGATGGACATCTTAATTTCCTCAAACATGGAGCGCCAGCTTTTTGAATTAACAGGGCGCGACGGCAACACTATTTCTCAATGGATGACCGACCTCAAGGAAAAAGGTTCTTTCAAAATTGATACTCTCACTCTTCAAAAGTTGCAGGAAGATTTTGCATCTGATTCCATTGACAATGACACCTGTCTTAAAACTATTAGCAACGTCCTCAAGAACTACAATTACCTCATTGATCCGCATACCGCTGTTGCAATGAAAGTTGCCGAGAACCTGCGTAGAGACAATCAAGTACTTATTGCCTCTACAGCTCATTGGGCAAAATTTGGCGAAAATGTATACCGCGGTCTTCATGCTATTGCAACTGACGAACCCCTACCGGCAGAGATCAGCGCTTTGTCTGGCTGTGAACTCAATGAACTCATCGCCAATGAAACAAGCACTCACAATATCCCCAAAGGACTCGCCGAACTTGATTCTCTAAACATCCGTTTTGAAACCGTTATCGAGAGTTCAACCAGCTCCATTGAATCTTCGGTAAAAACCTTCCTAGATGAGTAATTGTTTGTTTTTTACTGCGTAACTACACTCCCGTTATCTTTACGTCTATCTGAAATTTCAGACATTGATCGGAAGAAAATGGGAGTGTTTTTATTATCTCAAACGCCTCTGTGTCTTTTTTCATGAGGTCTTCATCATGACGCACATTAGCAAAATCGCATGAGTCTCCTTGAACACAAGCGAATCTACTGACGCTATGTTCCTTGCTCTCTCCGTTCAAAATCATGGTAGGTAGCTCACTTTTTTCACACTGCATACTGCTAATTTGTTCTCGTCCTTCAGTCGCATCACCAACAAACCGATGCAAGCATCCATAGCACACATCCATATCCGAAAAACAAAGTGCATGACATACAGGACACTCTTTCGTTCCGTGATTCATTGTTTGATCTTTTGTTAACATCTTTCAACCCTCTTTTCTATATTGTTTAGTGGTAACAATAATTCGATCCCCTACCTCTAACCATGTATCATCTCCCTTTCCGCCACTCCAGCGTTCCAGGACCCCATACGCTTTTCCTTCACGGCACAAACGAAAAGGCGGAACATCCTTATAAGAAGCAACTACAAAACCCTTCCGATCGAAAAACGCAACATGTATTGATCTGTCAAGAAAAAACGTATGGATTGATTTACAGGGAATAATAACCAAAACTACTTCTTCACCCTTAAAGCTAAACAGCCCTTTCAAACGGTCGAAATAATTCGCCGCAAAGCAAAGCGGAATATCACTCCTTGTCATCCCCCTCCTCCTTCGTTATCAAAACCATTGATCCAGCATTAATCGAATAAGTCTCTACAAACAACCAATGCAGCAAACCAGTCTCCTTCACAAAAGAAGCTTTACAACGTACTCCGCTCTCAATACACATCCATCCTTTTTCTTCCAAAAAGTCTTTAATCCGAAAAAAAGCATCTGTGGGATCTTGAGGCATAGTAAAACAGAGAGATCTTTCATCCTTACCCACATACACATTCTCGTAACCCGACAAATCAAGGCACTCCTCCACAAAAGCACCCGACGGTTCATTCTTAAAATCGGCAAAAAGAGAGTCGGGATATTGTTCAATAACGGATTCAAAAGACTGATTTTCTACAAGTACCGCCTCTGCTATATTTCCAGACACTTTTTGAGCTGGCAGTTGTTTAGAGCCAAAAAAATAGTCAAACAATACGCACATCAATACTAAAAACAGCAGTATCCCCATCGCTTTAGCGACACGAGAATAATGAAACGATCGCATCATATAATCGCCCCTGGCTTATAACAGTCAATCACTATCTGAGATTGATGAGTCATTCGTGGGAAAGAAACACCAAAGGCGGAGTTCAGAGTACCAGCGCCAAAAAGAGTTGGCAAAAAAGAAAGCGTCCCCGTAAATGTCACGAGTCCACCTTCAACTCCAGATGAAGAAACAAACACATCGACATATTCTGTATCGCATACCTCTTCTATACTGCTCTGAATTTTTGCGCAGGAATTAGACATACCTTGTCCGTAACCAGGGGAACTTGCATATGCGCATGTGGCATCTTTAAAGTTACGATCAAACGAAGCACATTCACCAAAAAACAAAAGAGTATTCACTGCAATCAATGCAACGACGAGCATTACAGGAAAACAAACCACAAATTCAATAGTCATTTGCCCTTTGAGTCTTTTTTTAAACTTAGCAGTATCAATTCTCGAATTAACAACTAACTTCATTCCCACTGCCTCCATCCCGTAACTGTTGCAGCAAGATTCCTTAAAGACTCAATTCCTGATGAAAAAAGATTGCGAGCTTCATCAGCAATAAAACCAGGAAGCGTAATAGTGATAGGAATAGTTATCGCACCTTCAAATATTTCGATACTTGCAATTTCAAATCCCTGAGAAAACTCATCAAGAAACCGCGATCCGCTCTCCTCTATACCGTCAAGAGCATCCCCAAAAATATTTCCTCCAGCTAGAAGTGAAGTGGAAGCGAAATGTTTCACTGAAAGCAGTTTTGCTGAAAAGGAGTCCTCACCCATCGACAAAACATGCTCTGAGTTAATTAATACCGGTTTCGGCGATGAGACGTCCGCTGGCTCAAGTCCGACAGAAATCACCATCTCCTCTAAACGACTTGATGCCCAATCACCCAATTTACTCTCACTCATAAAAGGAATGGCGTTGAGTGCTTTTTGAATACCTACTAGCAGTGCATCATAACCATCGGTATATGCAGAAAGAAAAGACGACCAAACATCAAAAAGAATACGCAGGGGTCCAAAAGCAGGAGCTTCCTCTTCAGAGACCCCATCAAAAAAAGAACTGATAATGGTCTTTTTTCGTCTGAAGACTCTTTTACTAATACCGCAGAGGAGAGCGCAACACAGGGACCAAGATTGCCAGAATCTGCGATGAATAAGGAAGCTAAATGAGAAAAGGATGATTGTGAATCTTGGTTAACTGCTAAACACACAACACCAAATTTTCCTGGAGGAGAAACTTTTATCCTTTGATTACATGCCTGATCAAAAGCTTCTTTTAAATACCCTAGAAGATCATTGGTAATTCCTTTAACCTTTTTCGCCGATGGAGAAAATTCTTTTTTAGCTTTTTGATACTCTTCTGCCTCTTTGGCAACAACAAGATAATGATATTCGAAACCGTTTTCTATATTGGTTGAAGCAGAAGCAACACTCCCCATACTGCTCACCTTAAAATCGCATGCTGTGCAAGTTTCATATGACCCTTTTTCCAGTTGCTGGATGGATCCGGTTCCCATCCTTTCTTGTCCATTTAGCCCCGGACAACCTCCCCACGCATGCATCATTTCTTTTCCAGAACTGTTCCCGATAGGATAGATGGATTCTGTGTAAAGAACTGTTTCTCTCATTTCGTTAGTGTTTTTTGGCAAAAGAGGAAAATAAGCCTCGAAAGATTCGTCTGTTTCATATACATATCCTTTTTGAATTTCTTGAATAGCAAACTCGTAAAAACGTTTACGTAAAGCAGAATTCGATTGCTCTGCGACGGAATTGCCACCCGGTTCTTCTTGCTGTGCTCTTTTTTCGTAATAAACCTTCGCCCTATCTAAGGCAGCAGAAAAAGACCATGTTTCCACCGAAGAGAAGAACGGGTTTTCTGATCCTGTCATCCCAGCAAGATGTTCGGCTCTTTCATACATACAATAGTCCGTCTGACTACCACTATCGTGAAGAAACGCTCGCTCTTTGCTTGCTCGTCCCTTCTTTGCTGCCTCTTCGGCTTTTTCTCCCTGTTCCTTTAGCTCATCACTTTTGCTTTCAATTCTCTTTTGAGCATCATCACTTTTATCGAAAACCAGCGATCCGTCATCTTCTCCTTCCCAAGGAACCAAAAGAGCAACACCCGAATATTCCCCTCCACGGGGCAAAGACGAATTCGCCTGAAACACGCTCTGCGCTTTTGTTAGTGCCAAAAAAGGAAGAACGGACTGAAATTTATCAAGAGAATGTTGCGCCTTTTCAGCAAAACTATCTCGAGCATCTTTTATCTTTTCAGCTGCCTTGAAAAAAGCCTCCGCGAAACTTACTGTCACGGGAGTACATAAACAGACAACTCCAAGCGCTAATGTTGAAATAAACATTAGAGACAAACTCAAAACCGTAGCATCACATAAAGCAACAACGATATAAAACTCGGCAACAACATTTTCTGCTGCTAGGGCTGCAGCATCGGCAACCTCCTGAACATCAGCAGAAGCAGAATTAACCTCATATACTCGTGCAGCAGTAAAAAGCAAGCAAATAGTGATAAGAAGAGCGAGAACCATTCCGGCCGTACTAAATCCTCCTTCTTTATCCCAGAAGAAATCGATAAATCCTCGAAATTTCATTCTTTTTCTCATCTTTACTCCCACTGCTTAACCCAATTAGCAGGATTGTTTCCTACCACATTTGAAGACACCCAATCATTTTTCGGAGAAAACTCAGCCTCGACTTTTATTTCAAAGAATCCGTCACTATCAGTAAGTCCTATACTCCGTGACATAAAATCAACAAGAGGGAGAGGTTTGACTTTATTAACGATTTGAACACCAACGCGGTTACTAGTCTCATCTCCCGTCAAAGAGACCTTCCAGGAACAACCTTGAGAATGAACATGAAAATGATCTTCCTCGGGAATTGAACTTAATCTCGTTAGCACGTATTCCTCATAAGGATCTTTCCCTTCACTCAATACCGGAGTTTTTGTAGCTAGCAATCGACATCCCTCAGCTGCGGCATTTTTCATCACAATTCGATCAAACAGAAGAATTGAAGGCTGTAAAAGCAAAAGAAGAAGAATAAAAAGGACAGGAATTAAAGCAGCAGCCTCAATCGTAGCCTGCCCTTTTGTTCCTTCTCGCTTATCAAGGACTTTTACCCGTTTACGCATAGACCTAATACAAAAAAACATCTCGTAAAACTCCCCCCGATCCCAAAAGATGATGAGAAGCCCCCATGAGTAGATGTTGAATTATTGTCCCGTCTCTTAAGAAATCTGAATAAACCCCCAAGGCAATAACTAAGGAAAGAAACGCAACAAAAACAACTGCATATTCAACTGTCCCCTGGCCAGACTGGCGCAACATCTTTTTATTGCTAGAGCCCATTGATACCCGAGGAAATTGCATCCCATAATTCTTGGATTTTTGGTCTGAAAATCGTAATAGCCAAAATAGCAATCACCACTAGAACGCCAACCAAAATCGCGTATTCTGTCGTTCCCTGTCCGACGTACTTTTTGCCTTTCAACCTGGCATTTTCTAGTGCTAACCCAATAATTCCGCAATAAGAATTTTCCAATTCACGCCATTTTTCAATACACTTTTTCTTCACACGTACTATGCTTTCCATTTTGTCCTCCTTCTATCGTCTTTACATTCCGTTCATCAAATCCAGCAAGATTGGTCCCATAATTAAAATGAGCATCGCTGGCAGAATCAGCGTTCCTACAGGAAGAAGCATCTTTACCGGAGCTTTAGCAATACGTTCTTCAAGTGTCGTTTTTCTTACCGAACGCGCTTCCGAAGCTATTAAACTTAAAGACTCTGACAGCGAAGAACCAAAACGCAAGGACCGGTTAATGCTTTCAATAGCTCGAAAAAATAATGAGGAATCATAGGTTTCAGCTAGGCTTTTAAGCGCTTCACTTCGTATAAGTAATCCGTGTTCCCATTGACTTTGAGCACGTGAAAAAGACTCCTTTAAGCTTCCTTCGAAATATGCGGTGTACAGCTTTGCTGACCTATCAAACGAAAGACCACTCTGTAATCCCAAAATTATTACTTCTATCATTTGCGCCAGCTGACGCTCAACGCATTGAGAGCGCAACTGACTTTCCGATTTAAGAGCACGTGTCGGCAAGAGAAAACCAAAGAAGAATAAGAGCACAGCGAGAAGAAGAGCTAAAATATCCGAAAACAAGGCTCCTGCAAACAGGCCAACAATAAAGCCAAAAAATGAGAGTGTTAACCTTATAGAGAAAATTCCCTTTTCATTGACAATACCCAACAACCCAGACTTCTGAATAAGAGTCTCTTTATTGTTTAAGCCTAAAGCCCAAGGAAAAAGTGAAGTTCCCTTTATAAGATTTACGTGATCATCTGAAAAAAGAACCATCTTCTGAATAATCCAATAATTCAACCCTCTACTTTCGACAAAGATACTCCTTGCAGACAAAAACGACTCACAACCCACTCGCTTTTTAATTTGAGTTGATATTCTTTTCCGATTCCTCCAAGAAATAATCTCCATCCCACCAATCGCGCCCGCAACACCGCCAAAAGAAAGGGCTGAATAAAGAAAAAGATCAACCATTTACATCACATCCACTCTTAACATCTTCCTCACAAGGAAAATGCCGAGTAGTTGCATGAAAAGAGCAACTGCGAGAAGAATTACCCCTGCTACACTCTCGAAAAACGGAGCAAGAAATCCTTCAGAAATGATTGAGAATAAAGCAATCAGGGCAAAAGGCATAATCGTAACAATTTGTGCTGATAACTTAGCCTGGGCGGTTTGAGTTCGAAGCGTCCGCTTAAGTTCGATTTCATCACAAACCGATTCTCGAGCAGCTTCAAGAACCTGTTCGATGCTACTACCAGTCTTGTGTTGTATTTCAAGAGCGGCAGCCAAAAAGACCAGTTCCTGTTCCTCTGACTCTCTTTTTATACACTCAAGCGCATCGTCAAATGTCCCACCCGTATTTAAAACGCTTACCACTTTTTCAAAAAGCTCTCGTAGCGGCCCTTGTGTATCATTCACCAACTGCTCAAAAACTTGCGGAAGAGAATACCCAGCAAAGAAACACGTTTTCATAGTCTGCAATGCTTCAGGTATCGCTTCACGTATTTTCTCTTTCCTCTCTTCTTCCTTTCTTCTGCTGAGCATTCCAAGAAAGAGAGCGAGACAAACAAAAGCCGATATACCAACAAAGAATGAACCAGAAACGACAAATCCAAAAATCAAACAGGTGAAAAATACTGATATCACTAAACTTAAAAGGGATTCTGAACAGGTAAAATAACCTAAAGATCCAAGAATTCCTACATAGCGATTGATCCATTTCTTAATAGAGAAGCTTCGAAGAAGAAACTTTGAAAAAGGTTCAAAGAAAATAACCCCATTACGCATCACATGCGCAGTAACAGAAGAAGGTAAACCACCAACTAATACTTTGCTTTTTCTTTTTCGATGACGTAAACCATTAATTGCTTCACTTGCGAGTATTCCAACACAGGTAAAACCCCCCAAAAGAGCAATTACGATAACGATGTGGCTCGTTTCCATGAATCAACCTCCTCTTGCGTAGCCATACCAAGAGGAACTAGCTCATCAATCCAAGCAGGAACAGAGTTCCACGTTCCTATCTTTTCAATCGGATCCCATTTGTAAAAAGACTGAATTATACATTTCCTACGAACCGTGTCATAGGAATAGCCAACCAGTTCGCTTACAAAACGCTTCCCACTAACACTACGTGCAGTTTGAATAACAATATCGAGCGCAGTGGCGATTTGATTCTCAATAACCTCAACAGGAAGTTCCGCACCATAACGAACCATCATCGTTAAGCGCGAAATTGCTTCTGCGGGAGAGTTTGCATGCAATGTCGTAAGTGATCCATCATGACCGGTATTCATAGCCTGAAGCATATCAAGAGCCTCAGATCCCCGACATTCACCTACAACAATTCGATCAGGCCTCATTCTTAAGGAATTGATGACAAGATCTTTTATTGTTACCTCACCAACTCCTTCAACATTTTGAGGGCGTGCTTCCAAACGAACGACATGAGGATGTTCAGAAAACCGTAATTCTGCTGAATCCTCAATTGTTACGATACGCTCAGAGAGCGGTATTTGGGTTGAAAGGGCGTTCAATAAGGTTGTTTTCCCGCTTCCTGTTCCCCCAGAAACAGCGATATTACACCTTTTTCTAACCGCCCACTTCATCAAGGATTTAATTTCATTATCGAAAGAGCCCATATTTTCAAGCTCCTCGAGCGAATAAATTTTGCTACGAAACTTTCTTATAGTGACAACAGGTCCATCAAGCGCAAGAGGAGGAATAATCACGTTTACGCGATGCCCCTCAGGTAGACGAGCATTAACCATAGGAGAAGACTCGTCCACCCTTCTTCCTAACGGGCTGATAATCTTATCGATCAAAGCATAAACTTGCGCATCAGAAGCAAAAACGGAATCCGACTCAAACAGTCTTCCTTCCCTTTCGTAGAAAAACGAGTGAGAACCGTTAACCATGATTTCAGTAATATCTTCGTTATCTAGCAAACTTTCAAGCGGACCAAGCCCAAATATTGAATCCAAATATCGTTCGACAAATTTTTCACAATCAGCATTGGTATACAACCATGGCTCTTTGCTAATTACCCGTTCGCAGGCTATCTTTATTTCGCTCTTAGCCTGCTGGGGGCTCTGCTCAATCAATTTCCCCAAAAGAACAGGGGGCAATAGTTGCTGTACGTTTCTTTTCATCCTTTCATACGAAGCTGCTTCATTTAATTGTTCAGTATTGCTTTTATCAACATATTCACTACCTTCGATAACGGAGGAGGCTTTTTCTACTCTTGCGGTTAAAGACATGCTGCTCTCCTCTTTCTTCTTATTAAACGAAAGGTTTTCGATCTATCTGAAGCAGACGTATTACTTGTCTCGCTCTTCTTTTTCAATGGAATAATTTCCTGAGCAAACTCCTTTAACCCCTCATAAAAAACATTCCTTCCTCTCGTTAGTTCCCTTGGTAATCCCGCAGCCAATAGCTCTCCAACTTCCTTTCCTCCATCCTTGAGTTCATGAACATGAACGCCCTTCAAAGCACAGGAAACGTCAATAGAAGTCAAAAGAGCTTGCCTTGAGCATCTATTCAAAGCAAAGACAAAGTTTTGAGTGGCAATTCCACAACGCGCACAAAGCGAAAGTGCATGGGAACAAGAACGAACCGAAGAGGGTCTTTGATCAATAAGGAAGAGTGACTTATCAGAATTCTCGAGTAATTGGGCGTGTAAATCACACCAGAAAGCTCCCGTGTTTACAATAATAACTTCATACTGGCTTCTTAAAAGCACCAGAAGTTCCGAAACCTGTTTACTTGCAACCTCGCTATACTCGAGATTTTTTGGCGATGCAATAAGGGAAGGTAAGGCATCGTGATTCATAACCTCATGTATTCTTTCCGGGTTTTCAATAATATCCTGAACGGTAGTTTGATCATTTAAACCCAGCAAGAAGGCCATATCGCCAAATTGAAAATCTGCATCAAGGATTACCGTTTTAAAACCTAAATCAACAGCAGCTAATCCTAGCATTGCAGATATGGTACTTTTCCCAGAACCACCACTTCCGCTAAAAACTGAAAGAACGCACCCTTTTTGCTCCTCTTTCAGTAATACCGAGGCTTTCTTTAGCCTATCCCCTTTATCAGCCATAGGTTCTGATTTCTTATTACAGGTATTTCTTAGAACCTCAGAATCCCCCAATTTCATTTGTTCACGAAGCAAAGAAATGTCTTTTTTAGCTTCTTGTCTTTTTTCCAATGAAAGCCGAGGGAAAACATTAGGGGATTCCTCTAGGTCTAATTCATCTTTTTTCTCTCCTAAAGAACAATTCACAGCTCTTAATTTCTCTTCCTGGCTTTGATTTATCTCGTTATGAGGCTTACTTTTATCTCCTTCTGATTCTTCGCTCAACAAAAACGATCGTGCCTTCTGATCCCGTTTTACTTCTTCATACTGATTGTTCTTTTTGGTTGTTTTTAGAGAGGAATAAGCGTGCATAAATCCTGTTTTATTCAAGGGTTTTACACTCGCTGCTCGACATCGACTCAGCACCGATCCAGTCATATCAAATGTAACGTAATAAACGTCAACAAAAGGATTGTCTTTTCTTAAAGCAGCAGCAAGATTGATTCCCGCTACCGTATCGCTTGAAACAACCCAAACAACTTTTAGTTCCTTATTTGAAAAAACAGCTAACCGTGCCTTTTGAGCGTCACAGCACACTCCAAGCCATGACTGCTCCTCGAGTCTTTCATCTGGCAACCCAATTAAAAACGGATGCAGAAGCGATTCAGTATCTAGACATAGCAATGCTTTTTTATTCATTTTTCTCCCCTTTATTACTCTCAAAGGCCGGCAACGTGAAATAGATATCCATTGACTGAGAGGCGGTTACATATTCCTGCGCCTTTTCAGGAGAAACGGCTAATGTTACCCAACTCACACTCGCCTTGGATCCTTTTTCACCTTCCGAGGCGTTGGTTGCCAAAACCAAAACTTTCTTACCAAGACAGGTGGTCTGAGTTCCTGTAGCGTACACATCAACATAATTTCCAGGAGACAATGAGCCACCAACAGCCTGAACGTCTTTTGCAGGAACAGAGAGAGCAACCAAACCCTCAGGTACTTCTATCTCAACGACATCGGATCTAAATCGCTTCTCGGAGACAACCTCACCTTTCACTACAAGAGAAGAGACTTGCTTTCCCCATGCACTATCCGCATTAACAAGCGCCTCATCTGGCAAAAGATCACTTAGCCATACCTTGAGTTCTACGTTTGAATTGTTGAGCGTTTCGCCAGGGTAAATATCCTTTTTCGCGACGAAAACTTCAATTTGCTCTCCCCCATACTTCTCCATCGCTTCCATGCGCGCAGAGTCTGCCTGCGTCCTAACCGACGAGACATAAACCAGAAGACAGACAACGCAGAGTAAACCGCTCAGCAAACCACCTATTATTGAGGACTTCTTCACACAACCCCCTTCTCTCGTTGTCAAAAAAGAATGAAGGAGAGTTTTAACTAAAAATTCGAAAATGCTTAATTTTTATTTCAAAATAATTTGAAATAAATTTAAAAAATGTCTTGCATGCAGATACTTGTTATGCGAAAATAACTTTCGCACTCGAAAGGGCGATTGGCGCAGCGGGAGCGCAGGTGCCTTACAAGCACAAGGTCGGGGGTTCAAATCCCTCATCGCCCACCATTTGAAATTACGCCCTCTCTGATTGATCTCTATTCGGAGAGGGTTTTTTGTTTTCTCATAACTCGAGTATTAGGTTCATCGACAAAACAGGTTCTTCACCTTCTAAAATATCGATGACCATTCTTTTGAGAGTTTGGGGCGCTTAGCTCAGCGGGAGAGCGCTTCCTTCACACGGAAGAGGTCGCTGGTTCGAACCCAGTAGCGCCCACCATTTTCTAATTTATCTGGCATTATTCACCTAAGATATACAAATCCCAAAACTTCATATTTCTATGAATAAGTTTTATCTTCCTTTCCCCTTTACAATAAACGCGATCCCATAAACGTCGTTTTCGTATCAAAGGGGAACAATGGATTACTCATACACACCTGACCAAGAATTATTCATTGAAAGTGCAAAAGAATTCGCTGAGAAGTATTTCGATGACGAAGCGGTAAAGAAAGCGTACGAGGAAGATCATCATATTAGTCTCGAAGCAGCCATGACATATCGAGAACTCGGCTTCATGCATTTGGGTCTGCCCGAAGAAGTCGGAGGTATTCCATGTAGCAAACTAACTCAGATCATTCTTACCGAAAAACTCCACGAGTTTACCGGAACCGCTCTTCCTTTCACAACGGACACTAATTCAATTACTGACGTCATTGATTTTGGATCTGAAGACCAACAGAAGCTTATTATGGATGCAATCGAGAATATCGAAAGTACCTGTGTAGCTTGCACGGCGATCTCAGAACCCGCTGCAGGCTCAGACAACAACGCCATGACTTGTACTGCAGTCAAACAGCCTGATGGTGCCTATCTCCTCAATGGCCAGAAAACATGGGTAACCCTTGGTGGCTTGTCTATTTACACCATCGTCGTTGCAAAAGACGAAGATCCTTCTTACGAAAATGACAAGTATTCTCTCTGGCTTGTTCCCAATAATATCGAGGGCTATACCATCGGACATCTCGATAAAGTTGGTCAACAGACCATTCCTTTTGTAGACTGCTTCTTTGACAATGTTGTACTTACTGAAGACATGCGTATTGGTAAAGCAGGTGAAGGTTGGAAGCTTCTCATGAAGAAACTTGAGTTTGAACGCTGTCTCGTTGTTGCTCAAGCTCTAGGTCAAGCACAAGCAGCAATGAACGACGCTGGCGCCTATTGTTCAGAGAGAATCGCCTTTAAAAAAACCCATTGGAAAAATCGGAGCGATCCAAGATCACCTTGTAGCAATGGAGAACATTCTCCAGAATGTTCGTGCTCGCCTCTATCAAGTTGTTTCAATGCTAGATAGAGAAGAGTCGACTCGTCTCGAATCCGCCCTTCTAAAGAGCTACGCCTGCCAGAATCTCACCGACGTTGCCGACCATGCCCTTTCTATTTATGCCGCTATTGGCTACACCAAAGAAATTAGAGCTGGCAGAATATGGAATGATCTCCGTGGCTACGAAATGGCTGGAGGAACAACAGAAGTTATGGATTATATCGCAGGACGACAGCTGGTTAAGAAATATGCTAAATAGCTTCTTGCAAAAAAATGAGGCTGGAAGTTTTATCATCCAGCCTCAACTTTAAAATTCAGTTTACCTATATTCAAATATAGGTAGTTAAAAGGATTTACCGCCGCACCATTCAACTCAACTTGAAAATGCAAATGTGCGCCAAATGAATTACCAATCTACTGACCTTTAGAGACCGACTGACCCGCAGAGACAGTTAAAGCGCTATGGTGCATGTATTTAGTAATAAGACCATTACCGTGACTAATTACCACCCAGTTACCAGCACTGCTACTCCAGCCCACAATCATAACAATACCATCTGCAGCGGCATAGGTTGGCGTTCCTGTTGCGGCTGCCAAGTCAATGCCTTTATGAAAAGCGCCATCAAAATCACGATAGCCAAACCCGGATGAAAGCGTGCCTCCTGAACATGGATTAGTAAACATACCATTGCCTGAAACAACATTACCCGAAGAATGTGTAGTGTAATTTCCTCTGCCACTTGCAGCTGCTGCAGCTTCTTCAGCCTTTTTAGCCGCTTCAGCCCGAGCTTCTTCAGCAGGAGCTTCTTTAACCTTAGGCTCTTCTCCCTTTGCCTCTGCCTTAGGAGCAGCTATACTAAAGCAGCCCTCGTTTATTTAAATCAATAAGTGCCTCAACGAGTTTTTCATTGTCCTTAGTAGTCAATCTACCAATATGACCAACTCTAAAAACAACGTCCGCTAAATCTCCGCCATTTGGACAAACCCAAATCCCATATTCATCTTTTAAATGAAGAAATACATCGTTTGCGGAAACATTTAGAGGATGAAGTGGAGTTACCGCATTGGACATAGATTCAGAAAAAACTTCCAGCGGAAGATTTGCAATTCTTGAACGAAAATCTTTAGCGATAGTACTTACCTCACCAATAGCAAATTCAATTCCGCCATTTTTTACAACCTCTTGAAGCCTCTTGCTAATCTGCAATAAAACGCTTACTGCGGGTGTGAAAGGAGTTTGTCCGCGTTCGCCATTTTTAAGCGCGTTTTTTAAATCAAGATACATACATTTAGAATTCATTTTTTCAACTCTTTCTAGAGCAGAAGGAGAAAGAAGTACCGCCGATACTCCAGGATGACACGCAAGTGCTTTTTGCGAACCAACAATCATTGCTCCAATATTGGCGTTATTCATGCTAATAGGGTCAGCCATAAACGCACTAATGGCATCAACTATCAAAAAGAGGTTATTCTTCTTGCAAAATGAACTAATTAAATCAAGATCGTATAAAACGCCTGTTGAAGTCTCATGCAAATTAACAATAAAGGAGGTGTACTTTGAGCCGTCGTACTCAGATAATGTCTCCCCTGTTAGCGCGCATCCAGAATTAAGCTTAATTTGATCATACGGAATTTGATGCAACTCACACAGTTCAACAAACCTATGACCAAAACTACCACCATTTACCACTAGTACTTTATCTTCTGAAGAGAGCAAATTCATAACGGAAGATTCCATAGCTGCCGTACCTGAACCAGTCAAAAAAACCGCGCGTGAACGCACAGGAGCATCGGCCAATTCAAGAATCATCCGCTCATTGTTAAGCATTATTTCTGAAAACTCCGCGGTGCGAAAATAGGGAACCTGTTCACCAGCAACAGCTAGAACATCTTCACTTTCCATAACAGGACCAACAGTAAAATTCAGCATAGCAACGCACCTATCTATAACGCTAACAATAATTCACAAAACCAAGGAGGCAATGCATTCATGAAGTAATGTGTTCCTAGTTCTTGGATTGAGCCACTCATTGCAAATTGCAGCTAGCCAACCCCAAAACACGTCCTATATCTCAAAAAAGTCTTTCTTTTCTTCAAAATCCTGCATAACCTGAGCAATCTGGCTAGAAACTTTTCTTTCAATGTAGTAATCGAAACGACCGTTTTCAATTGCCTTAACAAAACTTACCAACATATAGCGAATTCCCTCGCCATCAAGCTGGTAGAAATATCTTTTGTTTTCTCTCGTGTCTTCAAATCTGACTTCAAAATAATCAGTTTTCCACCACGGCGAAGGAACATACACATAGCCTTCAGTCCCTGAAACAACCAAAGAACCCTCTGACTTTGCACCAACCGCAACCTTAATAGAAGCTGTAGCAGAAGGATACAGGAAGTCCATTTTTGTAAACACGTCAAACTGCTTAGCGTCCTGCAGAGGACGAGTAACAATTCTTTTGGAACAATAATCCGTTCCCAGCAACTGAAAAATAGGAAGCAAAGCGGTTGGCCCCCAAAAATGTAAACTACCCCACATGGAGTTGTTGGCAACTTTATCAAGATTAATATCCAACAAGCTAGTACACGTTGCATCAGCAGACAAAACTTCACCTATTTTTCCCGATTTAATTAAAAGCAAAAGCCTGTTATATGCCGTTGAATAAGCGGTTTTTACCGCATCCATCAAAATGCACTCATTTAATCCTGCAATACTATAAAGCTCATGCAACTGACCAGCATCAAGCACTATAGGAGACTCGCATAAAACATGCTTCCCTTTTTCAAGCGCTTTTTTAATCTGCTCATAATGAACAGAAGGATGCGAAACAAGATAAACAGCATCTATTTCATCGAGCAGTGCATCATAACTTTCCGCAGCAATAATATTATTTTTTACGGCTTCCGTTTTAATAGCTTCATCTTCAGAGAAAACAGCTGTTACTTCTAGGCCATTTACCAGACTTGCCTCATTTTTTACTTTATTGAGAACTCTGCCTTCGCCAACTAAGCCAAACTTCAAAGAACGCTCTTGAGAACGCAACTCCGTGCTTGAAACACCTTGGGTTCTATCAAGATACACTACCTCACAGTATTCCTTGAGATAGTCAAAATACCCTTCCCAGTCCGATCCAACGGTGAAGATATCAACGTCATATCGTTTTATGTCGTCAATTTTTTGACCAACATATTCTTCAACAATAATCTCGTCTGCAATACCAAGATTCTTTACCGCTTCCAAACGTTCCATCAGAGGCTGCTTGACATTAATTTTTCCTCGCGTTTTATCAAAATCGTCCGAGGTTACCCCAACAATCAAATAATCACCTAAAGCTTTTGCTCTTTCCAAAAGTCTCACATGCCCGTAATGGAGCAAATCATATGTGCCATAGGTAATTACTTTTTTCATTGTTATCCAATCATCGCCGTGCGGCTACCGTGCTGCTGTATAGCTGTATGACTTCCTTATTTCGCAAAAGCAGGATGAAGCTTATCTTTATCACTCAGAACAATTTTCGACACATCAAACTCCGCATCGCCCTGCAAAGCTGGCCATTCAATACCAATTGCAGGATCGTTCCACATAAGACCGCCTTCATCATTTGGATGATAAATATCATCGCACTTGTAGCAGAATTCAGCAGTATCGCTCAAAACTAAAAAGCCATGAGCAAACCCACGGGGAATAAAGAACTGACGTTTGTTTTCTGCAGAAAGAACAACGCCCTCCCACTTGCCATACGTTGGGCTTCCTTCACGTAGATCAACCGCTACGTCAAATACTTCTCCTGAAACCACACGGACAAGTTTGGATTGTGGGTGATTGATTTGGAAGTGAAGTCCGCGCAACACGCCCTTAGTAGAGCTTGACTGGTTGTCTTGCACAAAGTCAACGTCAATACTACCGGCTACAAAATCTGGTTTTTTATACGTTTCCATAAAGTAACCGCGGTCATCCCCGTAGGATTTCACATCAACCACTATTACGCCCTCAATCGAAGTTTGCGTAAAAGTAAAGTTACCGCTTTGGGTAGTATCTCCTGCTGCCACGTTGGTCTCCTATTCCTACAAAAGCGTGATCATTTTCAACCACGCGATAAACGCGCTTAATAAACGCTTTAAACGCTTAATAATTCCTATAAACAAAAAGCTACCAGATTTATGTAACCTGGTAGCTAAATCTTACACTATCGTACCTGTCCATTAAGGCACCAAGCGGCAATATACACGTATCTTTTACTGCCCCTGTTTTGCGTATTTTGCTTCAGTAGCTTCCTTTTCTGCTTCCCACCAGCTGCGATTTTCTTTATACCATTCAATGGTATTAGCTAAGCCTTGCGCAAAGTTGGTATGCTTTGGCATCCAGCCTAGTTCTGTGCGAAGCTTTGTTGAATCAATTGCATAACGGCGGTCATGACCAGGACGATCTTTTACCCAATCAAAATCATCTGAAGCCTTACCCATACCTTCAAGAATTTCATGCAAAACATCGATGTTGTTTTTCTCACCATCGGCACCAATAAGGTAAGTTTCACCAATACGGCCCTTAGTAAGAATTGCCCATACTGCGCTGGAGTGATCTTCGGTGTGAATCCAGTCACGAACATTTAAACCGTCACCGTAAAGTTTAGGGCGAATACCACACAAAATATTGGTTATCTGACGGGGAATAAACTTTTCAATGTGCTGGCGAGGACCATAATTGTTTGAACAATTTGAAATGGTTGCACGCACTCCGTAGGTTCTGCACCATGCACGAACAAGCATGTCCGAGCTTGCCTTAGTTGAACTATAAGGGCTTGATGGATGATAAGGAGTTTCTTCAGTAAAACGAGCTGGATCATCAAGCGCTAAATCGCCATATACCTCGTCAGTTGAAATATGATGGAAGCGAACCTCATATTTACGAGCAGCCTGAAGCAACTGATACGTACCATATACGTTAGTGCGTACGAAAGGCTCTGGGTCTGCAATTGAGTTGTCATTGTGCGACTCTGCAGCAAAATGAACAATTGCATCTACACCGGGAACAATTTTGTCGAGCAAGTCAGCATCGCAGATATCGCCATGAACAAAAGTCATGCGGTCTTCCGGAATGCCTGCAAGATTTTCTTTATTTCCCGCATAGGTAAGAGCATCAAGCACCGTCACGTGAACATTAGGCTGATTATCCACTACCCAATGAACAAAGTTCGAACCAATAAAGCCCGCGCCGCCAGTAACAATTATCTTTTCAGGAATAAACTCTTCAGCCATTATTAGCCTTCCAACTCAGGGAGATTTTCTAAGTACGTTTTAAGCGCATCCTGCCAATTGCGCATTTCGTTTCCAACCGTAGCTTTCAAGTGTACATTTTCTAGCGAAGAAAATGCTGGCCTGCTTGCGCTTGCTGGATTCATTTCTTTATATTCTTTGCTCGTGCAACGGTTTACTTTGCAATTCAGGCCTGCGCCTTGCATGATTGCAGCAGAAAAATCTGCCCAAGAGCACGTGCCTTCATTGGTGCAGTGGTAAATACCATAGTGTTCAGTTAATGCAACTTTCAAGATTTCATACGCCAAGTCATTAGCAGAAGTTGGGTTGCCTAGCTGGTCATTTACTACGAAAATTTCATCTTTGGTTTTACCAAGAGAAAGCATTGTTTTAACAAAGTTCTTTCCCACATAACCATAGAGCCAAGCAGTACGAACAATGAAGTACTTGGAGCAGTTTTCCTTAGTTGCCTGCTCACCTGCTAGTTTTGACCTGCCATAAGCAGAAAGTGGACCGGTTGGATCGTTTTCTGCTCTAGGAACAGAGTCTGTTCCTGGGAAAACATAATCCGTTGAAATCTGAACAAACTTTGCACCCTGTTTTTCACATTCACGTGCAAGATTCTCTGGCCCTTGAGCGTTAACTTTAAATGCAGCTTCTTCCTGCGCTTCACAACCATCAACGTTTGTCATTGCTGCGCAGTTAATCACTAAGTCATATTCATGCTGAGCCATCCAAGATGAAACAGCAACGCCATCCGTAATGTCCAACGCGTCGTAATCAACACAGTCTACCTGAGCATTTTCGTACTCAGCAGGAATTGGTCCAATTTCTGCCATGCCCGTTTCAATTAAACGCTTAAGCTCGCTTCCTAACTGACCTTTAGAGCCCGTAACAAGAATTCGCATTTATGCACGCTCCTTATGAGGAACAATTTTTCCTTCAGCCACTTTCAAAAGATGCTTACCGTAAACCGACTTGCCATATTTTTGAGCAGCCTCAATAAGCTGTTCTTTTGAAATCCAACCATTCTGGAAAGCAATTTCTTCAATTACCGAAACCGACAAACCTTGACTGCGTTCTACCGCACGAACAAATTCACTGGCTTCAAACAATGATTCCATAGTGCCGGTATCAAGCCATGCATAACCACGGCCAAGTGTTACTACGTTTAAAGTACCGTCTTGTAAATACATTTGGTTGAGCGTAGTAATTTCAAGTTCACCACGGGCAGATGGTTTAACCTGCTTTGCAAATTCGCAAACACGACTGTCATAGAAATACAAGCCAGTAACTGCGTAGTTAGACTTTGGATGCTCTGGTTTTTCTTCAATAGAAATAGCATTGAAGTCTTCGTCAAATTCAACTACACCAAAACGCTCTGGATCGTCCACATGGTAGCCGAAGACCGTTGCACCACCTTTTGTTTCAGCATCTTCAACAGCACGGCGCAAATGCCTACCCAAACCGTTGCCGTAGAAAATATTGTCACCTAATACAAGTGCACAAGAATCACCGTTGATAAACTCTTCGCCAATAATGAAGGCCTGAGCTAAGCCATCTGGAGAAGGTTGCTCGGCATATGACAAGTTAACACCGTAGTCAGAACCATCTTTGAGCAAGCGCTCAAAATTAGGAAGATCTGTTGGGGTTGAAATAATAAGAATATCTTTAATACCCGCCATCATAAGAACTGAAAGCGGATAGTAAATCATAGGCTTATCATAAACAGGCAAAAGCTGTTTACTGGTAACAGTGGTAAGTGGATACAGGCGCGTACCCGAACCACCTGCAAGAATAATGCCCTTCATGAGGCCTCCTTAGTGCGGAGCAGGCGCTGCCGCCACGCAATCCAATACAGTGAATCATTTTTATAAATCGTATATAATCGTATGGTTAATTTTATAATAATGTTTCACTCTACCAGAAAGCCTAGTATGTTCGATAAAATAACGGCATTTTTCCAGCAAAACAAATTTGTTATTCAGTCTGCATTATTAACAGTAATTGTTTTACTCAGCTCCGTGTTCTTTTATAAATTTAATTCAATTGCCGTAGGTTACTCATCAAGAATGATTTTATTCCTTGGTATTTTATCTGCAGTCTTACTTTTCTTATTCTGCCTTTTATATAAATACTTCTCTAAAAAAGAAAGTTCGAAAACTCTTCCTCGGTTTTATTTAATCATCTTATTGCTAATGGGAACCATGTATAGTGCAGTTTTTCTTCCCGGAACTGCTCCCGACGAACCATACCATTATGAGTCCTCTTTTTATTATTCAAACCTTATAACTGGACATACCAATGAAGACTCACTGCTCGTAATGCGTGAAACCGACATTAAATTCGAAAACGATGCCCTAACAACAGTTATGGACAAAAAGAGCTATCAGTCGGTTCGTCAAGCTCTCACAGACAGCTCATCAAACGACTTTGAAACAACTTCAATTGATGGACAAACAAAAAGCCTTCCACAAACAAGGATTTTTTCTGCCATAGGTATTTCTCTTGGACAACTTTTTGGTCTAAACGGAACTCTAACTTTTTATTTAGGCCGTTTATTTAATTTCATGTGCTTTGCATTACTTGCATTTGCTGCCTACAAAATAACCCCTGTTGGCAAAATGCTTTTTGCAGCAATTACACTCCTACCAATGACGTTACATATAACAAGCTCTTATTCTTACGATGCTACTATCATCGGATTAAGCTTGTTGTTGATTGCCCTTTGCTTAAAAGGCATCTATTCGGAACAAAAATGTTCTCAAAAACTCCTTGTTGCTATTCCGGTTGTGACCTTTTTCCTTGCTCCATGCAAGGTTCTTTATGCCTTATCCGCTCTTCTTGTATTCTTGATACCTAATGCAAATTTCTCTTCTAAGAAATTTGCATACATCTATAAATTCGGGTTAATGGGATTAGCCTTATTTGCAGTATGTATTTTTAAACTTCCAGATTTACTCAATATGGCTGGCGTTTCTTCAGCTAGTGCCGACCCAACATCTGATGGACTCGCGTATAGGGGAGAAGAATCTGGTCATTACCATGCCTTATCAACTCTCATAAGTAATCCTTTAAGCGCCTTATTCATTTTTGTGAACACCATTAACCAAAAGTTCGATTTTTACCTCAACACTTTCCTTGGCGGATTCCTTGGTTGGTTCCAACCTGAAATTAGAACGCCCTGGTTCTTTATTCTTCTTTTTCTTGGAATTCTTTTTTATACCGCAAGAAAATCCGATATTGACTCGATTATCCCATCAAAGAAAACAAAGACTGTCTTTGCAATCCTTTCGTTCTTAATGTATACAGCTGTAGTTATGTCTATGCTTTTAGGTTGGACTTTTGATACAGAGCTTGCCGCCGAAGGTGTTCAAGGCAGATACTTCTTGCCTTTTGCGCCACTGATCTTCTTGTTGCTCAGAACAAAAAACACGCAAAGAAGCGAAGATTCTTCCCCTATTATTCTTCTTACCTTATTTGCGTTAAATGCAATGAATTTGATTTACATTTGGGCAGCGATGGCACGGTGCTAAATTTAGTTGCGGAATTGTTTAAATCGCATTGTTTTACGCCTGACAAGGTTCGCTTGCCCAAATCATCGAAAACATCATTTAAGAACCGTTTTGTTACGCTTGACGATAACGCCACTTCAGGAACGACTTAATCGATTCGCAAAACCACAGGTCGTAACTTTAGTCACTCCGCGTTTCCACCGAGGTTCGTAGCGAATGACTTAAGACGGGATGCTTCGGGGACACTCATAGGCTCAATGATGCTAGACTCTCGCTCAGCATCGCAACGATAAAACGAATTGAAATGATGAATAAATCGATAAAGATGAACGACTCCCTTCGCCAACAAAAGAAGCGTACGCATCAAGCGGAAAATCCTTCTGAAGCCACAGAACCGTCAATCAATCGGATACTTCGCTTTGCATCTATTTCAATTGCGGCCCAGGGCCAGCTCCATGTGCTTAGAATTTAGAGCAAACATCTTACTCCTGCTCTAAACGCGGAAATGATTACAGAATGTGTTTCTTGTGACGAGAAGAGTGGAGAGTCAGTTTTTTGAAAACGGGAACTTTCACACCAAGTTCCTAGGCGACTGCAATTCTCGTACTCAGCAAAACCTTCAAGAATAGAAACTCTAGAGTATAGTCACGCATTCCATCATCATCCAGCAGGGAGGAAGGTCATACTCGTCCCCGTACGTACTCTCAAAGTGCTCGCTCTTTTTTCGCTATCGAGTACTCTTAGCAAGCATATCCTTCGTTAATTCGGAACAGACGAACGCTTCGCTTTCCCCCGCGGCAAAATAGGTAAGCCGACTTCCCAAGAACACCTCAATCCTGACGATGACTTAGAACATCAGGAGGCATAGTCTTCTGCTGAATTCATAGATTCGCATCACCTTGTCGAATGCCGAACCTTCGCGGAAAACCGTCTTGCGCTGCCTGAAACGGTTTTATATAGGAGCTAACATACAGAGCCTGTAGTAGTCGATAGTCTCTAAAGTCATTTAACTCGTCAATATTGCTGTAGCAGAGCCCCTTCCCCTCCGTCAGCAAATCAATCTGGTCGTCTACGAAAAACCACATCTTGATGCATTTCATGCTTCATCCTCTGGACACAAAAAGAGCTGGAGTTGTACGCATCGAAGAGAGGCTCTCCAGCTTTAGTACAGCTTGTTCCACTCGCCTTACAAGGTTAAATCAAGAAGCGCATTGCAACTGAACGGCGGGATGGGCTAGCCAAGCAGGAAGCCCTCGCGCCCGATGCTCTTGTTCTTGGTGAACTCAATCAGGTTTGCGGAAGAGAAATCGACGTCATCGGGAAGTTCATTTTCGACGATTATGACTTGGCAGCTTCCGCACCGGTCAAGCATATAGGAAAGCATCGAGCTCTTCATCCCTTCGGCGATGCCTTCTTGCTCACTTTCTTTCAGGGATAGAATCGGCGAGTCGAGGATGAGCATTCGCGGTGCATGCTTCCCGTGCTCGTCTAGATATTTCATTAGCTCGAATGCAAACACCGAATTGAGGAAGCCCCTATAGCCTTTCCCTTCGAACTTCTTGTCTTTTCCGTTCACGGTCACATCGAAAGTTCCACGATTGAGACCAGCTAGCTTGAAATCGGGATAGCCGCATCGCTTAATCGCCAAGGAAACGCGATTACTCAATTCATTGAAAACATCGTCTCTAAACAGCTTTTTTGCATCATATTTTGGAGCATCTACCTCTCGCTGGAGCTCGAGATAGATGTCTTGCCCGTACTCTCTGTCAAGGGATTCGAGGATTTCGATTTCTGCTTTGAGCGAACTCGCCGTTTTATACGCTTCTAGCTTTTCGCTCAGATTGTCATGCCTTGGCTTCAAAACGTCTTCGATTTGGGCTATGAGCTCGTCTCGCTGTTCCTCTAATTTGGCCAGTTCAATAAGTCCTTCTTCGAAATCTCGATGTGTTTCATTTAAAACAGATTCAAGGTCTTGCAGCTGAGCGACGACCTTGACCTTCTCGGCTTCGCAGGCCTCTTCGTACGAAACGCACTCTTCGGCGGGAATTTTCCCATCGCAAAACGGACACCTCTCAACGTTGCTATCCGACTGATTGCTGCCATCTATAATGAAATCAAGCCTATCGATATCCGATTCGTATTGTGATTTCAACTGACCGTAGCGTTCTTCCAGGGAACCGAGTTGGCTGATTTTGGACTGCGCTTGGACGATGCCCACGAGAATCGATTTCGCTTTTTGCTCGGTGCTGCTGAGTTCTTCGGAGACGTCGGCAAGCTCCTGAGCCAAGGCCATTTCATCGATCGGATCCGTTGGAAGGGCCTCCAATTCAGATTGAATTTCTTTGATTCTTTTGGAAAGGGGTGCCCTTCTTTGAGCGATGTAAGATCGCACGGCCTCCGATTTCGCTTTCGCGATTTCCTTGTCTTCGAACTGCGATTCCTCTAATCCACCCTCGTAGGCGAGGTATGCAAGGGCGTTAATGTTTAGCGTTATGCTGCTATGTCCGGGGTTGTCGACAATGGTTTTCTCGCTAAATATATGATCCTCTTTTAGGCAGAACTGATGGAAAAAGACCCGCCAAGACAAGGAGGCGCTTTTTCCTGCTTGGGTGCTGACGATCCTCACATTTTTTTCGATGCCGATCAATTTGAGGAGCAGGCTTTTGAAGTCGGCTCTTTCGGATTTCTTTCCGCTGCTTTTTGCGTTGTAAATCCCCGATGGCATCACGTCGCAGTTCGACTCGACGCGGATTTTGCTGGCAGTCCTCTCGTTGCCATCGTTGTCGCATTCTACCGGTCGGGCAATTGAAACCTCGTGTCCGCAGTCATCTTCTAGAGTCATCCGAAAATCGCTATAGCCGGTTCTATTCGGGTTCGCGGGACAGCTGTCTCCTCCGAACAGATAGTCAATTATCTTCACGATCATCGACTTTCCGGTATTGGAAGGCCCGTGCACGATGTTGACTCCCTGATGAAATTGGATGGAGGATGTGCGCACGTCTCGTCCGGATGCTGCTATTTCGCTGATGTAGTAACTGCCCATCGGCCATCATTCCTCAATTGAATCTCTCTGATTTTGTACTCGCGCGAAAACTGACTCGATTCCGTTTTTCCGAACGAAGTCGAATGCACTGGTGGCGGTGTCGCTGTATTCCTCGGCGTATTTCGTATTGATTGAGCAAGCGAACGCCTGTCCTTCCAAGGAAAGTCGATACAAGAAGCCCTCTTTGCTCGCGAAAGGGAGAACGTATCCCTTTTTTACGAGCATCCTCAATCCTTTGTCGATCAAGCCCTTTCTCGCCGCAAGCTCGCAGTGCATGAAGCGATTGTCCCCATTGGCGTTATGGCCAGAAAGCGAGAAGGCTTTTCCGTAAGTTGCGAGGAAGTCGATTGCTTGAATTGATGTTGCGTCCAGGTCTTCCGGTGCGACGCTAAGCAACAACGCGACTCTTAAGGCGGTTTCGAAAGGCGTGTTAAAGACCTTATCTGTCTTCATCGAGCCACCCCTTAATCCTCTCGTCGTTAACGAGAATGTGACACATGCCCTTCTTTTCCGAGTTGCCTATCCAAGAGGTGTCTCGCGACGCAAAGCACTTCGCCGCGCTTATTTGGACTGATTGCATCAGGGTGTGCCTAAGTCGATCCATTCCCGAGTCGTATTCATCTTCATATGTGTCGATAACGCCATCGTAGATCTCATCTTCGAGGGCGTGAAATTGGTCGTCATCTGGTTCTTCGTACGCATCGCGAAGCCCGCGTCTCAGCGTTTCTGCGGCATAGTAATCAGACCTCTGCCTTTTGAAGTGTTTTTGGCACTTCGGATGGGCGTCGATATCTGATGGGCTGATGGAGTGGGCGCCTTCGGATTCACCGTAGATCTTCATCAGCGCATCAACGTAGGGCATTTCTTGGGGTGCTATATCGGACGGGATGGAGGGTTTAGGCAGCGGCTTGTCCTTACGGGATGATTCTTTTTTGCGTTCAATGACGCTCTGGGGTCTGCTGTTCGGCCATGCGAGGGATTCGAGGAAGGCTTCGGCAGGAACTTGGCGAGTGACTCGATTCGCGCGAGATCTGACAGTTTTCTTTCCATGTCGCTCGAGCAGGCTGAGTCGTGAACGAGCGACAGGATGCGGGTTTGAAGCTTTTCGATCTTGCTGGGATTGAGGTTCGGGAGAACGTTTTCCGTAAAGGAGCTTTCAATAGACAGGAGAACCTTAAGATTCTCGCGGGCTTCCCTGATTCTCTGCGGGATATCAATTATGCCGTTTTTTATCTTGCTTGCATTGCTTGAATCGATATGGAAGGGATTGCCTTTTCGATTCAACGCTTCGGCTGGTATGGACACAAAGTCGAACAGCTCATTCATGAGCTCTTGGTCGCTCACTTTGGCGTTCCAGGCATCCTTGAGGGCGCAGTAAAAGCTTGAGAAGGAAATTCCGTTCTCTTTCGGGAAGTCTGCTTCTTTCCGGCCTCTTACCAAATTCTCACCAACTTTGCACCAAATTTAGAACAGCGACTTCAGTGCGCTTGATCCGTAAACTAGTCTTCGTAATCGCGCTTAGTGCAGGTCATTACTTGATTAGCAATTTTAGCAAATTGTCAAGAGCTTTACTTGGACATCCGTAGCCTGCCCATGTTCGTCTACGGGGTCAAAGAGAGCGGATGACTTAGTCGCAAGCGTGCATTGCCGAACGCTCGCGAGGTTTGTTTGATCATCAGTTTTATTCGCAAATGCGAACTGCGCAGTTTGCGACCTTATCAGGAAAGGTCGTGAACAATTATGTCCACAAGTACCAAAAAGAACATCAAGATTATCATCCCATCGCCGAACAGCGACGATGACACGCACATACTCGTTATCCAATGCCATGAGTCAAACAAACGGACGATGCTAAAGCCTAAGAAACAAAGGCACAGTCTTGAGATTGAAATCAAACCATCACAGTATATCAAGACATGCAAATTTCTTTGCACCTTCAAAATTAAAGACAATACAAATCAAATTCTCCGCATAATGATTCAAGAAAAAAACAGAACCAAAGACTATGAGAGAATTAACCGAATTGAAGTAAAACTAGAACACTCAAAGGCTCAGCACATACATAAGAGAAATACGATAGCAAAGCACTGTATATCCATTGCCCTTAAACTTATAAAATGGATTGCACGTACAGTCTGGTTTTCGTTGTAGTCGTACCTAATAAACTCTAGCTTAACAGGCATAGAACATTATAATGATTCCGATGTTCTATGCCTCTGTATTTCGAATAAAATTTCAAAAGTCCTACCCAAAATGAGGCAAGCGATAATACCTGTTGTAGGGTTCAGTCATATCGAAGTTTTCGTTGATATAAGGGTCACCTGCCATATAATAAGCAGCCCATTTGTTGTTCATGTAAGCAACTTCCCTATGGAAGCGTATCTTCTTTTGAAGCGAGTCTTCTTCACCACGAGAAATAGACTCATAATGATACAGCTCAACTTCAGGGGTATACACAATAAGCTTGCCAGACTCCCGCACCTTCAAGCAAAAATCAACATCATTAAAAGCAACAGCAAGCTCTTCAGTAAAGCCACCAACTTCATTGAATAATGATTTTTGAACCATTAGGCACGCTGCCGTAACAGCGCTAAAGTTTTGTTCTGCATCTGCCAAAGCAAAATAGCCCCAATTACCCTTTGGTAAAGCGCGATTAAGATGCCCCGCAACACCACCCGTAACACACAAACCTGCATGCTGAATAGTGTCATCTTTATACAAAAGTCTAACGCCAACAATGCCCACTTCTTCACGCTGGCATATACCAAGCATTCGCTCTATCCAATCAGCGGATAAAAGCTCTGTATCATTGTTCAATAAAACTAGATACTCGCCATTAGCGTGCTTAGCGCCAAAGTTCATAAGCTTTGAAAAGTTAAATTCATAATCCCACTTTATTACTCGAACGAACTCATATCTGCTTGTTATTTCATCGTAATAATCAAAGGTTTTTTCGTCAGTACTATTGTTTTCTATTATCACTATCTCGTAATTTGCATACGTGGTTTTTTCAATAATAGATTTAATACATGTATCCAAAAGATTAACCGCATCTTTTGATGGGATAATTATAGAAACAAGTGGCTCACCCGTAACATCGTAAGTAATTTTATACGTAAACGGCCTTCTAGACTGCTCTACCTTTGCCTTTATTCCCAAACGTTCCAAATGGTCAGACACAGCCTTAATACCTGCGATGGTCGCATAAGGTTTACTATCTGCATTTGCTGCAGTTGAGCTAGCGCTCATTCGCCAGTGATACAAAACCTTTGGAACATGATGAATCACACGAGCAACTTCTGCCACTTTTAACGTTAAATTATGGTCTTGAGCCCCATCAAACTCTGAACCAGCTTTTGGTAAGGAATCCAACACTGATTTACGAACCGTGAGCATATGGCAGATGTAATTATTATTACGGAGTAAATCAATGGAAAAATCTGGTTTAAAAAATGGCTGCGAATAAAAGCCGTCTTCAAGTAATTTATCTTCATCGCAATAAAGCAAATCTATTTCAGAATCGCTTTCAATGGCACGCGCATATTCAAACAATAAATCAGGCTCAAGAATATCATCATGATCAAAGAAGCAAACGAAATCACCCGTTGCTGCTTCTACGCCTTTATTAGTATTCAAAGTTATGCCCAAATTGGATTCAAGAGTTACTACCTTTATTCGTGAATCTTTCTTTGTTTCTTCATTGACCCATTGCGCAAGAGCTAAATCTTCAGGGCTAGCATTTACTAAAACAAGTTCCCAATCTTCATAGCTTTGACCTTTAACGGAAGCAACCATTTCATCAAAGAAATTAAGAGGCGTCTTAAACAGCGGAACAATAATGCTGAATTTATTTTTCTGAGGAAAACAATACTCCCGCTGCGCCTTTACATATATGGGGGTAGCGCGATGCTCAATAAACCATTGATGATACCCAGGGTCAACCTGTGCGTTAAGAGAATAAAGCTCAGATTCTTTTTCTATCTTTTCATACTGATCATGCTCTATAGCTTTAAAACCTCTTAAAAGTTCCCCAGAATCCATATCTAAAACTTGAAAAACTCTTAGATGAGCATTTTTGTTAACCTTAATAGAAAAGAATATTTTTCTATACTTTCTAGAAGAATACGAAGCAAGAATTTCTTCTCTTTCTCCCATATACACGAAATCAGAAGAAATAACTTCACCCGTCTCGGAACAACATTGAAGCTCGACAGTATTTTTTATGTCATTTTGAATATGCAGTGCTCCGTGAAAAATATCTTTTTCACCATCGGAAATGCACTCATACAAATCAATTCGAACTAAATCAAAATCGCGCTCGGTATCATAATTTCTTATTTCAAAAGCGGCTTCTCTGTTTGCGCGGTAATTATATCTTGATACCCACTTAACCTTTTCAAGTGAAAGTGTTTTTTCTTGAGAGGAAATAATAGCACCCTTTGAATCAACTAAAGAAAAAACAAGATTCTGCTTCGCATACTGAGGAGCAACTAAAATCAATGAAATTTTATCTATTTTGTTATTTTTCGCTTCATCTAAAAACAAAAGACAGGGACGCTTCTTGCCTGCAATCTGGCTTTCAACTTTAAACTCATGCCCCTCTGGGATTACACTAGAAGTTGCGCGGATAAACACTTTTCCTGCATCTCTGCAAATCAATCCAAACTCAATAGATGATCCCATAAAAGCTCCCTTTATTTCTTCAGTAAAATAACTGCAATGAGGCCAAATAGACACACTACTTTAGCGCGCAAAAGCCTCTGAGCAGAATAAACGTCTCTCCATTACATTCATTCCCGCAGAACCCGCAACAAAGAAAAGAGAATCCACGTTTGAATTCGAAACATAGTCAAGAGACTGTGCAATGGAGTCCAAGTTTGCTCCATCAGACAACAATAACGGTGCATTTGCACGCGCACCAAAGCAGCCACAGGCCAACAAATTGGGCCATTGACCAATTGTTAAAGCGGACAAACAGAACTTCTTTTCAGCAGATGAATCACGCAAAAAAGAATCGGAAATGTAGTTTGTTATATTTCGGCAAGTCTCAGAAACATTGCCTTTTTCCAAAACTAAAACCTTTTTGTCAAAACTTTCAATAACCTTTTTAACTGCGCTGTTTTTTGCTCCAGCAAAAACAATTGCTTTTTTGAAATCCACTTTGTCCAAATAGTCCGTAAGACAACCGTCATTCGACTCATTATTAACCACAAAAATTGGGCATTTTTCCTTATACAAATAAGGTGCTGCCACTAAAGAAGCAGGATTGCTATCAAAATCTATTACCCCAACCTCTTCGCGCCAGAACCCTTCTTTTTTCCCAAATTCGTAAACCTCTATTGAAAAATCAAGCGACTCTTTTCCTCTGCCAAAAACCACAACTTCAGGTGACCAAGGAAAAGCCTTTGCCAGTTCTTCAGCATTTGCGGCTCTACCCCAACAATCAAACAAAAGAACCTTTTTAGGCTCAACCTGATACAAATACTGCTCAACAGTATCGGGGATAGTATCTGGAGAAACAGGCAACACAGGTGCGCCATAAGCAGATGCCAAAGCGTTTGCAACAATAGTATTTACATGAGAAACATCGCACGCAAGCGCTACGGTTTTTACTTTCTCATTACCCCAGCCTTCGCGAATCATCTTAGTATTAATGCTTGCAAAGTTATCGCCATCAAATACCTTATATGAACCAGGTGTTTCTTTTTGCTTTGCAACTTTTTCCAGAGCCTTAAATACCCGCTGTTCAGCCTCAGCACTTCCGGTGCGGCCACCAAGACCGCCGTATACGCGACAAACTTCTTCCGCATCTCCCATTAAGCGGGTATGCCCTTTTTCGATCCAAATTGCCTTATTGCACAAACGAGCAATTTGCTCATTACTATGAGAAACAATTAATACGGTAACCCCGTGTTCTTCAATAAGCTGATTAATGCGATCTTCGCATTTCTTTTGGAACATAAAGTCACCAACAGAAAGCACTTCATCAACAATTAAAATTTCCGGAACAATAACCGTAGCAATAGCAAACGCAATACGCGCAACCATACCTGAAGAATAGTTCTTCAAAGGCATATCAAGAAACTTTTCAACCTCAGCAAAACTAACAATTTCATCAAAGTTTTCGTCGATAAACTTCTTTGAGTAGCCAAGCAGTGCACCGTTCAGATAGATGTTTTCTCGGGCAGTTAAATCCATATCAAAGCCAGCACCAAGCTCAATAAGTGGCGCAATGCTGCCGTTAATTTCACACGTTCCCTCTGAAGGATCCAAAACGCCGGCAACAATTTTTAAAAGCGTAGATTTGCCAGAACCGTTGGTTCCCATAATGCCAAATACATCGCCTTTTTTTACCTCAAAAGAAATGTCATCTAACGCCTTGAAGCCCTCAAAAAATAATTCGCGCTTTGCAAGCTTAATGGCATATTCCTTTAAGTTATTCAGCTGCTCTGACGCCATATTAAACACCATAGAAACATGATCAATCTTAATCATGGTTTCACGGTTATCAACTTCTTCAGTTTTAGGAGCGTCATCAATAGTTAGAACAGAAGTGTTAACGTTTTCTGGCATATCTAATTCCTTTTATACGTAAAGGATGAATTTTTTCTCTTTGGCGCGGAATACCACATAGCCCAAAACAAGAGCAGCAGCAGCAAAACCAATACAAATAAGATTTTGTTCCAAACTTGGCGTCATGCCCCACAACGCAATTTCGCGGAAGTATGTTACGTAATGATACATAGGATTAAACTGCATTAGTGGCGCCAAAAAGTCTGGCAAGATTTCAATAGGGTAAAACAGCGGCGTTGCATAAGTCCACGCTGTTAGCACAACGCTCCACAAGTGCATAACGTCTCTGAAGAAAACCGAAAGCGCTGCAATAAGCAAGCCAAGCCCTAAGCTAAACGCAAACACATACAGTAAAAGCAGCGGTAAAAACAACAGGTTAAGCGTTGGAACAACCTGGAAAAACACCATTACCGCAACAACTGCAATAAGTGAAATTACAAAGTTAACCAGCGCAAATGCTACTTTTTCCAAAGGAAACAATATCTTATTGATGCGAATCTTTTTAATAAGCGATGCCGAATCAATAATGGAAGACATAGCCCCTGAAGTTGCATCAGACATTAACCCAAACAGCGTTTGTCCCAAAATTAAATACAGAGCAAAATTCTCAATTTGAAAACGGAACACCGTAGAAAAAACCGCTGTTAAAACAATCATCATTAAAAGCGGGTTAAGTACCGACCACAGAACACCCAATGCACTGCGGCGGTACTTTAACTTGAAGTCCTTAGAAACCAACGAGGTTAATATGAACCAATCTTTTTTAAATTGAATTTTCAAATCACTCATGCACGAATGCTCCTGTATATACTTAAACCCTAAGGCTACTAAATGTAAGCTAAACAAACTTCTATGCTAGCATGAGGGCCTTTAATTCTTCAAACAAAGACTCTTAAAGGGTTTAATCTTCACTCAAAGCATAATATGAGCTGTTCTTATCTAAGTTTGTATTAGTAAGCGGATCGCCGTTTTTAAATACGCTGCCCCAACGGGTTGTGAATTCTTGCTTTTCTTTCTCCCACCGTTCGAGCTTTTCAGGATCTGCGATTTCTCTACCACGGGAAACAAATTCATAGTGATACAGTTCCGCATAAGGCGTAAACGTAATGCGATACCCTATGTGGCCAACCTTCAGGCAAAAGTCAATGTCATTAAATCCAACCGCTAAAGTTTCAGTGTATCCGCCCACTTTTTCAAAAACGTCACGGCTTACCATCTGGCATGCACCCGTAACGCCCGAGAAATTGCCGGGACGAACCGCACGAGCCAAATAACCTTCGCGTGTTTTTGAGAAGTTTTGGTTTACATGAGCCACGGCCCCGTGAACGCCAACCAACATTCCAGCATGCTGAACCAAATTGTCACGGAAATACAGCTTTGCACCCACTACGCCTACCTCAGGACGTTGCAAATAACCCAGCATTTCTTCTATAAAGTTGGGCGTAATTACTTCCGTATCATTATTCAACAAAAGCAAATACTTGCCCCTTGCCTGTTGAACACCAAAATTAATTATCTTGGAATAATTGAATTCGCCCTTCCATGTTACCACGCGCACCTGACCGTGCTTATATTGCAAGCGCTCGTAATACTTAAAGGTTTCAGGCTCTACACTGTTGTTTTCAACCACTACAATTTCGTAATTGGTATACGTTGTTTTGTTTATGATTGATGAAATACAGGCATCAAGCATGTCAACGTGATCTTTATTGGGAATAATAACACTTACATATGGGACAGGATCAGGCAGTGCATACTTTACGCGATACACAAACAAATGGTCTGTTGTAGTAACCTTTGCATTAATTCCCCTACGCTCAAGGTGTTTTTGAAGCGCAAGTCTTCCTGCTTCTTCTGCGTAAGGCTTTCCGCCTAGATTATCCCCACTTGTTGAGCCTTTATGTATGCGCCAGTGATACAAAACGCGTGCAACATGACAGAATTCCGCACCCTTTTCGTATGCATGCAAGGTAAGGTCGTAATCTTGTGCGCCAGAAACTTCATCCGTTGAAAGACCCATGCGAAGCAAAAGCTTGCGGTCAATCATAAGGAAGTGGGTAACACAATTGTGACTATATAAAAGATCTAGATTGAGCGGCGTTTTAAAAACAGGCTGAATGTACTTACCAGGCTTTTCGAATAAATCCTCATCGCAGTAAAATACTTCCGCATTAGGGTTTTTCTTCATAGCCATAAAATAGCAATACAAAGCATCGGGCTCGAGTAAATCATCGTGATCTAAAAACGCAACAAATTTACCCTTAGCCGCACGAATGCCTTCGTTCGTATTGCCCACAATGCCTTTGTTTTCGCCCAAGTCAATATACCGAATGCGCTTGTCGAAAAACGCCTTTGCTGCCTGCGCTACCGTTTCTTCTTCAGGCGAAGCATCTAACAACAGTAATTCCCAGTTTGCATAGCTCTGCTTTACAACCGATTTAATCATTTGCAAAAGAAACAGCTTATTTGATTGATAACACGGAACAACAATACTAATAAGCGGTGCATTTTTGAGCACTTTTTCCTGCTGGACAATCAGTTCGTTTTTTTGCGCCCGATGATGCTCGAACCATTTTTGATACGCTTTGTCGTCTGCGCGAGCATCTTTCATATAAAGCCAAGAACCATACTTGTATCCCCCATAAGCTTCTTTATGCATACTGCAAAAACCTGGGTAATAATCCCCTTCTTTGCAAGCTACGGAGCCCGCAACACCATGAGCAAAGGCAACGCTTTGCTCTTCGGTTTCTGCAGCAACAAGGTAAAAATATTTTTGGCTTTCTGGAAGTTCAATGGAAAGAAAAAGTTTATTAGGCTCTTTAGTAGAACAAGCGGGTTGAAATTCAAAGAAGTATTGCTTAAAAGGAATTTGGTTTCCCTTACCATCAAACGCGTTTAATACAGGGCGTTTGGCGCTATCTCCCTGCCATGAGACAACCGTGCGCCAAATAACCCCATCTTCGGATTCAAAATAATTCAGAATTTTTATTTGGAACTGCTGTTTAGTAAAGCTCTCTTCATAATTGCGAATAGAAGCGCAGAGCTCTTTTTTTGTTTTGTAATTAAACCGTGAAAACCATTTTGCCGAAGAGTAGTTAATAGGTAAAAATCCTACCGGTTGTCCCTGGTGTAAAAATTCAACTTCAACCGATGGAATTTCTAAAACGGGAACTTCAAGAACCCAAAACAGCGTTGTTTTGCTTAAATCAACCGAGCCGTTTGCCTCCTGAACAAACGAGTCGCAATCAGCCGTTTCTTGACTCGGCGTTTCCGGGTTTGATGCTTTCCGATTAAATACCTTTAATCTAGGTGGTTCAGAGTCTCCTAAGTCCTGTTCAGGCAAAAGACCCGCAGGATAACAATTAATAGGGAAAAGTCTTCCTTCACCCCAAAGTTTTGCTGCAAAGTTTTGTGTGGAAACTGGTTTGGAAGATTTTACTTTTATGTACAGTTTTCCATCGCCTCTACAAAGACCAAGCGCTTTGATCTTCATATATGCCCCCTAATTAGCGTTTTATCATATGTACTGCAAATGATATTAGCCCATCTTGCTGTATGCGATAGGCAGCCTTTTTCTTTAGAAGGTCAATACGTGATGGTTTTTTGTTTTCAAGGCATAATTTAATAACATCGAGCGTTGCTTTTGAAAGCCCCAGCTGCGCTATTTCTTCTTTGGACCAAAACTCGGTAATTAAATTACCTACCGCATTAAGCACAACCCCTACCTGGTCAACTGGCAAGCTAAGTGTTTCGTACACATTGAATTCAACAACCCAGTTGAGCATATCCGCCGAATAACACGCAAGAAGTCCTTCGTTTTTCCAATCGAACAAAATAGAGCGCGCAATAGGCACGTGTTCTAAACCCTTACGCTGCAAATCTGTTGCAATTGTTGTCATTAAGGAACCCTCACGCGCAACGCGATAGTCATACAGCTTATCTGCAATTAAAACTGTTTTTTTGGAACGAGGATAAATTGCAAAATGAAAAACTTGATCTTCGCCAAACTTAACATCTTCATTGAAGAATAAGTTGTTTTCTACAATGAAGGAGCGTTTACACGCCGTGCGCCACGCAAAAGGGCGTGACATTTCTTTAAATAAGAGGTCTTTATGGAAGGGTTCGTATACCACATTCCGGGGGCTTAAGTGCTCTTCAAGCCAGGGATACCCCGCTTCTTTTGGATAGCAATTTGCCCCAAACGTAACTACCTCTGCGTTGGTTGAATTAAAGGTATTAACAATTGTCCCACACGCATCGGGAGTAAAACGATCATCTGAATCCAAAAAGCATACTATATCTGCTGTTGCGGCTTTTATTCCCGCATTACGTGCAGAAGAAAGTCCGCCGTTGGACTTATCCACAATAACAATGCGCTTGTCTTTTTCTTGGCATGTAGAAAGAATAGCACGCGAATTATCCGTAGAGCCATCGTTTACGCATACGATTTCAATGTCTGAGAAAGTTTGCACCCGCAGCGAATCCAAACACCACTCAAGGTAGTTTTCAACGTTATATACAGGAACAATAACTGAAAGCGCAGGCATTATTCTTTTCCTTCATGCATTTTGGAGGTAATTACCTTTTTAACCAAGGGAAGCCCCCCAAGCCGGTAATAATGCTTAAACGTGTTGAGTTTTCCCGGCTTTGCAAGGTTAGCCCTTCCCTCACAAAAAGCCTCCGGCGAATCCAACATTGCACGCAAGTTTACTTCTTCAAAATATTCCAGCAAAGACCAGTCGAACAAACCTTTGGCTTCGTCTTCGCGGAACTCTTGCGCTGCACGAACTAAGAACTGCTCGCGTAATTCAGGGCTTAAGCGGTCATAGTTCCATAGGTAACTATCAAGCTTCATGCGCTCTTTTACGCCTTTAAGCTGCTCGTATTTTTTAGGGTCTTGCTTTAGGTAGCGGTCCATTTCAGCATATTCGTCGCAAACACAGAATACCTTTGTAGGTGAATTAACCGAAGATTGTTCGTTGTCTTGCCTATAAAACAAAATAGGCGTAGTTAAGAAAACAGCTCGCTCAGCTGAAGCCCATACCTTAAAGTTAAAACCTGCATCCTGATACGATGCACCTGGTGTTTCCAAAAACGTAATATTGTTTCGGTTAAGCCATTCACGGTTATATAAGCCCGACCAAATAGATGGTTTTTTGTAAAAGATATCGTGCTCAACTTGCGGATTAACCAACCTATCCGCCATTTTATTGGTGATAATACCAAAAGCTTCTTTACGCTCTTTTGGAGTTGACCAGTACAGCCAAAAATCAGCCTTTACCGCTTGAGCATTATTGTTTTCTGCAGCGGTATAGAGCTTTTCGAGTGCGAACGGTTCAAAAAAGTCGTCTGATTCCAAAATGGCAATATATTTACCACACGCTTTTTTAAGCCCTTGGTTCATTGAAGAACCATAGCCTGAATTTGGTTTGTCTATGACTTTAAAACGGGCGTCTTTATCTAGATATTCTTGAATTATTTCACGTGAACTATCTGTTGAGCCATCATTGATGCAAATCGCTTCAAAGTCTTTCAATGTTTGTGCCCGCAACGAATCCAAGCACTGACGCAAATATTTTTCTACGTTATAAATTGGAACTAGAACTGAGATTGAGGGACAATCTGTAGACTCACCCAATTAATACACTCCCTCTTAAAGTAAATAACTATCAGCCAACACGAAACCATATCAGCATGAAACTATTTCTGCGATTTAAAACTCACTAAAGATTATTACTTCTTGCTGTCTTTTTTAACTGCATTTTCCAGTATTGACAGCTCCTGAATAAGAGTGGTTATTTTTCTCTGCTGTTTGCTGACAATAATGCTAAGCGAAAGCGCAATTGCTAACAAAAAGAAAATGGCAACCAGAAAAATAAAGTTCGAAGGCGCCTCAAAACCTAACCAATCAGAAAGCGTATACGGAATAATAGGAAATAACCCACAAACTATAATTACCAAAATAAGCCCAAGCCACAGAAAGGAATATTTCATTGTTAGACGTTTTGAAGCAACCAATTTAACAATAACAACAAGAAAAATCAGTGATGCAATTAAAAGAGCTGCTCTTGTTAAAGACATTTCATTTCCTTTTTCTTCCTAAGCCAACCAGAAAAACCGCCAGCGTTACCTTAATCATGTAGTACACACTTGAAAGAGGATTAATTGAAGATACGCCACCCTGACGTTCATGCATTACAACTTGAACTTCCGAAACAGCAAGCCCTGCCTTTTTTGCGGCAACTATTGATTCGGGCTCAGGGTAGTCTGCAGGATAATCTTTACAAAAATACTCTAAGGCTTTTAATCCTGTAGCACGAAAACCAGAAGTTGGATCAGTTACTTTAAGGCCAGAAGCAAGCCGAATAGAACCGCATAGCCATTTAATTCCTAATCGACGCATAAAAGTTGATTTAAAACCTGTACTTGGCTCAAGAAAGCGCGAACCAATAGCCAAATCTGACCCTTTTTCAATTTGTTCAACCAGCAGCTTTATGCAACTTGCATCATGTTGCCCATCGCCATCAAACTGAATATCAACATCATAACCATGAGAATATGCGTATTTATGTCCCGCCTGAACAGCCCCACCAATACCAAGATTTTCTTTAAGGTCTAGATAATTGAAGCCATTTCTTTTACATATTTCAGCTGTGCTATCGCCTGATCCATCATTAACAACAACATAATCAAAGCCATAATCGGTAATTGATTTAACAGCCTTTTCAATATTGGCTTCTTCATTGTATGCAGGAATTACAACGAGTACCTTCAAATCATTCTCTTCCACGTATGCATCTTAATGATTGCTCACATCTGATTGTATCGTAATGTAGTAATTTTAACTTACTAACGATAGTATATATTCCACCTCGCAATAACAGTGAAATCATAAAGTAAGTACGGAGTTTTCTATGCGAGAAACATATTGCATTTTTTCAGCCAACTATCTTCCAAACATTGGCGGAGTTGAAAAATATACCCAGAATCTTGCTTTTGCGCTTGAAGGATTAGACAAAACCGTAATCATCGTAACTAATAACTGTTTTGATTTACTATCCCATGAAAATATTTCTCCAAATATTTCAATCTATCGCCTTCCGTGTTACCCCCTTTTTAATGGACGATTTCCTCTTCCTAAAAAGAACACTGAGTATAAGAAATTGCTCAAACAACTTAACAAAGA
>ENA-OROH01000115-OROH01000115.1-human-gut-metagenome-genome-assembly--contig:-NODE-115-length-88797-cov-5.019112_pt1 | contig 88797 bp, 73 predicted proteins | sample MGYA00242125_ERZ509042 | MGnify/ENA primary metagenome ERZ509042 (study PRJEB26280, sample SAMEA2338738) | human gut metagenome | biome: human gut; feature: human-associated habitat; material: faeces... | reverse complement strand
AATCTGCACAAAAACATCTATAGATATTTTGTATTATTGACGATATTTATAAAAGGGGGTTGCGCATTTAAAAAATGTGTGTATAATTAGAACTATCAAAAGCAATTACTTACATGGAAAAAAGTTATCACGATTACATTTTTTGAAAGTAAACATAAAAAGCAAAAAAAGATATTTTTTTACTTATATGTTATCATGATTACATTCCGCGCGCTTGAGGAATTTGTAAAAGAAAAATTGCCAGCTTTCGGAAATGAAAAACGTGATTATATTTTAAGTGTTAAGTTATCGCGATTACAAATCATAAGGAGGGAATTTGTATGAAACTAGAACTCGGCAAATTTGAGATCAAGGACATCCAGTTTGCAGACAAATCATATGTGGAAAATCACGTATTGTATGTAAACAAAGAAGAGGTGGAAGCACTTGTATTGGAGGACGACAAGCTGATCGGATGCCATTTGGAAATTGCAAAACCTGGTGAGGCAACAAGAATCACACCTGTTAAGGATGTCATTGAACCACGTGTGAAAGTGAGCGGCGGAGAGATTTTCCCAGGAATTATCGGAAAGGTATCACCACAGGTTGGATCTGGAAGAACACATGCTTTAGATGGCTGCTGCGTAGTTACAGTCGGAAGAATCGTTGGATTCCAGGAAGGTGTTATTGATATGAGCGGACCGGCTGCAGAATATTGCCCATTTTCAAAAACATATAATCTGTGCGTAGTCATTGAACCAAAGGATGGATTAGAAACTCATGTATATGAGAAAGCAGGACGTATGGCAGGATTGAAAGTAGCTACATATCTTGGGGAGCTTGTAAGAAATCTTGAGCCAGATGTAATTGAGACATATGAGACAAAACCAGTATTTGAGCAGGCAGCACAGTATCCTGATCTGCCAAAGATAGGATATATACATATGCTTCAGTCACAGGGACTTCTGCATGACACATATTATTATGGTGTAGATGCAAAACAGATCGTTCCGACATTCATGTATCCAACAGAGATTATGGATGGAGCAATCGTATCTGGTAACTGTGTGGCTCCATGTGATAAAGTTACAACATATCATCATTTCCACAATCCGGTTATTGATGAATGCTACAAACATCATGGAAAAGACATTAACTTTATGGGAGTTATCCTTACAAATGAGAATGTATTCCTTGCTGATAAAGAGAGACATTCCGATATGGTTGCAAAATTCTGTGAATGGCTGCAGTTAGACGGAGTTCTGATTACAGAGGAAGGTTATGGTAACCCGGATACAGACCTCATGATGAACTGTAAAAAGGTTGAGAGAGTAGGTACAAAGGTTTGCCTGATCACAGATGAGTTCCCAGGAAAAGATGGTAAATCAGCATCTCTGGCAGATACATGTGAAGAGGCAACAGCACTTGCATCATGTGGACAGGGAAATGCAACACTGATGTTCCCAGCTATGGATAGAGTAATTGGAACTCAGGAATTTATTGAAAGCCAGATTGGTGGATGGGCTGGATGTATCAACGAAGACGGATCTTTCGAGGCAGAGCTTCAGATTATCATCGCATCTACAATCGCAAATGGATTTAACAAACTGGCTGCAAGAGGATACTAAGAAGGGGGATTCAGAGTTATGGCAAAATATAAAATCGTTCATTATCTTAATCAGTTCTTCGGTGGAATTGGTGGAGAAGATAAAGCAGACTTCCAGCCGGAAGTAAGAGAAGAAATTATAGGACCTGGTATGGCACTGAATGACGGACTGGGCGATGATTATGAGATTGTTGCAACAGTTATCTGTGGTGACAACTATTTTGGAGAAAATCTTGATAAAGCAACAGATACAATCGTTGAGATGGTAAAGAAATACGAGCCTGATATCTTTGTTGCAGGACCTGCATTTAATGCTGGACGTTATGGTGTTGCTTGCGGTACAATTTGTAAAGCGGTTGAAGAGCGACTCGGTATTCCGGTACTCTCTGGTATGTATGAAGAGAACCCTGGAGCTGATATGTTTAAACAGGATGTAATCCTTGTAAAGACAGGTAACTCTGCTGCAACTATGAAAAAAGCAGTTCCACAGTTTGTAACATTGATTAAGAAACTGGCTACAGGCGAGGAGATTCTTGGACCATCAATCGAAGGATATCTTGAGCGTGGTATCCGTGTGAACTATTTCGCAGAAGAAAGAGGAGCAACTCGTGGTCTTAAGATGCTGCTTAAAAAGATAGCAGGAGAGCCATTTGAGACAGATCTTCCTATGCCGAAATTCGACCGTGTAGAGCCAGGAAAAGCAATTGAAGATCTTAGCAAAGCAAAGATTGCAATCGTTACATCTGGTGGTATTGTACCAGTTGGTAATCCGGATCATATCGAGTCCTCTAATGCGACGAAGTTTGGATGGTATACAATGGAAGGCATGGACAGAATGTCTAAAGATGACTATATGACAATCCATGGTGGATATGACAGACAGTTCGTACTGGAAAATCCGAACCTTGTAATCCCACTTGATGCACTTCGTAAATTACAGAAGGAAGGCGTATTTGGAGAATTATATCCTTATTTTGCAAGTACAACCGGAACTGGAACAGCTACAAATTCAGCAGCCAAATTCGGTGATGAGATTGGTAAAAAATTAGTTGAAGAGCATGTAGATGCAGTTCTTCTTGTCAGCACTTGAGGTACCTGTACACGTTGCGGTGCAACGATGGTTAAAGGTATTGAAAAATACGGTATCCCAGTAGTTCATCTGTGTACAGTTGTTCCGATTTCCAGAACAATCGGTGCGAATAGAATTATCCCTGCTGTTGGTATTCCTTATCCACTTGGAGATCCAACTGAGGGTGAAGAAGAGTCCTACAAGATTCGTGAGAAACTTGTAAGAAGAGCATTCAAGGCTCTTCAGACTCCGATAACAGAGCAGACTGTTTTTGAAAAAGATGAGTGGTAAATCATTGACATAAGTATACATTGAGCAATTACCGGCTTATATGCCGGTAATTGCTCATAAGAAAAGAAATGAATGAAAAGGGGGCACATTATGGGTAGTGCGGAAAAGGTGAGTTGGAAACGAGTACTGATACTTGCGGGAGCAATCATTGCATTTACAATTGGATCCGGTTTTGCAACAGGTCAGGAAATCATTCAATATTATACAGCATATGGAGTAAAAGGATTACTTGTAATTTTGGTATTCCTGGTAGCTTTTCTTTATTACAATTTTAACTTTGCAAAAGCAGGTGCAGAGCAGAAGTTTGAAAAAGGAAATGATGTATACAAACATTTTTGTGGAAAGTATGTAGGAACTTTCTGTGATTATTACTCCACATTATTCTGTTACATGTCCTTCTTCGTTATGGTAGGAGGAGCATCCTCTACACTTCATCAGGAATATGGACTTCCGGCATGGGTAGGAGGAGTCGTTCTGACAGCACTGGCAGTGATTACAGTTGTAGGTGGACTGAACTCTATGGTTGATGCCATCGGTGCTGTAGGACCGGTAATCGTAGTGCTTTGTATTGCCATTGGAGTTATTACATTAATTCGTGATGGCGGTGATGTTGGAGCTGGATTGGATATTATTAAAAATGCAGCTTACGAAGGCGCAGCGAATGGGGAAACAATTAAGAGTGCAGGATCCAACTGGCTTGTTTCTGGTTTATCATATGCCGGTTTCGTGCTCCTGTGGTTCGCAAGCTTTACAGCAGCACTTGGTTCTAATAATAAGAAAAAAGAATTAAATTATGGTATTATCGGTGGAACAGTTGCAGTTTGTGTGGCAATTGCAGTAGTAATGTTCGCACAGATTTCAAACATTAATACTCCGATGATTGGAAGTAGTGATACATTTGTATGGAATGCAGATATCCCAAATCTGATTCTTGCAGCTAAGATCTGGAAGCCATTCTCCGCTATCTTTGCAATTATTGTATTTGCAGGTATTTATACAACAGCGGTTCCACTCCTTTATAATCCAGCTTCTAGATTTGCAAAAGAGGGAACATCACAGTTCAAGATTCTCACTATTGTTCTTGGAGTTCTCGGTTTAATTGTAGGATTATTCCTTCCATTCAGAGTATTGGTTAATATTATCTATGTATTAAATGGATATGTTGGAGCAGTTTTAATTCTCTTTATGATTTACAAGAACATCAAAGATCTGATGAATAAAAAGAAAGCAAATTAATATAGAAATTGCCGATAATAGGGGCGCTGAGAAATCAGCGCCCCCTTTGTTGCCTGGAATTAAAAAGTGATTGACCACAGAGCGATTAAAGAATATTTAGAGAAAATGAATAGAATAAGTCGATAATTAACTGTGAATTATTGAAAAAATCTAACAAAACGATTGACAATAAGCACGCTTACTGTTATTATCTTAACATAAACAATAAATAAGCGCGCTTATTAAAAAATGTATCAATGTCGTTCATAGAGACTATCTATGAATCAGAAAAGGAGGACAATCACATGAGACTGGAGATTGGCAATTTCTATGTTAAGGATATCAAGTTTGGCGACAAGTTATCCTTTGATGACGGAGTGCTTACAATTAATAAAGAAAAAGCACTTGATTTTATCCGTGAAGATGAGAGAATCACGGAGGCAGATCTTTATATTGCAAAACCTGGAGATAAGATTCGTATGTGTCCGGTAAAGGAAGCAATCGAGCCTAGAGTAAGATTGGATGGAAGAGGACTTTTCCCTGGATATACAAGTGAACTTGCAAAGGCAGGAGATGGAGTTTTACATGCATTAAAGAACTGCAGCGTACTCGTAGTCGGAAAACACTGGGGAGGTTTCCAGGATGGATTGATCGACATGAGTGGTGAAGGACAGAAATATACATACTTCGGTTATTTGAACAATATTGTACTCGTAGCAGATACGAATGAGGATTTTGAGAAGCATGAGCAACAGAAGAAGAATGATGCACTTAGAAGAGCAGGACATAAACTTGCAGAGTTCATCGGACAGTGTGTAAAAGAACTGACACCGGAAGACACAGAAGTTTATGATCTTGAGGCGATGATCAAACGTAGTCCGGAGATTGAAAAGCTTCCATCTGTTGTATATGTTATGCAGCCACAGTCTCAGATGGAAAATCTGGGATACAATGATCTGGCATATGGCTGGGATATGAACCGTATGCTTCCAACAGTAATGCATCCAAATGAGGTACTGGATGGCGCTATCGTATCTGGAAGTTTCATGCCTGTATCATCAAAATGGTCAACATACGACTTCCAGAACACACCGAATATCAAGGCTCTTTACAGAGAGCATGGTAAGACAATTAATTTCCTCGGAGTAATTATGTCAAACCTGAATGTAGCTTTGGATCAGAAAGAACGTGCTGCACTTTATGTAGCACAGATTGCAAAGACACTCGGAGCAGATGGTGCGGTCGTCGCAGAAGAAGGTTATGGCAACCCGGATGCCGACTTTGTAGGATGTCTTGTTGCGCTTGAGGATGCCGGTGTTAAGACAATTGGAGTTACCAATGAATGTACAGGACGTAATGGTACATCTCAGCCACTTGTAACACTGGATGAGAAGTGTGATGCAATTGTATCCTGTGGAAATGTATCTGAATTAATTGAATTGCCTCCAATGGAAACAGTACTTGGAGAACTTCAGTCGTTAGCAAGAGACGGTCTGTCCGGTGGCTGGGCTGGAGATGAGATCTTAGGACCTTCAGTAAGAGAAGATGGATCCGTTATTATGGAGAATAACTCAATGTTCTGTGGTGATCAGGTAGTTGGATGGTCCCCGAAGACAATGAAAGAATTCTAAGGAGGGCAATAGCGATGAAAAAAGCAATCTTATATATTAATCAGTTTTTTGGTCAGATTGGTGGAGAAGAAAAAGCTGGTATTGAACCAGAGATCCACGAAGGTCAGATTGGACCAGCAATACAGCTTGAAAAAGAGTTAAATGCAGAAGTTACCCATACAATTATCTGTGGTGACAACTATATTGGTACCAATACTGACGCTGCAGTTGCAACAATTCTCGGAATGCTTGAAGATAAAGAGTTTGATATTTTCCTTGCAGGACCAGCATTTCAGGCAGGACGTTATACCGTTGCATGTGGAACAATCTGCAAGGCAGTAAAAGAAAAATTTGGTGTACCTGTTGTAACATCTATGAACGAGGAGACGCCAGGTGTAGATATGTTTAAAAAAGATATGTATATCTTAAAAGGCGGTAATATTGCTTCAAAGATGAGACAGGATGTAAAAGCAATGGCAAAAGTTGCCAACAAGCTTCTTGCAGGTGAGTCGGTTGGCTCCGCGGATGAAGAAGGATATTTCCCGAGAGGAATCCGTCATCAGGTATGGCTTTCAGATGGAAAACCGGCATATGAGCGTATGGTAGATATGCTTGTTAAGAAATTAAATGGACAGCCATTTGAGACAGAGCTTCCGATTCCGAAGCTTGATCGAGTACCGATCGCTCCTGCTATCAAGGATTTGTCAAAAGCAAGAATCGCACTTCTGAATACCGGTGGTATTGTACCTGTAGATAATCCGGATCATATTCAGTCAGCATCTGCAACACGTTGGGGACGTTATGATGTGTCAAATATGGAACGGTTAAAAGGTGGAGAGTTCAAGACAATTCATGCTGGATTTGACCCTGCAGCAGCAGACGCAGATCCAAACGTTATTACTCCGATTGATGCATTGAAGGTATTAGAAAAAGAGGGAGTTTATGGAAGCCTCCATCCATATTTCTATACAACAGTAGGAACAGGAACAACTGAGGCAGAGGCTGCCAGAATGGCAAAAGAAATCATTCCATATCTTCAGGAAGATCATGTTGATGGTGTTATCATGGTTAGTACTTGAGGTACCTGTACACGTTGCGGTGCAACGATGGTAAAAGAGGTTGAGAAGGCTGGATTCCCAATCGTACAGATGTGTAATCTGGTGCCTGTAGCTAAGACAGTAGGATCTAATAGAATCGTACCTACAATTTCTATTCCTTATCCACTTGGAGATCCAGATACTCCGAAGGAAGAGCAGTGGAAACTGCGTTATCACAGAACAAAGGTTGCTCTGGAGGCTCTGGCAACGGATATTAAAGAGCAGACAGTATTTAAAGTATGATAACTGTTCGATGATTTAGAGTGAACGGGCAGATGGTTATACATCTGCCCACTACTATATCTGGCTTAGTTTGATGAAGGAGAATTGAATATGGGAGAAAAGAAAGGTAAGAATACAGTTTTTTATGTATCACTGATTATCGTCGGCATTATAGCAGTCTGGTCAGTTGCATTTAATGATAGTTTTACGGTAGTAGCTAATGCGGCATTTAAAGTTTTGACCACAGATTTTGGATGGTTATATCTGATTTCTATGATTATATTCTTTGGCTTTATTGTATATTTTGCATTTGGAAAATATGGAAAAATTCGTTTAGGAAGCAATGATTCCAGACCGGAATACAGTAATATAACATGGTTTGGACTTCTATTTGGATGTGGAATGGGAGTTGGTCTTGTATTCTGGGGAGTAGCTGAGCCGCTTACTTATTATCTGAATCCGACAGATGGAATTGAGGCAGCATCTCAGGCATCTGCAAACTTTGCATTTGAGAATTTCTTTATGCACTGGGGAATTCTTCCATGGGCAAACTATGCAGTTATCGGTCTTGCACTTGCATACTTTATGTTCCGTAAGAACAAAAAAGGTTTGTTAAGTGTTATGCTTGAGCCGTTAATTGGTGAGAAGCTTGCAAATGGATGGCTTGGCAAGGTTGTTGATATTCTTGGTGTATTTGCGACAGTTGCAGGAGTTGTAACATCTCTTGGACTTGGAACATTGCAGATTAATGCCGGATTTAATTATTTATTTGGTGTCCCAATCAATTTAGTAGTAGAAATTATTATTATTATAATTGTATCATTTCTTTATATTGGATCCGCAGTATCCGGGCTGGATAAAGGAATTAAGATTATTTCTGATACAAACCTTTATGTTGCAATCGGACTTTTGGCAGTATGCTTTATAGTGGGACCAAAAGTAGAGACTTTGAATGCATTTGTAAATGGTATGGGTCAGTATATCGGTAATTTTATTCCAACTGCACTTAAGATTAATTCTTATAGTGACAATAGTTGGTTCGGAAGCTGGAGACTGTTTTACTGGGCATGGTTCATTGCATGGGCACCGTTCGTTGGAGTATTTGTAGCACGTATCTCTAAAGGACGGACTATTCGAGAATTTGTACTTGGTGTAGTACTTGTACCGACAATTGCTTCCTGTATTTGGGGTGCAGTATTTGGTAACCTTGGTATCAACCTTGGAGAAAAAGGTCTTATGGCGATTGAAAAGCTCCAGGAAGCGGTAGCAACACCGGAGGTTGGACTTTTCGTAGTGCTTGGACAATATCCGCTTGGATTTATTTTATCACTGGTAGCCTTGGTATCCTTGTGTGCATTCTTTGTAACATCTGCAAATTCAGGAGTTTATGTACTGTCTATGCTGTCAACGGACGGTGCAATCAATCCTCCAAATGGCAGAAAGATTCTCTGGGGAGTTATCCAGTCAGTTATGGCGATCGGACTTCTGATGGCTGGTGGATTGAAACCGCTTCAGACAATCTCACTTGTAGCAGCGTTCTTATTTATCTTTGTAATGTTTGGAACGATTGCAGCATTTATGAAAGTGTTGAAGGAAGAAAAGGCATAGTGAAAATGTTTTTTTCAAAATAATTAAATACAAAAAGCTGAAGAAGGAATGTGTGGAGCATTCTTGGATATATCAGGTGAGAAAAAGAGCTGAAGAATTCGAATCCTTCAGCTCTTTTGATTAAACAATTCTGTAAAACGACAATGTTTGTATATGGGTTTTAATAAGTGTTTTTAATCTAAATCAATATCATAGGATGTAAGCGCTCTGCGGATAAACGAAACAGTTGTCGCAGTCGCCTCTTCAATTGACAAATATTCAGAGTCTTCCCGTAATGTCTCTAACATACCACGATAAAGCATAATGTTCATTGTTGCCAGATTGTGAATGTCTGATTCCAGGAGAAAAATATTCTCTTTATTCAAAGAATCAGTCAATGATAAAAATTCACGTTCTGAGAAATTAGCAGATGAAAGCATATTTTTGTAATTTGCAGCATCTTCACTCCAACTTTCAGGAAAAATATCATAATAAGCGTGAAAATAGTAGGAAAAATCCCAGTTCGTATCTGCATGCTTAAAGAATAGCAGCCAGAAAATGTCTGGATGTGAGAAGGAGTGGAGACAGAAGCATTCCCAAATTTTCAGATATCTTTCAAGTGGCCTTGTAACCGGTTCTAAGTAGGCTGGCAGATCCTTAGCGTATTGATCCAGATATTTCATAGCTGAAAAAATTCTCAGTTCTTCAAAATCTGAAAAATAATGATAAAGAGTCGCACTGTTATAGCCGGCTTTTTCTGCAGTTTTCCGAATAGATAAGCTGTCGATACCTTCTTCTTCAATGATCTCCAATGCAGCATTGATGAAGTAGCCCATAGTTTGCTGTCTGTACATTTGTTTACGATCTTTTTGTTGCATAAAAAATCCCCCAATAAAAAGTACTAAGACAAGCCTGCCCTAGTCATGGTATTTATTATATATGAAATACACGAAAAAAGCGAGTAAAATTGTTTGAATTAGTGGAAAATAGTAGATGAGATATAGTAGATATGTTAACAAAGAAAACGACGAACTCTGCCATGGTTTGCCGTTTCCTTTGCTTAATTAAAGAGTAATAGTGATTCAGATAATATTGAAATTATTTGGCTGCTTTTTCGGCAAATGTAGTCGTTACCAGTTTATTGTACGGTGCACGTGTGTCAAGTTCTTCTGCGCCTTCCAGAATGTCCTGTAAAAGTTCAAAACTTTTTTTCTCAAATATGAGGTTATCTTTCCATGTGTCCTGTTCATAATAACGGCTCACAATTGTTTCTATTGTATTAAGATTTGTTTCTTTAAACTGAGGTGCAATTGCTTCTGCAATTTCCTTTGGTGTATGTTTCTGTACATAATCCATACCTTTTTGCAATGCATCTGTAAATCCTTGAATTACATCTGCATTCTTCTCGATATAACTTTTCTTTGCTGAAAATGCAGTATAAGGTACATAGCCACTGTCTGTACCGAGAGAAGCAACTACATATCCCTTTTCCTCTTTTTCCAAATTTGTGGCTCCTGGTTCGAACTCAACTGTAAAATCAGCATTTCCTTCTGCAAATGCTGCTGCTGTAGAGCCAAAATCAATACTCTGATCTATAATCAGATCTTTCGAAGGGTCAATCCCATTTTGCCTTAAAATATACTCAAATACCATTTCTGGCATGCCACCTTTTCGTCCACCAAGTACTTTTTTATCTTTCAAATCAGTCCAATGAAAGTCGGGGATTTCTTCTCTTGCTACCAGAAAATTTCCTGCACGTTGTGTAAGTTGTGCAAAGTTCACGACATAATCATTGGCTCCTTCATTGTAAGCATAAATTGAAGCTTCAGACCCCATAAATCCAATATCGGCGGTTCCGGATATGACTGCGGTCATGGTCTTATCAGCCCCAAATCCTGTGACCAGGTTGAGATTAATACCTTCTTCTTCAAAATAACCTTTTTCAATAGCAACATACATAGGTGCATAAAAGATAGAATGAGCTACTTCATTGAGTGTTACTGGCATAAGGTTTTCTTCTTTGTTTGTTTTATCAGTGTTTATAATGGCTGAAGCATGTTTTGTCTCTTTTGTCTGGGAACAGCCAAAGAGAGCTGTCATCGACAATGCAAGAAGTAAAAGAAGTACAGAAATACGTTTTATCATACAGTCCTCCGTTAATAATTTTTTATGTTATATAGTATATTCAGTGTTGTAAAACAGGTGCTGCTTTAATGAAGTGTATTTATAAATTGTAACAGAATCTAAAACAGTAGTTTGTTTGGCAAATGGTGGGGGCATAATAGAGAAACATATAATTGACATTATAAAACATATGGCGTATTCTGAATGAAATGGGGAGTATTTGTATGCTCCCCCACAGAATACAATTCAGAGTCACAGAAAGAACTTTGAAAGCATTCTTGAATACATATAAATAGAAGAAACGGGAGAAAGACTATGAAGAAAATCGGATTTATCGGTGTTGGAATCATGGGAAAATCCATGGTCAAAAATCTTATGAAAGCGGGATTTGAACTACATATATATGCAAGAACAAAGAGTAAAGTGAATGATGTGATAGAGGAAGGTGCTATCTTTCATGAGACGATTGGAGAATGTGTAAGAGCAAGTGAAGCTGTGATTACGATGGTAGGATTTCCTCAGGATGTGGAAGAAGTTTATTTTGATGAAGGAAATATTATGGATCAGGCAGAGAAAGGAATGTATCTGATTGATATGACAACGACCAGTCCGATGATTTCCAAGAAAATATATGAAGAAGGTAAAAAGAAAGGAGTTCATGTTGTAGATGCACCGGTGACCGGAGGTGATACAGGAGCAAAGGCAGGAACACTTTCTATTCTGGTCGGTGGCAACAAGGAAGATTATGAGGCTTGTATGCCGTTATTTGAAGCTATGGGAACGAATATCAATTATCAGGGAGAAGCTGGATGTGGACAGCATGCCAAGATGGTGAATCAGATCATGATTGCCGGAACCATGTCAGGACTTTGTGAGGCACTTAGCTATGCAAAAGCAAAAGATTTGGATTGTGAGACTGTATTAAAATCTGTTGCGACAGGAGCAGCCGGAAGTAAGCAGCTAGATTTCTTTGGAGAGAAGATACTACACGGAGATTATAATCCTGGATTTTTTATGAAACATTTTATTAAGGATATGAAGATTGCTTTGATTGAGGCAAATCAGTGTGAGCTGGATTTGGATGTGCTTAGTCAGACACTTGCAAATTATGAAGTTTTGGAAGCAGAAGGGTATGGTGATCTTGGAACACAAGCGTTGATCAAATATTATGAAGAAGGTTACAATGAAGAAATCATTGAAGACTAAGATGGAAAGATTCAACAGAAATTAGAATGTGGAAACTAAGATGGAAAGATTCTGTGGAAACGTTGACATTTTCCTTGAAATCCGATATCATATACTTTATCGGGTAAAAGCGCTAAAGCGTCAAAGCTATAAAGGATTTTGAAATTTCAGTATGGAAAGAGGATAATTGAAATCATTTGAAGCTTTGTGCCAGAAAGGGGAATAATTAGCAATGCCTATTACGGATATTTTGGAGAAAAATTGTCGCCTGTACGGCGATGACGTCTGTCTGGTAGAGATTAATCCAGAGATGCCAGAGACAAAAAGGAGCACGTGGAAGGAGTATGATTTGATTGAACCATCCCGTGCACCATATTACAGACGCGAAATTACATGGAATGTATTCAATGAGAAAGCAAATCGATTTGCAAATCTGCTTCTGGAACGCGGAGTCCAAAAAGGGGACAAGGTCGGAATCCTTTTGATGAATTGTCTGGAGTGGCTGCCGATTTATTTTGGTATTCTGAAAACGGGAGCTTTGGCAGTACCGCTGAACTTCCGTTATTCAGCCGATGAGATTAAATATTGTGTAGAACTGGCGGATGTAGATATTTTAGTGTTCGGACCGGAATTTATCGGACGTGTGGAGGAGATTGCGGACGATATCGGAAGAGGAAGACTTCTGTATTTTGTAGGCGATGGCTGTCCGGGATTTGCAGAAGATTATACTTCGCATACAGCAAATTGTTCCAGTCAGTCACCAAAGATTGACATTGTAGATGAAGATGATGCAGCAATTTATTTTTCTTCTGGAACAACAGGATTTCCAAAAGCAATTTTACATAATCATGAATCTCTGATGCATGCTGCACGAGTAGAGCAGAATCATCATGGACAGACAAAGGACGATGTGTTTTTATGTATTCCGCCACTTTACCATACAGGGGCTAAGATGCATTGGTTTGGAAGTCTTTTGACAGGTGGAAAGGCAGTCCTTTTGAAAGGAACGAATCCGAAGACAATTCTTCGTGCAGTTTCAGAGGAAAAATGTACTATCGTATGGCTGCTCGTACCGTGGGCACAGGATTTACTTCTTGCAATTGATAATAAAGATGTAGATTTGAAGGATTATGATCTGGAGCAGTGGAGACTTATGCATATCGGTGCGCAGCCGGTACCGCCAAGTCTGATTCGTCACTGGAAGGAATATTTCCCAAATCATAAATATGATACAAACTATGGATTGAGTGAATCTATTGGACCTGGATGTGTGCATCTCGGATTGGATCATATTGATAAAGTCGGTGCGATCGGTAAAGCAGGATTTGGCTGGGAGACAAAGATTATCGATGAGAATGGAAATCTGGTCGCACAGGGCGAAACTGGAGAGCTGGCAGTCAAAGGTCCGGGAGTTATGACTTGCTATTATAAAGATGAAAAAGCAACGGCTGAAGTACTTCATGATGGCTGGTTGTATACTGGAGATATGGCAATGGAAGATGAAGATGGATTTATCTATCTGGTTGACCGTAAGAAAGACGTCATTATCAGTGGCGGAGAGAACATTTATCCGGTACAGATTGAAGATTTTCTTCGTACCAATAATAAAATTCTGGATGTGGCAGTTATCGGACTTCCAGATCATAGACTGGGAGAAATTTCAGCAGCAATTATTGAGTTAAAACCTGGTGTAGAGTGCACAGAGGAGGAAATTGATGAATTCTGCAAGAAACTTCCAAGATACAAGAGACCTCGTAAGCTGATTTTTGCAAAGGTTCCTAGAAATCCTACTGGAAAGATTGAAAAGCCAAAGCTTCGTGAGAAGTATGGTGCAGCACATCTGGTCGCAGCGCAGAATCAGGTAGAGATTAAATAATAAAGAGTGATTTACTAGAAATATAAAAGTTCAGGGAGGGTTTGACTCGGTACAAGTCAAACCCTCCCTATTTTGGAATTGTCTATTTTCCAGCAGTTATATACTGCAAGTGATTTATTTATGTTCTTTTTGATATTCCAGAGATGCTTCAATAAATCCACGGAACAATGGGTGTGGTCTGTTTGGACGGGATTTTAATTCTGGATGAGCCTGGGTCGCGATGAACCAAGGATGATCTGGAATCTCTACCATCTCTACAATACGTCCATCCGGAGAAAGTCCGGATAATAGCATACCATTTTGAGTCAGTACATCGCGGTAATCATTATTTACCTCATAACGATGACGGTGGCGTTCCTGAATTTCTTCAGATCCGTACAGCTTATATGCTTTGGAGTCTTTATTTAAAACACATGGGTAAGAGCCAAGTCTTAATGTTCCACCGATATTTTCTACATCAATTTGTTCTGGCATGATATGAATGACCGGATGTGTAGTATCTGGATCTAATTCAGCGCTGTGAGCATCATTGTATCCAATGACGTCTCTTGCAAATTCAACGATGGATAACTGCATTCCAAGGCAGAGCCCCAGGAATGGAATATTGTGTGTGCGAGCATATTTGATCGCTTCAAGCATACCGTCAATTCCACGATTGCCAAAACCACCTGGAACAAGAATACCACTGACATCGCCAAGAATTTCATCAACATTATCTGCAGTTACCAGTTCAGAATCTACCCACTTGATATTGACAGTAGCGCGGCTGAAAATTCCACCATGTTTGAGTGCTTCTACAACACTGATATAAGCATCATGAAGCTGTGTGTATTTTCCGACAAGTGCGACGGTTACTTCTGTGTTTGGATTTCGCAGATAGTTCACCATTTCTTTCCAGTCTTTTAAATCTGGTTCCGGACAATTTAAGTGCAAGCATTCGCATACTACCTGAGCCAGATGTTCTTCTTCCATTGCAAGTGGAGCTTCATATAAATATTCAACGTCCAGATTCTGCAATACATGATTTGCAGGAACATTACAAAACAGAGCAAGTTTATCTTTAATTCCTGTTCCAAGTGGATATTCAGAACGACATACAAGGATATCTGGCTGAATTCCCATGCCCTGCAGTTCTTTTACACTAGCTTGTGTTGGTTTAGTTTTCATCTCTTGAGATGCTTTCAGGTATGGAATTAATGTAACATGAATGAGAATTACATTGTCATGTCCTTTTTCATGCTGGAACTGACGGATGGCTTCCAAAAATGGCTGACTTTCGATATCGCCTACAGTTCCTCCGACTTCAATGATTGCTACTTCTGTATTCTCAGCAGCAGGATTGCGATAAAAGCGAGATTTTATTTCGTTAGTAATATGAGGAATAACCTGTACAGTTCCTCCACCGAAATCTCCGCGTCTTTCTTTTTGAAGTACGGACCAGTAGACTTTACCAGTCGTAACGTTGGAATTTTTACCGAGACTTTCATCGATAAAACGCTCATAATGACCAAGATCAAGATCTGTCTCAGTTCCGTCATCAGTTACAAATACTTCGCCATGTTGTACCGGGTTCATAGTACCTGGATCAATGTTGATATAAGGGTCAAATTTCTGCATAGTCACGGTATAACCACGAGCTTTCAGAAGACGACCTAAAGATGCAGCAGTGATTCCTTTTCCAAGTCCTGATACGACACCACCTGTAACAAATACATATTTTACTGCCATAATGTCCTCCTTAGAATGAAAAAATATGTTCAAGCATGTCCCCCAAAAAACATATCTCAAAAAATACTTTAAAAGTATACACCTTTTTTATTAAAAAATACAGAGATTTTAGTCTCTTTTTTCATATTTTGCTTCATAAGTTGCCTGAATAGAAAGGCGCTTTAACTGTTTAATGTCTACAGAGCTTACCATGACGGAAGTATGTGCCTGGCATCCTGCAAGATTCGGAAGCTGTTCTAGTGCTTTCTTTGCAAGTGGATTAGAAGCTGCGCTTACAGAAAGAGCAATGAGAACTTCATCAGTATGAAGGCGTGGATTCTTGTTTCCGAGATACTTTGTCTTTAATGTTTGGATTGGTTCGATGGCTTCCGGTGAAATGACATGGCAGGAATGTTCGATGCCAGCCAGATCTTTCAGGGCATTAAGCAGCATGGCAGCAGTTGCTCCGAGCAGTTTGGAAGTCTTTCCTTTTATAATGCGTCCGTCATGAAGTTCGATAGCAGCAGCAGGACCATTAGTTATTTTCTCGTATTCAAGGGCAGCGTCAACAACTTTGCGGTCATGGATAGTAACACCAGCCTGGTTCATCAACATTTCGATGGTATAGACTTCATTGTCGGAGCACTGACCAAGAAGAAGACGGCGCAGGGATTCGTAATATCTGCGTAAAATTTCCTGTTTGGAAGCTTCGCGGCATGCTTCATCATCACAGATACAGTTCCCAGCCATGTTCACTCCCATGTCTGTTGGTGATTTGTAAGGGCTTTCTCCGTAAATGCGTTGGAAAATTGCATTTAATACAGGAAAAATCTCTACATCACGGTTATAGTTAACGGTTGTCTCGCCATAAGCTTCAAGATGGAATGGATCGATCATATTTACATCGTTCAAATCTGCAGTGGCTGCTTCATAAGCTAAGTTGACCGGATGCTTCAGCGGGATATTCCAGATAGGAAATGTCTCAAACTTGGCATAACCGGCACGGATTCCGCGTTCCAGTTCGTGATAGAGCTGGGAGAGGCAGACAGCCATTTTTCCACTTCCTGGTCCGGGAGCAGTCACAACGACCAGTGGTCTGGAAGTTTCAATGTAATCATTTTTTCCATAACCGTTCTCACTTACAATGACCGGAATGTTGGTCGGATATCCTGCAATCAAGTAGTGGCAGTATACACGGATGCCCATTTTCTCCAGGCGGGCTTTAAATAAGGAAGCACTTTCCTGGTTACTGTATTTTGTAATAACAACACTGCCGACATAGAGTCCGCGATCACGGTAAATGTTCATCAGGCGGAGAACATCAGAATCATAAGTGATTCCAAGATCTCCACGGATTTTGTTGCGCTCGATGTCTTCGGCGCTGATCACGATGATAATTTCTGCCTGATCGGAAAGCTTGTCCAGCATACGGAGCTTACTGTCAGGTTGAAATCCAGGCAGTACACGGGAAGCGTGATAATCGTCAAATAATTTGCCTCCGAATTCCAGATAGAGCTTATTGTCAAACTGACTGATTCGCTCTTTAATGTGGGCAGACTGCATCTGCAGATACTTGTCATTGTCAAAACCAATTTTCATAATGAATAAATCCTCTCTTGTCCTCTGTATTATATTATGAGTTCTATCGTTCATATGCCGGAACTGTTCTGAAATATACAGAAAAATTCAGGCATGAAAAACCACAGAAAAAGTATACTACATATTATGGTTAGTTTACAATCTTTTCATAATGTTTTTATTGATTTCTAACAAGGCTGTCCGTATAATGGAGAGTGACACAGGAGGAGAAAAATGGACAACCAGAACGGAAACAAGGATAATAATAAAAATAACAAACAAGGCTTTTCTTTTGTCATACTGATTACGATGCTGACGGCACTTCTAGTATTTGCCATGTATCAGTTTCAGGGAGTGGACAGTGACCAGGAAATTACTTATAACAAGTTCCTGAAGATGATTGATGAGAAGAAGGTCGAGAAAGTTGAAATTAAGAATGACAGGATTCTGATCACGGCAAAGAAAGAAAGTGGAGATAAGGTCAACAAGGAATATTACACAGGCCGGATGAATGATGACCAATTGGTGGAGAAACTGGAAAAAGCAAAGATTGATTTCAATCAGGAGGTACCGGATACAACTTCTGCAATTGTTGCCCAGTATGCTATGAATATCATTCCGCTTGTCATATTTATTGCACTGATCGTATGGATGACCCGTAAGATGTCGAAAGGCGGAGGCATGATGGGAATTGGCAAGAGTAATGCCAAGATGTATGTGGAAAAACAGACCGGTGTCACATTTAAGGATGTAGCAGGGCAGGATGAGGCGAAGGAATCTTTGCAGGAAGTTGTAGATTTCCTGCACAATCCGGGAAAATATACAAGCGTAGGAGCAAAGCTTCCAAAAGGAGCACTGCTTGTAGGACCTCCGGGAACAGGTAAGACACTTTTGGCAAAAGCAGTTGCAGGAGAGGCAAAAGTACCGTTTTTTTCATTGAGTGGATCTGCATTTGTAGAGATGTATGTCGGTGTCGGAGCATCCAGAGTCCGAGACTTGTTTAAGCAGGCACAGCAGATGGCACCTTGTATTATTTTCATTGACGAGATTGATGCAATTGGTAAGAGCCGTGATACACAGATGGGCGGTAACGATGAGCGTGAGCAGACATTGAACCAGCTTCTGGCTGAGATGGATGGATTTGAAAGTAACAAAGGTCTTGTTCTTCTGGCAGCCACGAACCGTCCGGAGATTCTGGATCCGGCACTGTTAAGACCGGGACGTTTTGACCGGCGTATTATTGTGGAACGACCGGATCTTAAAGGACGTGTGGAAGTACTGAAAGTGCACTCTAAAGACGTGAAGATGGATGAGACGGTTGATCTGGAAGCAATCGCACTTGCAACTTCCGGAGCAGTTGGCTCAGATCTTGCAAATATGATCAATGAAGCCGCAATCAACGCAGTTAAGAATGGAAGAAATGCCGTATCACAGGCGGATCTTTTTGAAGCAGTGGAAGTTGTGCTGGTAGGTAAAGAAAAGAAAGACCGTGTGATGAATCAGGAAGAGCGCAAGATTGTATCTTACCATGAAGTCGGACATGCGCTTGTCAGTGCGTTGCAGAAGGATTCTGAGCCAGTTCAGAAGATTACGATCGTACCGCGTACGATGGGAGCACTTGGATATGTTATGCAGACTCCGGAAGAAGAAAAGTTCCTGAATACAAAGAAAGAACTGCAGGCTATGTTAGTTGGAATGCTCGGAGGACGTGCTGCAGAAGAGATTGTATTTGATACAGTGACAACAGGGGCTTCTAATGATATTGAGAAAGCAACCAGTGTGGCAAGAGCTATGATTACCCAATATGGTATGAGTGAGAAGTTCGGGCTGATCGGGCTGGAATCGGTCCAGAACAGATATTTGGACGGACGTCCGGTTATGAACTGTGGTCAGGAGACAGCTTCTGAGATTGATCATGAAGTTATGAAGATGCTGAAAGAAGCTTATGAGGAAGCAAAGAAACTTCTTTCAGAACACAGAGAATCACTGGATAAGATTGCAGCATTTCTGATTGAGAAAGAGACAATCACAGGAAAAGAATTCATGAAGATTTTCCATGAAGTAGAAGGAATTGCAGAAGAGTAATACAGAAAGTTAATGTATTTGAATACCGTTTCCCGGGCAAATCAGATTTTTGTCAGGGAGGCGGTATTTTCTGTTACATTGAGTTGAAAAAACAGGGAGTAAATTATGTTTGATATTCAGGAAGAATTAAAAAAGCTGCCGGGCAAGCCGGGAGTTTATCTGATGCATGATGAGACAGATAAAATCATCTATGTGGGAAAAGCAATCAGTCTGAAAAACCGTGTACGACAGTATTTTCAGAGCAGTCGTAACAAAGGGGCTAAGATAGAACAGATGGTGACTCACATTTCCAGGTTCGAGTATATCGTAACAGATTCGGAACTGGAAGCGCTGGTGCTGGAGTGTAATCTCATCAAAGAGCACAGACCCAAATATAACACAATGTTGATGGACGACAAGGCTTATCCATTTATAAAAGTTACTGTGCAGGAGCCATTTCCAAGAGTGATGTTGGCAAGAAGAGTGCAGAAAGATAAGGCAAAGTATTTTGGCCCCTATACGAGTGCCGGGGCAGTGAAAGACACAATAGAACTGATTCGAAAGTTATATTTTATCCGAAGCTGTAACCGGAGACTGCCAAAGGATATTGGAAAAGAGCGGCCATGTCTGAACTATCATATTCATCAGTGCAAAGCTCCGTGTCAGGGATACATTTCGAAGGAGGAATACCGCAAGTCTGTAGAGGAAGTCTTACATTTTCTGAATGGCAATTATGATCCGATTCTGGAAAAGTTGAAGGCACAGATGGAAGAAGCGTCAGAGGCATTGGAGTTTGAGCGGGCAATTGAATATCGGGAGTTGATAAACAGTGTACAGAAAATTGCACAGAAGCAGAAAATTACAGACACAGCGGGAGATGACAGGGATATTGTGGCAGTATCAAAAGATTTGGAAGATGCGGTTGTGCAAGTGTTTTTTATTCGAAATGGAAGATTGATCGGGCGGGATCATTTTTATCTGAAGCTAGTGGATAAGGAGACAAAGGCAGAGATACTTTCCAGTTTTATCAAGCAATTTTATGCAGGGACACCATATATTCCGGGACAGATTATGTTGCCAGAGGAAATACCAGATCATGAGATTATTGAGGAATGGCTGACAAGGAAAAAAGAGCATAAAGTACATCTGGTCATTCCGAAAAAAGGAACAAAGGAAAAACTGGTAGAGCTGGCAGAAAAAAATGCCCGAATGGTTCTGACGAAGGATAAAGAGCGGATTAAGAGAGAAGAGGGAAGAACGATTGGTGCAGTCAAAGAACTTCAAAATCTTTTGGGCTTAACCGGACTGCATCGTATGGAGGCGTATGATATTTCCAATACAAATGGATTTGAATCAGTTGGCTCTATGGTTGTCTATGAAAAAGGAAAACCGAAGAGAAATGACTACCGTAAATTCAAGATTAAAGGGGTAAAAGGGGCGAACGATTATGCCAGTATGAATGAAGTGCTTACAAGGCGGTTCGGGCACGGCTTAAGAGAAAAAGAAGAAGGTCGAGAACTTGGCAGTTTTACGGTATTTCCAGATCTGATTCTGATGGACGGAGGTAAAGGGCAGGTAAATATTGCACTGGAAGTGCTGGATAAGCTGAATCTGGATATTCCGGTCTGCGGTATGGTAAAGGATGATCACCACAGAACCAGAGGGCTTTATTATCACAATGAAGAGATTCCTATTGACCGGAATTCGGAAGCATTCAGACTGATCACGCGCATTCAGGATGAAGCTCACCGGTTTGCAATTACATTTCACAGGCAGCTTCGCAGTCAAGGACAAGTTCATTCGATTTTGGATGATATTCCAGGTGTTGGACCAGCAAGAAGAAAAGATTTAATGAAGCATTTTGCCAACATTGAGGCAATCAAGAATGCCACTGTAGAGGAACTAAAGAGTCTTCCTTCTATGAATGAAAAATCCGCTAAGGATGTGTATGATTTTTTTCACTGATATGCTATAATTTTAATATTAGTAATAGGATGCCTGGAAGGAGAGACATATATGCGAAAAAATGTAGTTCAAATGAAGCAGATTGTCGAGAAGATGAATCTGAAAAATCTGACACCGGATGTAGAGTTGTCGGATAAGGCTGTGGAGGTTCCGGATATTAACCGTCCTGCATTACAATTGACAGGATTTTTTGAAAGATTTGATTCGGAACGGGTGCAGGTCATCGGTTATGTAGAATATAGCTACCTGACAACATTGGAAGAAAAGAAAAAAGAGGAAATTTATGACACGCTTCTTTCTTACAAGATTCCATGCCTGGTATTTTGCCGTGCTTTAAAACCAGATGATATGCTCTTGCAAAAGGCAACAGAAGCGAATATTCCGGTATTTTCAACAGATTCACATACATCTGCATTTATGGCAGAAATCATTCGGTGGTTAAATGTTCAGTTAGCACCATGTATTTCCATCCATGGAGTACTGGTAGATGTCTACGGTGTCGGTGTGCTGATTATGGGAGAGAGTGGTATTGGAAAAAGTGAGGCGGCTCTGGAACTGATTAAGAGAGGGCACCGGCTTGTCAGTGACGATGTTGTGGAGATCCGCAAGGTCAGTGATGAGACACTGGTAGGAACAGCACCGGATATTACAAGGCATTTTATTGAGCTCAGAGGTATTGGAATTGTGGACGTTAAGACTTTATTCGGTGTTCAAAGCGTCAGAGAGACAAAGAATATTGACCTTGTTATTACACTGGAGGAGTGGAATAAAGAGCGTGAGTATGATCGCCTGGGACTGGAAGATCAGTATACAGAATTTCTTGGGAATAAGGTAGTCTGCCACAATCTTCCAATCCGTCCAGGACGTAATCTGGCTATTATTGTAGAGACGGCTGCTATTAATCACAGACAGAAGTCTATGGGTTATAATGCTGCACAGGAGCTATATCAGAGAGTACAACGTAATCTTACAAAAAAAGATTAAAATATATACACGAGGAGAAAATAACTATGAAATACTGTTTTGGAGCAGATGTTGGGGGAACCACTATAAAACTGGGATTGTTTACAGTGGATGGAGAAATTCTTGATAAATGGGAGATTATTACAAGAACTGAAAATGAAGGTGAATCCATTCTTCAAGATATAGCAACGGCTTTAAAGGAAAAGATTCAGGAAAAAGCAATTCCGGCAGAAGAAGTGATAGGAATTGGAATGGGAATTCCGGCACCGGTAAATTCGGAAGGTATTGTGAGAAAGACAGCGAATCTTGGATGGGGATATAAAGAGGTTAAGAAAGAATTAGAGAATCTGACAGGTTGGCAGGTTGTTGTTGGCAATGATGCCAATGTAGCGGCACTCGGTGAGATGTGGAAAGGTGCTGGACATGGTGAGAAGAATATGGTCATGGTCACACTTGGAACTGGAGTTGGCGGAGGAGTGATCATGGGAGGAAGGCCTTTGATCGGTGCCAATGGAGCTGGCGGAGAAATCGGACATATCTGTGTAAATTACTTTGAAGAAAAGTGTTGTGGCTGTGGAAAGAAAGGCTGTCTTGAACAGTATGCGTCTGCAACAGGAATTGCAAGAATTGCCAGAGAACATCTCGCAGCTGATAAGAAAGATTCAATATTGCAAACTTATGATTTAGATAAGATAGATGCAAAAATCGTATTTGATGCCTTAAAAGAAGGTGACCAGCTTGCAGTAGATGTTGTAGAAGAATTCGGAGAATACCTGGCGAAAGGATTAGCAGACGTAGCGGTCGTAGTAGATCCAAGCCTTTTTGTAATTGGAGGAGGAGTGTCAAAAGCAGGAGAAATTCTCCTTACATATATAGAAAAATATTATCGCAAGCGAGCCTTTTTTGCAAATAAAGATACTCAGTTTGCTATTGCAAGCCTTGGAAATGATGCAGGAATCTGTGGAGCTGCAAAATTGATCCTGGATAGTCAAGTGTAGAAGGCAGATGTTTCGAATATAGGAATATAGGAAAGGAGAGTGGATATCCACTCTCCTGTTTTTGCTTTTTAAATTATCAATACTGGGGTAAGCCAAAATGATTATTGTGTGTTACCACCAGCATCACCGCCACCGGTATTGCCGCCGGTATCACCACCACCGGTATTGCCGCCGGTATCACCACCAGTGTTACCCCCACCAGCATCACCACCGCCGGTATTGCCGCCGGTATTGCCGCCAGTGGTGCCGCCAGTATTATCTCCGGTATTAGTACCGGTATTGTTACCAGTATTATCGCTATTTGTGTCATGGGACTTACTGTCATTTTCTTCAGAATCATAGTCTTCAGAATGGTTTTTATGTCCCGGACAACTCTGATCTGGAAGGCTGTCTGTTGCAAAGTATTCTGTTACACTTGGACAACTGGAATTTGCCAGATATCCGCTAATTGTGCAGACGGATTTTTGCTCTACAGAGCTTGGCATTACAAAATCTTTTGTTTCAAGATTCTCATGTACTCTGCTCATGATTCCTTTCCAGATGCGGAAACGGAATTTTGTATCGGAATTACATTCTTTGTTATCATCATAACCGCCCCATACAGCACATGTGTAATATGGTGTATATCCGACAAACCATAAGTCCTTGTTGGATGTTGTTGTACCTGTTTTACCGGCAACCGGCATATTATCTAACTGGCAGGCTTTACCGGTACCTTCCTCTACTACGGTCTGAAGAGCACTCGTAAGAAGTCCGGCTGTACTGTCTTTGATTGCCTGGTGACTCTCGCCAGTTCCGTCAAGAAGAACATTGCCATCATGATCTAAAACTTTCGTGTAAAGAGTTGGTTTATTGTAAACGCCGTTGTTGGCAATTGCAGCATAGGCACTACAGAGTTCGTAATTATAAACACCATCTGTCAGACCACCAAGGGCAAGGGTTTTTGTGTTATCAGAATAAGTTTTTCCATTTACTACTTTGTTAGTTACCAGTGTGTTGATGCCAAGTTTCTCACAATATTCCATACCTACATCTTGAGTAACAAGATCACTGGTCTGCACAGCACAGGAGTTGAGAGAAAGTGCGATAGCGGTACGCATGGATACATCGCCTTTACTTCCTTTAATAGTTTTTCCACCGCCAACATCATAATTTTTATCATCAATGACAGAAGCAAGTGTCATCTCGTCCAGATCCAGAGCCGGTGCATAAGCAGCCAGGATTTTAAAAGTAGATCCAGGTTGTCTCTTGGAACCTTTGTATGCACGATTCAGTCCTAGACTGGTTGATTTGGCACCTCGGCCACCGACCATGGCTTTGATCTGACCGGTATACTGATCCATCAAAGTAATGGAAGCTTGTGGCTGTGGTGAGATGTTTATAACTTCATTGTAAGTATCACCTTCCTGAGCGATGGTAGATTTCCATTCTTCTACCATGGCACGGGCGGCATCTTCACTTTTATATAAAAGTCCTTGATCTTTGTTATAGGTTTCTTTTACATATTTTTTGATGTGGCCGGAAGAGTAATTCTCAGTACTTCCATCTGCACGCGTGACAGTCAGTGCATAGTCGAGACCATATTCGATATTTGATGGATAATTGGAATCATCATTGGCTTCTTCGTCACAAATCTGCTGAAGAGACTGATTCTGAGTGGAGTAAATGCTAAGACCTCCACTGTAAACAGCATTGTAAGCCTGTGTTTCTGAAAAACCACATTGATCCTGCAGGTCATTCATGACTTGATCTGCAAGTGCATCTACAAAATAACTATATGCGTTGGAAGAATCTGTCTGGGTTTCGTTAACAGACTGGATTCTTGCATATACATCATCTGCCATTGCTTCATCATAAGCAGCCTGGTCGATATATCCCTGTTTCAGCATATTCTTAAGAACCTTATCACGACGCTTCTGGTTCTTTTGAGGGTTCGTGATTGGATTCAGGTTACCAGGACTCTGTGTAATACCTGCAATAACAGCACTTTCAGAAAGAGTCAGTTCTGAAACATCTTTGTTGAAATATCTTTTCGCAGCAGATTGAACACCGAGACAGTTCTGTCCTAAGTTGATGGTGTTCAGATAAGCTTCCATAATCTCATCTTTACTCATCTGCTTTTCGATGGAAACGGCAAGGAACTGTTCCTGGAGTTTTCGCTGTAGCTTATCGTAGAATGTCTTTTCATTTACAAAGTTCGGAAAGACATTATTTTTTATGAGCTGCTGTGTCAGTGTACTGGCTCCCTGGGATCCCCCGGAAATAAGAGAAACACCGGCACGGACAATACCTTTGATATCAATTCCGTTATGCTCATAAAAACGTTCATCCTCGATAGCAACAAATGCATGCTGAAGATCTGCCGGAATCTCATCGATTGTTTTATATACACGGTTAGAACCTGCGGCAACAAAACGTTCAATTTCAGTTGTTCCGTCGTCAGCGTACACTAATGTTGTAAATCCCTGTGGTTTTACATCATCAGGTGTAATATCCGGAGAATTGTCAATAATCTTTTTCACAAATAGTCCGCCACCGGCAACACCGGCGATTGCAACCACGATGATGCAAAGAAGGAGTGCCTTAAATAATCGGACTCCTACACGCTTTGCCTGCATAGCAGACTTTGACGTAATCTGCTTCTGGCGCTTTGCGGCTTTTTTCTTACCATAATTCATGCGTATATGCCTCCTTTATACCAGGTTATTATAGCAAATTAGCTATTTGAAATAAAGAAAAAAATGAAAACTTCATATTTTCTATGGAAAATCTTAAGAAGTTTGATATAGTAATGTGGTAGGAAGTAAAAAAAGACTTCTTAAGTGTAATATGTATGAATGAAAAATCAAGGGAGTTATGTAAATATGTTGGATAAATATAAAGTTGTGTATAAAGGTGGACAGGATGAAATTATAGAAAAAAAGTCCAGATTTATTGCGACAGTTGCTCCGGTAGAAAGCGAAGAAGAAGCGCTTGCTTTTATAGAAGCAATGAAGAAAAAATATTGGGATGCGAGACATAACTGTTTTGCGTATGTCATCGGAGAGAGAGGACAGCTTGCAAGATGCAGTGATGACGGAGAACCTGGCGGCACTGCCGGAAAACCTATGCTGGATGTTCTTCTTGGGGAAGAAATCCGTAATATAGTAGTTGTTGTGACCCGCTACTTTGGAGGAACACTTCTTGGAACCGGAGGGCTTGTAAGAGCTTATTCTTCTTCTACACAGGCGGGAATCCGTGCATCTGTAATTATAACCAGAATCCGGGGGCTTAAACTGAATATTAAGACAGATTATAATGGTCTTGGAAAAGTGCAGTATATTTTGGGACAACGTGGAATCAAGCTGATTGATAGTATTTATACGGAAAATGTAGAATTAAGTGTTTTATTGCCTTTGGGAGAGGTAAAGACTGTGGAAGCAGAGATTACAGAAGGAACTAATGGAAGAGTAAAAATGGAAGAAGGCGATGAGTGCTGGTTCGCACAGATTGATGGGGAGCCGCAGATAGTGGCGTAAGAGAAAAGCTTCTGCGACGCTGCCTCTCGGCCATGGCAGTCGCCATACAGAAAAAAGCAACAAGCAAGAGCCTCGATGCCGCGACGCTGCCTCTCGGCCATGGCAGTCGCCATATAGAAAAAAGCAACAAGCAAGAGCCTCGATGCCGCGATGCTGCCTCTCGGCCATGGCAGTCGCCATACATAAAAATAACAAGAACGACCGGAGAATGTAAACACTCTCCGGTCGTTCTTGTTATTTCCATGTCTTGCTTGTTGCTTTATGAGAATTCTGGTTCGATTAATCCGAAAGATCCATCTTTTCTCTTATATACTACGTTAACTTCTTCATTCTCAGCATTGAAGAATACAAAGAAGTTATGTCCAAGTAATTCCATCTGTACGCATGCGTCTTCTGGATACATTGGTTTGATTCCGAATCTTTTTGTGCGGACAATTTTTACTTCATCGTCTTCAATTGACTCTTCTGTCTCAAAAAGAGTCTTGCTGAAGTTGTTACCTTCCTGATTCTTTGCTACCAGTTTGTTTTTATATTTTCTGAGCTGACGCTCGATGACTTCTTCTACTAGGTCGATGGATACATACATATCGTCGCTTTCCTGCTCGGAACGAATGATGTTGCCTTTTACAGGGATTGTAACCTCAATCTTCTGATGTTCTTTCTGAACGCTGAGTGTTACATGAATCTCTGTGTCAGGTGTGAAGTAACGCTGTAATTTTCCTAATTTGCTCTCTACAGCATCTTTTAATCCTGGTGTTACGTCAATGTTCTTTCCAATAATAATGAATTTCATATTGTCCAACTCCTTTGCTACGTTTTTTCAGACGTTAATATCTGACAGTTGGTGGCCAGAACGGTAATCTATCTGATAGATATAGTATAGCACGTTTTGTTGTTAATGTATAGCACGTATTACTTCAATTCTTGAAATTTTTCCATCAGATTTTTTTGCGATGCGTAGACCGAAGCTTTTGAAGAAAACACAGGCTCCGATCTCGTTATTTATATTTTCTTTTTTTAACTGATCAAGCATCACCTCTTCCAGTGTATCGTTTCCTGAATACGGAAGGTCAATGGAAAGAAGCCTGGCAATATTTTTTGCTTTTGCAGATGCGTGGAAGATGTATTTGTCAGCATCATCAAAATTACAGAATAAGAATTTACGTGTGGCAAATAATACAGCGATTGCGCAGACACCGACAAGACTGCTCCAGATGGAAGAATGATCGATGATGATTTGTCTTGCAATTGCAAATAAGAGAACTTCGAAAACTGTCTGTGGGGAGTGAGAGTACATCATTTTAATAAGCTCGACACCGATGATCAGATTGAAGCAAGTTTCCAGAAGATCTTCGTAGTTAGGCCAGACATTTAAATCTGGAATTTTGTAAATCGCACTGGCTACACGCAGACACAATAAGATAATACCGGCGGTCAATATAAATGAAATAACAAATTCCAAAATATCAGACAGCCGTTTTAAAAATACAGATATAGATTCTTTCATATGTTTTTTGTCTCCTTGGGAATTAGTAATAAGTAAGTAGTAAAAATCTACAATATAGAGTATAAAGTATCGGAGTAGTCTTGCCAATATAGAATTTGGAAAGGATGTAGAAAATATGAAGAACACGGTCAAAAGATTCAAAAAACTGTCCGCAACAAAAATGTATACGGACAGCTTCAAGTCTTGAATAGTATTTTATTATTTCAGGTTGCTTCTTTTTCTCATCTTAGGATCCAGAATTTTCTTGCGGATTCTCAAATTGTCTGGTGTAACTTCCAGAAGCTCGTCAGTGTCGATAAAATCGATTGCCTGCTCCAGACTTAATACTCGCGGAGGTGTCAGGCGGAGAGCCTCATCTGCACTGGAAGAACGAGTGTTTGTAAGATGTTTTGTCTTGCAGACATTAATCTCGATATCATCTGTCTTTGCATTCTGTCCGATGACCATACCGGAGTAAACTTTTTCACCTGCTCCAATGAATAACTGTCCACGCTCCTGGGCAATATAAAGTCCGTAAGTTACAGATTCTCCAGTCTCAAATGCGATCAGAGATCCCTGTTTTCGATACTGAATATCACCTTTGTATGGTGCGTAGCCGTCAAATGCTGTGTTCATGATTCCATTTCCCTTTGTATCAGTCATGAAATCTCCACGGTATCCAATGAGTCCACGGGAAGGAATACGGAACTCAAGACGGGTATATCCGCCATTTCCGGCACCCATCGTCTGAAGTTCGCCTTTTCTCTGGCTCAGTTTCTCGATGACAACACCAGTAAATTCGTCTGGTACATCGATGTATGCAATCTCCATAGGCTCTAAGAGCTTACCATTTTCATCTTTCTTATAAAGAACTTCTGCCTTGCTGACAGCAAATTCGTATCCTTCACGTCTCATATTCTCAATAAGAACAGAAAGGTGAAGTTCGCCACGACCAGAAACTTTGAAAGAATCCATGTTCTCTGTATCTTCGACACGAAGGCTGACATCTGTATTCAGCTCACGCATCAGACGGTCACGCAGGTGACGGGAAGTCACAAATTTTCCTTCCTGTCCGGCAAATGGGCTGTCATTTACCATGAAGTCCATGGAAATCGTAGGCTCTGAAATCTTCTGGAACGGAATGGCTACCGGATTTTCAGGAGAGCAGAGTGTATCTCCGATGGAAATGTCGGAAATACCGGAAATTGCTACAATGGAACCGATGGTTGCTTCTTTTACTTCTACTTTTTTCAGACCATCGAATTCGTAGAGCTTACTGATTTTAACTTTCTGCTGTTTGTCCGGATCATGATGGTTGACAACAACCATATCCTGGTTCACTGCGATCGTACCGTTATCTACTTTACCAACACCGATACGTCCTACATACTCATTGTAATCAATTGTACTGATAAGAACCTGAGTCGGAGCTTCCGGGTCGCCTTCCGGTGCAGGAATGTAGTCTAAGATTGTATCAAACAGTGGTTTCATATCTTTCATGTCATCTGTCAGCTCTAAAGCAGCAACACCAGCTTTGGCAGAAGCATATACGAACGGACAGTCAAGCTGCTCATCCGATGCACCAAGATCAATGAGAAGTTCCAGAACTTCATCGATAACAGACTCAGCTCTTGCTTCTGGCCGATCGATTTTGTTGATGCATACAATAACAGGAAGTTTTAATTCCATTGCTTTTCTGAGAACGAACTTTGTCTGTGGCATAGCACCTTCAAATGCATCAACTACGAGGATAACTCCGTTTACCATTTTAAGGACACGTTCTACTTCGCCGCCGAAATCAGCATGTCCAGGTGTGTCAATGATATTAATCTTCACCCCGTTATAAGTAACGGCAGTATTTTTAGAGAGAATAGTGATTCCACGTTCTCTTTCAATATCGTTGGAATCCATGACACGTTCCTCAACGGCCTGATTTTCACGGAATACGCCGCTTTGCTTTAATAATTCATCTACCAGTGTCGTTTTACCGTGGTCAACATGGGCGATAATAGCGATATTTCTTACATCTTCGCGTTTTGTCTTCATTTTATAACATCCTTTTCTTTGAATCTTCACTTGTAAACACTTCTAATTTAATATATACAACTTTATTAGTCTACCACATTTTTGAAATTTTACAAGAGTTTAAAAAAGTTGTTCTAAATTCTGTACTTTAAGCATAGATTATTAAAGACCATAGGAAATACGTTTTAGAGGAAGGAGAACTTAAAATTATGTCAGATAAGATTATTGAAAATAACCAGGTGACGATTATGGGGGAGATTGCTTCAGATTTTACTTTCAGCCATGAGGTATTCGGGGAAGGATTTTATATGGTAGAGGTAAAGGTGAAGCGTCTGAGCAACTCGGAAGACCGGATTCCACTGATGATTTCGGAGCGTCTGATTGATGTGACAAGAGATTATACAGGTGAGTATATTATGGTGAATGGTCAGTTCCGGTCTTATAACAGACATGAAGAGCAAAAAAATCGGCTTGTATTATCTGTATTTGTAAGAGAGTTGGAGTTTATTGATGAAGAACTGGATGGAGCGAAGACGAATAGCATTTTCCTGGACGGCTATATCTGTAAACTTCCGGTCTATCGGAAAACTCCACTTGGGAGAGAAATCGCTGACCTTTTGCTGGCGGTGAACAGACCATATGGAAAATCAGATTACATACCATGTATCTGCTGGGGAAGAAATGCGAGATATGCTTCTGCATTTGAAGTAGGAGAGCATGTGCAGATCATAGGCAGAATACAGAGTCGTACTTATATAAAGAAGTTATCGGATACGCTGACGGAAGAGAGAACCGCGTATGAGGTATCTGTAAGTAAACTGGAATGTGTGGAAATATAAAAAATGGGCAGGTCAGAATGTTCGCAACTTGTTTAGAAGTATAGTCTTTCATTGACATCCCTTGATAATGATGCTAAAATTTCAATTAATAATGAATCATGACAGATAATTTAAAGCGCATGGAAAGTCAGGAGGAGTACGATGGCTATATTTACTGGAGCTGGAGTGGCAATTGTCACACCATTTAATGATGATGAAGAAAGAAGTATTAATTATGATAAGTTAGATGCACTGCTTGATTACCACTGCAATAATGGAACAGATTGTATTGTAATCTGTGGAACAACTGGCGAGTCTGCAACAATGACAGAAGAAGAACATATGCAGTGCGTAAAGTTTGCAATTGACAGAGTAAAAGGCAGAATCCCAGTTATTGCAGGTACAGGTTCTAATTGTACACGTACAGCAATTGATATGTCTAAGGAGGCAGCAGATTATGGCGCAGACGGATTACTTCTTGTTACACCTTATTATAATAAGGCCACACAGGCAGGACTGATCGCACATTATGAAGCTGTAGCAAAAGAAGCGAAGGCACCAATTATTATGTATAGTGTTGCAAGCAGAACAGGCTGTAATATTGAGCCGGCTACTGTGGCAGAACTTGTAAAGAATGTTGACAATATTGTGGGTGTAAAAGAGGCATCTGGAAATACTTCTCAGGTTGCAAAGATCATGTCTCTGACAGATGGTAACATTGATCTGTACTCAGGAAATGATGATCAAATCGTACCATTACTTTCTCTGGGAGCAAAGGGAGTGATTTCGGTTCTTTCTAATGTAGCTCCAAAGGAGACGCATGATATCTGTGCGAAGTTTTTTGAGGGAGATGTGAAAGGAAGTCTGGACCTTCAGTTAAAAGCAATTCCGCTTATTGAGAAGCTTTTCTGTGAAGTAAATCCGATTCCTGTTAAGAAAGCAATGGAACTTATGGGAAAAGACTGTGGACCGCTTCGCATGCCATTAACTGAACTTTCACCAGAACATACAAAAGCACTGGCACAGGCCATGAAGGGTTTTGGAATTGAGCTGGCATAGAGATTTTTAAGAATGGCAGTAGGAATGATAATTACAGATAAAAGGATATCCCGGGTGATATCCTTTTCTGTCATGTAAAAAGACAAGGAGGAAAAATATTATGGTACGTGCGATTATGCATGGCTGCAATGGCAAGATGGGACGTGCGATCACTACACTTGCAAAAGAAGATGCAGAGGTAGAGATTGTGGCAGGAGTGGATGCATATACGGAAGTTGCAAATGAATATCCAGTGTTCGATAGTATCGAAAAGTGTGATGTAGAAGCAGATGTTGTGATTGACTTTTCAAATGCAAAGGCAGTAGACGGACTTTTGGATTATTGCGTAGAAAAACAGATTCCTGTTGTTCTTTGCACAACAGGACTTTCAGAGGAACAGCTTCAGAAGGTAGAAGAAGCATCCAAGAAGGTAGCAGTTCTTCGTTCTGCCAATATGTCACTTGGAATCAATCTTTTGATGCAGCTTTTGAAAGAGGCGACAAAAGTACTGTCTCCGGCAGGTTATGATATTGAAATTGTTGAGAAGCATCACAACCAGAAATTGGATGCCCCAAGTGGAACTGCAATCGCTCTTGCAGATTCTATCAATGAGGCGGCAGATGGACAGTACGAGTATGTCTATGACAGAAGTCAGGTCAGAAAGAAACGTGATAAAAAAGAACTTGGAATATCAGCCGTGCGCGGAGGTACAATTGTTGGGGAACACGAAGTACTCTTTGCAGGAATAGATGAAGTGATTGAGTTCAAACATACAGCATACTCCAGAACTGTATTTGGAAAAGGTGCTGTAGAGGCTGCAAAATTCCTTGCCGGAAAAGAGGCAGGAAAATACGATATGTCAGACGTAGTATTAAAATAATATTACGAGGAATCTTGGGGCAGATTGCAGGAATGCAAAGCACAAAGCAATCCGTAAATATTATAGTTGGAAAAAACAACCATATTATATAAAGGAGAGGTTATGAAAGATTTAGAAGCACGTTATTTGGAGAGACTTTCTCAACTGTATCCGACCATTGCTAAGGCATCAACAGAGATTATTAACTTGCAGGCAATTTTAAATTTGCCAAAAGGGACGGAACATTTTCTTACGGATATCCATGGGGAATATGAAGCATTTTCCCATGTTCTTAAGAATGGATCGGGAGCAGTTCGTAGAAAAATTGACGAAGTCTTCGGAAATACTATGAGTAGTAAGGATAAGAAGACCCTTGCTACTCTTATTTATTATCCAAGAGAGAAGATGGAGCTCATTAAGAAAAAAGAAGAAAATATGGAGGACTGGTATAAGATTACGTTGTATCGTCTGATTGAAATCTGCAAGCGGACTTCAAGTAAGTATTCCAGATCTAAAGTCAGAAAAGCTCTGCCTCCGGAATTTGCTTATGTCATTGAGGAATTGATTACAGAGAAAGCAGATGTTAGGGATAAGGAGTCCTATTATAATTCTATTGTAGATACGATCATCCGGATCAAACGTTCCGAAGAGTTTATTGTGGCTTTGAGTGAATTGATCCAGAGACTTACTGTAGATCATCTGCATATTGTAGGAGATATTTATGATCGTGGGCCGGGACCACATATTATTATGGACAAGCTGATGGGTTATCATTCTATGGATATCCAATGGGGAAATCATGACGTGCTCTGGATGGGGGCGGCAGCAGGACAACAGGGCTGTGTTGCAAATGTTGTCCGCATCTGTGCAAGATATGCAAATCTGGAGATTTTGGAGGATGGCTATGGAATTAACCTCCTGCCGCTTGCTACATTTGCACTGAACACATATCGGGATGATCCATGCAGCTGCTTTGAACTGAAGGATGATCCGGACTATGATCCCAGCGAAACAATGCTGAACATGAAGATGCATAAGGCGATTTCTATTATCCAGTTTAAGATAGAAGGGCAGATTATCAAAAAAAATCCTGGATTTAAGCTGGAACACCGAAATCTTTTGCATCTGATTGATTATGAAAATGGTTTGATCGAGTTGGATGGAAAAACATATGAACTTCTGGATAAAAACTTCCCGACGATCGATCCAAAACGGCCATATGTATTGACAGAAGCCGAAGAAGAGGTGCTGGATCGTCTGACACAGGCATTTGTCAACTGCGAAAAATTACAGAGCCATATGCATTTCCTTTTAAGTAAAGGTGGATTATACAAAGTATACAATAACAACTTGTTGTATCACGGGTGTATTCCGCTGAATGAAGATGGAAGTTTTAAGTCAGTAAAAATATACGGGCGTTCTTACAAAGGAAAGGCACTTTATGAGGTGCTGGAAAGCTATGTGAGAAAGGGATTTTATGCCATTGACGAGAAAGAACGAAAGCGTGGGAAGGATATGATGTGGTATATCTGGCTCAGTGAGAATTCACCGCTGTTCGGTAAGGACAAGATGGCAACGTTTGAGCGATATTTCCTAGCAGAAAAAGAGACACACAAGGAGAAAAAGAATCCTTATTATGATTTTTTGGAAAATGATAAGGTGGTCGACCGTATTTTGAAAGAATTCGGACTAGAGCATTCCTTTAGTCATATCATCAATGGTCATATGCCGGTAAAATCCAAAAACGGAGAAAATCCGATGAAATGTGGAGGCAAAGTATTTGTTATCGATGGAGGATTTTCAAGAGCATATCAGAAACAGACCGGAATTGCAGGTTATACGCTGATCTATAATTCTTATGGTATGATTTTAAGTGCCCATGAGCCGTTTGAATCGAAAGAATCAGCAATTGAAAATGAAACAGATATTCATTCTGATACCATTGTGACAGAAATTGTATCAAAGCGCCAGTCTGTTTTAGACACGGATGTGGGAAAAGAGCTGGTAGAACAGATCCATGATCTGGAATTTCTCCTGGAGGCATACAGAAGCGGCCGCATTGCAGAACGACTGTAAAATAATGTCAATCTCTAAAAAGGTATAGAAAACTGTAAAATGCAGATATTACTATCAGCAAGTGAAGTATTTGCATGTAGCATTCTATACGGAAAAGGAGACGAAAATTATGAAACGGTTAAAAAAGTTATTGTTGATTATGATGTGTGTTGGTATTCTGGTTTCAGTTACTGCCTGTGCAGGAAATTCAAATGATAATGGAGCAGGGCAGAATGATGTGGTGAATGACAATGGCGCGAATGACACACAGACTGGTGATAGTGCCATGGACAAAATCGGTGACGGCCTGGAAGATGGAATTGACGATGTCGGAAAAGGCGTAGGCGATGTAGTCGATGATCTGGATGGTGATGGACGGTCGGATAACCGGAAAAACACAAACAATAACACAGTGAATGATGCGACGACTGGTAATGACAATGCAAACGACAGATAAGAAAAGAATGTAAGATAAGAAGACAAGGTCACATTTTTTCGGGGATAAATGGATTTGTCCCTGTGAGAGTGTGGCTTTTCTTTTAGATAAGGAAAGGAGTTTTTTCATGCATTTCAGACCTTGTATAGACATACATAATGGAAAAGTCAAACAAATTGTAGGCGGTAGTCTTACTGATCAGGGCAATCAGGCAAAGGAAAATTTCACGGCCTCTGAAAATGCGGATTATTATGCAAAAATGTATCAGAAAGACGGACTTATAGGGGGACATGTGATACTTTTAAATCCGGTATCTTCAGAATATTATAGAGAAACGAAAGCACAGGCAATACTGGCACTTGGCGCATATCCAAAAGGACTTCAGGTGGGCGGTGGAATCCATGCCGAAAATGCAGAAGAGTTTCTGGAGGCGGGGGCAAGCCATGTGATCGTAACATCTTATGTGTTCCGCGACGGGAAGATAAATTGGGAAAATATGGAAAAACTTAAACATGCAGTGGGGAAAGAAAATGTTGTCATTGATTTGAGCTGCAGGAAAAAAGAAGACGGTTATTATATAGTGACAGACCGCTGGCAGAAGTTTACGGATGTAAAACTGACACAGGAAGTTTTAAGGGAAATTGCCGGATATTGCGATGAATATCTGGTGCATGGTGTAGATGTAGAAGGAAAATCAGCAGGAATTGATGAAGAGCTGGCAAAAATTCTTGGAGAGTTCGATATGATACCAGTGACTTATGCAGGAGGAATCGCAAGTCTTGAGGACATTGAACATTTTAGAAAAAAGACGGGTGGAAAAGTGGATTTTACAATAGGAAGTGCGCTGGATCTTTTTGGAGGACATCTTCCATATGAGCAGATTAAAAAATATTAGTATAGAATTTATGCAGCTTAGTTCGCAACAAGAATGCGAGAGAATTCTTGAATGATGAGAAAATATTTCAAGTGTGAACAGTTTGAAAACACTTTGTAAATTGGTTGAATTGCATTCTTGATAGTGATAGAATGGATACTGAGTAAATTTACGGACAAGGAGTAATGTATAGATATGGGCTTATTGCAAAAAATTTTTGGAACACATAGTGAAAATGAGTTAAAGCGTATCTATCCCATTGTAGATGAGATTGAAGCGTTGGGGCCGCAGATGGAGCAGCTTTCCGACGAGGAGCTTAAGAATAAGACACAGGAATTTAAGAGCCGTCTGAAAGACACAGAGACACTGGATGATATTCTGCCGGAGGCGTTTGCAGTTGTGCGTGAGGCGGCAGGACGTACACTTGGCATGAAGCATTACAGAGTACAGTTGATCGGAGGAATTATTCTTCATCAGGGACGTATTTCTGAGATGAAGACTGGTGAAGGTAAGACACTGGTTTCTACACTTCCGGCTTATTTGAATGCATTGACCGGTGAGGGGGTGCATATTGTAACAGTCAACGACTATCTGGCAAAGCGTGATGCTGAGTGGATGGGACAGGTTCATGAGTTCCTGGGACTGACTGTCGGAGTGGTATTGAATAGCATGGATAATGATGAGAGACGTGCTGCATACAATTGCGATATTACTTATGTAACGAACAACGAACTCGGATTTGATTATCTGAGAGATAACATGGTTATTTATAAAGAGCAGCTCGTTCAGCGTGGACTGAAATATGCTATCATCGATGAGGTCGATTCCGTATTGATTGATGAGGCGAGAACACCACTGATCATTTCCGGTCAGAGTGATAAATCTACCAAGCTATATGAAGCATGCGATATTCTTGCGCGTCAGTTGGAAAAAGGCGAGGCGAGTGGTGAATTCAGTAAGATGAATGCCATTATGGGCGAGGATATTGAAGAGACTGGTGATTTTATCGTCAATGAAAAAGAGAAGAATATCAACCTGACAGAAGATGGTGTAAAGAAAGTTGAAAAGTTCTTTCATATTGAGAACCTGGCTGATCCGGAAAACCTGGAAATCCAGCATAATATTATCCTTGCGCTGCGTGCACATAATCTGATGTTCCGTGACCAGGATTATGTTGTAAAAGACGATGAAGTACTCATCGTTGACGAGTTTACCGGACGTATTATGCCGGGACGCCGTTATTCAGACGGACTTCATCAGGCAATCGAAGCAAAAGAGCATGTGAAGGTTAAGAGAGAAAGTAAGACACTGGCAACCATTACTTTCCAGAACTTGTTTAACAAATTTGAGAAGAAAGCCGGTATGACAGGTACGGCTCTTACTGAGGAGAAGGAGTTCCGTGAGATTTATGGAATGGATGTAATTGAGATTCCAACCAATCGTCCGGTTGCGAGAAAAGACTTGGAAGATGCCGTATACAAGACAAAGAAGGAAAAATTCAATGCAGTATGTGATGAAATTGAAAAAGCGCATGCAAATCATCAGCCAGTGCTTGTTGGTACAATTACAATTGAGACTTCTGAACTTTTAAGCAGTATGCTCAAACGAAGAGGAATTAAGCATAATGTATTGAATGCTAAGTATCATGAGCTGGAGGCTGAGATCGTGGCGCAGGCAGGTATTCACGATGCGGTTACGATTGCAACGAATATGGCCGGCCGTGGTACAGATATCAAGCTGGATGATGAGTCAAGAGAAGCCGGTGGATTAAAGATCATCGGTACTGAGCGTCACGAATCCAGACGTATTGATAACCAGTTACGTGGCCGTTCCGGACGTCAGGGAGATCCGGGAGAATCTAGATTCTACATTTCTCTGGAAGATGACCTGATGAGACTGTTCGGCTCTGAGAGACTGATGCAGGTGTTTGAGACGCTTGGAGTAGAAGAAGGCGAGCAGATCGAGCATAAGATGCTTTCCAGTGCGATTGAGAAAGCTCAGCAGAAGATTGAGAGCAATAACTTTGCAATTCGTAAGAATCTGTTGGAGTACGACCAGGTTATGAATGAGCAGAGAGAAATCATCTACGAAGAGAGAAGACGTGTGCTGGATGGCGAGAATATGCGTGATTCCATCTTCCATATGATTAACGATTACATTGAGAATACTGTAGATGCTGAAGTTTCAGTAGATCAGGACTATGAGGACTGGGATCTGATTGAATTGAACCGTGTAATAGGAGCGGTCATTCCGATGGCACCGGTGACACCGGATGATGTCAAAGGCATGGGACAGAAAGAGCTGAAGCATCTGTTAAAAGAGCGCGCAGCAAAAGCATATGAAGCAAAAGAAGCAGAGTTTCCGGAGCCGGAGCATATCCGTGAGCTGGAACGTGTCGTGCTTTTAAAAGTTATTGATGCAAAATGGATGGATCATATTGACGATATGGATCAGCTCCGTCAGGGAATCGGTCTTCAGGCTTACGGTAACCGTGACCCGAAGATTGAGTATAAGATGCTTGGATATGATATGTTCGGCGAGATGACTCAGGCAATTACAGAGACAACAGTCAGAACTTTGATGCATGTAAGAATCGAGCAGAAAGCTGAGCGTGAGCAGGTCGCAAAAGTAACTGGAACCAATAAAGATGACACAGCTCTTCGTGAGCCGAAGAAGCGGGAAAACAAGAAGGTCTATCCAAATGACCCTTGCCCATGTGGAAGTGGTAAGAAGTATAAACAGTGCTGTGGAAGAAATAAATAACAGACAAATCTAAAAAGGGATGAATCTCCCGTTGCGAAAAGCGACGGGAGAGATGTCGTTATGCAGTAAGTTAAAAATATAAAAAAGAAAGAGGTGAGGCAGTGTGATTGAATTAGAACAGTATAAGGGAATTATGAACTCCTATGAAGAACCTCTTGCCGAAATGAGGGATTCACTTTGACATTTCCGGCAAAGAGAACAGGGTTGAGGAACTGGAACGTAAGATAGAAGAACCGGGATTCTGGGATGCGCCGGAAGAATCACAAAAAATCATGAAAGAATTAAAAGATCTTCAGGAACATTTGAAAGTGATCCATGCATTATATTCGGAATATGATGATATCTGTACACTGATTGAGATGGTTGATGAAGAGGAAGACCGCTCGATGGTGAAGGAAATTGAAAAGGATATTGCTCATTTTGAGGAAGATTTTGAAAAGCTCAGAATTGAGACATTGTTATCTGGAGAATATGATTCCTGCAATGCGATTATGACATTACATGCCGGAACAGGCGGAACGGAGGCATGTGACTGGGTGAACATGCTGTACCGTATGTATACTAGGTGGTTTCAGACAAAAGGATTTTCGGTTCAGGTACTGGACTATCTGGATGGAGATATTACCGGAATAAAAAATATTACATTTGAAGTAGTTGGAGACAATGCCTATGGCTATCTGAAATCAGAAAAAGGTGTACATCGGCTTGTGAGAATTTCGCCATTTAATTCAGCGGGAAAGAGACAGACTTCTTTTGCTTCCTGCGATGTGGTGCCGGATATTGAAGAAGACATTGATATTGATATTTTAGATGATGATCTGAAAATTGATACCTATCGTGCAAGCGGGGCTGGCGGACAACATGTCAATAAGACATCTTCTGCAATCCGAATCACGCATTTGCCGACAGGAATTGTAGTTCAATGCCAGAATGAAAGATCACAGCATCATAATAAAGAAAAAGCTATGCAGATGTTGAAGGCAAAATTAAAGCTGCTGCAGGAGCAGGAACAGGCAGAAAAAGTATCAGATATCCGGGGAGAAGTAAAAGACATCGGATTCGGTAATCAGATAAGGTCCTATGTTATGCAGCCATACACGTTAGTAAAAGACCACAGAACGAATGTGGAAAATGGCAATGTTACGGCGGTTCTTGACGGAGATCTTGATATGTTTATAAACGCCTATTTAAAATATGTATCAGGCGGTGAAAAGGGAGGAACGGTATGATAAATATAGCAGTGATGGGGTATGGTACAGTTGGTTCAGGTGTCGTGGAAGTTATTGATACCAATGGTGAGCGCATTGCCCAGAGAATCGGAGATGCACTGAATGTAAAATATGTGTTGGACATCAGAGATTTTCCAGAAGACCCGATACAGGAAAAAATAATTCATGATTTTGAGACAATTATCTCTGATGATGAGATCCAGATCGTTGTGGAAGTCATGGGAGGAATCGAGCCAGCGTATACCTTTGTGAAAAGAAGCCTTCTTGCCGGAAAATGTGTCGTAACTTCCAATAAGGCACTTGTGGCAAAGCACGGTGCAGAATTGCTTTCTATTGCAAAAGAAAAGAACATAAATTTTCTGTTTGAGGCGAGTGTAGGAGGTGGTATTCCGATTATCCGTCCGCTTAATTCTTCACTGACAGCAGATGAGATTGAAGAAATTACCGGAATCCTCAATGGCACGACGAATTATATGTTGACGAAGATGTTCTATGAAGGAGCAGATTATGCTTCTGTATTAAAGGAAGCACAGGATAACGGATATGCAGAGCGAAATCCGGAGGCAGATGTAGAAGGATACGATGCTTGCAGAAAGATTGCAATTTTGTCATCTCTGATTTCCGGTCAGCAGGTAGATTTTGAAGATATTTACTGTGAAGGAATTACACAGATTACAGTAGAAGATATGAGATATGCAAAGGCTATGGGAACTACAATCAAGCTTTTGGCTTCCAGCAAGACACATGCCGGAAGACTTGGCGCGATGGTCGCACCTTGCATGCTTTATCCGGATCACCCGCTTTACAATGTAAATGGTGTTTTCAATGCAATTTTCGTTCATGGAAATGTCTTGGGAGATGCGATGTTCTATGGAAGCGGGGCAGGAAAACTTCCAACAGCAAGTGCTGTTGTATCCGATGTTGTGGAAGCGGCTAAGAACCTGAACCGCAATGTGATGACTATGTGGAAAGAAGAGAAACTCCGTCTGGAAGATAAATCTTCCATGAAGAGACGATTCTTTATCCGTATGAAAGGGAACGTGGAGGAGAAGATTGAAGATATCCGTTATTCCTTTGGGGATGTTGAAATCGTGAAGGTTGACGGTCTGGACGGAGAGTTTGGATTTGTGACTCCGATCATGATGGAAGGTGATTATGATACAAGAGCGAAGAGTTATGAAGACCAGATTCTTCATATGATCCGTATTGAAGATTAGGGAAAGGGAGAAACTATGCTGATCGTTAAAAAATTTGGCGGGACTTCTGTTGCCAATAAAGAACGAATATTTAATGTGGCAAGACGCTGCATTGAAGACTATAAAGCAGGGCATGATGTGGTAGTCGTGCTTTCTGCGATGGGAGATACAACAGATGAGCTGATTGAACTTGCAAATTCCATCAACCCAGATGCAAAGAAGCGTGAGTTGGATATGCTTTTGACAACAGGAGAACAAGTGTCAGTATCATTGATGGCTATGGCTATGCAGGCACTGGATGTGCCAGCGGTATCTTTAAATGCATTCCAGGTTGCGATGCATGCAACATCACGTTATGGAAATGCAAGATTTAAACGTGTAGATACTAAGCGTATCAGACATGAACTGGATTCCAGAAAGATTGTGATCGTAACAGGATTCCAGGGTGTGAATAAGTATGACGATATTACAACACTTGGACGAGGTGGTTCAGACACAACTGCAGTTGCGCTTGCTGCGGTACTTCATGCAGACAAATGTGAGATTTATACAGATGTTGATGGAGTCTTTACAGCTGATCCGAGAATTGTAAAGAATGCAAAAAAATTAGATTTTATTACTTATGATGAGATGCTGGAGCTGGCGAGCCTTGGAGCGAAAGTACTTCACAACCGTTCAGTCGAGATGGCAAAAAAATACAATGTAGAGCTGGTAGTCAGATCTAGTCTCAATCAGACAGAAGGAACCGTAGTAGGGGAGGGAACAGGAATGGAAAAACTGTTAGTAACAGGAGTTGCAGCAGATAAAAATACAGCAAGAATCTCTGTAATCGGAGTAGAAGACAAACCAGGGACAGCTTTTAGTGTATTTGATACACTGGCAGCCAATAACATTAATGTAGATATTATTTTACAGTCTGTAGGACGCGAGGGGACAAAAGATATTTCCTTTACTGTTGCTTCGGATGATCTTGAACATGCGTTAGAAGTTCTGGATAAGAATAAAGAAAGACTTACGATTAAGGATATTACATACAACAAAGATGTGGCAAAATTATCTGTTGTAGGAGCAGGAATGATGAGCAATCCGGGAGTTGCATCCAGAATGTTCGAGGCGCTGTACAATTCCAGAGTCAATATCAACATGATTTCAACATCAGAAATTCGTATTACAGTACTCGTAGCTGAGAAAGATATTGATAAAGCTATGAATGCAGTACATGATGAATTTATCATGGAAGAATAACAGATGGGATTTCTTCCCAATCTGTTATTCTTCCTGATTATTTGAATTTGCAAGAAAGCCGGTAATAATCTGTCTCACTTCGTCAGAAGCAGCACGAAAAAGAAGTAAAAGCTTTAGCTCTTCATCGGTGAGATAGATGATATTATCGGATTTTTTGCATTTAATATACGGAATTTCGCCCTCGGAAATTCTATCGGGCTGCATGGAATACAGAGGAATCTTGTAGCCGTTACAGAATAAAAGTTCATCAATGGTAATATGATAAAAGTCAGCAATTGATTTGAGTAATTCCAGATCAGGGGTGCGTGTGCCACGCTCGTAATTGGAATATGTCTGACGAGAAATATTCAGATATCTGCTAAATTCATCCTGCTTAAGATTACTTCGCTCACGCAGAATACGAAGATTCTCGGTCAATTGGATATTGGCCATTGATGTTTCCTCCATTGAATCAAAAATATGTTTACATCATAACAATTTGTTCAATAAATAAAAGAATATGCGCCGAAATGTGGCAAAATAAGAAAAAGCAACAATGTGTTGCTTTTAAATAAAATTAACAATATAATCAGACTATTTTAAACTAAGAGTACTGTTGTGATATTCGCTGGAGAATGTAACATCTGTTCCAAACCATTCTGGTGGTGTGAAAGAGAGTGCCGAAGCTTCATCTGGAAATTCTACTTCAGCCAGAAGCAGTGGAGCCAGATCGTCTTCAAAGACATCTAATTCAATAGTTAGAGAATCATTGAGTGGAATCATATAACGTTTTTTTCTGATGAGACGTCCGTCAATCTTTGTGAGCAGATGCTGATATGAAGCTTCATCAAGTGGTAGATTATATTCTTCTCTTGCCATGAGACCTTTTGATTTATAAGTGAGTTCATGTTTGTTATTGTCCTTCCGAATACGAATAACCGGATCCGTGTTCAGATAAGCCTGTTCGATGTGACGACAGGGATAATCCTGATAATCTTCCGGAAGAGTATCAATAAGATATTTGCGTTCTATTTCCATATTATAATACCTCCATGGCATAATCATAATTCAGTTTACACAAAAAGTAAACAGTGTTACTATTAAGAAAATGAGTCAAGAAAAATAAGAAAAGGAGAGATCCGTTATGAAATTTAGTATGAAAAAAGTAACTGTATTATTAGCAGATGGATTTGAAGAGATTGAGGCTCTGACGGTAGTAGATCTGCTTCGAAGAGCAAAAGTGTATGTGGATACAGTATCAATTACAGATGATTATACAGTGCGCGGAGCACATGGAATACCTGTGCAGACAGAGGATCTGATCACAGAGATTGATTTTAAAGAATCCGATATGATCGTGCTTCCGGGTGGAATGCCGGGAACAACAAATCTGAAAGAAGATGAGAATGTCAGAAAGGCAGTTCAAGAAGCATATGACGACGGAAGATATGTGGCAGCAATTTGTGCGGCACCGACAATTCTCGCAGATATGGGACTTTTAAAAGGAAAGAGAGCGACTTGCTATCCAGACATGGAAAGTGAGATTGAAGATGCATATCTGACCGGAGCACCAGTAGCAACTGACGAAAATATCATTACAAGTCAGGGAGTTGGAACTGCAATTGATTTTGCACTGAAACTGATCGAAGTGCTTATCAGCGAGGAAAAAGCAGTAGAAATTGCAGATTCTATTGTATATCAGAGATAATTTATGAAAACCTTATAAAAAAACGCAATATCTGTAAAATCGAACTGGATATTTGGAAATGTTTGTGATATACTTCTTGAGTGAATGCAATGTAATATGCCCTTTTGCGGATTGCCCATGCAAGGGGGATAGAAATAGGAGGAAAAGGGTAAATGAGTTTACAGGTAGAAAAATTAGAAAAAAATATGGCGAAACTCACAATCGAAGTTTCTGCTGATGAATTAGAAAAAGCACTTCAGAACGCATACAAGAAACAGAAAAATAAAATCAGTATGCCAGGATTCCGTAAAGGAAAAGTTCCGCGTCAGATGGTTGAGAAGATGTATGGAGCAGATGTATTCTATGAAGATGCAGCGAATGCTCTGATTCCACAGGCTTACTCAGAGGCTTACGATGAGTGTGATCTTCAGATCGTATCTCAGCCGGAGATTGATATTACACAGATCGAGAAAGGAAAACCGTTCATCTTCACAGCACTTGTTGCTACAAGACCGGAGGTTACTCTTGGAGAGTACAAAGGACTTGAGGTAGATAAAGTATCTACACGCGTAACACAGAAAGAAGTTGACGCTAAGATCCAGGAAGAGGCTGGAAAGAACGCAAGAACAGTTGCAGTAGAAGGACGTCCGGTTAAAGACGGAGATGAAGTTGTTCTTGATTTTGAAGGATTTGTTGACGGAGAAGCATTCGAGGGCGGAAAAGGAGAGAACTATTCTCTTACAATTGGTTCCGGAACATTTATTCCAGGATTCGAGGATCAGCTTATCGGAGTAGAGGCAGAGAAAGAAGTAGAAGTTAAAGTTACATTCCCGGAGGAGTATCACGCAGAGAACCTTCAGGGAAAAGATGCTGTATTCAAATGTACAGTACATGAGATCAAAGAGAAAGAGCTTCCAGAGATTGATGATGAATTCGCAGCAGAAGTATCTGAGTTTGATACATTAGATGAGTACAAGGCTGATGTAAAAGCTAAGATTAAAGAAGAAAAAGCTAAAGAAGGAAAAGCAAAAAAAGAAGATCAGGTAATCGCAAAAGCTATCGAGAATGCAACAATGGAGATTCCTGAACTTATGATCAAGACACAGGCGCGCCAGCAGATGGATAATTTTGCTCAGAATCTGATGTCACAGGGACTGACAATGGAGCAGTATGCACAGTTCACAGGAATGACAGCAGACAAGATGATGGAGCAGATGCTTCCATCAGCAGAGAAGAACATTAAGACACGTCTTGTTCTCGAGGCAATTGCAAAAGCTGAGAATATTGAGATTTCTGACGAGAAGATCGATGAGAAGTTAGCTGAGATGGCTAAGTCTTACGATATGGAAGTTGAAAAACTTAAAGAGCTTGTAGGAGAGGCTGAGAAACAGCAGATGAAAGACGATATGGCTGTTCAGGAAGCAATTGATTTCCTTGTTGAGAACGCTGTAGAGAAATAATAAGTCACTGAAATATAACAGGGAGGCATATGTATGAGTTTAGTACCTTATGTCATTGAACAGACAAGCAGAGGAGAGCGTTCCTATGATATCTATTCAAGATTATTAAAGGACAGAATTATATTTTTTGGAGAAGAAGTTACAGATGCATCAGCGAGTGTAGCAATCGCGCAGCTTCTTTTCCTGGAAGCAGAGGATCCGGAAAAGGATATTCATCTGTACATTAACAGTCCGGGCGGATCTGTATCTGCAGGTCTGGCAATTTATGATACCATGCAGTATATCAAATGTGATATTGAGACAATCTGTATCGGTATGGCAGCAAGCATGGGATCATTCCTTCTGGCCGGAGGTACAAAAGGAAAGAGACTTGCCCTTCCAAATTCCGAGATTATGATTCATCAGCCATCTGGAGGAGCTCAGGGTCAGGCAACTGAAATTCAGATTGCAGCAGAGCATATTCTGAAGACTCGTGAGAGATTGAACCGGATTCTTGCAGAGAATACAGGACAGCCGCTGGAGGTCATTAGCAGAGAGACTGACAGAGATAATTTTATGTCCGCTGAGGAAGCCAAAGCATTTGGATTAATCGATGAAGTAATTACAAGACGATAGGGAACAGATATGTTCCCTATTCTTTAATGAGGTGTAGAATATTGGGAAGAAATGATGATCAGATAAGGTGTTCATTTTGTAATAAGTCACAGGCTCAGGTGAAAAAATTGATTGCAGGACCGAATGATACTTATATCTGTGATGAATGTGTGGAAGTATGCTCTGAGATTATAGAAGAAGAGATGGCATATGATGAGAATGATTCCTGGACTCCGTTTTCAGATATCAATCTTTTGAAACCGGAAGAGATCAAGGAATTTCTTGATGATTATGTGATTGGACAGGATGAGGCAAAAAAGGTTCTTTCTGTTGCTGTATATAATCACTACAAGCGTATTATGGCACAGAGAGATCTCGGCGTCGAATTGAATAAGAGTAATATACTGATGCTGGGTCCGACAGGGTGTGGTAAGACACTTCTTGCCCAGTCACTTGCAAAAATTCTGAATGTTCCATTTGCAATAGCTGATGCAACAGCTCTTACTGAGGCAGGATATGTAGGAGAAGATGTGGAAAATATTCTTCTAAAACTGATTCAGGCTGCAGATTATGATATTGAACGTGCAGAGTATGGTATTATCTATCTTGATGAGATCGATAAGATTACAAGAAAATCGGAGAACCCGTCAATTACAAGAGATGTATCTGGAGAAGGTGTTCAGCAGGCACTTCTTAAGATTGTAGAAGGCACGGTTGCAAATGTTCCTCCACAGGGTGGAAGAAAGCATCCACATCAGGAATTGATACAGATAGATACAACGAATATTTTATTTATCTGTGGCGGTGCATTTGAAGGAATTGATAAGATTATTGAGAAACGTATTGATCAGAAATCTATCGGATTTAATGCAGAAATTGCAGAGAAGCATGAAGATGATGTAGATAAATTGTTAGCTCAGGTGCTGCCACAGGATCTTGTGAAATTTGGATTGATTCCGGAACTGGTAGGGCGTGTACCAGTTACAGTATCTCTTGAGATGCTGGATCATGATGCTTTGATCCGTATCTTGACAGAGCCAAAGAATGCAATCGTAAAGCAGTATCAAAAACTTTTGGAACTAGATGGAGTGAAATTAGTATTTGACGATTCTGCATTAAACGAGATTGCAGATATATCATTGAAAAGAAAGACCGGAGCCAGAGGACTTCGGGCAATCATGGAAAATACAATGATGGATATTATGTATCGCGCACCGTCCGATGAGACACTGAAAACGTGCCGGATCACCGGTGACGTGGTGACAGGAAAAGCAAAACCAGAGTGTGAACACACTTCTGTGAATACACAAAGCGCATAATGAAAGAGGCGGGTACGAGTAAAATTGTTCCCGTCTCATTTTTGAATTATAGGAGTAAACAGTATGGAAAATGAGTTGATGAGTCTGCCGATGGTGGCACTTCGTGGACTTGCAGTGCTGCCAGAGCAGGTGACACATTTTGATGTGAGCCGTGAAAAATCTGTGCAGGCAATCACACAGGCCATGAAAAAAGATCAGAAAATATTTCTTGTAATGCAGAAGGAAGTTGAAGTGGAAGAGCCAAAGGAGTCAGATCTTTACAGAATTGGCTGTATTGCAACTGTAAAACAGATTGTAAAGCTTCCGGGAAATATGAAACGTGTTCTAGTATCGGGAGAGCAGCGTGCAGGTCTTTCCTGGATTGAATCTGAAGAACCTTATTTTCAGGTCGCGGTAAAAATATTGCCGGATTTCTGCAAACCGGAAGACAGGGAACTGTTGGAAAATCCAATCAATGAAGAAGGAATGGTACGTGGACTTCGTGAACTGTTCAGGGATTATATGTCAAAAAATCCAAAGCTTGCAAAAGAACTTGCTATGATGATCGAAGAGATAAAATCGCTGCGCGTCATGGTCGATACAATTGCTGCCAATCTTCCAATGGATTATGAAGATACCCAAAAAGTTCTGGAAGAGCAGGATATTCTTCAGAGGTATGAAGACATTTCTCTTCGTGTGGTCAATGAGATGCGCGTACTCAGTGTGAAAGAGGAACTTCAGAAAAAGGTAAAAGAGCGTGTAGATAAGAATCAGAGAGAATATATCTTAAGAGAAGAGATGAAACTGATTCGTGAGGAACTAGGGGAAGATACACTTCAGACAGATGCGGAGGAATTCGAACAGGCAGTGAAAGATTTAGATGCATCTTGTGAAGTGAAAGAAAAATTAGCAAAAGAAATCAAAAGATTTAAAAGCCAGATGGCAAGCCCGGCAGAGTCTGGTGTTGTAAGAACTTATATTGAAACGATGCTTGAGATGCCGTGGAATAAGAGATGTGAGGAGAATCTTGATATCAAAGCTGCGAAAGAAAAGCTTGATGAAGAACATTATGGTCTGGAAAAGGTAAAAGATCGTATACTGGAATTTCTGGCAGTTAGAATCCTCACAAGTAAAGGACAGACTCCGATTCTTTGCCTTGCAGGCCCCCCGGGAACCGGTAAGACCTCTATTGCAAGATCACTTGCAGAAGCGCTTGGAAGACCTTATGTCCGCATTTCTCTTGGTGGTGTGCGTGATGAGGCTGAGATCCGGGGACATCGCAAGACTTACGTAGGCGCAATGCCTGGAAGAATTGCGACAGCACTTCGAAATGCAAAAGTAAAGAATCCACTGATGCTTTTAGACGAAATTGATAAAGTTAGTAATGACTATAAAGGAGATACATTTTCTGCACTTCTGGAAGTACTGGACAGTGAACAGAATGACAAGTTCCGTGATCATTATCTGGAAGTTCCAATCGATTTGTCGGAAGTACTGTTTGTTACGACAGCTAATACATTACAAACAATTCCAAGGCCACTTCTTGACCGTATGGAAGTAATCGAGATCAACAGTTATACAGAAAATGAGAAAATTCATATTGCCCAGAGACATCTGATTCCAAAGCAGTTAAAAAGTCATGGACTTTCAGAGGAACAACTTTCAATCAGTAAGAAAGCACTTCAAAAAATTGCGACCGTGTATACAAGAGAAGCAGGAGTTCGACAGTTGGAAAGGAAAATTGGAGGCATCTGCAGAAAGTCAGCCAGAGAGATTCTGGAAGATAATAAGAAATGTATCAAAATTACAGAACGTAATCTGGAACACTATCTAGGCAAAGAGATTTACCAGTTCCAGAAGGTAAATGAGCAGGATGAAGTCGGAATTGTCCGAGGACTTGCATGGACCAGTGTCGGAGGGGATACACTTCAGATTGAGGTTAATGTGATGCCGGGAGAGGGCGAGATTCTTCTGACCGGTCAGCTTGGTGATGTAATGAAAGAATCTGCAAGAGCCGGGATCAGTTATATACGTTCTGTCAGCAAAGAACATGGAATCGATGAGAAATTCTTCAAAGAACATGATATACATATCCATATTCCGGAAGGAGCAGTACCAAAAGATGGACCATCTGCGGGTATTACAATGGCAACGGCGATATTTTCAGCTGCGACAGGAAGAAAGGTACGTGCAGATGTGGCTATGACCGGTGAGATTACACTAAGAGGAAGGGTGCTTCCAATCGGTGGATTAAAAGAAAAACTTTTGGCTGCAAAAAATGCCGGAATCCGGATGGTTCTGATTCCAAAAGAAAATGAGAGGGATATTGAAGAAATGTCTTCAGAGATTACAAAGGGTCTTAAGATAGTCAGTGTATCTCATATGGATGAAGTGCTTGATTATGCATTTTTGAAAGAGCAGGAGGGATAGAAGATGGTCATTAAAAATGTAAATCTTGAAACAGTATGTGGAATTACAAGTGTTTTGCCAAAGAATACAAAACCGGAGATCGCATTTGCGGGAAAATCAAATGTAGGAAAATCATCGCTGATCAACGGGCTGATGAACCGGAAATCTCTTGCCAGAACAAGTGCACAGCCGGGAAAAACACAGACCATTAACTTTTATAATATCAATGAAGCCATGTATCTGGTAGACCTTCCTGGTTACGGATACGCAAAGGTTTCACAGTCTGAGAAGGAAAAATGGGGCAAGATGATCGAAAGATATCTTCATACATCCAAAAACCTGAAGGCGGTTTTCCTTCTTATTGATATCCGTCATGATCCGTCTGCAAATGACAAGATGATGTATGACTGGATTCTGAACAATGGCTATGAGCCGATCATTATTGCAACGAAGCTTGACAAGCTCAAACGAAGCCAGGTTCAGAAAAATATCAAAGCAATCAAAGAAGGGCTGAAGCTGAGCAAAGATGGCATTATTATTCCTTTCTCTGCTGAGACGAAGCAGGGAAGAGATGAGATCTGGGCTCTGATTGACGAGTTGACCGGACTGGCAGCTACTGAAGAAGCCTGAAAAAATAAATATTCGCTGTTTACTGACGGGATTCTTTTCCTGTGAAAATAAGCAGCAGACAGACAAAATACGAGGACAAAAAATATTATGGGAATTATCAAGGCATTCAAGCTGGGATTTGACTATCTCAAGTATGATGAAGATGGTAACGTGCAGGATACGCAGCGTGCTGTCAATGATGTAAACCTGGACATTGAAGCCGGACAATTCGTGGCTGTTCTGGGACATAATGGTTCCGGAAAATCTACTCTTGCAAAGCACCTGAATGCGCTGTTGCTTCCGACGGAAGGAACTTTGTGGGTAGATGGGATTGACACGTCTAAAGAGCCGGAATTATGGAAAGTCCGACAGAAAGCGGGCATGGTTTTTCAGAATCCTGACAATCAGATCATAGGAACTGTAGTAGAAGAAGACGTAGGGTTCGGACCGGAGAATATGGGTGTGCCCACAGAGAAAATCTGGGAACGTGTAGATGAGAGCCTGAAAAAAACAGGAATGACATCCTATCGTTATCATTCTCCGAATAAACTTTCCGGCGGACAGAAGCAGAGAGTTGCAATTGCCGGTGTCATGGCAATGCGTCCGAAATGCATCGTTTTGGATGAGCCAACTGCAATGCTGGATCCGAATGGACGAAAGGAAGTTCTAGAGGCAGTCAGTGACCTTAACAGACGGGAAGGAGTGACAGTCATTCTGATCACCCACTATATGGAAGAAGTTGTTCATGCGGACAAGGTATATGTTATGGACAACGGAGAAGTGGTGATGCAGGGAACACCCAGAGAGATTTTCTCACAGGTGGAAACTCTGAAAGAATACAGACTGGATGTGCCGCAGGTAACACTTCTGGCACACGAACTTCATAAAGCCGGAGTGGATGTTCCGGAGGGAATACTGACTACAGAGGAGCTGGTGAATGCCTTATGTCAATAGAATTAAAAAATGTAACTTATACCTACAGTCCGGGAACTGCCTATGAGATCCATGCGCTGAAAGATATCAATCTTTCTATTCCGGACGGACAGTTTATCGGAATTATCGGACATACAGGAAGTGGAAAATCTACACTGATCCAGCATTTCAATGCTCTGATCCGTCCGACTTCCGGTACCATCACTTATAATGGAGAGGATATCTGGGGAGAGAAATATGACCGGCGTACCCTGCGAAGCGAGGTAGGACTGGTATTCCAGTATCCGGAGCATCAGCTTTTCGAGAATGATGTACTTTCTGATGTCTGCTTTGGTCCCATGAATCAGGGATTATCCAGGGAAGAGGCAGAAGTAGAAGCAAAGAAAGCACTGCAGCACGTAGGTTTCAAGGAGAAAAATTTCAGTAAATCCCCTTTTGAGCTTTCCGGCGGACAGAAGAAAAGAGTTGCTATTGCCGGTGTACTGGCAATGAATCCGAAAATTCTTATTCTGGATGAGCCAACTGCAGGTCTGGATCCGAAAGGACGGGATGATATCCTTGACCAGATCGCAGAGCTTCATAAAGTAAGAGGGATTACTATTATCCTTGTATCCCACAGCATGGAGGATATTGCAAAATATGCGGAGAGACTGATCGTAGTCAATGACGGAGAAATCGCATATGACGATGCTCCCAAAGCAGTATTTGCTCATTACAGAGAGCTGGAAGCCATGGGACTTGCAGCACCGCAGATTACTTATATCATGCATGCGTTGAAGGAAAAAGGCCTGGATGTAGATGTAACTGCTACAACGGTGGATGAGGCAAAAGAGAATATCCTTGCAGTTTTAAGAAAATGTAATCCCGGGAAATTGTCCGGTGACAAACAATCTGTTTCAGACAGTCAGTCGAAAAAAGAAAATGCCAAAGCAGAAACCTTAATTAGTGAGATGGAAGCTGATCTGACTGAGGATGGGACGAAAGAGTCTCATTCAGATGTGCCTGATGAAGATTTAAGCATTCAGAAGGAAACAATGGATAAAAAGTGTGCAGAACAAGAAGAGAATGAGGGAGGGCAGGAAGTATGATCCGAGACATTACAATAGGACAGTATTATCCTGCAGATTCCGTTCTGCACAAAATGGATCCGAGAGCAAAGCTGGTGGGTACGCTGGTGTTCATCATCTCTGTCTTTGTATTCCATACATTTCCGGGATATGCAGTGGCAACTATATTTCTGGCAGCGATGATCATTCTTTCCAAAGTTCCTGTGAAATTTATGTTCAAGGGACTGAAGGCAATCGTGATGCTTCTTATGATCACAGTGGTATTTAATATATTTCTGACACCCGGAAAGGTTCTCTGGCAGTGGGGAATCCTGCATGTGACAGAGGAGGGCCTGAAGCTGGCCGGAAGAATGGCCATCCGCCTGACGTATCTGGTGATCGGTTCTTCTCTTATGACGCTGACGACCACACCCAATCAACTTACAGATGGTCTGGAACGACTTCTCAGGCCGTTAAATAAACTTCATGTGCCAATCCACGAGATTGCCATGATGATGTCTATTGCGCTGCGTTTTATCCCAATCCTTATGGAGGAAACCGATAAGATCATGAAAGCACAGATTGCACGTGGCGCAGATTTTGAAACCGGAAATATAATTCAGAAGGCAAAAAATATGATTCCGCTTCTGGTTCCGCTGTTTATTTCTGCGTTCAGAAGAGCAAATGATCTGGCCATGGCCATGGAAGCAAGGTGCTATCATGGAGGGGATAACAGAACCCAGATGAAGCCATTGCGTTATGAGTCCAGAGACTACATTTCCTATGTGGTGATGTGGGCTTATCTGGGAATCGCCATTGTTTTCAGAATTGTGGGAATCTGAGAAAGTACTGATATAATTTATAAAGATATTTTATATGCTGTAATCCGGTAGGAAAGGATTACAGCATATTGTTTATTTTGTTATAACAAAAGTTTTCAATTTTTATGGAGGAAAACAGATGAAAAGAATTGGTCTTGTAGTTGCATATGACGGCACCAACTACTGTGGCTGGCAGACACAGCCAAACGGGATTACCGTGCAGGGGGTTTTAAATGAAACACTGTCCGAGCTTCTTGGCGAGAAGATAGAAACGATCGGTGCAAGCCGTACAGACGCAGGGGTTCATGCCATGGGAAATGTGGCAGTATTTGACACCAACACACGCATTCCCGGAGAAAAGATTTCCTATGCACTGAACCAGCGTCTTCCGGAAGATATCCGCATTCAGCTCTCAGAAGAAGTAGAACCGGATTTCCATCCCCGTTACTGCGACAGTGAGAAAACATACGAATACCGCATCCTGAATCGCAAATTCCCGGTTCCGACAGAGCGCTTATACACCTATTTCTACCACTACAAACTGGATGTAGATAAGATGAAAGCAGCAACCTCATACCTGATCGGACAGCATGATTTTGCTTCTTTCTGCGGTGCAAAAGCGCAGGTAAAAACAACTATCCGTACAGTGACAGGAATTGATGTATGGCGTGACGGAGATATCGTAACCATACGTGTAACAGGAACAGGATTCCTCTACAACATGGTACGAATTATCTCCGGAACTCTGATCGAAGTAGGAAACGGACAGTATCCGCCTGAGAGAGTAAAGACAATTCTGGAAGCCTGCAACCGCGAAATGGCAGGTCCAACTGCTCCGGCACAGGGACTGACACTGATGGGGATTGAATTTTTTGATTGATAGTCAGGAGGAGAAAATCATCCGTTTCGATAATTGCCGGTGGGATAACTGATCAACAGTTTTTTTTGATGAAAAACAAAAAACGGGGGAGTAACGAAAAAAGTTGAAAAAACGACACAAAACCTATTGACAGAACAGAACCCTTATAATATAATAACCAAATGTGACGTAGTGCGAGATGCTTAAGCCAAATAGCCCAGGCGAAAGTATTTATCAGCGGTTTCGGACATTTCCGCATTTTTAGCACCGGCGTTTCCAATAACTTATATTCGCGGGAAATTCCGCGGTTAATTAAACTATCGTTGATAAATAACAGGAGGTAAAACCATGCAGACTTATATGGCTAATCCAGATAAAATCGAAAGAAAATGGTATGTAGTTGACGCTGATGGATGTACTCTTGGCCGTCTGGCATCCGGAGTAGCAAGCGTTTTAAGAGGAAAAAATAAACCACAGTTTACACCACACGTAGACACAGGTGATTATGTAATCATCGTAAACGCTGACAAGATCAAAGTTACAGGTAAGAAATTAGAGCAGAAAATCTACTACAATCACTCCGATTATGTAGGTGGAATGAGAGAAACCACATTAAAAGAAATGTTAGCAAAGAAACCTGAGAGAGTTATCGAGCTCGCAGTTAAAGGTATGCTTCCAAAAGGACCTTTAGGAAGAAGCATGTACACAAAACTTTTCGTATATGCAGGACCGGAACACAAACATGAAGCTCAGAAACCAGAAGCTTTAACATTTTAATTAGGAGGTAGAAAACATTGGCTAGCGCAAAATTCTACGGAACAGGAAGAAGAAAAAAATCAATCGCAAGAGTTTATCTTGTACCTGGAACCGGTAAGATCACAATCAATAAAAGAGATATCGATGAATATTTTGGATTAGATACACTGAAAGTTATCGTTCGTCAGCCTTTAGCTGCAACAGAAACAGAAGGCAAATTTGACGTATTAGTTAACGTTCATGGCGGTGGATACACAGGACAGGCTGGTGCCATCAGACATGGTGTTGCAAGAGCCCTTCTTCAGGCAGACAACGACTACAGACCAGTTCTGAAAGCTGCTGGATTCTTAACTCGTGACCCACGTATGAAAGAACGTAAGAAGTACGGTCTCAAAGCAGCTCGTAGAGCACCACAGTTCTCCAAACGATAATTTGCTGTTTCGAGAGAGACAATTTCAACGAATATATCAAACCCTGGAAATATTATATTTCCGGGGTTTTCTTTATATTAGTCTTTGACATTCCCGCATCTTTTTGATACTATAGAATCAGTAAAAAACTAGCAGACCTCCCATGGGAGAAATCCTATGGGAGGTTTTTGTAACGAGGTGAGGTGTATAATGAAAAAAGAAAACAATTCTGCACATAACCATAACAGAGGAAGCTTTTCCGGAAGGATTGGTTATGTGCTGGCAGTTGCAGGTTCTGCAGTAGGACTGGGAAATATCTGGAGATTTCCATATCTTGCAGCGAAATATGGAGGCGGAATTTTCCTGCTGATCTATATTCTTCTGACAGCGTCATTTGGTTATGTACTGATCATGTCAGAAACAGCCCTTGGACGAATGACCAGAAAGAGTCCGGTAGGTGCATTTGAGCATTTTGGAAAAACGAAATCATTCAAAATCGGCGGATGGTTAAATGCAGTGATTCCAATGCTGATCGTTCCTTATTACAGTACGATTGGCGGATGGGTAATTAAGTATCTTGTGGAATATTTCAAAGGAAATGTCCAGGCAGTAGCGGAAGACGGATATTTTGGAAACTTTATTTCCGATTCCTGGCAGGTGGAACTCTGGTTTCTGGTATTTGCGGCGCTTGTATTCATCATCATTCTCGGTGGTGTACAGAACGGTGTAGAGAGAATGTCAAAGATCATGATGCCGGTTCTGGTAGTTCTGGCAGTCGTGGTTACAATCTATTCTGTCACACGTCCGGGTGCTGTTGAAGGTGTGAAATATTTCCTGATCCCGAATGTGAAAAATTTCTCCTGGATGACAGTAGTAGCAGCGATGGGACAGATGTTTTATTCTTTGTCCATTGCAATGGGAATCCTGTATACTTACGGTTCCTATGTCCGTAAAGATATGGATATCGAGAGATCTACCACACAGGTTGAGGTTTTCGATACAGGTATCGCAATCCTTGCAGGTCTGATGATCATCCCGGCGGTATTTTCATTCTCCGGTGGAAATCCTGAAACACTTCAGGCAGGACCATCTCTGATGTTTATCACATTGCCAAAAGTATTTGCAAGTATGGGATTTGGTACTGCAACAGGAATCGTATTCTTCATACTTGTATTACTTGCAGCTCTGACAAGTGCCGTTTCCCTGATGGAAACCAGTGTTTCCACATTCATGGACGAACTTCACTGGAGCCGTAAGAAATGCTGCGGTCTGATGGTTGTGATCATGATTGTACTTGGAACCGCATCTTCTATGGGATATGGACTTCTGGATTTCATTCGTATCTTTGGAATGAACTTCCTTGATTTCTTCGATTTTATGACAAACTCAGTAATGATGCCGTTGGCAGCACTTGCAACCTGTATTCTGATTCTTCGTGTTGTTGGTATTGATGGAATGGTAAAAGAAATTGAACAGTCTTCTCCATTCCGCAGAAAGAAACTGTACAGGGTATTTATCAAATACTTTGCACCGATTTGCCTGATCATTATTTTGCTGAGTTCTATTGCAAACGTTTTGGGAATTATCAGTATGTAAAAAATATATGACTCTTTTTACAAAGAATGCAGCATGGATCAACTGCAAGACAAGAGAAGAAGCAACTGCACAGTTCACCAGGAAGAATGGCTGGCAGGCAAACATGGCAGGAAATCTGCCAATGAATGTGTGAAATGTGGTAAGTGCGAAGAAGTATGTCCGCAGCACATTAAGATCAGAGATGAGCTGGAGAAAATTACAGCAGAACTTTTGGGGTAAATTGCTATAGATAAGAGTAGAAAAGAGGAGTGAAACATGAAATTCGATAAAGAGAAAATGCGCTTATACGCAATAACGGACCGTCACTGGCTTAATGGGCGGAGCCTTAAGGAAGTGGTAAAGGAGAGTCTGGATGGAGGCGTAACCTTTCTGCAGCTCAGAGATAAAAATTCAGATGATGAAACTTTCCTGCAGGAAGCAACTGAACTTCAGGAATTATGCAGAGATTATAAGGTACCTCTGATCATAAATGACAATGTGGAAATTGCTTTGAAGATGAATGCAGATGGTGTTCATGTAGGGCAGAGTGATATGGAAGCAGGTGCTGTGCGTGAGAAACTTGGACCGGATAAAATTCTGGGAGTTTCGGCACGAACGGTAGAGCAGGCATTGCTTGCACAGGAGCGTGGTGCAGATTATCTGGGGGTGGGTGCAGTATTTGCAACCGGTTCAAAAGCAGATGCGGCAGAACTTCCCCATGAAACACTGAAGGCAATCTGTGAAGCGGTATCTATCCCTGTGGTGGCAATCGGGGGGATCACAGCAGAAAATATATCTCAGCTAAAGGGAACAGGGATTTGCGGTGTGGCAGTGATCAGTGCCATTTATGCTCAGAATAACATTAAAGAAGCAGCAGAAGAACTGAAAGAGGCAGTAGATAAGATTGTATTATAGCAGAAATGAGAGGAAGACAATTATGAGAACTGCACTGACGATCGCAGGAAGTGATTCCAGCGGAGGCGCCGGAATCCAGGCAGATATTAAGACAATGATCACAAATGGTGTATATGCAATGAGTGCCATTACCGCATTAACTGCACAGAATACAACCGGTGTACAGGCAATATTAAATGTAACACCGGAATTTCTGGGGCAGGAACTGGATTCTGTTTTTCAGGATATTTATCCGGATGCGGTAAAAATCGGAATGGTATCAGATAAAGATCTGATCCATGTAATAGCAGAGAAACTGAAACAATATAAAGCGGAAAACATTGTTGTGGATCCTGTTATGGTTGCAACAAGCGGTGCCAAGCTGATCAGTGATGATGCAGTGGAGATATTGAAGCAGGAACTGTTTCCACTGGCTGATGTGCTTACTCCGAATATTCCGGAGGCAGAGGTTCTGGTTGAAATGTCAGTGACCAATGCAGAGGAAATGATAGAGGCTGCCGGAAAGATTTCTGAGACATATCATTGTGCAGTACTTTGCAAAGGCGGACACAGCATTAATGATGCAAATGATCTGCTTTACTATGATGGAAAATATTGCTGGTTTGAAGGAAAGCGTATCGATAATCCAAACACACATGGAACAGGCTGTACGTTGAGCAGTGCCATTGCTTCCAATCTTGCAAAGGGATATGACCTGCAGACTGCTGTAAAACGTTCCAAACAGTATATTTCAGGAGCACTGGCGGCAATGCTTGACCTGGGAAAGGGAAGTGGCCCTATGGATCATGGATTTGCAATCCGAAATGAATATGTGAAAGAAAGTGAAAAGTGAGAATAGCTATGGAAGACAATAAAAAGAAAGGTCTCGGAATGGTTCTGGAAGGTGGAGGTATGCGGGGACTGTATACGGCCGGAGTTCTGGATGAGCTGATGGAGCAGGGGATTTATGCAGATTCTACAGTTGGCGTTTCCGCCGGTGCAATTTTTGGATGTAATTATAAGTCCCGCCAGATTGGACGAACCCTTCGTTATAATACCAGATTCTGCAAGGATAAACGATATATGGGATTGAAAAGCTGGATCACTACCGGCGATCTTTACAGCAAAGATTTTGCATATGGGGAGGTGCCCTGGAAGCTGGATGTTTTTGACACAGAGACATTTGCCAGATCACCCATGAAGTTTACGGTTGTATGTACAGATATTGAAACAGGAAAACCCTGCTATCAGGAATGCAGAATGGGAGACAGGCTGGATGTGGAATGGATGCGTGCATCAGCTTCCCTGCCACTGGCCGCCAGACCGGTAAAGCTGAATGGAAGAATGTATCTGGACGGAGGTATCTCAGATCCGATACCTGTAAACTGGATGCTTTCACAGGGGTATGAGAAAAATGTGGTAGTCTGTACCCGTCATCCGGGATACAGAAAAGAACATAATAAGCTGATGCCACTGCTCAGACTGAAGTTCAGGGAGTATCCGGAGCTTGTAAAGCTTCTGGATGAACGTCATATTCAGTATAACCGTATGCTGGATAAAATCGCATATCTGGAAAAAGAGGGCAGGATCCATGTTATCCGCCCGGACAGAGACATTAGTGCCAAACCGGTTGAGCGTGATCCCGCCCATTTAAAGGAGATTTATGAGGTGGGACGGAGAGTGATGAAAGCTGATATGGAGAAACTGAAGGCGTATTTGGCAGAGTAGATCAGATTGCAGATATCCGCCGGACTCAATTCAACTGCAATCACTTATTTGATTATTATTTTATCCGTTTGATATAAATACAAATATAGAAAGATACATAAAAAGAAAGATATGTTCAGACAAATCTACTGTTGAACATATCTTTTTTATATATTTGCCAGACTATAAAATTAAACATAGATTAGAGCGTGTCTGAAAAAGGCTTTCTGCAAGATGTGCGTCACAATTTGTGGTATATTTTGCCCGGATGAGGGCGCCGTAGTGGGCTACGGCAACTGAATTCGGGCAAAATATACCACAAAGTGGGGCGTGCAGATTGCGGGAATGATTTTTCAGACACGCTCTAGTACTTAGAGGGAAATAACTGATTATTTATAAAAATTATTATAAGAGTATCGTGCATCGGTAGCACTGATCGTAATTGAGCAAAGTGAGAGATTATCAGTGAACAGTAGGAATACTGGATAAAATATAATGTATAACAGTATAAAACAGTTGACAACAGTTATGCACTGTTATATACTGTTTACAGATGGAGGAGAAACATATGCATATAATAATCAATAATTCATCCATGGTACCTATTTATGAGCAGATCATAGACCAGATTAAGTCTGCGATTATCAGAGGAGAGTTACAGCCGGACACTGTATTACCTTCAGTACGCAGTCTGTCAAAGGAACTGAAGATCAGTGCCCTGACTGTGAAGAAAGCCTACGACAATCTGGAAGAAGAGGGATTTACCGTCACTGTTCATGGAAAAGGAACCTACGTTGCAGCCACAAATAAAAACCTGATGAGGGAAGAACAGCTCAAAGAAGTAGAACATGATCTGGAGCAGGCAATCATGAAGGGCAGAAGATGTGGACTGAACGATGAGGAAATCAGAAATCTTTTTGAAATGATCATGGAGGACTAAGACATGTTGAAAATCAGTCATTTGCAGAAAAATTACAGAGGTTTTTCGCTGGACTGTTCTATGGAAGTACAGCCTGGGATGATTACAGGACTTATTGGAAGAAATGGTTCCGGGAAATCCACCACATTTAAGGCTTTGCTTGGCCTGATTCATCCGGATGGCGGAGAGATAGAGGTCTTTGGGAAAAAGGCAGAAGAGCTTAAGCCGGAGGATAAGCAAAAACTGGGAGTTGTTTTTGCAGATTCAGGTTTCAGTATGTATCTGACAGCAGCGGGCGTGGCCAATATTATGAAAAGCATATATCCGGATTTTGACAGAGAGAAATTCCTGCAGCAGTGCAGAAGATTCAATCTGCCCACAGACAAGAAAATCAAAGAATTCTCCACTGGCATGAAAGCAAAGTTTAAAGTACTGGCAGCATTAAGTCATAAGGCAGAACTGCTGATTCTGGATGAGCCCACAGTTGGTCTGGATGTGATTGCCAGGGATGAGGTGCTGAACATGCTGAGAGAATATATGGAAGAAAATGAAAGCAGTTCTATTCTGATCAGTTCGCATATTTCATCAGATCTGGAGAGTCTTTGTGACGATTTTTATATGATCCATGCCGGAAAAATTATTCTTCATGAGGATACAGATGTACTGCTGTCAGATTATGCAGTTCTTAAAGTTTCAGAAGAAGAGTACGAAAAACTGGATCAACAATACCTTATTAAGATCCGGAAAGAAGCTTATGGATACAGGTGTCTGACAAACCAGAAACAATTTTATATGGAAAATTACCCGGATGTTGTAATTGAGAATGGAAAGATTGATGATCTGGTAGTGATGATGGAGGAACAGGTATGAAGGGATTATTTGTAAAGGATATAGAACTGATGAAACAGCAGAAACAGTTTTTTGTCCTGGTTGTTGTAATGGGAGTCATCCTGAATCTGGCAGGAAGCGGGAGCGTCAGTTTTGCTATAGGATATTTTACGATTGTCACAGCAATTTTTGCCATTACGACTATAAGTTATGATGAGTTTGATAATGGTCTTGCGTTTCTTATGACCTTGCCGGTTACCAGAAAACAATATGTGGCGGAGAAATATCTGCTGGGAGCAGGGCTTACGGCTGCAGCGTGGGGAATTGAAGCAATAACGGGAGTAATCTGTAAAGGTGTGGCAGAGCTTCAGGGGTGCCTGAGTGAGAAAATTATTGGCACTCTGATATACATTCCACTGGCACTTCTTGTGCTGGCGGTATCGCTCCCGCTTGTAATACATTTTGGAGCGGAAAAAGGACGTTATATTGCAATGGTCATGTGGGCTATTATAATTGCCATAGTTTATATTCTTATAAAAACAATGGGACTTTCAGCAGACGCAGTCGATGCATGGCTGAGTGGACTGAACTGGGGAATGGTATTGGCCGGAGCTGTATTGTTTACAGTAATTGTATATATGGGATCTTTTGGGATTGGGGTCCGGCTTATGGAGAAGAAAGAATTCTGATGTGTCTCGAATATGGTTGTAATTATAAAAGCAGTGTGCTAAAATTATATCAGCGTAATTGAATAGCTGTTAAGTGAACATTATCATACGCAGATTTTGTGTATGATAATGTGAGAGGGAATCAGGTGAAATGCCTGAACGGTTGCGGCCACTGTATACAGAAAAAAAGCGGGATTGTAATATGTCATTGCATAAATATGTGAGAAGGCGGAATCCGGCTGTCAGAGAGTATTTGGAAATATTTCTGATACAACATTCATGAACTGCTGAAGCATGGATGTTGTATCAGTTTTTATTTTATGGGAACTTTCTGTGATCTGTGAGTCAGGAAACCTGCCTGACAGCGTAAAGAAGGAGCTTCCGTAAAAAGTATCCGTTATTCTTATCACTTCTATTTTACTTTTTCTGAAGTCCCATCTTTTCGGTTACACGAACAGGTAAATAACATATACGAAAAGAGAGGAAGTCAAATGAAAAACAGGTATTTATCCACAAGAATCATGGCAATTATGATGGCAGCAGCTATGGCAGTTTCCGCAGCTCCGGCAGCTTTTGCAGCAGAGAGAGCAGACTCTGAGACAATCAAAGAGGACAATCAGCCGGCAGCAGATGCAGACTCTGATACACAGGAAGATGCAGACGCACAGGATTCAGCAGATGCAGATAAGACAGCAGACGCAGAAGGTACAAAGACAGAATATCCTCTGACCATCACAACCTATGATTATGATGGAAATGAAATCGAAACAACCTATGAAAAGGCACCGGAGAAAGTTCTTGCTGTATATCAGGGAAGCATTGAAACCATGCTTGCACTTGGCCTGGAAGACCGTCTGGTAGCTACTGCAGGTCTTGACAATGAAGTTCCGGATGAACTTAAAGATGCATTTTCAAAAACAAATTATCTTGATGAATTTACTCCATCCCTTGAGACTGTAACGATGTTGGAGCCAGACATGATCTTATCCTGGAGTTCCCTGTTTTCTGATAAAAATCTCGGAAATGTAACAGACTGGATCGACAAAGGCTGTAACACCTATTACAACACAAACACACGTCCTGACGGAGACAGAACTCTGGAAAATGAATTTACAGATATTTTAAACCTTGGAAAGATTTTTGATGTACAGGACAAAGCACAGGCAATCGTAGATGATGCAAAGGCAGTGATCGATAAAACTCTTACAGCAACAGCAGATGTAGAAGAGAAACCAAGCGTAATGGTTCTGGAACCTCTTGGAGAAGATATCACAAACTATGGTGCAAAGAGCCTTGGTGGAGATATGGTAACACAACTGGGTGCGACTCTGGCAAACCCGGATGCTTCTACAGCAGGAAAAGAAGATATCATTGCAGCAAATCCTGATGTGATTTTTGTTGTATACATGCCATATGCAGGTGATGATCCGGAAACTGTAAAAGAAAGCCAGCTTGCCGTTATCAAGGATGACGAAGCACTTCAGAGCCTTGACGCTGTAAAGAACGGTCGTGTTTATCCGATCATGCTCAGTGAAATGTACGCAAGTGCAACACGTACACAGGATGGTATTGAAACTTTCGCAAAAGGATTATATCCGGATGTGAATCTTGACTGATTGAGGACATAACAGTGAAAGAACAGGTTTCACAGACAAAAAAAGGCAGTGTGCTCAGGACATCCATGTATGTGGCAGTTCTTATCGGGCTTGCGGCATTTTTGATTTTTTCCATTCTTGCAGCAATCACTTTTGGAAATGCAGATCTGTCACTGAAAGATGTTTACAGTGTCATTGCATATAAATTGTTTCATATCAAAAGCCTGTCCGTCTATGCAGAAGGCGCAGTTCACGATGTTGTGTGGCTGATCCGGCTGCCCAGAGTCCTGCTGGCTCTGGCAGTTGGAATGGCTCTTTCCGTCTGTGGCGTAGTTATGCAGGCGATTGTCCAGAACCCACTGGCAGATCCGTATGTACTTGGTATTTCATCCGGTGCATCCCTTGGTGCAACACTGGCGATCATGCTTGGAGTTGGTGGATTTCTCGGTGGAAACTCAGTTGGTGTTACTGCATTTATTGGTGCAATGGTCACTTCTTTTGCAGTAATTGCCATTGCAAACATGGGCGGAAAAGCTACTTCTGCCAAACTGATCCTTGCCGGAATGGCTGTCAGTGCGGTATGTTCTGCTTTTTCCAACTTTGTTATCTATATCACCAATGACAAAAATGCAGCAACAGAAGTAATGAAGTGGACGATGGGAAGCCTTGCAGGCGCAAGCTGGAGCAGAGTAGGTGTAATGCTTCCTGTTACATTGATCTGTGTAATTATTTTCTGGACGCAATATCGTAATTTGAATCTGATGCTGTTAGGAGATGATGTATCGATCACACTGGGAACTGATTTGCACAGGCTGAGAACTTTTTATCTGATCGTTGCTTCTGTAATGATTGGGTTTGCAGTATATTGTGCGGGTGTGATCGGCTTTGTAGGACTTGTGATCCCTCATGTGATCAGAATCCTGTTTGGAACAGACCACAGAAGATTACTGCCATTAAGTGCACTGCTTGGTGCATCATTCCTGATCTGGTGTGATGTGGCATGTCGTGTGATCCTGAAGAATTCTGAGATGCCGATCGGTGTGCTGGTATCCATTATCGGTGCTCCATGCTTTATTTATCTGCTTGTGCGGAAATCCTATGGATTTGGAGGTAGTAAGTAATGAAAATCACTACAGAAGATATTCAGGTTGGATTTCACGCCAGACAGATACTGAAGGGAATTTCCATAGAGTCAAAGGATAAGGAACTGGTAGGGATCATCGGACCAAACGGAAGCGGAAAATCTACATTATTAAAATGCATCTACCGTATCCTGAAGCCAGATGCAGGTGCCGTTTATCTGGACGGCGAAGAACTCCATTCCATGAGCGTAAAAAGCTCCGCCAGAAAAATGGCAGTTGTGGCACAGCACAATTACTACAACTTTGATTTTACCGTACGGGAAGTCGTGTTGATGGGACGTGCACCTCATAAGAAAGCATTGGAACGGGATAATGCAAAAGATTACCGGATTGTTGAAGAAGCACTGAAAACGGTACAGATGGATGCATTTGCGGATCGCACATTTTCTACGCTGTCAGGTGGAGAGCAGCAGAGAGTTATTCTGGCAAGAGCACTTGCACAGCAGACACCTGCACTGATCCTTGATGAGCCGACTAACCATCTGGATATCACACATCAGATCATGCTGATGGAACTGGTAAAGAAACTTAACGTAACTGTAATATCAGCTATCCATGACCTGAATATTGCGGCGGCATACTGCGATAAGATTTATGTATTGAAAGATGGTGTGCTGGAAGGATATGGAACTCCACAGGAAGTACTCACTCCGGAGCTGATCAAAAGGATTTACCAGGTAGATTCGGAAGTGGTAAATGACAGCTGCGGGAAAATGCATATTCTATTTTTATAATATGATATCAGGGTCAAAAGGTCAGAAAGTCGTTCGTGCTTGCACGATAAGACTTTGGAGCTTGGGACTCGTCAAACATGAGAAAGTAGCAATTTACGTAGTAAATCAGAGGATTTCGAATGTTTGAGTATTGACAGGCCAGAGTCAGGAAAATTTTTGACTCTGGCCTGCTATATATGGAGGAAAAAGATGAATAAAATAGGAATTTTGACGTGTATTCATTCTAATAATGTATGCGCCAGAGTTGGATGCCTGGCAGCATTTCAGAACAGAACCGATTTCTTTCAGGATTATCCGGAAGATACCTGTCTGGCAGCAATGATGACTTGTAACGGATGCAAAGGCGCCAACCCGATAGAACCCATAGAAGACAAAGGAATCCTGGAAAAGATAGACAGACTGGTCAGTGAAAAAATCAGTACCATCCACGTTGGTGTCTGTCGTCTCCCGGATGGAAAGCATGAATGTCCAAGGATGACACAGATCTGCAATATGATAGAAGAACGTGGAATCAAAGTAGTCAGAGGGTCACATAAGGAATAAAAAAGTTTCCATACGTTACTGTTCACTCCGTTCACAGTAACGTAGCCAAAATTCATTCCAGATTGCCTGCGGCAATGGAATTTTGGCTTGTATGTCTCGGGATTTTGGCATATTCATGCCAAAACACCTCGCGGGACAGTGGCGTGTGAACAGTAACTTCCATACAATTTATAAAATAAAAAGAATATAAAATGCCTTGAAAATAAGAGTAAGTAATGCTAACATAAGTATAAAGCATATTTCTCTTATATTTCAAGGCATTTTTGCCGTCTGATTATTCTAATCTCAATTCAGAAATCCATGCTTTTAATTCCAGTTAATTATGAAAAGCAGGAGCTGAGAAGTGATAAGAATAGCACAAAATGTTCTTTGACTCCTGCGGAAAACAGGAGGTATTGCCAATGGCAAAAAGAAAGAACAAAAAAATTATTGTGAAAAGAAACCGATTGAAAGGCAACACAGCAACTGCAAACCGTAAGTACAAAGATACAGTCTTCCGTATGCTGTTTTCAGACAGAAAGAATCTGTTGTCGCTGTATAATGCAATCAATGAAACTTCTTATACAGATGCTGCTCAATTAGAGATTGTGACACTTGAGAACGCAATCTATATGGGAATGAAGAATGATCTGGCGTTTATTATAAATACGAATCTGTTTCTGTATGAACATCAGTCTACGTATAACCCGAATATGCCTTTGAGAGACTTATTCTACATTTCCAGCGAATATCAGAAAATGGTGGATTGGAAGTCCTTGTATACCTCAACAAGACTGAGAATACCCACACCGAATTTTATCGTATTTTATAATGGAACAGAGAAAAAAGAAGATAGGTGGGTAGATTATCTGTCAGAATCGTATGAAAATATGTCAGGAGAACCAAATCTTGAACTAAAGGTCATCACATTAAATATCAATGTAGGGCATAATAAAAAACTAATGGAAGAATGCCGGACGCTAAGAGAATATGCTCAGTATGTTGATAAAGTACGCAGATATTCTAATGAAATGGAACTGAATACGGCAGTAGAACGTGCAGTGAGCGAAAGCATTCAGGAGGGAATTCTCAAAGAATTTCTGCAAAAGAATCGAGCGGAGGTAGTCGCTATGAGTATATTTGAATACAATGAGGAAGAGGAAAAAAGGAAACTCAGGAAAGCTGAGTACGAAGCTGGAAAAAATGATGGGATAAAGATTGGACGAGAAGAGGAAAAACGTAAAATTGCAAATTCCCTTTTTAAAGAGGGAGATTCAATTGAAAAGGTAGCCAGGATTCTTTGCGAAAGTGAAGAAACTATCAGAGGATGGGTAAATGAAAAAATGGATATAAAGGTGGAGTAAGACATATAAAGAAAGCTATGGTGTTATCGATTAAAGTAGAACCATATTGGAATGTAAAGAATACTGCGCTCAATGCGTTCTATGCCGGATCACTTATTAAAGTAGAACCATATTGGAATTATATAGATTCTTATGTTAAAATAGTTATTTAATTGATACAAACGATTAATTTTATTTAAGCCAATACGTATACATCAATTCATAAGGAAAAAAGGAGTTCTAAATATACTATGGAGAAACTTGTCATTGGTATCCTTGCCCACGTAGATGCAGGTAAGACTACGTTGTCGGAGGGAATTTTATATTTAACGGGAAAAATCCGTAAGCTGGGGCGTGTGGATCATAAGGATGCGTATCTGGACACTTATAACCTGGAGAGAGAGCGTGGAATCACGATTTTTTCCAAGCAGGCGGAGTTTGAACTGGGGAACAGGGGGATAACTTTGCTGGATACGCCGGGGCATGTGGATTTCTCGGCGGAGATGGAGAGAACACTGCAGGTTCTGGATTATGCCATCCTTGTAATCAATGGAGCGGATGGTGTGCAGGGACATACCATGACCTTATGGAGACTTCTGGCAAGATACCAGATTCCGACGTTCCTGTTTATCAATAAAATGGATCAGGACGGAACTGATAAAGAGAAACTTCTGGCAGAATTAAAGAAGCGATTAAGTGATAATTGCGCTGATTTCACCTGGGAAAACACAAGTGGAATAGAAAATAGTACTGACGAAACAGCAGAGAAAGCAGAAGATGAAATATCAGATCTGCAGTCTCGGTTTCTGGAAGATATTTCCGTCTGCGATGAAGAACTGCTTGAAAAATATCTGGAAACAGAGGAAATATCAACATCAGATATCCGAAAAGTAATCAAAGAGCGAAAACTTTTCCCATGTTTCTTTGGCTCTGCGCTAAAAATGACAGGTGTAGAAGAATTCCTCCATGGTTTGGAAAAATACTGCGAGACACCGACATATCCGTCTGAGTTCGGGGCAAAAGTATTCAAGATTGCCAGAGACGATCAGGGCAATCGTTTAAGCTATATGAAAATCACAGGTGGAACATTGAAGGTGAAGGAACTTCTCACAGATACAGAGAAAGCGGATCAGATCCGTATCTATTCCGGTGTGAAATTTGAGCTTGCAAAGGAGGCTCCTGCAGGAACCATCTGTGCAGTAACCGGTCTTTCCCAGACACATCCGGGACAGGGCTTTGGGATTGAACGGGAATCCGAAATGCCGGTTCTGGAACCTGTATTAAATTACAGGATTCTGCTTCCCGAGGACTGTGATGTTCATCAGATGCTGAAGAAACTCAAAGAGCTGGAAGAGGAGGAACCGGAGCTTCACATTGTATGGAACGAGCAGCTTGGAGAAATCCATGCCATGCTGATGGGTGAGGTTCAGATTGAGATATTAAAGCATCTGATCTGGGAGCGTTTCCACGTAGCAGTAGAGTTTGGCACAGGAAATATCGTATATAAAGAAACAATCGCAGAGCCGGTAGAAGGTGTAGGCCATTTTGAACCGCTGCGTCATTATGCAGAAGTACACCTGCTTCTGGAACCCGGAGAACCGGGAAGCGGTCTGCAGTTTTTTACTGCATGCAGTGAGGATGTGTTGGACCGTAACTGGCAGCGTCTGATTCTGACTCATCTGGAAGAACGGGAGCACCCGGGAGTACTGACCGGTTCTCCGATTACGGATATGCAGATTACACTGATCACAGGGCGAGCTCATCTGAAACATACAGAGGGCGGCGATTTCCGGCAGGCGACGTACAGGGCTGTGCGTCAGGGATTAAAGAAAGCAAAGAGTGTCCTGCTTGAGCCATATTATGAGTTCAGACTTGAGATTCCGGGAGATATGATCGGGCGTGCTATGACTGACATTCAGAAAATGAATGGAACTTTCCAGCAGCCGGAAGCAGATGAGGATGATATGATGGTATTGAAGGGGAGTGCGCCTGTATCAATGATGCGAGATTATCAAACCCAGGTAACCTCCTATACAAAGGGACGGGGCAGATTATTCTGTTCATTGAAGGGCTATGCCCTATGTCAGAATCAGGATGAAATTGTAGAGGAGATTGGATATGATTCCGAACGTGACCTGGACAATCCCACGGGTTCTGTATTCTGTGCTCATGGAGCAGGATTTGTGGTGCCATGGTATGAAGTAGAGGATTATATGCACTTAGAAGGGATTGACGAGTCTGAACTGGGGAATGCCATACCGGATAGTGAAGAAAGTATAGCAGGAAACAGGAACAGTAACAATCAGACAGATTCAGGTTATCGTCCACCCAGGAATGCCGGCGTAGGAAGCTATGAGGATGAAGAAGAACTGAAAGCAATTTTTGAGCGCACATTCGGACCGGTCAAGCGTTACAAAGAACCACAGTTTAAGAGAACATTTTCTTCAAAATCTGACAGCGGCAGCTATTACCGTAACAGCTCTTCTGCTAAGAAGAAAGAAAAAGAATATCTCCTTGTAGATGGCTATAACATCATCTATGCCTGGGAAGATTTAAAAGAGCTGGCAGATGCAAACCTCCATGCAGCTCAGACAAAACTGATGGATATTCTGAGCAACTATCAGGGTTTTAAGAAATGTACGTTAATTCTTGTATTTGATGCTTACAAGATAGAGGGCCATGCAGAGGAAGTGATCACCTATCATAACATTCATGTAGTTTACACCAAAGAAGCTGAGACAGCGGATCAGTACATTGAGAAAACGGTCCATAAGATTGGCCGGGAAAATCAGGTAACGGTAGCAACATCCGATGGACTGGAGCAGATCATCATCATGGGACAGGGTGCCCACCGTATGTCTGCCAGAGGTCTTCGGGATGAAATAAAAGCTACAGAAAATCAGATCCGCCAGCAATGGCATGAGAAACGTCAGAGCAGTAAAAATTATCTGATCGACAATATTTCTGATGAAATGGCACAATATATGAAAGAGAAACGACTTGGAAAACAGTAAAAGGGAGATGCAGTCATGAAAGAAAAGCTTACACAGAAGGATGTTGAGAAAATCCAGCAGGAGATTGACCACCGCAAGCTGGTTGTACGAAAAGAGGCAATCGAAGCTGTAAAGGAAGCAAGAGCCCAGGGGGATCTGAGTGAGAACTTTGAGTATTATGCGGCAAAGAAGCACAAAAACCAGAATGAAAGCCGCATCCGCTACCTTGAGAATATGCTGAAAACAGCAACCATTGTTTCTGATGATTCCAAAGACGATGAAGTTGGAATGGATGATATTGTAGAGGTATATTTCGAGGAAGACGATGAGATTGAGAAATACAAACTGGTTACTTCCATAAGAGGAAACTCCATGGAAAACCGTATCAGCATTGAATCTCCCATTGGTATGGCATTAAAAGGTCATAAGGTTGGAGACAGAGTGGAAGTAAAAGTAAATGATAACTACAGTTACTTCCTGGAAATCCGTTCTATTGATAAGACCGGTTCCGAGGATGAAGAAATCCGCGGATTCTGATAATAATACTGTCGAAATACAGGATTCGGATTGACGAAAGAACTATTGTAAGAGATGAACACCGGTTAGTGTCACATCTCCTGCAATGGTTCTTTTTATTTTTATATCAAAAATACGGATGGATTTATGGGAACTTTACACAGAATGAATATGATGACTGGAAATTTTACATGGATTTAACATTCTCATGGGGATGATTTTACAAAGCATGGTTATGATGGGAAACAAGTTAAATAACCATATACTTATGAAAAGGGAAAAGGAGAATAATCATGGATTTATTCAGTATATTAACATTGATCGGAGGCCTTGCATTATTTTTGTATGGTATGAATGCAATGGGAGATGGCCTTGCGAAGGTTTCCGGCGGAAAGCTGGAGAAGATTCTTGAAAATCTTACTTCAAATCCGATAAAAGCAGTGCTTTTGGGAGCAGGAGTAACAGCAGTGATCCAGTCATCTTCAGCTACGACTGTTATGGTAGTAGGTTTTGTAAATTCAGGGATCATGAAATTATCACAGGCAGTAGGAGTGATCATGGGTGCCAATATCGGTACTACGATCACCTCCTGGATCTTAAGCCTGACAGGAATACAGAGTGATAATTTTATCATTCAGATGTTTAAACCAACATCATTTTCCCCTGTGCTTGCGATCATTGGTGTGATTTTTATTTTGTTTATCAATGATTCAAAGAAGAAAGATATCGGAAGTATTTTTATTGGTTTTGCAATCCTGATGTACGGTATGGATATGATGAGTTCTGCTGTAAAACCCCTTGCAGAAGTGCCGGAATTTACAAACCTGTTACTTAAATTCTCAAATCCGTTGTTAGGTGTTATAGCAGGTGCCCTTCTTACTGCAGTGATCCAGTCATCTTCTGCATCCGTAGGTATTCTGCAGGCCCTGTGTCTTACAGGTGCAGTACCGTTCAGTGCAGCAATCCCGATCATTATGGGACAGAACATCGGAACCTGTATTACTGCAATCCTTTCTGCAATCGGAGCCAAGAAGAATGCAAAACGTGCAGCAGCAGTACATCTGTATTTCAACCTGATTGGTACGGTTATCTTTATGACTGTATTCTATCTTATAAATGCAGTTGTTGGATTTTCTTTCTTCCATCAGGCAGCAACACCGGCAGGAATTGCTGTTATCCACAGTGTATTTAATGTTACTGCAACGATCATTCTCCTTCCTTTTGCAAAGGGACTGGAGAAACTTGCTTGTCTTACAATCCGGGACAAAAAAGAGGATGTTGTTGTTTCAGCAGAGGACAGAGAGTTTATGATCCTGGAGCCTCGTTTCCTGGAGAAACCGGCATTTGCAGTAGAGCAGAGCCGCAATGCAGCAAGAAAAATGGCAGAAGAATCCCACAATGCACTGTTTACAGCACTGAGTCTGGTGGATAAATACAGTGAAGAAGGCGTAGAACGTGTGGAAAACATGGAATCCAAGGTTGACCGCTATGAAGATGAACTGGGAACTTATCTGGTGAAGCTGAGCCACAAAGATATCTCAGAAGCAGACAGTCACAGCCTTTCCATTATGCTTCACTGTATCGGGGATTTTGAACGTATTTCCGACCATGCTGTAAATATTATGGAATCAGCACAGGAGCTTTATGAAAAAGGACTGAAATTTTCCGAAAATGCAAAGAAAGATCTGGAAGTGCTGGGACAGGCAGTAGAAGATATCGTAAATACGGCATATGAAGTTTTTGACAAACAGGATATGAAGCTTGCGGAGAAAATTGAACCACTGGAAGAAGTGATTGATGAACTTTCCAAAGAAGTAAAACGTCGTCATGTACAGAGACTGAGAAACGGTGAATGTACAATAGAGATGGGATTTATCCTTTCGGACATTACAACCTGTCTGGAACGTGTGGCAGACCATTGTTCCAATATTGGAGTCTGTGTGACGCAGGTGAATGAAGATCTGTATGATACTCACAGTCATCTGAATATCGTCAAGAGCCATCCGGACGAAACATTTTATCATGAACTGGAAGACGCACGAATCAAATATCAGCTTTAATAAACAGATGGATGATGGTTGCTGTTCACACGCCATTATCCCGCGAGGGGTTTTGGCATGAATATGCCAAAATCCCGAGACATACAAGCCAAAATTTCATTGCCGCAGGCAATTTGGAATGAATTTTGGCAACGTTACTGAGAAAGAAGTGAACAGTAACGGATGATGTTATCCGCATGATCAGGAAATCCGGGCACTCTGAAGTATCTGAGAGAGATATTTCAGAGAAAATGGCCGGATTTTTGCTTTAAAGAAATGAAGCAGATGCCGGATATTTACTTGTACAGGGATAAAAAAATAAGTATACTGAAAAAAGAAATACACTTGTGACGACAAAGCAGGTGATAAATAAAGGGGAGGCAAAGCAGAATGATCTATTGTGTAGAAGATGAGCGGAATATCAGGGAGCTTCTTATTTATACACTGGAAACAACAGGATTTAAAGCCAGGGGGGTTGGCAATGGCAATGAACTGATGAAAGCGCTGAAAGAAGAGATACCGGAGCTGATCCTGCTGGATATCATGCTTCCGGGAGATGATGGCTATACCATTCTGGAACAGCTGAAAAGTATGCCATCTGTAAAGGAAGTGCCGGTAATTATGGTTACTGCAAAAGAAGCGGAATTTGACAAAGTAAAAGGTCTGGAAGGCGGAGCGGATGATTACATTACCAAGCCTTTCGGTATGATGGAATTTGTTGCCAGAGTAAAAGCAGTTCTCAGACGAAGTGCCCGTCAGAATGAAGACAAGGAACTGCATTACGATGAGCTTTATCTGAATGTAGGACGTCATGAGGTGCATTATCGGGAAGAAAAGGTCGATCTTACCCGAAAAGAATTTGAACTTCTTCAGTATCTGCTGGAGAATAAAGGACTTGTTATGACAAGAAATCAGATCCTCTGCCATGTATGGGGATATGACTTTGACGGTGAAACCAGAACTGTGGATGTCCATGTGAGAACCCTGCGTCAGAAACTTGGAGAGGCAGGAAATCTGATCGAAACGGTCCGGGGTGTAGGATACAGGATCGGCGCATAACAGATAAAACAGACGAAAAACAGGAGTGGAAAAATGAAGCATAAAATATTCAGTCACACCAGTTTACTTATTATTTTATCCGTAATACTTACATTTCTGGCAGCAGGAACGGTTATGTATAACCGATATGATATATATATGAAGCAGGGCGTAAGGGATGAAGCCGCATATATTAAAACAGGTCTGGAAGAAGACGGAGACGTTTTTCTCTCAGACAGGGTCGGAGACGCCACCAGCAGCAGGATCACTCTTCTGGGAAAAGATGGTCAGGTGTTGTTTGACAGTATTGAGAATCCGAAAGAAATGGAAAATCACAGTAACAGACCGGAATTTATTGAAGCTGAGAAGCAGGGATCCGGTGAGATGGTCCGCTATTCAGACACCTTATCAAAACAGACGTTTTACTATGCTGTAAAATTAAAGGATGATCAGGTTCTGCGAGTAGCCAGGACTACAGACAGTCTTCTGGTAACAATGTTAACCAGCTTTCTTCTGCTTGGCGGACTGGTATGCGTGATCCTTGTAATTGAACTTTTTCTTGTGCAGAAACAGACCAGAAAGCTGATAGAGCCTATCAACCGGATTGATCTGGAACATCCTCTGGAGCATGTATGCTACGAAGAATTAAGGCCATTGCTTTTTCGTCTGGATCAGCAGAACAGACAGATTCAGAAACAGCTGGAAGATCTTAAGAATGCAGAGAGTGCAAGAAAAGAGTTTACGGCAAATGTTTCCCATGAATTGAAAACTCCTCTTATGTCAATCTCCGGATATGCGGAGCTTATGATGAATGGAATGGTACCGCCGGACAAGATGCAGGATTTTTCCGGCAGGATTTTTCATGAGTCCGAGCGTTTATCAAATCTGGTTGCAGATATCATTCAGCTTTCCAGACTGGATGAGAAGAACGGAGAAACTATGTTTGAACAGGTTGACATCGGAGAGCTTGGGGAAGATGTGATCAACAATCTGCAGAACAGGGCAGCAAAGAAAAAGATTAATCTGGAATATACAGGCGGACCTGCACAGATGCAGGGAGTACGCCATGTATTATATGAAATGTTCTACAATATTACAGATAATGCTATCCGCTATACCCCGGATGGTGGAGATGTAAAGGTTTTTGTGGGAAAACTCAATGGGAAACCGTACTTTCGTGTGGAAGATAACGGAATAGGAATTCCGGAGAGCGAACAGCAGAGAATCTTCGAGCGTTTTTACAGAGTGGACAAGAGCCATTCACGTGAAACCGGAGGTACAGGCCTGGGGCTTTCTATTGTAAAACATGGCGCAGTTTTGCATCATGCAAAGATTCTTCTGGACAGTGAGCCGGGTAAGGGAACGAAGATGGAAATCCTGTTTGATCAGACTAAGTAAAGCTCCTGTGAAGCAGTTATTCGGTGTAGTGAAGCGGATGATTTTGTCTGGTGTTGAAAAGAGAGTGGACAGTATCCGACATGGTTGTTAGAAATGTATAAATTTTGGGGATTGACAGACAAGTGATTATTGGAGAAAATAAAATCAGACAGTTATCCATGTAAAAGCAGGTACAATGGAGGGTATTTTCAGTATGGAAAAATGGAGAAGCATTGCAGCGGGTATGAGCTGTTTGTCAATGCTGTTCGCAACAGGAGCGGTTACTGTATCAGCATCAGATGAAATCACAGAAATTCCGGAACAGAGTATTGTATACTGGTCCATGTGGGAAGAAGATGAACCACAGGCAGATGTGATCAGAGAAGCAGCAGAAGCTTATGAAGAAGCAACAGGTATTTCTGTAGAGATTCAGTGGAAGGGCAGAGGAATCCGGTCTCTGATAGAACCTGCCCTGGATGCCGGAGAACAGATTGATCTTTTTGATGATGATTATCAGAGGATGGCTCAGGAACACAGGGATTATCTGGCAGAATTAAAAGGAATGGCAGATACTGTGGATTATGAGAAGCATATTATGCCGGTACTGTTGGAGCAGGTGAAGAACTGGGGAAATGGAGAACTGCTTGCAATGCCGTATCAGCCTTATATCACAGGCGTCTGGTATAATAAGGATTTATGGGAAGAGGCTGGACTTACAGAACAGGATATCCCGGATACCTGGGAGAAACTGATCAGAGTATGCCGTAAGATTAAAAACAGTGACAGTGGCCTTAGTGCCATGACCTGCGATGAAGAGTATGTGAATCTTCTGTATGGATATCAGCTTGCCAGATATCTTGGACAGGAGAAAGTGCAGCAGCTGATCCGTAACTGTACCTGGTCACAGATTCCACAGGCAAAAGAGGCGGCAGATGATATCAGAATTTTGTTTTTTGCGGGATATATGAGTCAGAGTGCACCGGCACAGCATCCGGAAGGTCAGGATGAAGTGGGAGATGGCGAGGCAGTCATGGTGCTGCAAGGCTCCTGGGTTCCGAATGAAGTGACAGAAGCTACAGAATCTGATGATTCCTGGGGATTTTTTCCATGGCCTGCAGTAAAGGCTGGAACAGACGGCACAGAAGGTGTTATGGTGGGAGCACAGGGATTTGGAGTCACGAAGGATTCGCAGATGAAACAGGAAGCTTTTGATTTTGCATATTCCATCTGTACCGGGGAAACAGATATGAAAATGACAGATGCGGTTAATTCCATCCCGGCAGATACGGACAATACACAATGGCCGGAAGTGCTGGCAGATGCAGTACCGTATATGAAAGAGATGTCAAAGCCGTACATGTGGGCTGCAGGTCTGGAGGCAGATCCGGATTATAAAGAACAGATACAAAGCGAACTTCTGAAGCTTACAAGATTAGAAGAAACATCGGATGAATTTATAGAGAATCTCAGCAATATGAAATAAGAAAAAGGCTGTTCAACATTATGAAAATATTGGTCTGGTATTACTGGCGCTCTCGTTCTGAGAGCGCCTTTATTGATGTGATATATTCTGTGGGTGTCATTCCGGAAATTTTTTTAAACTGTCTGGAAAAGTAATGGATGGAAGAGTATCCCAGAAATTCCGAAATCTGTGTGAAGTTCATCTGGTTCTCGCGGATCAGCTGTCTGGCATAGGCGATCTTTAACCGGGAAAAGAAATCCATGGCGCCGCACTGATGTTGTTCCTGAAATATTTTCTGAAGCTGGGAGCGTCCGATCATATTGTCATGGCACAGATCGCAGAGTGTAATATTTTCCCGGATGTGGTCTTCCATATAAGCAATGACACGCTTATAGACAGCGGAATTATTTTTCAGATTCACAAATTGGCTGACAGGTACAGTCATGGGAGGAGAAGAATTTCTCCGGATCATGTAGATCAGCATCTGCTCAAGGTAAATACGGATAAGCTGCTGAGAACCAAACAAAAAATCTTCTTTCTTTTCCATCTTTTCTGTATAAGGATCATCCAGAGGGGTTTTGATACAGCGGCGTGCCTCGGCAATCAGCATTCCCATGAGATTTCTCTCAGAATCAGAAAGTTTCAGCAATTTTTTCTCAAAGAATTTCATACATGGAGAATCGCATTCAAAAGAAACTACCACAATATTAGGTGCGGTATTTCCTATGGCAATAAGGTTATGAAATTCATTTGGTCTGTGAAAGATGAGCTGTCCGCTTGTCAGATGGTAGATACCGTTATCTGTCTCTATTTCTGCCTTTCCCTTATCTACACATTGAAATTCCCAGAAATTATGGCGTTCTCCTGCAAAGTGAAAATCACTTTTGTATTCAAAATAGTGGATTGTATAAATCCGGTCAATATGAATATCTTCTTCCAGATACATACTCTCAAAAGCCATTACTGCCACCTCCCTCAGCCTGTCCGAAAACTGCAATATGGTTGTTGTGTATAAGTATACAACAAAAACAGATGAAAAACCAGTTGAAAATGAATTTTTGTACAAAAGAAATGGACGTTTGTGCAAATACTATTTGTGTAAAAATGATAAAATAAGAACTACCAAAAGAAATAATTGTTGAAATTCAACAAAAGAGCGAAAAGAGAGAAAAAAGAAGACAAAATGTCAAAACTGACCAAGGAGGAAATTTCCAGGACCTATGAGGAAGCGGCAGCAATCGACGGATGCTCTCCCATGCGTACTTTCTGGAAAATCATGTTTCCCATGGCACAGTCAGGAATCGTAACAGTAACAATCTTTAACTTTATTAATATCTGGAACGAGTATTTCCTGTCCTTGATCTTCGCAAGCTCGGATAAGCTGAAACCTGTTGCACCCGGACTTTATGGAATGATCAACTCCATGAAATATACAGGGGACTGGGCCGGAATGTTTGCAGCAGTGATCATTGTATTCCTGCCGACATTTATTCTGTATATTTTCCTGTCTGAGAAGATCATCGGTGGTGTTACCGGTGGTATTAAGGGATAATATTAGAGGACAGCAGGACAATAACAATTGTTTGCGATGTTACTGTTCACACACCACTATCCCGCGAGGTGTTTTGGCATGAATATGCCAAAATCCCGAGACATACAAGCCAAAATTCCATTGCCGCAGGCAATCTGGAATGAATTTTGGCTACGTTACTGTGAACGGAGTGAACAGTAACGTTCCCTGATTCACGCTGCAGGTACTGAAAAAATCCTTGACTTTTGTTATAACAGTCCGTATAATAATCAACGGTAAATTTGTGAAAAAGATATTTGGTATTATTGGAAACGGTACATCCTCCTGGATGGTTATGAACAACACAAATCTCTAATTGATGTTATTCATACTATCTAAGGAGGATTTTTATGCCTAAAAACAAGTTTCAGGAAGTTATTTTTACGATTATCATGGTGTTTGTAATGGTTTATGCCATGATCTGCTACAACATTGTACTGAATACAGGGACAATGACAAATGAGACATTTCTGTTAGCTTTTCATGAATTAACATTCATGGGACCGATTGCATTTATTCTTGATTTCTTTATCATCGGTGGTCTTGCAAAGAAGATTGCATTTGGTATTGTGGATATGAGAAGAGATAATCCGTTCCACCTTGTACTTGCAATCTCAGCAGTATCCGTTGCATTTATGTGTCCATGTATGAGCTTTGCGGCAACTGTGCTGATCAAACATGCACCGGCAAGTCAGATCATTCCCACATGGCTCCAGACAACAGCAATGAACTTTCCGATGGCATTCTTCTGGCAGATTTTTTATGCCGGACCATTCGTAAGATTTATTTTCGGAAAGCTTTTTCCGGAGAAAGAAAAGGCAGCAGCTTCTGCCGAATAAAAAATATGTAATTTTGACTGCAGCATTCTGTATTTCAGGATGCTGCTTTTTTTGTGTTCTTATCTATACGTTACTGTTCACTCCGTTCTCAGTAACGTAGCCAAAATTCATTCCAGATTGCCTGCGGCAATGGAATTTTGGCTTGTATGTCTCGGGATTTTGGCATATTCATGCCAAAACACCTCGCGGGATAGTGATGTGTGAACAGTAACATCTACACAACGTAAATTGTACTTATTTTAATACACTATTGACAAATTCTGTCATTTCTTGTAATATCATATAAAACATATCGAATAACTATGAAAAGTAGAGAATGCAAAAAACTACTGGTACCTTAAAGGAGATGAAACATGATCAGAAAATTATTTGCCTTTGGTCTTGCAGTTGTACTGGCACTGATGCCGGTACAGGCTTTTGGAAAAACGGTGTCTATCACTAATGTTTCCTATGATCCTACCAGAGAGATGTTTGAACAGTATAATAAAATATTTGAAGACCACTGGAAGGAGAAGACCGGGGATGATGTGGAAGTGATACAGTCCCATGGTGGTTCAGGGAAACAGGCACTTGAGGTAGCCAATGGTCTGGATGCAGATGTGGTAACCCTGGCACTGGAATATGATATTGAGTCTATTGAAAATGCAGGGCTGATCAAGGCAGGATGGAAAGATAAATTTGACAATGACAGTTCTCCTTATACATCCACTATCGTATTTCTGGTGAAGAAAGGAAATCCCAGGGATATCAAAGACTGGGACGATCTGACGAAAAAAGGAGTGGGAGTAGTAACACCAAATCCGAAAACCTCCGGCGGTGCCAGATGGAACTACATGGCAGCGTGGGCTTACGCAGATAAAAAGTATGGTGGCGATGAAGCGCAGATGAAGGAATTTATTAAGAAACTTTACCGGAATGTGGTGGTTCTTGACTCAGGCGCAAGAGGTGCAACGACCTCTTTCGTGGAGAACGGACAAGGAGATGTGCTGGTTGCGTGGGAAAATGAAGCTTATCTATCCATGCGGGATTATCCGGATGAGTATGAGATTGTTACTCCAAGCGTAAGTATTCTGGCACAGCCTTCTGTGGCGGTGGTAGATGAAGTGGTGGATTACAGAGATACAAGAGATGTGGCAACTGAGTATTTGAATTATCTGTATTCCGACGAAGCACAGGAGATCGCAGCAGAGAATTATTTCCGCCCCACTAATGAGAAAATCCTGAAGAAGCACAGTGATACGTTTGATCTGAATATAAATCTGGCAAATATCAGTGATTATGGCGGATGGGATGAAGTGCAGGAGAAACATTTCACAGATGGCGGAATTTTCGATCAGATTTATGAGAGATAAAGGAAGACAAGATGAAGCAAGAGCATAAGCACAGACAGAATATATGAGACAGGAGAGGTGGTAATTGATTATGAAAAAAAGAAATAAACCGGTGATTCCAGGGTTTGGGCTCTCCATGGGAATTACCATTTCCATATTGAGTCTGGTAGTTCTGATTCCCCTGGCAAGCCTGGTGGTCTACACAGCGAAGCTGAGTTTTAAAGATTTTATCGAAACCATCACAAGGGCCAGAGTGCTGGCATCCTTTTATACCAGTTTTGTATGTGCTTTTGCAGCAGCAGTAATAAATGGAATTATGGGAACTATTCTTGCGTGGGTGCTTGTGAAATATGATTTTCCGGGCAAGAGACTTATGGATGGAATGATCGAACTTCCCTTTGCTCTTCCCACAGCGGTAGCAGGTATTGCGCTGACATCCCTGACCTCAGATTTCGGAATTGTAGGCAGCTTTTTTGCAGGATTCGGTATCAAGATCGCATACACAAGAATCGGCATTACAGTGGCTATGATATTTGTAGGGATACCGTTCGTTGTGCGAAGTGTACAGCCGGTTCTGGAAAAGATGGATAATTCTTACAGCGAGGCAGCAGGAGTGCTGGGAGCAAAGAAAACAACTATCTTCTGGAAGGTCATTTTTCCGGAACTGAAGCCCGCAATCTTTGCAGGGACCGGACTTGCGTTCGGAAGATGTCTGGGTGAATATGGAAGTGTTGTATTTATCGCAGGAAATAAACCCTATTATACAGAAATCACACCGCTGGTTATTATGTCAGAGCTTCAGGAATTTGATTATTCAAGTGCAACGGCAATCGCACTTGTGATGTTGGCAGTTTCATTTTTTATTCTGTTCCTTAACAGTATGATACAGCAGAGAAATGCAAGAATTTTAAGAGGAGGAAATGCCTGATGGACAACAATGAAAAGACTTCGGAGAAAATTACAAAATGGCTGCTTGTCGTGATCAGTGTTCTGTTTCTGGCAGTCATGCTCCTTCTTCCTCTGATCACTGTGATCACAGAAGCATTGCGGAGCGGATGGAAGGTCTATGCAGCTGCAGTGACAGATGAGTACACCATCAAAGCACTTCTTCTTACAGTGAAGGCAACACTCTTTGCAGTTGTTTTTAACATTGTTTTTGGTGTTTTTGCAGCCTGGGCACTGACGAAGTTTCAGTTCAGGGGTAAAAAGCTTCTTACCACACTGATCGACCTTCCGGTTACTATTTCCCCTGTTATTGCAGGTCTGATCTTTCTTCTGATTTTCGGACGACAGAGTCCTGTTTACTTTTTTCTCATGAAGTTAGGGATTAAAGTTGTATTCTCTGTACCGGGAATCATTATTGCAACTGTATTTGTAACCTTTCCTTTTATTTCCAGAGAACTGATTCCGGTTCTGGAAGCAGAAGGAAGCGATGAGGAGGAAGCGGCAGCCCTGATGGGAGCAGGTGGATGGACCATTTTCTGGAAGATCACATTCCCTCATATTAGATGGGCATTACTGTACGGAGTTGTGCTCTGTACGGCAAGAGCAATGGGAGAGTTTGGAGCGGTATCTGTACTTTCCGGACATTTAAGAGGAAAGACCAATACACTTCCTCTTCATGTAGAGATTTTGTTTAATGAGTTTCAGTATGTTCCGGCGTTTGCCGTATCTTCACTGCTTGTGATCATGGCGGTTATCATTCTGGTAGTCAGAAGCCTGATTGAATATAAAGGAAAGAAGGAAGCCTGATATGTATGTAGAGTTAAAAAATATCAATAAGACATATGGTTCTTACCAGGCATCAAGGAATGTGAATTTCGGAATTGAGAAAGGTAAACTGATTGGTCTGTTGGGACCAAGCGGAAGCGGAAAAACAACTATTCTTCGAATGATTGCAGGTCTGGAAACCCCGGACAGCGGAGAGGTCATTATTGATGGAAAAGTGGTAAATGATGTTCCGGCCAGTCAGCGTGGGATTGGATTTGTATTTCAGAATTATGCGTTGTTTCGCTATATGACAGTTTATGACAATGTTGCATTTGGTTTGAAGGTTCAGAAGGCTGATAAGAAGAAAATTGATGCCAGAGTCAGAGAACTGATCAAACTGGTGGGGCTGGAAGGACTGGAAAAAAGATATCCAAGCCAGTTATCCGGCGGTCAGAGGCAAAGGGTGGCATTTGCCAGAGCCCTTGCTCCAAATCCCCAGGTGCTGCTTCTGGATGAGCCCTTTGCAGCCATTGATGCAAAAATCCGTCAGGAACTGCGAAGCTGGTTAAAAGAGATGATCGGGAAGCTGGGAATTACCAGTATTTTCGTTACTCATGATCAAGATGAGGCCATTGAAGTAGCAGATGAGATTATTATCACTAATGCAGGACGGATCGAACAGAAAGGAACTCCTATAGGGGTTTATAGAAATCCTGAGACAGCTTTTACAGCGTCCTTCTTCGGACAGCCATCTGTGTTGAAAAATGCGGATGATTTCCATACCTTTGCTCAGGCAGAAGGAGCAGACAAGATCATTGTCCGCCCGGAATTTGTAAAAATCTCCAAACTGGATGAGGTGGAGAAGTTCAAAACTTCCGTATCCCGGGGAGTGGTTGAACGGGTTTCTTTCAGGGGAGATAATCTGGAACTTCAGGTGAGAGTCAACAATTCCGTAGTAACTGCCAGAAGAAGCCTGGAGAAAGCAGATATCCGGGAAGGTGAGACTGTGAATGTATTCCTTTACAGGATTTTTGCACTGAAAGGTGACAGTGTACAGCTGATCGAAAATGAGGCTGTAAGGGATGACTTTGTAATTATCTGACAGCGGTGGCTGCGGCGACTGACGACAATGAAGAAATAAGAAATTCAGACGCAAGACTGATCGGGAAATCAACTTGTTGGCACACTGGTATGGAGGAAAGGGTAAGAGAGAATGAGAACAGAGAGAATTAGGACAGATGTGCTGATCATCGGCGGCGGTACGGCAGGATGCTTTGCAGCCTATGTGATCGGCAAAAAAAGCGGCAGAAAAGTTCTGATCGCAGAGAAAGCGAATATTAAGCGAAGCGGATGTCTGGCGGCGGGCGTGAATGCATTGAACGCATATATTACAGAAGGCAGAGTGCCGCAGGATTATGTGGATTATGCCAAAAAGGATGCCCATGGAATCGTAAGAGAAGACCTTCTTCTTACCATGTCAGAGAGACTGAATCATGTGACAAAGGTGATGGAAGATCTGGGGCTGGTCATCCTGAAGGACGAAAACGGAAAATATGTTGCCAGAGGAAACCGAAACATCAAGATCAATGGCGAAAATATGAAGCCAATCCTTGCAAAGGCGGCAGCTGAACAGGAGAATGTTACGGTTCTCAATCATGTAAATATTACAGATTATAAAACAGAAAACAAAAAAGTCACAGGCGCAGTTGGATTTAGCGTTAATGAGGATATTTTCTATGACATTGATGCGAAAGCAGTTCTTTGTGCCACAGGTGGTGCAGCGGGACTTTACAGACCGAATAATCCGGGATTTTCCAGACATAAGATGTGGTATCCTCCGTTTAACACAGGTGCAGGATATGCAATGGGACTTCTTTCCGGTGCGGAGATGACAACCTTTGAGATGCGTTTCATTGCATTGAGATGTAAGGACACGATTGCTCCTACAGGAACTATTGCTCAGGGTGTTGGGGCCAGACAGGTCAATGCACATGGTGATACTTATGAAACAAAATATGGTCTGACAACTTCCCAGCGAGTTTACGGTACAGTCATGGAGAACAGAGAAGGAAACGGTCCATGTTATCTCAGAACGGAAGGTATTTCCAAAGAACAGGAGCAGGACCTTTACAAAGCTTACCTGAATATGGCACCGTCCCAGACTCTGAAATGGATGGAAGCCGGAAAAGGACCATCCGAAGAGAATGTAGAGATTGAGGGCACAGAGCCATATATTGTAGGCGGACATACAGCCAGCGGTTACTGGGTAGATAATAACAGAGCTACAACTATTGAAGGTTTATATGCAGCCGGAGACGTAGCAGGAGGATGTCCGCAGAAATATGTAACCGGCGCACTGGCAGAAGGTGAGATCGCAGCAGAGGCGATTTTGGAATATCTGAATGGCAAAGATGATGACCGGATCGCAGCGGAAAATAAGGAAGAGGCTTTAGAACGTGGCGGAGAACAGGAGCTGTCTCAAACTGCAATAGCTAAGAAGGCAGAATACGAATCACATTTGAATGCTTCCCGTTCTTTGATGAATGCAGAGCAGCTTGAGGAAGCCATGCAGAAGATCATGGATCAGTACGCAGGAGGAATCGGTACAGACTACAGATACAGCGGGATGAGTCTTGCAAAGGCAGATGAAAAGATCGCAGCATTGTTGCCAGTAGTTGACACTCTGGCAGCAACAGATACTTATGAACTGATGCAGATTTATGAACTTCGCGAACGACTGATCGTGTGCCAGGCAGTGATCGCACATCTGGCAGCCAGAAAGGAAACCAGATGGCATAGTTTCGGAGAGAATACAGACTACCCGCAGCAGAGCGAAGAGTGGATGAAATATGTAAACTCCCGTATGGAAAACGGCGAGATTAAGATCTTATATCGTGACCTGATCACAAAGGAAAATACAGGTTTGAATACAGCAGAGAAAGGAGCAGGTGAGAGATGAGCATTCGGATTCAAAAAAGTAAATGTGCAGGATGTGGCAGATGTATTGAAGCCTGTCCCGGAAATCTGATCAAAAAGGATAAAGAGAACAAAGCCTTTATCCGTCAGGTAAGAGACTGCTGGGGATGTACTTCCTGTATCAAGGAATGCAGGCATGATGCCATCCGCTTTTTCCTTGGAGCTGATGTGGGAGGCAGAGGTGCAAGTATGGTTGTATCAGAGAAACCGGATATTTCCACATGGACAGTGGAGAAACCGGATGGCATTAAGATCACTATTCAGGTTAATAAGAAAGACGCTAATAAATATTAAACATAAGTATGTACTCTCAGAGTCTTTAGAGTGTGTTTGAAAAATGCTTTACGCAAGATGTGCGTCACAATTTGTGGGAGATTTTGTTCGGATGAGGGCGTCGTAGTGGGCTACGACAACCGAATTCGGACAAAATATACCGCAAAGTGGGGCGTGCAGATTGCGGGAATGATTTTTCAGACACGCTCTAGTGTATTTGCTCAAGTACGAAAAGATTCCGAGTATAAACAAACAGAGGAGGATAATGCAATGAGTAACTTATCTCATCTTGATGCGCTTGAGGCAGAGGCGATTTATATTATGCGAGAAGTAGCAGCCGAGTGTGAAAAGCCGGTTATGCTCTATTCTATAGGAAAGGACAGCTCCGTTATGTTCCATCTGGCGATGAAGGCATTTTACCCGGAGAAACCGCCTTTTCCCTTTCTTCACATTGATACTACATGGAAATTCCATGAGATGATCGAATTCCGCGACAGAATCGCAAAGGAAAACGGAATTGATATGCTGGTTTACACCAATGAAGAGGGTGTAAAGGCAGGAATCAACCCATTTGACAATGGTTCTGCATATACAGATATCATGAAAACACAGGCCTTAAAACAGGCTCTGACCAAATATGGATTTACAGCGGCATTTGGAGGCGGCCGTCGTGATGAGGAGAAATCCAGAGCAAAAGAAAGAATCTTCTCTTTCCGTAATTCAGCTCAGGCATGGGATCCGAAAAACCAGAGACCGGAGATGTGGAAGCTTTATAACACTAAGATCCAGAAGGGAGAGAGTATGCGAGTATTCCCAATTTCCAACTGGACAGAAAAGGATATCTGGCAGTACATTCAGCGTGAAAATATCGAAATTGTACCGTTATATTTTGCGAAAGAAAGACCGGTCATCTACAGAGACGGAAATATCATTATGGTGGATGATGACAGATTAAAACTCCGTCCGGGTGAAAAGATTGAAAACAAAAAAGTCAGATTCCGTACTCTTGGATGCTATCCGCTTACTGGAGGTATTGAATCTGAAGCAGATACTCTGGATGAGATTATTGATGAGACGTTAAGTGCTGTTTCTTCTGAACGTACCAGCAGGGTGATCGACCACGAGGCAGCAGGCAGCATGGAGAGAAGAAAGAGAGAGGGGTATTTCTAGAATGAAAGGATTATTGAAATTTATTACATGCGGAAGTGTGGATGATGGAAAATCTACTCTGATCGGACATATTCTTTATGATGCAAAGCTTCTCTATACAGATCAGGAGAAAGCTCTGGAGCTGGATTCCAAAGTAGGAAGCAGAGGCGGTGCCATTGATTATTCTCTTCTTCTGGACGGTCTGATGGCAGAGCGTGAACAGGGAATCACCATTGATGTTGCATACCGTTATTTTACAACAGATAACAGAAGTTTCATTGTTGCAGATACACCCGGACATGAAGAATATACAAGAAACATGGCAGTGGGTGCGTCCTTTGCAGATCTGGCAGTTATCCTGGTGGATGCTTCACAGGGAGTACTGGTACAGACAAGACGTCATGCAAGAATCTGCGCATTGATGGGAATCCGTTACTTTGTATTTGCAGTAAACAAAATGGATCTTATTGAATATGATGAAAAACGTTTCCGCGACATTGAGAATCAGATCGCAGCACTGATAGAAGAACTGAAACTTGCCAATGTAACTATTATTCCGGTATCTGCCACAGAAGGTGACAACGTTACAACCAAATCTGACAACATGCCATGGTATAAAGGTGAGGCGCTTCTTTCCCATCTGGAAACCGTAGACATTAAGGAAGATACAGAGAAGGGCTTCTATATGCCTGTACAGAGAGTCTGCAGACCAAACCATGAGTTTCGCGGATTCCAGGGACAGATTGAGAATGGTGCCATCAGGGCAGGCGACCTTGTGACTACTCTTCCCAGTAAAGAAGAAGCTCATGTAAAGAGTATTCTTGTTGGCGATAAAGAAGTTCAGGAAGCGGTACAGGGACAGCCTGTTACCATCCAGCTTGACAGAGAAGTAGATGTTTCCCGCGGATGTGTACTTACCATTGATTCCGGCGCAGTTCTTACAGACTCTGTGGAAGCAGATATCCTCTGGATGGATGACAATGATCTTACGGATGGCAAGAACTTCTTTGTAAAAATCGGTACAAAGATGATCCCCGGCCTGGTTACAAAGATCAATTATTCTGTGGATGTTAATACAGGTGAAAAGAAAAGCGCATATACCTTAAAGAAAAATGAGATTGCTTTCTGTACTCTGGAATTCTCAGAGAAGATCGTTGTAGACGAATTTGACAGGCACAGAACACTGGGTGAGCTGATCCTGATAGATCGTGTCACAAATATGACTTCTGCCTGCGGTGTTGTGAGAAAAACCTTTGTTTCTCAGGATAGATCCCAGATCGGAAAAGTGGACGAGCAGGTTCGTGCAGGACTGAAAGGTCAGACACCGGTAGTAGTGGAATTCCCGACCGGTAAAGAAGGAATCACTCTTGATTTTGCAGAGCAGGTAGAAAAGGGACTGACTGTACTTGGAAAACATACCTATCTGTATCATCCGGCAGCGAGTGAAAACTATGCAGAAACTGTCCGCCACCTTAAGGCAGCAGGTCTGATCGTACTTCTTGTTCTTGATGAAAATACAGCAAAAGACGAGACATTAAAGACTCTGGATGGTTTCTATGCGAACTGGCAGATTGACGGAATCACTGTGAAAGATGCGATTGATTTCGTGAAAAAGAAATCTGCATTTACAGTGCAGAGTGTACATGATGGAAATTATATCTGATTATAACAGGGCTATAAATCGCCGCAGAGACAAAGAAAGTCTCTGCGGTATTTTGTTTTCTTGACAAGTGTCGTTACAGCGGATTATACTTATTTTCAAATATTCAGAATCCATAATAATACAGACAGGAAAGATAACAGAAATATGCAAACGAACAATGAGAGTAAACGAAACCCCAAAAAAGAGATGATGCTTGGAACTTTGTTTGTAATTGCTACGATCATCATCCTGGCGATACCAACGAAGAAAAGACAGAAATAAAGATGAGTGAATATCGATCAGAATATAGAATGGGCAATTGGTTACTGTTCACACACCACTATCCCGCGAGGTGTTTTGTCATGAATATGCCAAAATCCCGAGACATACAAGCCAAAATTCCATTGCCGCAGGCA